>Ga0156014_1116_pt7 | contig 1312 bp, 1 predicted proteins | sample RifCSPlowO2_02_FD_107668 | JGI IMG/M metagenome (GOLD analysis project Ga0156014, IMG submission 107668) | Rhodocyclales bacterium RIFCSPLOWO2_02_FULL_63_24 | reverse complement strand
GCCGTGATCGCCGCCGAGGACGACAAGTTCATCGACCACGAGGGCTTCGACTGGGAAGGCATCCAGAAGGCCATCGAGAAGAACCAGAAAAAGGGCAAGGTGGTGGCCGGCGGCTCGACCATCTCCCAGCAACTGGCCAAGAACCTGCTGCTATCGCCGACCAAGTCGGTGCTGCGCAAGGGCGAGGAAGCCATCATCACGGTCTGGATCGAGTTGCTGTGGGACAAGCGGCGCATCCTCGAGGTCTATCTCAATGTCGTCGAATGGGGCGATGGCGTGTTCGGTGCCGAGGCCGCCGCGCGGCGTTACTACAGCGTCTCCGCGGCCCAGCTGGGGGCGGAACAGGCGGCGCGACTGGCCGTGATGCTGCCGGCGCCGCGCCGCTACGAACGCAACCCCTACTCGGCCTACATGAACGGCCGCACGGGACTGATTCTCAGCCGCATGGCCGGCGCGGAAGTGCCATGAACCATGACAAACGCGACTAGAATACGCCGGCCATGTCCGAGATCCTGAACCCGCCTGCAGAAGATGATGCCGAGGCGCGAAGCCGCGCCGAGGAACAGGAGACCCTGCGCGAGGTCGAGGATCTGGTGCGCCGCCAGGAATGGGCAGCGCTGCGCACCCGGCTGGAACCCCTGGCAGCGGAATCCGTGGCGCGCATCCTCGATGCGTTGCCGCCGGACGAGAGCGTCCAGGTCTGGGAACTGCTGGACAAGGAGCAGGGCGAGGACGTGCTCGATGAACTTTCCGACGCCCTGCAGGATTCACTGGGCGAGGAACAGGACGAGCCGCCCGCGGCTGCGCCCGGCGATGCGCCTCGCGCACAACTGGCGGTCGAAGCCCCGCGCAAGACGGCGACGGTCAACGCCTTCGAACTGCAGAACGGCCGCCTGCGCCAGATCCAGATCGACAGCAAGGCGGACCTCGCCGCCACGGCGCCGATCTGGGTCGACCTGCTGGCGCCGTCGAAGGAGGAAAGGCTGTGGGTCAAGGAGATCTTCGATCTTGATTTGCCGGATGCCGACGACCTCACCGACATCGAGGAATCGGCGCGCTTCTATATCGACGAGGATACCGCGGTGCATCTGCACTCGGACTTCCTGCTCGACAAGGAGGACGAATCGCGCAACGTCGCGGTAGCCTTCGTCCTGCACAACAACATCCTGTTCTCGATGCGCGACGAGGAACTGCCGGTGTTCCGCCTGCAGCGCCTGCGGGCGCGGATCCAGCCGGGCTATGTCACCGACGGCAAGGACGTGCTGCTCGACCTCTACGACGCCGACGTCGAATATTCGGCCGACGCGCTGGA
>Ga0156014_1059_pt3 | contig 3777 bp, 5 predicted proteins | sample RifCSPlowO2_02_FD_107668 | JGI IMG/M metagenome (GOLD analysis project Ga0156014, IMG submission 107668) | Rhodocyclales bacterium RIFCSPLOWO2_02_FULL_63_24 | reverse complement strand
CCTCAGATGAGGGGCGAGGTAACATCTTGACTTCAACACGACTACAGCACCGGGGTTTCCTCCGCGTAGCGGCTTCGTCCAACAGTCGAGCGAAGCGAGCCGATCAGTAGCCCCCCGTGAGGGGGGATGGGGGGCGGGCCTCAATTCGCCTTTCGCGTGTTTCATCTTCGGCGGGTGGCTTTCGCTGCCATGCGCGTTAGGCTCTAAGCCCCCGGCGGATCGTTGCTGTTGCGCATATGGCGCGCCAGGTCGTCGAGCGACTTGTCGAGTGCCGCGCGCAGGGCTTCGTCGGTGATGACTTCGGTCATCGCCTGGCGCATGCAGAGCATCCATTGTTCGGCTTCCTGGCTGCCGATCGGAAACGGCAGGTGGCGCGCGCGCAGCATGGGGTGGCCGAACTTCTCGACATAGAGTTGCGGGCCGCCCAGCCAGCCGGAAAAGAACATGAACAGCTTGTCCTCGGCGCCGGACAGGTCGGCGGCGTGGAGTTTGCGGATGCCATAGGCTTCAGGCAACGTGTCCATCAGTTCGTAGAAGCGCTTGACCAGGCGGCGCACGGCGGGCTCACCGCCGATGCGCATAAAAGGAGTGGAGGTTGGGTTCATGACGTCGTGGTGGCGGATTGATTGGGTGCGCGCAGCACCAGGCGCGCAACGAGGCCGCCCGATTCGCGCGGCAGAAGTTCCAGGCGGCCGTTGTGGGAACGCGCGATGCGATCGACGATGGCCAAGCCCAGCCCGGCGCCGGTGGCATTGCTGCGGGCAACTTCGAGGCGGGCGAAGGGACGTTTCATGCGTTCGATGTGTTCAGCCGGAATGCCGGGGCCACTATCGCGGACTTCGATGGCGGTTTCGCCGGCCTCCAGGCTCAAGGCCAGGTCCACCGGAGATTCGGCGCCGGCATGACGCAGGGCGTTGTCGATCAGGTTGCTGACCGCGCGGCGCAGGGCTTGCGGCCGCACCGGCAGGGGAGAAGGAAGGGGCGGCGCTGGCGCTGCGGCGACGGCGGCGGCCAATTCGACGCGGAAGCCGCGTCGGCGGTATTGCGTGGCGAGTTCCGCCAGCAACGCTGCGACATCCACGAATCGCGGCGCTTCGCCGCCTTCCGAGCGGGCAAAGTCGAGGAACTGGCCGATGGTCTTGTCCATTTCCTCGACGTCGGCCGTCATGCCTTCGCGCAGGCTTTCGTCGGCGGCCATTTCGATGCCCATGCGCAGTCGCGTCAGCGGCGTGCGCAAGTCGTGCGAAATGCCGGCCAGGATCAGGGCGCGGTCCTGGTCGAGCTGCGCCAGGTCGGCGTTCATCTGGTTGAAGGCATGGGCGACGGTCGCCAGTTCGGTCGGGCCGGCTTCATCGAGGCGATCCGGCGTGTCGCCGGCGCCGACTTTGCGCGCGGCCTGTTGCAAGGCCTTGAGCGGACGGGTGATGCGGAACACGATGAGCCAGGCGCCGGCCAGCGACAGCAGCAATGCGGCGACGCCCCAGCCCAGCCAGCCCAGGGGAAACACGCGTTCGATGCGTTCGCTGGGCAGCGCCAGCCAGTAGATGCCCTCGTCGCTGTCGTCGATGCGAAAGTCGATGAACAGGGCGCGCTCTCCCTCCCGTTCGAGGGTCAGGCGGGTGTTCGGCCCCAGTTGTTCCCTGACCAGTCCCTGCACCAGTTGCAGGAAGGCCCGATCGGGCAGCGGTGCGATGCGGTCTGCGGCGTCGGCCGGATAGATGTGGATGCCTTCGCGGTCGGACAGATCGCGCAGGAGTTCACGGCGAGCTTCCGGACGCGCGGAAATCAGCGCCGCTCGCGTCAGGTTGGCGACGCTGACCAGGGTTTGCGCCAGTTGCCGGGCGCGCGGCTCGCGTTCGTAGCTGCGGAAGATGGCGAACCACGCCGCCACCGAAAGCACCATCAGCAACGCGATGAACAGGAAGGTGCGCCACAGCAGCGAGCGCGGCAATAACTTTATTCCAATTCGCATTGGAAACGAGACGCGAAGACGAGCCGCAGACAGTGCTCGAGCACGGCAAGGCGAAGGCGACAAAGTATCGTTTGCAATTCGATTGGAATCATTCGTGCTTCTTGCCGTCGGGCACGAAGACGTAGCCGAAGCCCCACACCGTCTGAATATAGCGCGGCTTGGCGGGATCTTCCTCGACCAGTTTGCGCAGCCGCGAGATCTGCACGTCGATGGCGCGGTCGAATACCTCGTATTCGCGGCCGCGCGCCAGTTCCATCAGCTTGTCGCGGCTCATCGGCTGGCGCGGGTGTTCCAGCAGGACCCGCAGCAGTCCGAACTCGCCCGAGGTGAGCAGCGTGGATACGTCCTCGCGTTCAAGCTCCCGCGTCGCCAGATTGACCCGCACCTTGCCGAAGCTCACGCTCTCCTCGACGATCGCCGGCGCACCCGGCGGCGGCGGAGCGGCCCGGCGCCGCAGCACGGCATGGATGCGCGCCACCAGTTCGCGCGGATTGAAGGGCTTCGGCAGATAGTCGTCAGCGCCGATTTCAAGGCCGACGATGCGATCCACCTCGTCGCCCTTGGCGGTCAGCATGATGATGCTCACCGGGTTGGCCACGCCGCGCAGTCGTCGGCAGATGGCCAGGCCGTCCTCGCCGGGCAGCATCAGGTCGAGCACGATCAGGTCGTACAACTCGCGTTCCAGCGCGCGATCCATGCCCGGCGCGTCGGGCACGGCCTTGACGGTGAATCCCTGGTCGGAGAGATAGCGCTCCAGCAATTGGCGCAGGCGCAGGTCGTCGTCGACGACGAGGATCTTGTTTTTGGCTTCGTTCATGACGTGAATCCTAGCGGGATCGCCGGCGTCGTGCCAGCGGCCTTTACAAACGATTACAAAGCCGGCCCTACGGCAATAGTTGGCTTACAGCGCCCGTCGAGAATGCAAACGTGCCGCAAAGAAGGCGGCGGAGCGGAAGCGCAACACAGGAGGCAATCATGAAAGCGCTATTCATCAGCATGACTCTGGCAGCAGGACTGGCATTGTGGGGTGCGGAACCCCAGGCCGGCATCGACAACCTGATGGCCGTCAGCCGCTATGCGGGCGAGCAGGTTTACAATATCTTGCATTGAGGATGGCAAAGGGCGTGAAGTGAGGGCGAGACGCAGGGCGCGACTGACGGTGGTAACGGGCATGCTGTGGTTGCTGACGGCGGTTGCCTCGGCGCAGGGACCTCATCGCCCGCCGGCGGGACGCAACGCCGATGGCGGCGGCCCGCAGCGGATGATGCCCGCCCAGCGTGCCGAGCAAATCTCTCCCCGCGACGCCATCGCGCCGGCCGGCGGCAGTCGTCTGTCGCCCGAAGAACGTCGCCAGTTGCGCCGCGACGTCCATGAAGCCGGGCGCGACTTGTATTCGGACCGGATGCCGCCGGGCCGCCGCGAATTGCGCCGTCAATAGCTCGGGTTGCGCAGGTCTGCGCGGCGCGCCGGCATTGGCGCCGACCCGGCGGGATGTCGTAAGCTTCGGTCGATGCCATCGCCGAAGAATCTGATTCCAGAGATCGATCAATCGATCCAGCTGCTGTCCATCGTGGATCGGCTGGTAGCCGAAGTGCGCCCCGGCGGACGCCCGAACGTCGAACTGGACAGCCAGCTGGAACGCGATCTGGGGCTCGACAGCCTGGCGCGGGTGGAACTGCTGGCGCGCATCGAACAGGCTTTTGGCGTCCGCCTCGACGACGCAGTCCTCGGCTCGGCGGAAACGCCGCGCGACTTGCTCGTGGCCGTCGCCGCCAGCGCGCCGGTAGCGACGGCAGGCGAATCGC
>Ga0156014_1003_pt1 | contig 4309 bp, 3 predicted proteins | sample RifCSPlowO2_02_FD_107668 | JGI IMG/M metagenome (GOLD analysis project Ga0156014, IMG submission 107668) | Rhodocyclales bacterium RIFCSPLOWO2_02_FULL_63_24 | reverse complement strand
CCTTGGCGGCACGCCGTCTGGACACGGCCCGCGCGCTCGATAGCGACGTGCACAAGCGCTTCAAGGTCGGCGAGTTGTCGCGCATCGACGCCAATCTGGCGCACGGCGAAGTTCTCGCCGCCGAGGCGGAAATGATCGCCAGCGAGGCGGCGATGCAGCAGGCGGAACAGGCTTTCCGGCTCCTGACCGGCACCCCCGCGCCGGCGCAACTGGGCGAGGAAGCGGCGGCGCGCGTCCCCCCGATAGGTGCCGCCGCCGAACTCCATCCGCAACTGGCGGCCGCGGCCGCGACGGCGCGCAGCGCCCGGGCGCGGGTCAAACTGGCCGAAGAGACCCGGCGCGCGGCGCCGGAACTGGCCTTGCGCGTGGTGCGCGAGCGCGGCGACTTTGCCGAGCCCTATGGCAACAGCGTCGGCGTCAAACTGAAAATCCCCTTCTCGTCCGGCGCCCAGGTGCGCCGTGACAGCTCCGCGGCCGAAGCCGAGGCCGAGCAAGCCGACGCGCAAATGCGTCGTGCAGAAATCCGCGTGCAACTGGAAGCCGAACGCGCGCGCCGCGCGCTCGACGCGGCGGAACGGCAGTTGGCGATGGCCGCTGAGCGTCGCAGCCTGTCCGCCGACAACCTGCGCCTGACCGAGAAGGCTTTCGCGCTGGGCGAAGCGGATCTGGCGACGCTGCTGCGCATCCGTGCCTCGGCTTTCGAGGCCGAGAGTTTCCACGATCGCCAGCGCCTCGACCGCGCGGCGGCGATATCGCGTTTGAATCAGGCCTTGGGAGTGTTGCCGTGAATCCTGTTGTTGTCCTTGCCGCATTGTTGCTGTTCATGACCCCGGCGGCCTTCGCCCATGGCGACGAGGATCATGGCGCCCCCGCGCCCGCGGTCAGTAAATCCGTAACGCCGCGAGCCGCCGCCGCCTCCGAAGAATTCGAGGTGGTGGCCGCGCTCGAAGGCAAGAAGCTGGTGCTCTACCTGGATCGTTTTGCCAGCAATGAGCCGGTCGCCGGAGCCAAGGTGGAAATCGAAGGCGGTGGCCTCACGGGCGTCGTCGCGGAGACCTCGCCCGGCGTCTATACGATCGACGCCGCGGCGATGACGCCGGCAAAACATCCGCTGACGATTTCCATCGAGACTGCGGACAGCGCCGATCTGCTGTCGGCGACCATCGATGCCGCGCCGCCCCAGGCCGGCGTCGAGCACGTTCATGGCTGGGGCGAATGGGTCGCCTGGCTGGGGGCCGGCGCGCTGGCGCTGGCCGCAGGAGTGTTGTTGATGATGCGACGCCGCAAGCAGGGAGCCAAATGATGCGCGGAGAAAAAAGCAAGGCAACAACGATCGCGGTGGTGGTCGCGCTGGCGTTCGCCGCCCACGGCGTCTTTGCGCACGGCGACGAGGATCACAGTCAGGACAACAAGAAGTCCCCCGCCGCCGCCGCGACAACGGCGCCGACGGTCGGCGACGGGCCGCAGCGCCTGGCCGACGGCAGCTTGTTCATCCCGAAACCGGTGCAGCGCCAATTGGGCATCCGCACCCGCCCGGCGAAGAGCGGCGATCTGGCGGCGACGATCGAACTCAACGGCAAGGTGATCGCCGATCCCGATGCCGGCGGCCGCGTCCAGGCACCGTTCACCGGCAGCGTGCTGCCGGGGCCGAAGGGCATGCCGCTGCCGGGTCGCAAGGTGACGAAGGGCGAGGTGCTGGCCTGGCTGCGCCCGGTGGCCGGCGCCATCGAACGCGGCAACCAGCAGGCGCAACTGGCCGAACTGGAGGCGCAGCTGGCGATCGCCGACGGCCGCGTACGCCGCTTCGAACAGCTTGAAGGTGCCGTGCCGCAGAAGGAAATCGAGGCCGCGCGGATCGAACGCGGGGCGCTGCAAAAACGCCGCGCCTTCGTCGCCGCCAGCATCGATGCGGCGGTACCGCTGGTCGCCCCGGCGGCCGGCGTGATCAGCGCCTCGCACCACCTGGTCGCCGGCGCGCTGGTCGATGCCCGCGAAATCCTGTTCGAGATCGTCGATCCGGCACACCTGGCGGTGGAAGCCCTGGCTTACGACGCCGGCATCGGTGCGACATTGATCTCGGCCAGCGCGCTGGCCGAACAAACCGCGCTGGAGCTGAAGTTCGTCGGCGGCGGCCGGCAATTGCGCGAGCAGGCCCTGCCCTTGCTGTTCCGCATTGTCACGCCCAACTCGATGGTGGCGGTCGGCCAGCCGGTCAAGGTGATGGTGCGCACCGCGCATGAAATCAAGGGCGCGGCGGTGGCGCGCCAGGCGCTGACGAAAGTCGGCGCTGGCGAGACGGCGGTATGGGTGCATGCCGACGCGGAACGCTTCGTCGCGCGCAAGGTGCGCGTCCAGTCGCTGGACGCCGCCAACGTCGCCATCACCGAAGGCCTGCACGAGGGCGACCGCGTCGTGATCGAAGGCGCCGGCTTGCTGTCGCAGGTACGCTGAGATGTTCGATTTCATCATCCACACCAGCCTGAAACAAAGGCTGCTCGTCCTCGGCGTTTCCCTGCTGCTGGTCATCTACGGCGTCATCACGCTGCGCCAGATGCCGGTCGATGTCTTCCCCGACCTCAACAAGCCGACGGTAACGCTGATGACCGAGGCCGGCGGCATGGCGCCGGAGGAAGTCGAGCAGCTCGTGAGCTTCCCCATCGAGTCGGGCATGAACGGCATGCCGGGCGTCACCCGCGTGCGCTCGGTGTCGGGCATCGGCCTGTCCATCGTCTATGTCGAGTTCGAATGGGGCTCGGACATCTATCGCAACCGCCAGCAGATCGCCGAACGCCTGAACCTGGTGCGCGAACAATTGCCGCCCGGCATCGTGCCGCAACTGGGGCCGATCTCGTCGATCATGGGCGAGATATTGCTGATCGCGCTGCCGGCCGATCCGGCCAAGGTCAGCCCGATGCAGGTCCGTGAATTCGCCGACTGGGTGGTGCGGCCGCGCCTGTTGACCATCCCCGGCGTGGCCCAGGTGATCCCGATCGGCGGCGAAGTGAAGCAATACCGCGTCGAGCTCAAGCCGGCCCAGTTGCAGGCCCTCGGCGTCGAGCGCGAGAAGCTGGAGGCGGCGCTCAGGGATTTCGGCGCCAACACCAGCGGCGGCTTTCTCGAAGCCCAGGGCCGCGAATGGCTGATCCGCCAGATCGGCCGCAGCTCGCGTATCGAGGACTTGCAGAACCTGGTGGTCACCGTGAAGAACGGCCAGCCCGTGCTGCTCAAACAACTCGCCGAGGTGAAACTGGCACCGGCGATCAAGCGCGGCGACGGCAGTTACCGAGGCAAGCCGGCGGTGATCCTGTCGGTGCAGAAGCAGCCCTCCGCCGACAGCGTGACGCTCACCCGCGCGGTGGAAAAAGCCGTCGCCGAACTGGGCAAGAGCCTGCCGGCCGGCGTCGAGGCGCCACGTTTCCTGTTCAAGCAGGCCGACTTCATCGAGCATTCGGTGACCAATGTCGAGGAGGCGCTGCGCGACGGCGCAATCCTGGTCGCCGTGATCCTCTTCCTGTTCCTGCTCAACGTCCGCACCACCCTGATTTCGCTGATGGCGATTCCGGTATCGCTGCTGGCCACGGCCCTGGTCTTCCGCTACTTCGGCCTGTCGATCAACACCATGACCCTGGGCGGCCTGGCGATCGCCATCGGCGAACTGGTCGATGACGCGGTGGTCGGGGTCGAGAACGTGCTGCGCCGGCTCAAGCTCAACCGTGCCGCGGCCAGCCCGCGCCCGGTGGCCGAAGTGATCGCCGCCGCCACGCTGGAAGTGCGCTCGGCCATCGTCTATGCCACGGTGATTATCGTGCTGGTATTCGTGCCGCTGTTCGTGCTGCCCGGCATTGAAGGCCGGCTGTTCACCCCGCTCGGCGTCGCCTACATCGTCTCCATCCTGGCCAGCATGATCGTCTCGGTGACGCTGACGCCGGTCATGGCCTACTACCTGCTGCCGCGCATGAAGCAACTGCATGCCGGCGACAGCCCGCTGGTGCTCTGGCTCAAGCGCTGGGACGCGAAACTGCTGCACTGGTCCTTCGGCCATGCGCGAAGTCTGCTTGCCGGTGCCCTGGCCGCGGTCGTGCTGGTCGCCGCCAGCGTGCCCTTGTTTCCGCGCTCCTTCCTGCCGCCGTTCAACGAAGGCACGCTGACGGTGAACGTGCTGCTCAATCCGGGCACCTCGCTGGCCGAGTCCAACCGCATCGCCACGCTGGCCGAGCAACTGGTGATGTTGGTGCCCGAGGTCACGCAAGTCGGGCGCCGCACCGGGCGCGCCGAACTCGACGAGCACGCCGAGGGCGTGCATTACACC
>Ga0156014_1007_pt1 | contig 4908 bp, 5 predicted proteins | sample RifCSPlowO2_02_FD_107668 | JGI IMG/M metagenome (GOLD analysis project Ga0156014, IMG submission 107668) | Rhodocyclales bacterium RIFCSPLOWO2_02_FULL_63_24 | reverse complement strand
CGCGTGCTCGGCGCCTCGGGCTACAAACAGGAGGGTCTGCAGGACATCATCGCCTCGAAACAGACCCGCGAACTGATCGTCGAGCGCGGCCAGCAGGACATGGATTCCGAGATCGGTCGCTTTCCGCGCCTGTTCAACGCCGTCGAAAGCGTGCCCGGCCTGACCTGGCCGACCGTGGTGTTCGACAGGGAGATGACGCTGTGGATGGGCGATCTCGAAGTGAAGATCATGCATCTGGGGCGTGGCCACACCAAGGGCGACACGGTGGTCTGGCTGCCGCAGCAGAAGATCCTGTTCTCCGGCGACCTGGTCGAGGCCGATGCCGCTTGCTATACGGGCGACGCCTATCTGGCCGACTGGCCGGCGACGCTCGATGCGCTGGCGGCCTTGCAGCCGGAGAAGATGATTCCCGGTCGCGGCCCGGCGCTGATGAATCCGGCGCGCGTGCAGCAGGGGCTGGCCTACACCCGGGACTTCGTGTCGACCCTGTATCGCAGCGCGCAGGAAGCCGTGGCCCAGGGTATGGATCTGGCCGCCTGCATGGCGCATACGCGCAAGGCCATGGATCCTAAATTCGCCAGCGTGTTCATCTACGAACATTGCCTGCCCTTCGATGTGACGCGGGCCCACGACGAGGCGTCCGGCATTGCGGATCCGCGCATCTGGACCGCCGAGCGCGACCAGGAAATGTGGCACGCGCTGCAGGCGGCGTGACGCCGGCGCCGACTCTTTGCCTGCCCGCGTCCGTGTGGATACCGTCCCTGCGGACATAAAGCGGAATTCCAGGTACGCAAAGCGACGAGGAAACGATGCGATGCTGAAAACCTACCATTACCCCAAGTTCGAATACAGGACGCCGCCGGAAATCGCCAGCGGCAAGACGCTGAAGGTGCCGGTGGTCGTGGTCGGTGCCGGTCCGGTCGGCATGGCCGCCGCGCTCGACCTGCAACAGCACCAGGTTCCGGTCCTGCTGCTGGATGAAGACGACACCGTTTCGATCGGCTCGCGCGGCGTTTGCTACGCCAAGCGTGCGCTGGAAATCCTCGATCGCTACGGCGTCGGCGACGCGGTCTGCAACAAGGGCGTGTCGTGGAATGTCGGGCGCACCTTTTTCCGCGACCGGGAGGTGTACAACTTCAACCTGGTGCCGGAACCGGATCACCACCGGCCGGGCATGGTGAACCTGCAGCAGTACTACCTCGAAGAGTATCTCGCGGCGCGTGCCGCCACGCTGCCGAATCTCGATCTGCGCTGGAAAAACAAGGTCGTCTCGGTGGCGCAGAACGGCAAGACCGTCACGCTCAAGGTCGAGACCGAGGACGGTTTCTACACCGTCGAAACCGACTGGCTGATCGCTGCCGACGGCGCGCGCAGTCCGATACGCCACAAGCTCGGCCTCGAAGTCGAGGGCAAGATCTTCATGGATCGCTTCCTCATTGCCGACGTCGTGATGAAGGCTGAATTCCCCACCGAGCGCTGGTTCTGGTTCGACCCGCCCTTCCATCCGGGTCAGTCGGTGCTGCTGCACCGGCAGACCGACAGCGTCTATCGCATCGACTTCCAACTGGGATGGGACGCCGATCCGGAAGAGCAGAAGAAGCCGGAGAACGTGTTGCCGCGGATCAAGGCCATGCTCAGTGCGCTCGACGGTAAAGAGCGCGAATTCGAGCTGGAATGGGTCAGCGTCTACACCTTCCAGTGCCGGCGCATGGGCAAGTTCAACCATGGTCGCGTGCTATTCGTCGGCGACGCCGCGCACCAGGTCTCGCCCTTCGGCGCGCGCGGCGCCAACTCCGGCCTGCAGGATGCCGACAATCTGGGCTGGAAGCTGAAACTGGTGATCGACGGCAAGGCGCCGGAAACCCTGCTCGACAGCTATTCCGAGGAACGAGTTTTTGCCGCCGACGAGAACCTGATGAACTCGACGCGCTCGACCGACTTCATCACACCCAAGAGCCGGGCCAGCAAGACCTTCCGCAACGCCGTGCTGAGTCTGGCGAAAGACCATGCCTTCGGCCGCGCCCTGGTAAATTCCGGACGGCTGTCGGTGCCGGCCTTCCTCACCGAGTCGAGCCTGAACACACCCGATTCCGCACCGGATCAGTTTGCCGGCCGCATGGTGCCTGGAGCGCCGATGGACGACGCGCCGGTGCTCGATCACGGCGAAGCAGGCTGGCTGCTGAAGAAGGTCGGCCGCCAGTTCTTCGTCCTCTACTTCGCCGACGATCCCGCCGCGCTGGATGCGGCGACCGTCGATGCGCTGGCGAATCTTTCCTGCGCCGGCATCGCGGTGCAGCCGCTGGTGATTTCGCGCCAGCCCGGCACCGTCGCCGGCGACATCCCGCATCTCGAAGACCCGCGCGGCATCGCCGCCCAGCGCTACGACGCGCGGCCCGGCACGGTCTATCTGCTGCGCCCCGACCAGCATGTCGCTGCGCGCTGGCGCCGGCTCGATCCCGAGCAGGTCAGGGCCGCGATGGCTCGCGCCACCTGCAACGCCTGAAAGGAGAAACCACCATGAGCCCCCACGCTCGAAAATTCACCTCGCTGCCCCCCGCGGGGGCGTACGCTTCTCGTGAGACGGCTCTGCGGGAGGCGTCATGGCACTCAATCTGAACCCGAACTTCGCCGAAGCCGGCAAGCGCTACTTCAGCGCCTATTCGCCCGGCGACGACTTCTATGAAATGCTCATCAACACGCATCGCGACCTGTCCGATGAGCAATCCGAACTGCTCAACGCGCGCCTGATCCTGCTGCTCGCCAATCACATCGGCGACATTGGCACGCTGCGCGAAGCGCTCAAACTCGCGCGCGAAGGAGTCTGAACATGCCGGCCAGCCTCGTCAGGAAAGTCCATCACGTCGCCTATCGCTGCAAGGACGCCAAGCAAACCGTCGAGTGGTACGGCAAGTACCTCAAGATGGGGTTCGTGCTGGCGATTGCCGAGGACAAGGTGCCGTCGACCCAGGCGCCCGATCCCTACATGCACGTCTTCCTCGATGCCGGCGGCGGCAACATCCTCGCCTTCTTCGAGCTGCCGACCCAGCCGCAGATGGGGCGCGATCCGAATACTCCGAGCTGGACCCAGCACCTGGCGCTGGAAGTCGGCAGCATGGAAGAAATGCTGGCGACCAAGGCGCGCCTCGAAGCGGACGGCATCGAAGTCGTCGGTCCCACCGATCACACCATCTTCAAGTCGATCTATTTCTTCGATCCGAGCGGTCATCGCCTGGAACTCGCGTTCAATACCGGAACGCCGGAAATGATGCAGCAGCTCGACGAAGTCAAGTGGGACATGCTCAACGAGTGGGCCAGGACCCGCAAGGCGCCCAGGCATGCGCGCTGGATGCATGATGGCAGCCAGGCGAACGCAGGAAGCAAGACGTGAAGCTGGCCACCCTCAAGCATGGCGGTCGCGACGGCACCTTGGTGGTGGTCAGCCGCGATCTCTCGCGCTGCCAGACCGTCGGCGATATCGCGCCCAGCCTGCAGCAGGCGCTGGATAACTGGGACGAGGTGCTTGCGCCGCTCGAACTGGTGTACGACATGCTCAACAATGGACATGCGCGCCACGCGATTCCCTTCGAGCCCGGGCATTGCCACAGCCCTCTGCCGCGCGCCTACCAGTGGGCCGACGGCTCGGCCTACCTCAATCACGTCGAGCTGGTGCGCAAGGCGCGCGGCGCGGAATTGCCGCCGGAGTTTCATGTCGATCCGCTGATGTACCAGGGCGGTTCAGACAGCTTTGTCGGCCCCTGCGATCCGATCCTGGCCGGCGACGAGGCTTGGGGCATCGACTTCGAGGCCGAGGTGGCGGTGGTTACCGGCGACGTACCGCTCGGTGCCATGCCCGAAACCTGCGCGCAACAAATCCGCCTGCTGATGCTGGTCAATGACGTGAGCTTGCGCAACCTGATCCCGGCCGAACTGGCCAAGGGCTTCGGCTTCCTCCAGTCCAAGCCAGCCTCGGCGTTTTCGCCGGTGGCCGTCACCCCCGACGAACTGGGCTCGGCGTGGAAGGATAGTCGCGTGCATCTGCCGCTCGACGTCGCGCTCAACGGCGTTTCCTTTGGCAAGCCGAATGCCGGCGTCGATATGACCTTCAACTTCGCCCAACTCGTCGCGCATGTGGCCAGGACGCGCGAACTGGAGGCCGGTTCGATCATCGGTTCGGGTACGGTATCGAACAAGCAGGGCAGCCTGTTCGGCTCTTCGGTAGACAATGGCGGCGTCGGTTACTGCTGCATCGCCGAGCTGCGGATGTACGAAACCATCGAACAGGGCAAGCCGACGACGCCCTTCATGCGCTTCGGCGATCGCGTCCGGATTGAAATGAAGGATGGCAACGGCGCCAGCATCTTCGGCGCCATCGATGAACTGGTCGAGCGTTACAGCCCGGCCGTTTGACCGAGCGACTGTTGCACGGGAGAAGCATGAAGCTCTACAACTACTTTCGCAGTTCCGCCAGTTTCCGCGTACGCATTGCGCTGGCCCTGAAGGGGCTGGATTACGAGTATGCCTCGGTGCATCTGCTGCAGGGCGGCGGGCAACAGTTCGCGGCCGAATTCAGGGCAATGAACCCGGCTGCGCTGGTGCCGGTGCTGGACGACGACGGTACGGTGCTGACTCAGTCCCTGGCGATTATCGAGTATCTCGACGAGACCCGGCCGCTGCCGCCTCTGCTGCCCAAGGACGCTGCCGGCCGGGCGCGGGTGCGGGCGCTTGCGCTGGCGATTGCCTGCGAGATCCATCCACTCAACAACCTGCGCGTGCTGGCTTACCTGAGCCAGACACTGGGCGTGTCCGACGAGCAGAAGAACGCCTGGTACCGCCACTGGGTCGAAACCGGACTGGCTGCGGTCGAGGCGATGCTGGCGAGCGATCCCCGTACCGGCGCCTGCTGCCACG
>Ga0156014_1098_pt1 | contig 5829 bp, 2 predicted proteins | sample RifCSPlowO2_02_FD_107668 | JGI IMG/M metagenome (GOLD analysis project Ga0156014, IMG submission 107668) | Rhodocyclales bacterium RIFCSPLOWO2_02_FULL_63_24 | reverse complement strand
GAGCCTGCTCTACTCCTTCACCGACCAACCCCTGCTCGATCCCTACGACATCTACCAGCACCTGATGGACTACTGGGCCGCGACCTACCGCGTCATCGAGAAGAACAAGAAGGGCGGGGAGAAAGACAAGGGCTGGGCCTGCGACCTGCTGCCCAAGCCCTACCTCGTCGCCCGCTACTTCGCCAGAGAGCAGGCCGCCATCGAGCGGTTGAGCGCCGAGCTCGAAGCTACCGCCGCCAAACTCGCCGAACTGGAAGAGGAGCACGGCGGCGAGGAAGGCACGTTCTCCGGCTTCGACAAGATCAATGCCGCCGCAGTGAAAGAACGCATCAAGGAAGTCGGCGCTGACAAGACGGCGGCCGAAGAACTCGCCATCCTCAAACGATGGCTGCAACTCGTGGCCGCCGAAGCCGCGCTGAAGAAACAGCTCAGGGAGGCCGAGGCCGAACTCGACGCCAAGGCTTACGCCCGTTACCCCAAGCTGATCGAGTCCGAGATCAAGACTCTGGTGGTCGATGACAAGTGGTTTGCCGCGCTCGATGCCGCGATTCATGGTGAACTGGATCGCGTCAGCCAGACCCTGACCCGGCGCGTCAAGGAACTCGCCGAACGCTACGAAACGCCGCTGCCGCGCATGGCCGACCGAGTCGCGGAACTCGAAGCCCGAGTGAACCGCCACCTGGAAAAGATGGGCTACGCATGGAAGTGAGGGAGCCCAACGCCAAGTATCTGGAGAGGCCTGCCTACAAGCAGACCGAGGTGGGGGTGATTCCGGAGGATTGGGATGTCTCGACTATCGCTGACTTAGCGAACACGTCTTCAGGAACTACGCCTTCCCGTGCCCAAGCAGAGAGATACTTTGGGCGTGGCAACATCCCATGGGTCAAGACGCTCGACCTAAACAACGGGAGCATTTCTGAAACCGAAGAGGCAGTTACACCGACTGCTCTTGCAGAGACAAGCTTGCAGCTCTATCCCGATGGCGCTGTTCTCGTTGCCATGTACGGCGGCTACAACCAGATTGGTCGTACCGGGCTTCTCAAAATACCCGCCACGATCAATCAGGCGCTAACAGCGATATGCCCTGACGTAAAACGACTAGATGCAGGCTATCTGCTTCGGGCTCTGAACTATCGGATCGACTATTGGCGTTCGGTGGCAAGTAGTAGCCGTAAAGACCCAAATATCACGAGCAAGGATATTCGGGAGTTTCCTCTTGCGCTGCCACAACTCGCCGAACAACAAGCCATCGCCGAAGTCCTGAGCGATGCGGATGCTCTGATCGAAGCGCTGGAACAACTGCTTGCCAAGAAACGCCAAATCAAGCAAGGCGCGATGCAGGAACTGCTCATCGGCCAAAAGCGCCTGCCGGGGTTTGCGGGGGAGTGGGAGGTGAGGTCCATGCAGGCTCTGGGACAGACCTATGGCGGACTGACAGGCAAGTGCAAGACCGACTTCGGTCAAGGAAACGCTCGCTATATTCCGTTCATGAACGTGATGAGCGGAACGGTGATTGATCCCGCTTGGCTTGAGCTAGTTAATGTGGCCTCTGGAGAATCCCAAAACTCTGCTCAAATGGGTGATCTTTTCTTCAATGGATCATCCGAAACGCCGGAAGAAGTTGGTTTCTGTTCGGTGCTAATGCACGAAATCGGCAACCTTTACTTGAACAGCTTCTGCTTCGGATTTCGGCTTCACCCTGGAGCAAAAGCGAACGGCCTGTTTTTGGCCTACTGGTTCCGAAGTCGGAATGGACGTAAAGCAATGGCAATACTGGCGCAAGGAGCAACGCGCTACAACATTGCGAAGAGCGCGTTCCTGAAGCTTGAAATTTCTTTGCCAAGCGAGCAAGAACAAACCGCCATCGCCACCGTCCTCTCCGACATGGACGCCGAGCTCGCCGCGCTGGAGGTCAAGCTGGCCAAGGCTCGCAGCCTCAAGCAGGGCATGATGCAGGAACTGCTGACCGGGCGCATACGATTGGTTCCGTCTGTAGCCGAGGTCATTCCGTTCCCCGTACAGGAGAAAAACGCCGAGCCCGCACGAGACAAACCCCACAACTGGCAGATCAACGAAGCGGTGGTCATTTCCGTTCTGGCCAAGCATTTCGGCTCTGAGCAATGGCCGCTGGGGCGAAAGCGTTACACCAAGCTTTCCTACCTGCTGCATCGCCATGTCGAGCGCCAGGCCGAAGGCTATCTGAAGAAGGCAGCGGGGCCGTACAACCCGGCCACCAAGTACAAGGGGCCGGAAGGGATCGCACTCAGGAATGGCTACATCCGCCAGCATGTTCGGGATCAGTTTTCGGGATTTGTGGCGGCCGAGAAAATCGGCGAGGCGGAAGACTACTTTCTCAAATGGTATGGCGCGGATGTCCTGACCTGGCTGAAGCAGTTCCGCATGGAAAAAAATGACGAGCTGGAGTTGCTGGCAACGGTGGATATGGCAGTAGACGACCTGCGCCGAGCCGGTAGTCCCGTGACGCTGTCTGCGGTAAAGCAAATCATCGAGTCGCACCCGGAATGGCAGGCGAAACTGGACAGGCCGATTTTTTCCGATGCCAACATCGAACGCGCCATAGCTAGATGCCATAATCTCTTCAGGGATTGATCAGGGAGCGGGCATGCCGGCAGCCAGAGAACACCAGCACATCGAGTGGAAGGAATCCTGGCGCGACGAATACCTGAGATGGATTTGCGGGTTCGCCAATGCCGAGGGTGGCGTACTGGTGATCGGCCGCAACGACAAGGGCGTGGCGGTTGGCGTCAAGGATGCGAAGAAGCTGCTGGAGGACATCCCGAACAAGGTGCGCGATGTGCTGGGCATCATGGTCGATGTGAACCTGCTTGAAGAGGCGGGCAAGGAACTGCTCGAAATCCGCGTCGAGCCCTACCCGAGCCCGATCAGCTACAAGGGCGAATACCACTATCGTAGCGGCAGCACGAAACAGGAGTTGAAGGGCGCGGCCTTGAGCCGCTTTCTGTTGAAGAAGCAGGGCCTGCATTGGGATGGCGTGCCGGTGCCTTACGTCGGCGCCGGGGATCTCGATCCGCGGATACTTGCCGACTTTCGCAAGCTGGCGCTGCACAGCCGGCGGCTCTCCACGGAAACCCTGAATGAACCCGACCCGGCGCTGCTCGACAAGCTGCATCTGCTCGAAGGCGAGTATCTGAAGCGGGCCGCCGTGCTGCTATTCCATCCCGACCCGGAGCGCTTTGTCACCGGAGCCTATATCAAGATCGGCTTTTTCGAGAACAACGTCGACCTGCGTTTCCAGGACGAAGTGCATGGTGGCCTGCTGTCGCAGGTCAGCCGGACAATCGAAATATTGCAGGCCAAGTACCTGAAGGCCTGGATTTCCTACGAAGGTTTGCAGCGGATCGAGGCCTATCCGGTGCCGGAACCGGCCTTGCGCGAGGCGATCCTGAACGCGGTCGTGCACAAGGACTACGCCAGCGCCGTCCCTATCCAGATCAGCGTCTACCCGGACAAGCTGATGATCTGGAATCCGGGGCAATTGCCGCCGGAGTGGACCGTGGCGCGGCTTCTGGGCAAGCATTCCTCGCTGCCTTTCAACCCCGATGTTGCCAACGCCTTTTTTCGAGCAGGCATGATCGAATCCTGGGGCCGGGGTATCGAGCGCATGCTGGAAGCCTGCCGAAGCGCAGGAACACCGGCGCCAGTGTTGGAGGCGGAGCACTCCGGCCTGTGGGTGAACTTCGCGTTCGCGGCGCCGCAGGTGACTGGGTCGGAGACTACCCCGATTGAAGAAACGCCGGTAAAAACGCCGGTAAAAACGCCGGTAAAAACGCCGGTAAAAACGCCGGAACAAATACTCGCCACCTTGGCGGCGAGTCCCGAGCTAACGCTCGCAGAGCTGGCTTCGACCATCGGCAAATCGGGCCGCGCGGTGGAGCGTGCTGCCGCCAAGCTGGTCAGGGAGGGCCGTCTGCGCTTTGTCGGCCCGCGCAAGGGCGGGCACTGGGAGGTCTTGAAATGAGCGGCATCGGCCAATCCGAGCGCGCCACGCAGGAGCGCGTCATAGCGCTGTTCCGCGACGAGCTGAACTACCGTTATCTGGGCAACTGGAGCGACCGCGCCGGCAACAGCAATGTCGACGAGGGTATGCTGACGGCCCACCTCGGCCGCGCGGGCTACTCGCCGGCCCAGATCGGCCGCGCACTCGACATGCTGCGCCGCGAGGCCGACCACCACGGCCGCACGCTCTATGGCAACAACCAAGCGGTGTATGGCCTGCTGCGCTACGGCGTACCGGTGAAGATCGAGGCCGGCCAGGTGACCGAAACGGTGCACCTGATCAACTGGCGCGAGCCGGAGCAGAACGACTTTGCGCTGGCTGAGGAAGTGACGTTGCATGGCAACCACGAGCGCCGCCCCGATCTCGTGCTCTATCTGAACGGCATCGCCATCGGCGTGCTGGAGCTGAAGAACAGCCGCGTAAGCATCGGCGACGGCATCCGCCAGAACCTCTCGAACCAGTTGCCCGAATTCAACGCGTGGTTTTTCAGCACGGTGCAATTCGTCTTCGCCGGCAACGATTCCGAGGGTTTGCAGTACGGCACCATCGGCACGCCGGAACAATATTTCCTGAAGTGGAAGGAAGACGAGGCCGACAACAGCCGCTTCAAGCTCGACAAGTACTTGTTGAAGATGTGCGGGAAGGGGCGGCTGATCGAACTGCTGCGCGACTTCGTGCTGTTCGACGGCGGCATCAAGAAGCTGCCGCGGGTGCACCAGTACTTCGGCATCAAGGCGGCGCAGGAGCATGTACGGCAGAAGAAGGGCGGCATCATCTGGCACACCCAGGGCGCAGGCAAGAGCATCCTGATGGTGCTGCTGGCGAAGTGGATTCTGGAGAACAATTCCCACGGCCGGGTGGCGATCATCACCGACCGCGACGAGCTGGACAAGCAGATCGAGCGCGTGTTCACCGAGGTGGGCGAGACCATCTACCGCAGCAGCAGCGGGCGCGACCTGATGCGCCAGCTTGGGCAGGTAAGGCCGCGACTGCTGTGTTCGCTGGTGCATAAGTTCGGCCCGGATGCGCGGGGCAAGAAGGATCAGGAGTTCGAGGCTTTCATCCGGGAACTGGAAGCGCAGCCGAGTTCGACGGTGGGCGAGGTGTTCGTCTTCGTCGATGAATGCCACCGCACGCAGAGCGGCAGGCTCAATCGGGTGATGAAGGCAATGATGCCCAATGCCGTTTTCATCGGCTTTACCGGCACGCCGCTGCTGAAGCAGGACAAGGCGACGAGCCTGGAGGTGTTCGGCGGCTACATCCACACCTACAAGTTCAGCGAGGCGGTGGCGGACGGCGTGGTGCTGGACCTGGTGTACGAGGCGCGCGACATCGACCAGAAGCTGGGTTCCAGCGAGCAGATCGATCAGTGGTTCGAGACCAAGACCCGCGCCCTGAACGACTGGCAGAAGGACGAACTCAAGAAGCAATGGGGCACGATGCAGAACGTGCTGAGTTCGAAGGCGCGCATGGACCGGGTGGTGGCCGACATCATCTTCGACTTCGCGGTGAAACCGCGGCTTTCCAGTGAGCGCGGCAACGCGCTGTTGGTGGCCTCCAGCATCTACGAGGCCTGCAAGTATTTCGTGCTGTTCCAGAAGATGCCGTTCAAGGGGCGTAGCGCGGTGGTGACTTCCTATAACCCGCAGGCCCGCGATGTGACGCTGGAGGAAATCGGCGCCAATACCGAGACCGACAAACAGTTCATCTACAACACCTACACCGAGTTGCTGAAGGAAGTCGACGCCAGTCCCGGCATGAACAAGACCGAGACCTACGAAGAGAAGGTC
>Ga0156014_1130_pt2 | contig 6477 bp, 5 predicted proteins | sample RifCSPlowO2_02_FD_107668 | JGI IMG/M metagenome (GOLD analysis project Ga0156014, IMG submission 107668) | Rhodocyclales bacterium RIFCSPLOWO2_02_FULL_63_24 | reverse complement strand
CGCCAATCCCAAGGGAGGGGTGGGCAAGACGACCTTGGCGACCAATCTGGCGGGCTTCTTCGCGCTGCAGGGCAAGCGCGTCATGCTCGGCGACATCGATCGTCAGCAGTCCTCGCGCGAATGGCTGAAGCTGCGTTCGCCGGCGCTGGCGCATATCGCGAGCTGGGAGATCGAGCCGGACCAGCCGGCACGGCCGCCGAAGGACACCAGCCATGTGGTGCTCGACACGCCGGCCGGCTTGCACGGCAAGCGCCTGGGCCAGGTTCTGAAGCTGGTCCGGCGTGTGATCGTGCCCTTGCAGCCGTCGATTTTCGACATCCTCGCCACGCGTCATTTCCTCGACCGCCTGTTCGAGGAGAAGGAGATCCGCAAGCACGAAGCCTTTGTCGCCATCGTCGCCATGCGGGTCGATGCGCGCACCCGCGCCGCGGCCGAGCTGGAGCGTTTTCTTGACGGCACCGGCCTGCCGGTGGTCGCCCACCTGCGCGATACGCAGAACTACGTGCAGGCCGCGGCGCACGGCATGAGCATTTTCGAGCTGCCGGCCAGCCGCGCGGAAAAGGACATCGAACAGTGGCGTCCGTTGCTGGACTGGGCGCTGCGGCCGGTTTAGCCGTCCGCTTTACCGCGACGCCTCGGGGCTGCTGGGCTCCTGGAAGAACTCCATGTGCGACGGCTGTTCGCGCGGGCTGATCGCTCCGGCGGCCACCAGCGCTTCGTAGCCGGCGAGTTGGTTGCGACCGTGCTCCTTGGCCCAGTACAGCGCGTTGTCGGCGTTGTCGAGAATCACCGAAGGCTGGTCATCCAGTCCGATCCGGGCATAGCCGATGCTGACCGTGACGCGGCCAACTTGGGGAAAGTCGCGTTGTTCGATCTCCGCGCGCAGGCGCTCGAAAATCCTCTGCGCGTCCTCCGCCGCGGTGGGCTTCAGCAGCACCACGAATTCCTCGCCGCCGAAGCGGAACAGCTTGTCGTGGGCGCGGAACAGGGACTTCATCATGGTCGCCACCAGCAACAGCACCTCGTCGCCGATCAGGTGTCCGAAGTTGTCGTTGACGCGCTTGAAGTGATCGATGTCGATGACCGCCAGCCAGTGCTTCAGCGCTGCCGGGTGCGGGCGGCGCCGACGCGGCAGGTGCAGCGCTTCGAGCCGGCTGTCGTCGCCGGCCGACAGGGTCGATAGTATTCGCAGCAGGTAGTCGTCGAAGATCTTGCGATTGAGCAGGCCGGTCAGTGTGTCGGTCTCACTGTAATCGAGCAGCGCCAGCATGTTCATGAAGACCGTCAGCAGGCGTTCGGCGATTCCGAGCCGCGCGCTGTCGATGGCCTTGCCCTCGATTTCGACAAAACCGAAGCAGGTGCCGTTGTCGGTCAGCAGCGGGAACGCGGTGTGGGCGCCGGCCGTTTGCCGTGCCGTGCTTTGCAGGCAGGCCGCCAGTCGCGGGAAGCGCGCGATGGACACCATGTCTGCCGGCACGGACACGCCGTCGTCATGGATTTGCGCGCCGTCGGCGCCGATCACCACCGCCGGCCAGACAAAGGCCTCGCCAGGGGCCTGGGCCAGTTTCAGGATGCTCACGCGCTCGCAGTGGAGCAAGTCGCGCAGGCTCTCGGCCAGTGCCACTTCGAGCTGCGGACGGTCGCGTTCGTGCGTGATGCGCTCGATGTGAGACAGGAAGCGGTCGATGAACAGGGGCGGCATGGGCAAGGAGCAGGGGGCGGCTGGAACCCAGTATAGCCAAGTTGGTTGGCGTCGTTCGCCACTGCGACTGGGCGCGGGAGGACGCTCGCCGCGACGCGGAAATCCACTCGCGCGGCAGGAAGCGGCGGGAGTAAAATTGCCGCGCCATGTCCGCACCGTCGTCCCTGCCAAAGTTCGTCCATCTCCGACTTCACAGTGAATACTCGATCACCGATGGCCTGACGCGCATCGATGAGGCGGTCGCGCAGGCGGCGGCGGATGGGCAGCCGGCGCTGGCGATCAGCGACCTGGCCAACCTGTTCGGCATGGTCAAGTTCTACAGCGCGGCGCGCGGCAAGGGGGTCAAGCCGATCATCGGCTGCGATGTCTGGATCGGCGACGAGGACATCGGCGACAAGCACGACGACCCGGCGCGCCTGCTGCTGCTGGTGAAGAATCGCGCCGGTTACCTGCGCCTGTGCGAATTGCTGTCCGCCGCCTATCTCGCGCCGCGCCGCCATGGCCGCGCCGAGATCACCCGCACGCAGCTCGGCGAGGGCGACAACAGCGGTTTGATTGCGCTCTCCGGAGGCCCGCTGGGCGACCTCGGGCAACTCCTTGCCGCCGGCAAGTTGGACCAGGCCGAGGTGCGTGCCCAGGTCTGGGCGGGCTTGTTCCCCGGCGCCTATTACATCGAGGTGCAGCGCCCGGGAGGCAAGGATGGGGGGGCCGCGAGCGAAGTGCTGGTCGCCGCCAGCGCCGATCTGGCAGCGCGCCTGGCCTTGCCGCTGGTGGCCACGCACCCGGTGCAGTTTCTCCAGCGCGACGACTTCAAGGCGCACGAGGCGCGCGTCTGCATTGCCGAGGGCTATGTGCTGGGCGATGCGCGGCGACCGAAGCGCTACAGCGCCGAGCAGTACTTCAAGACCCAGGACGAGATGGTCGCGCTGTTCACCGACCTGCCCGAGGCCTTGCAGAATTCGGTGGAAATCGCCCGCCGCTGCAGCCTGACGGTGGAGTTGGGCAAGAGCCGCCTGCCCGATTTTCCAACGCCCGCCGGCCAAGCGCTGGAGGCTTTCCTCGCCAGCGAATCCCATGCCGGCCTGCTGCGCCGCATGGAACTGCTGTATCCCGATGCGGCGGAACGCGACAAGCAGCGCCAGACCTATGTCGAGCGACTCGATTTCGAGATCGCGACCATCATCAAGATGGGTTTTCCCGGCTACTTCCTGATCGTCGCCGACTTCATCAACTGGGCCAAGCACAACGGCGTGCCGGTGGGGCCGGGGCGCGGTTCCGGTGCCGGTTCGCTGGTGGCCTACAGCCTGGGCATCACCGACCTCGATCCGCTGCGCTACGACCTGCTGTTCGAGCGCTTCCTGAATCCGGAGCGGGTCTCGATGCCCGACTTCGACATCGACTTCTGCCAGGAAGGCCGCGACCGCGTCATCGACTACGTCAAGAAAAAATACGGCGCGCATGCCGTATCGCAGATCGCCACCTTCGGCACCATGGCGGCGAAAGCCGTGATCCGCGACGTCGGTCGCGTACTCGATCTCGGTTTCAACTTCGTGGACCAGTTCGCCAAGCTGATTCCCAACGAACTCGGCATCACGCTCAAGGATGCGCTGGACAAGGAGCCGGCGATCCGAAGCCGCATCGACAGCGAGGAGGAAGTCGCCGAACTGTGGGCGTTGGCGCTGAAGCTCGAAGGCCTCACGCGCAACGTCGGCATGCATGCCGGCGGCGTACTGATCGCGCCGGGCAAGCTGACCGATTTCTGTCCGTTGTACGCGGCGGCCGGCGCCGAATCAGTGGTCTCGCAGTTCGACAAGGACGACGTGGAGAAGGCCGGCCTGGTCAAGTTCGACTTCCTCGGGCTGCGCACGCTGACCATTCTCGACGAAGCGGTGCGTCTGGCGAAGGAGGTTGAGGGCGCCGAGATCGACCTCGCCACGCTGCCACTGGACGACCGCGAAACCTACGACGCGGTGTTCAAGAGTGCCAACACCACGGCGGTGTTCCAGTTCGAATCCGGCGGCATGAAAGACACGCTGGTGCAGGCGCAGCCCGACCGGCTGGAAGACCTGATCGCGCTGAACGCGCTGTACCGGCCGGGGCCGATGGACTTCATTCCCAACTTCGTCAATCGCAAGCACGGCCGCGAGCGCGTGGTGTATCCGCACCCGAGCCTGGAGCGCGTGCTCGGCAACACCTACGGCATCATGGTGTACCAGGAACAGGTGATGCAGACGGCGCAGGTGGTGGCCGGCTACAGCCTGGGCGGCGCCGACCTGCTGCGCCGCGCCATGGGCAAGAAGAAAAAGGAGGAAATGGACCAGCAGCGCGCCGTGTTCGTCGAAGGCGCGGGGCGCAACAACATCGGCGAGGGCCAGGCCAACGAAATCTTTGATGTCATGGAGAAGTTCGCCGGCTACGGCTTCAACAAGTCGCACGCGGCGGCCTATTCGCTGGTGGCCTATCACACCGGCTGGCTCAAGCGCCATCATCCGGCGGCCTTCGTCTCCGCCACGCTGTCGTCGGAAATGGCCAACACCGACAAGGTGCAGTTCTTCTACAAGGACGCCATCGACAACGGCTTGGTTTTCTTGCCGCCCGACATCAACCAGAGCGGCATTCGTTTCCGCCCGGTCGACGGCAAGACCATCCGCTACGGCCTGGGCGCCATCAAGGGCACCGGCGAGGCGGCGCTCTCGGTGATCCTCAAGGCACGGGAAGCGGGAGGCGGGTTCCGCGACCTGTTCGATTTCTGCCGCCGCATCGACAAGCGCGTGGTGAACCGGCGCGTGATCGAGGCGCTGATCCGCGCCGGCGCCTTCGATGCGATCGACGACCATCGCGCCAAGCTGCTGGCCTCGGCCGGCGTTGCGCTCGAAGCGGCGGAGCAGGCCGAGCGCAATGCGATGCAGGGCGGCCTGTTCGACATCGGCGCCGGGGCGCAGGAAGATACCGCGCACTATGTCGAGGTGCCGCGTTGGGCGGAACGCGAGCGGCTGATGAACGAAAAGCCGGCGCTGGGCTTCTTCTTCTCCGGCCACCCCTACAACGCTTACGCTGCCGAATTGGCGGCCTTCGTCAAGCGCCGCCTCGGCCAGTTGGAGCCGCAGCGCGAAGCGCTGCTGCTGGCCGGCGTCGTGATGTCCACTCGCACCCAGATGACCCGGCGCGGCAAGATGGCGGTGGTGGCGCTCGACGACGGCACGACCCAGCTTGAGGTCACCGTGTTCAACGAGCTGTGGGATGCCGAGCGGGCCAAGATCAAGGAAGATGAACTGCTGCTGGTCGAGGGCAAGGTGCAGAAGGACGACTACAGCGGCGGCCTGCGGATTACCGCCGACAAGCTCTACACCCTGGCCGAGGCGCGCGGCCGCTATGCACGCAGCCTGCGCCTGGTCATGAACGGCGGCTCCGACGCGCGACGCCTGCAAGCCTTGCTCGCGCCGTTTCGCAACGGACCCTGCCCGGTGCGGCTGAGCTATCGCAACGGCGATGCCGCGGCCGAACTGCCCTTGCCCGAGAGCTGGCGGGTCAGGCTCGACGATGCCCTGCTGGCCGGGCTCGCCGACTGGCTCAAGGCGGAAAACGTGGAGGTGCTCTACCAATGATTACGCTGATCGACCAGGCGCTGCTCGACGCGGTCTGCGCCGAAGCCGCAGCCAGCCCGCGCCGGCGCAAGAACCGCAACTTCCATCCGAGCGACGATCATCCGGGGCATCGCCTGCTGAATGCGATGCAGCCGGATTCCTACATCCCGCCGCATCGCCACCTCGATCCGAACAAGGACGAAACCTTCATCGTCCTGCGCGGGCTGCTGGGGCTGGTCTTGTTCGACGACGCCGGCGGCATCGTGCGCAGCGTGAAAGTCGGCGCTGGCGGGGCGGCGCTTGGCGTCGATATTCCGCATGGAACCTGGCATACCGCCGTGGCGCTGGAAGCTGACACGGTGTTTCTCGAAGCCAAGGCCGGCCCCTACCTGCCCTTCACCGCGGCCGAACGCGCGCCCTGGGCGCCGGCGGAAAATACGTCCGAGGCGGCGGCCTACGTGGTTGCGCTGAAAGCCCGCGTGACGGGCTGAGGCGAAGCTTCGGCGGTCCTCGCCGCCTATGCGGCCAAGAGACTTTCGTAGGGGATGTTCAATCCGTCATGCAAGCGCTTGACCATCTGCAAACTTAGCCGACGCTTGCGATTCAACACTTCGGAAACCCGGCCACTCGATCCGATATACATTTCGAGGTCTTTCGGGGTGAGCCCTTGCTGTTCCATCCTGAACTTGATGGCCTCGACCGGATCTGCCGGACCCATGGGGAAGTGCTTGTGCTCATAGGCCTCGATCAGCGTTACAAGAATCTCCATCTCGTCCGCTTGCCGCGTCCCTTCCTCTGCCTGGAACACCCGTTCCAGGCGCTTGAATGCCGCGCGCAAGTCGTCGTCGCTGCGGATCGGCTTAATATTCATTGACGCTCTCCACATTGATTTGGTCATATCGAGAATGGGTTCCAACGAACTTGACCCAGGCGATCCCGGCGCGATATTGCAGTTCCACGACCAAGCGGTACTTGTTTCCGGCTATGTTGAACACCACCCGGTTACTGCCACAAATACTTGCACTGCCGTACTGATCCTTTATGTCTTGAGGGGTTTTCCAGTCTGCCTTGATCGCTTCGTCGTACCAGCTTTGCAGGGCGGCTTTCGCATCCGCATACCCCGGCTGACTCCAAAACTTCACCAACGTACTCTTGGCTATCACCCGCATCGCCAATCTCCCAATTTGGGAG
>Ga0156014_1045_pt1 | contig 6660 bp, 6 predicted proteins | sample RifCSPlowO2_02_FD_107668 | JGI IMG/M metagenome (GOLD analysis project Ga0156014, IMG submission 107668) | Rhodocyclales bacterium RIFCSPLOWO2_02_FULL_63_24 | reverse complement strand
TTTTTGCTGCCGGACAACTGCCGCAAGATCAGCACGCGCGCCTACCTGTTGTTTCTGGAGCAGCAAGGCTGGCTTGAGTCGGCGGCGGATATCGAGCGGCGAGCCATCCAGGCCGGGCGCAGCTTTTCGAAGCTGCGCTTCCCGCCCGAATAATCCGTTTTCAGGAATTCCCGTGCTCGACACCGATACCAAACGCCGCATCGACACGGCCCGCGACATCCTCGTCGGCAAAGTGCCCGACCCCAAATCCCAGGTCGAACAGATCACCATCGCGCTCATCTACAAGTTCATGGACGACATGGATGCCGAGAGCGAGGAACTCGGCGGCAAGCGCAAGTTTTTCACCGGCGACTACGCCCGCTACGGCTGGGCCAAGCTCATGGCCCCCGCGCTCGGCGGCCATGAGATGCTCGGCCTCCTCTACGGCGAAGGCATCGCCAAGACGAAGCGCGGGCGCACCGGCAGCTCGTTGAGGCGCGCATTCTCCTTGCCGACCTGGAGGCTGGATTCCGCGAAATCGACATTGACGACAAAGCGCGCACCGGCCTTGGCGGCGGCAATGCCGACGCCGCAGGTGTAGGCGAACAGGTTCAGCAGCGACTTGCCCGGCACTTCGCGCATCACCCGCCGCCGCGCCGCGCGCAGGTCGAGGAACAGCCACGGGTCCTGGCCGGCATGGCGGCCCGCGATGCGGTAGCTGACGCCCATTTCATGCATCTCGCGCGGCATCATGGCGGCTTCGAGCCGATCCGGCGGCAGCGGATTGCCGATGCGCGAATTGGCCTGGCTGCGATCGTTGTAGACCGGCGTCAGGCCGGGATGGCCCTCGACGCTGCCGTGGAATAAACGGTAGGCGTCGGTCCGCTCGGCGTGCAGGCGCGGCACGAGTTCGGCGCGCGCATCGAGCGCGGCGGCAAGCAGGGGCAGGAGGGCATCGGACACGGGGAATTCTCGGCTAGGGTTCCGCGCCTGACGCAAGCCGGCAATTGCGGAAAAGGGCGACATCTCACGCGCAAGCGATGAATCCCATCGCCGTATCGTCGGCGCCGACTCTTGGATTCGATCCGAAATCGAATACAGGTGGGGTCATTCGGTGGCAGGTTATCGGCCTTATGTGGATCTCAACATAAGGCCGACAAGCCGTCCATCATGCCGGCTGATGTTCGGGCTTTCCGTTTTCGCCAGGTTATCGTCGCCGTGGCGCCAGCGCCGACTCCTGTAACCATCGCGACTAGCCGCGAATGGCCTCCCACCCCAAGGCGCCGAGCACGTCGCCAAAGCTCTTTTCCAGCGGCGCGACAATCGATAGCGTGCGGCCATCCTGCGGATGCCGCAGGTCAAGGCGGGTGCAGGCCAGCAGCAGGCGTCGGCAGCCGAAGCGGTCCTGGAAAAACCGGTTATGCACGCCCTTGCCCCAGTTGGCGTCGCCGATGATGGGGTGGGCGATGTGCTTCATGTGGCGGCGCAACTGGTGCTGGCGGCCGGTTTTCGGCAGCAGTTCGACGAGGGCATAGCGCGTGCTCGGGTAGCGGTCCACCGCCTCGGGCAGTTCGACGGTCGCCAGGCGACGGTATTCGGTCAGCGCCGGCAGCGCGGTGCTGGCGCGGTCGGCGTCGAGCCGGCGGCCATAGTCGTCGAACTGGCGCGACAGCGCATGGTCGACCACGCCGGCCGCGGGCGGCCAGCCGCGCACCACGGCGAGGTAGCGCTTGCCGATCTCGTTGCGCTCGAACTGGCCGCCGACCTCGCGCGCGCTGGCGGCGTCGAGCGCGAACAGCAGCACGCCCGAGGTCGCCTTGTCGAGCCGGTGCAGCGGGTGCACGCGTTGCCCGATCTGGTCGCGCAGCAATTGCAGCGCAAAGCGGGTTTCGTGGCGGTCGATGTTGCTGCGATGGACCAGCAGGCCGGAAGGCTTGTTCACCGCGACCAGATGGTCGTCGCGGTAGAGGATGTCGAGCATGTCGCGAGGCGGCCGCGCCGGTCGTCTCAGTACTGCACGCCTTGCGCGTCGCAGAGAAACTTCATCAGCGGCGCCGCCGCGGCAAAGCGCGCGCCGGCCAGCTTGACCAGTCCGGGAGTTGTGACTTCAACGTCGGACAGGGGCGCCAGGCCGATGAAGTCCTTGCGCTTCAAGTCCTCGATGGCCCGGTGATCGGCCGCGTAGCCGCGCGGCGGCCGCGACAGGCTGTCGCCGGCGAGCGCCCAGTGCGCGGCGAATTTCCTGTCATCGCGGGCGGCGAACCAGCGCTCGGGTTTGGCCGCGACCAGGTCGCGGATGCGCCCCAGGGCATCGGCCTCGGGGTGCCAGCAGCCGGCGCCGAAGAAACAGCCGTCGGTCGCGACATGCACGTAGAAGCCCGGCGCATGCACGTCCTTGCCCAGTTCGTGACGGAACTGGATGCCGATGTTGGTCTTGTAGGGCGTCTTGTCGCGCGAGAAGCGCGTGTCGCGGAACACCCGCATCAGCGAACCGCCCATCTTGCGCGGCTCGGCGCGAAAATGCGGGGCGAATTTCGCCAGCACCGGCGCCATGGCCGCGATGAACTCCAGCGCGGGCTCGCGCACCAGCGCTTCATAACGCGGCTTGTTGGCCTCGAACCAGGCCCGCTCGTTGTTGGCGGCGAGTTCATCGAGAAAGCTGAGAGTGGCTTTGCTGAACATGGCGTTATTCCTGGACTGGGGTGGACGGGCGATGGCGACGCAGTCGGCATTTTGCGTGTCAAGCCGCCGCCGATCAAGTTTCGTCCCAGCGATCAGGCGTGGGCCGCTGCCGACGCAGGGAGCCGCAGGAAGCATGACGGGCGCAGCGCATCGGGATCGCGCGCGATCCGAAAGGATTACACTTTGCCCAGCGGGCATTGGCCAGTGATGCGGGCGTGCGCTACGGCGTTGCAGAGCTCGCGGCCGATGCGGCAGCCGAACTGGGAGAAGGGGAGGCATCATGTTGAGCAGAGACGTGGGCGCGGCCGGATTGCGCATCCTGCTGGCGCTGGGTTGTGCATCGCTGGTCGGCTGCGCGACGCCGGTGCCGCTGCCGGTGGTCGCCACCCTGGCGGAAGCCGACAAGGCAAGCAAACTTGCGCTGGTCAGGAAACCCTTGCGTGCGCCGGAGCCGCTGCCGTCCGATTTCAAGGAACCGCCGCTGCGCGTCGGCGACCGCACGATCTATGGCATCGTGCTTACGCCGGAGCTGGAAAAAGTCTCCGCACTGCAAGCCGCCGGGCGCCTCGATGAGGCTGTCGATATGACGGCGGCGGCCGAGCGCGGGATTGCCGACGCGATGATGGCCTGGTATCTGGCCGCCCATCGCACCCATCTGCTCAATCTCGCCGGCCGCGCACCGGAGGCTGAGAGCGCGGCCGAGGTCGTTCGCCAGCGCGAGATTGCCTTGCGCGGCAGCGACCTGGTGGCACGGACGCTGCGCGGCGATGCGCGGGCGCGTCTGGGCGAATACGAGCGGGCCATCGCCGATTACCTGTCCGTCCTGTCCGCTCTCGGCGGCTGGACCTTTCCCACCAGCTACTCGGGTCCGCCGTCGAACTTGACCGACCTGGTGGTGACCACCGAGGCGCGCACCCGCGCCTTGCTCGGCATGTCCTTCGTCTACACCATCACCGGGCGTCATGAGCTGGCCCTGGCCTGGGCCGAGGAAACCGAACGGCATATGGCCGATTTGTTCCACGTGTCGCGGCATCCCCTGTATGGCGCGCTGATGGGGCGCGTGACGCTGGAGTTCTATATGGGGCGGGCGGTCAACCTGGCCTTCCTCGGCACGTCCCACCTGGCTACCGGCAGCACCGACGCCGTCGCCGATCCGTTCTTCGCCGCCGCGGCGTCGTATTTTGCGGCGATGAACTATGCGCACGGCCCGGTTCACGTACTGGCCCTGAAGGCCATGGGCTACCTGCACGCGGGACGTATCGATGACGCCGAACGGCTGTCCGGCGAGGCCGCGATTCAGGCGGCGCGTTCGGGCCTGGTGGATTTCGTCTGGCGCATCGAGGCGTTGAAAGCCGAAGCCCTGCTGGCTGCTGGGCGCAAAGCCGACGCCGAGACATCGTTTCGCAGCGCGCAACTGGCGGTCGATCGCATCACCGGCCTGATCGGGTCCGATCGCGAAAAGCGGCGCTTCGGCGTCGGCAAGGACGACATCACTTACCGGCTGGCCCAACTCGATTTCGAGCGCGGCGATGCCGACCAGTTGTTCCGCGATCTCGAACGCGGCAGGGCGCGGGCGTTTGTCGACATGCTGGCGACCGTCAAGGTCGCGGCGGGCGATCCGGATGTCGAGGCCATTCGCGCCATCGACCGGCAGGCCAAGGTGATGGTTTCCGCCATCGAGGCGGGACGCCGCGACAGTGCCGACGGCACGCCCGCCACCCGGAAACTGGCGGTCGAGCCGGGCACCATGGATCCGCTGGTGCGCGACCGCGCCGCGGCGGTCGAGCGTCTGCGTCGCCGCGCCCCGGCCCTGGCCGACACCAAGGGCATTGGCGACGCCGATCCGGGGCAGATTCGCCAGGCCCTGCAAGCCGACGAACTGCTGGTCTATTTTCTGCCGACCCGGGGCGGGGATGCGGTTCGCGCGCTGATGTTCACCCGCGACAAGTCGTGGCTCAAGCAGTTGCGCATCGGCACGGACGCGCTCGCGGCCGAACTGTCGGCCTTCGCCGCGGCAGTCGAGGCGCATGACGCGGCGGCCCAGGTGGCGATCGGGCTGCGGCTTTCCGAGGCCTTCGAGGTGGCGTCGTGGCGCGCGTATGGCGCGGTGCTGGTGGTGCCCAGCGGACTCACGCATACGGTGCCATGGGGTGCAACCGAGGTGGCCGTTCCCGTCGTGGTGGTGCCCACCGGTTCCTGGCCGACGAGCCGAAATTTCGCCAAGACCGCTGCTGCCCCGCGTGCGGTGGTCGTCGGCGATCCGGATTTTCAGGGACGTGCCGAGCAGTTGCCCGGCGCCCGCATCGAGGCCACGCGCGTCGCCGCGCTGTATGGCGTACAGGCTATCCTCGGCGGTGCCGCGACGGAAAGCGCGCTGCGCGCCGCGGTAGGCCAGGGCACCGACGTCCTGCATCTGGCGACTCACGGCAAGTACTTCGGTTCGAATCCCCTGCGCTCCGCCATCTATCTGACAGGAGCGGTTCCGCTGACCGCCGCCGGCCTGTTCGAGAACCCGCTGCCGGCCGGTCTGGTGGTGCTCTCGGCATGCGAGACGGGGATTGGGCAGGCCGAGGCCGGCGACGATTTCCTGGGGATTCCGCGCAGCCTCTATCTCGGCGGAACGCGCGCGGTACTGTCGAGCCTGTGGCCGGTCGACGACGACGGCACCCTGGCATTCATGGAAACCTTCCATCGCGAGGCCGGCAAGGGGGACCTGGGCCGCGCCTGGCTGGCGGCGCGGGACAGCCTCAAACGCGCCGGGCATGCCCCCTGGATCTACGGCGCATTCCAGCTGGGCGGGTCGCGCTGAATCGGACGCGGCGATCAGGCCAGTTTTTCGCCCAGCCAGCGGTCGATCTTCTCCGCCGCGACGGTCCACTGCGGCTCCATCATCAGCATGTGTCCGCCACGCGGAATGACGCAGGTTTCCGCATTCCAGCCGGCGGCCGTGAAGTGCAGCAGGCTGGGCGGAAACAGCGCATCCAGCTGGCCGCCGATGACCAGCGCCGGAATCTTCGGCCGCTTCTTCGGCAGACGCCAGGCGAGCGCCATCATTTCGCTGATCGCCGTGGTCGACTCGGGCTGAACCAGCGGCTTGAATGCGGCGAATTCCTCGCTGCTCGCATCGGGCGAGAAATACACTTCGCGCATCACCTTGACGGTGTGTTCCGTGTATTTCCCGCGCACGGCGCGCGCCGCTTCGGCCAGGAAATCCGGCTGTCGGCTGGTCAGCTGGAGGGTGCACGCGGAAAGCCCGGTGGTCGGCACCGGGGCCATCATGATCACCGCGGCTGCCGGGGCGCGTTCGAGGTAGCGCTGCACCACCAGCGCCCCCATCGAATGCCCGATCAATACCGGCAGGCTGGGCAACTCCGCCACCACGTGCGCCACGTCGGCGGCGTAGTGATCGAGGTCATAGCTGTCGAGGTCTTCGCGCCCGGCGCTGGCGCCATGTCCCGAAAGATCGATGGCGTGGCAGTTGTAGCCAAGGTCGCGAAAGTAGGGCAGGAAATGCAGGTCCCAGCAGCCGGCATGGACATAGCCGCCATGCACGAACACCAGCGGCGGATGCCCGTTCTGGCGGGTCGCGAGTCGATGGAGGGTGTGCAGATTGCGAGGTTTCAAGAGCGGGCTCCCGGTGACGAATGCGTGAGGATAGCGCGGGAACCGAACGTCGAGCGATGGGGCTCGGCATCGTGAATGCTTGGCGGAAACGGAATTACCGAGCGAGGCTTTTCGTAAAAGTCGGCGCTGGCGACACGGCGCTAGTCTGTAGCGAAGGCTCTGGCCTTCACCGTCCCACCCGCGCCGACTTTCCCACTCTGGCTTCGGCAATATGGCTGCCACCCATGCCAGCCGGCGATCCGCAATCGATCATCTATAACCGAATGCATATGCCACCCCAAAATGCATATGCCACCCCAAAATGCATATGCCCTATTGATTTTCGCATAACGATCCCTTATCTTGACGCCCGTCACACGAGCGCCCATCGTATGC
>Ga0156014_1132_pt3 | contig 7099 bp, 8 predicted proteins | sample RifCSPlowO2_02_FD_107668 | JGI IMG/M metagenome (GOLD analysis project Ga0156014, IMG submission 107668) | Rhodocyclales bacterium RIFCSPLOWO2_02_FULL_63_24 | reverse complement strand
ATGCTCGGCGCCATCCTGCAGCGCCAGATCATGGACCGCGTCGAGAACGGCATGGAACTCGAAAGCGCGATCGAGGAGGTGGCCGACTGGCACCGGCAAACCGTCGCCGAGCAGCCGCCGGCGATGCATTAGGACGGTTGCCGGGCGCAGAGCATGCCACTGCCGCCGTCCCGCCGGCGCCGACTCTTGCCGCTGCGTAGCTTGCGTCTCGCAACGGGTGTCCGGCCGCGTGGGGGATCGATGGTCATGGCTTTGCGGAAAGCATGGAAAGCAAAGTCGCGCCCGCGCCGTAGCTGCGAAGGGCCGAACATGAAAAGAAGGGAGGAGCAGTGACCAACCCGATCTGGACGTTGAACCCGACCGGGTGAGTTGCAGACGGCGTTGCGTCATGTCGCCAGCCAAGCGGAGCGCACAGACATACGTGAGCGACGTGCAAGCCTCTTGATGAACCGCCCGGTGCGGACCCGCATGCGGGGCGGTGGGGGGGAGGGCCGGTTAGAAGCCGGCCCTTACCCGATTAGGAGTGTGGCATTTGAAATGGGACACTGCGTCTGCAATTTGGGCACTCTATGTTTGTGTAGCCGGCTAAAGCACGGCGGTCCACTTCAATACGGTGATTACAGAACGGACAGGAGCCGGAAACAAGAAATGGATTCCCACCGAATATCAGCGCCGAATTTCCCCCAAAGCCCACCGAACTGCCTTGAACAGAAATGTTCCCTTGAGTCGATATTCCATGCATTGATACCGCCCCACCGGTGCCTTGGAATGTGGTGTGGTTTACAAAGTTCTTGCTGCCGCCCGATGTATGTAGGACTGTCCGCTCCGCATTTACAGTCGTGTTCTCGATCGAATTGGTGCTGCCTGTACGTGTAATGAAATACGCAGACTCAGCTTTGACCAACGCATGGATGATCTGTTGGTAGCTCCTATCCTCAACAATTGAGATGAACTCCTTCTGATGAGTACCTAGCCCGCGCAGAAATTGTTGAACATTGGCCTGAATTTTCTCATTACCTTCCACTACCTTAGCAATCTCCGCTATGGCATCTTCCAGTGCCGGCACTTTGGCAACTGCGTTGTTTAGCGCCGATATTTCGCCCCATACCTTCGTAAGCTCCTCATCAAATGCTTTGTCGCCCAAGTGACGATCAAGGGCCTGTGCCGCTTGCGGGATAACCGGGATCGGCAAAAGGCTAAGACAAAAGGCGAGAAAGCGAAGTGGTTCCTTGATGCCATGCTTCTCCCACAGCTTGCGAATGGCGCCTGCAGAAGATTCGACTTGCGGAGAATGGGGCATGAAAGCTCCTTTGATATAGGGACACAGTTGCGCGCCCTAATTCCGGCACTTGTTGCCAAACTAGGCGTCGCGAGTGTGTCCCAATGCACTCTGCAATTCCATCCAGCCGGAATACCCTAGCCAATCATTCGCATCCTGCCGCAATTCCAATGGAATGGCAATCGCGACCGACATCTTCGACCACCGTCAGCCTTGGCGCGCGCAGCAGCAGCGTATGACAGCTGCCACCGACGCCTAGTCGATGGTCAATGCCTTGCCGTTGTGCCTGGGTCCCAGTTTCAACAGGAACGGCACCGCGCGTTGCGCCCATTGGGCGGCCGACTCGTAGTTGCCTGCGCTGGCGCCGAACGCGGCGCGCAGCATCTCGGTATCGATGATGCCGGGATTCAGCGGGATGGCCGCCATGCCTTTGGGCAGCTCCTCGGCCAAGGCCCGCGTCAGGCCTTCGATGGCCCACTTGCTGGCGCAGTAGGGGGCCACGTTGGGCGCGGTGCCGCGCCCCCAGCCGGAACTGAAATTGACGATTACGCCGCGGCCCTGGGCGATCATGGCGGGCACGAAATGGCGCAGGACATGGGCCGTGCCCTTGATATTCACGTCGATCAGGGCGCCGAATTCGGCGGCCGGCACCTCCCACAGCGGTGCCGGCGAATTCATCACGGCCGCATTGTTGATCAGGAGGCTGGGCGGACCCATGGCCTTCAGCACCTGGCGCGCCCAGCGGCCGACCTGCTTGTCGTTGGCGACGTCCACGGTGGCAAAGTGGTGGGGCGCCGGAAACTGCGCGCGAAGCGTCTCGATCGCGGCTGCCGAGCGCCCGCAGCCGGCGACGACGTGGCCGCCGGCGACGAATTCATCGAGCATGGCGCGACCGAGGCCGCGGGTGACGCCGGTCAATACGATGTGTTTGGATTGGGTCATGGCGTGCTCCCTGTCATCTGCGATCGCTGGTGGGCCCGGCGCCGACATTGGGCGCGGGCGGGCTGTTGGTGATCCCGATCGAGAAGGAACACGCGGCCAGCGACATGGCGCAGAGCGTCAGCAAGGCCATCGATGGGAAGAGCAGTCGACGACGGGCGGCTTCCACGATCTTGGCGAGCGCCGGGTGCCTTGCTAGCGCTGCTTGAATTTATCTACCAGTTGATTCAGCTTGGTCTGATGTTCCTGCGCCTTCAGCATCTCGCGGCGTTGTTCGGCCTGCTTGCGGAACCTTTCCTTGACGCTGTCGGCGGCCTGCTTCTGCTGTTCCGCGGTGATCTCGCCGGCGGGCTGGCCGTCAAGGCCGAAACGGGCGCCACCCGCCGCGATGGCCTTGAGGTACTTGGTGGCAGCGGTGTATCGCTGCAGCGTCTTGCGCAGCGCGCCCTTGTCGATTTCCGGGTGCGCCGCCATGATGAGCTTGTGGATGCCGAGGGCGAGCGGCCGCGTGTCGCGGAACGCCGGGTAGGCGGCGATCAATTGCGCGAGCACCGGGTCGCGATGCTGGGGAATGTTTGGCATGGGGTGGATTCTGTGCGATGGAACTGGAGAGGGTATTGCGCCGCCTTACGGATTGCCGATGTAATCGCTCTTGCCGATGTCGACGCCGTTGTGACGCAGGATGTTGTACGCGGTGACCAGGTGAAAAATGGCCACGAAGCGGGGAGCGCTGGCGTCGTACATCGATATGCTCATGGTCAGGCCTCCGGAAAGCGCCCATTCTGCCATCGTTGGCCACGACCGCGGACGTCCGCTTCGAGCGGCGATCGGTGCCGGCGTGGGCGACGCCGGGCGGGGCGCTTTGTTGCCGGGGCGCGGCCGTGGCGGGGACCGGTTTGCCGCGCTTCGTCTCGTCGTAGAATTGCGCCGCGACCTACAATCCAATGTCTTTCCCATCCGGCAGGTAACCACAGCATGGCCCAGGAATCCGAATACCTTATCGAGATCGAAGACCTTCACTTCTCCTATGGCGAGAACAAGGTCTTCAACGGCATCAACCTGAAAATTCCCCGCGGCAAGGTGGTGGCGATTCTCGGTGTCGGCGGATCGGGCAAGAGTACCCTGCTGCGGCTGATCGGCGGGCAACTCAAGCCGGACCGCGGCCGCATCAAGGTCGATGGTCGCGTCGTGCATGAACTGGACCAGCGCGGCCTGTATGAGATGCGGCGCAATATGGGCCTGATGTTCCAGGCGGGCGGCCTGTTCAGCGACATTTCGGTGTATGACAACATCGCCTTTCCGATGCGCGAACTGACCGACCTGTCGGAGCCCTTGATTCACAACCTGGTGCTGATGAAGTTGCACTCGGTCGGCTTGCGCGGCACCACGCGCCTGATGCCGAACGAATTGTCGGGCGGCATGGCGCGGCGGGTGGCCCTGGCCAGGGCGATCGCGCTCGACCCGATGCTGACCATGTACGACGAGCCGTTTGCCGGTCTCGACCCGATCTCGCTCAACGTGATCGCGCTACTGATCCGGCGCTTGAACGATGCGCTGCGGGCCACCTCGATCGTGGTCACCTACGACGTGTCGGAGTCGCTGAAGGTGGTCGACTACGTCTATCTTCTGCACGATGGCCTGGTGCAGGCGGAAGGCACGGCGCAGGACCTGCTGGCGTCCGATCTGCCTTTTGTGGTCCAGTTCCTTCATGCCCACCCCACCGGACCGGTGGCCTTCCACATGAAGAGCGCGCCCTACCAGGACGACCTGCGCATCGCCCGCTAGTTCGACGTTTGCCGGGGCGCGGCAGGCGAGCCCGCGTCCGACGGAACGGCGCCTGGATCGGCCTCGCCGGCGGCCGCTGAAATCATGCCTTCAGGCCGGCCTCGTACCAGCCCTTGGAACGATTGACGACTTTTACCACCAGCAGCATCACCGGCACTTCGATGAGCACGCCGACCACCGTGGCCAGTGCGGCGCCCGACTCGAAGCCGAACAGGCTGATGGCGGCAGCCACGGCCAGCTCGAAGAAGTTGGAGGCGCCGATCAGCGCCGAGGGGCAGGCGACGTTGTGCTTTTCGCCGACCGCGCGATTGAGCCCATAGGCCAGTGCCGAATTGAAGAACACCTGGATCAGGATCGGCACCGCCAGCAGGGCGATGATCAGCGGCTTGTCCACAATCGCCTTGCCCTGGAAGGCGAACAGCAGCACCAGCGTCGCCAGCAGCGCCGAGATCGACCAGGGGCCGATCGTTTCCATCACGGCGTCGAAATGCGCCTGCCCGCGGGCGAGCAGCTGCTTGCGCCAGAGCTGGGCCAGCGTCAGGGGAATCACGATGTAGAGCACGACCGAGGTCACCAGCGTGTCCCACGGCACGGTGATCGCCGAGATGCCGAGCAGCAGGCCCACCACCGGGGCGAAGGCGAAGACCATGATGGTGTCGTTGAGGGCCACCTGGGACAGCGTGAATAGCGGATCGCCATTGCTCAATCGACTCCAGACGAAGACCATCGCCGTGCAGGGCGCGGCCGCCAGCAGAATCAGCCCGGCGATGTAGCTGTCGAGCTGATCTGCCGGCAGGTAGGGGGCGAAGATCTGACGCACGAACAGCCAGCCCAGGAAGGCCATCGAGAAGGGCTTGACCAGCCAGTTCACGAACAGCGTGACGCCGATGCCGCGCACATGCTGGCGCACCTCGTGCAGCGCGCCGAAATCGACCTTGACCAGCATGGGAATGATCATCACCCAGATCAGCAGCCCGACCGGGATATTGACGCGGGCGATTTCCATCCGGCCCAGGGCCTGGAACGGTGCTGGCACGAACTGGCCGAGGGCGATACCGGCCACGATGCAGAGCAAGACCCACACCGTCAGGTAGCGCTCGAACAGCGACATGGGCGCTCCGGCGGCACGCTTGGCGGTGACTTCGCATTGCGTCGACATGGGCTACTCTCCGAGGTGAATGCGGCGCGCGGCGGCGAGGACGTCTTCGCGGCGCATGGTTTCGAGCGGCAGGGCGAGCAAGGCCTCGATCCGTATTTTCAGCGACTGGTAGGCCGCTTCGAATGCCTCGCGGCGCGCCTCGATCGGTTCGACCTGCGCGGGATCGGGAATCGCCCAGTGGGCGCTGGTCGGATGTCCCGGCCAGACCGGGCAGGTTTCCTGCGCGGCGTTGCCGCAGACCGTGAAGATGAAGTCGAGAGTCGGCGCCGACGCCACGGCAAATTCGTCCCACGATTTGCTGCGCGCTCCGGCACAGGGTACGCCGTGCTTGCGCAAGGTTTCCAGGGCCACCGGGTTGACCTGGCCGGCCGGCTTGCTGCCGGCAGAATAGGCCTTGATGCGCCCGGCGCCCAGATGGTTGAACAGCATCTCGCCGAGAATCGAACGGGCGGAATTGCCGGTACATAACACAAGCACATTGAATGACATCGGGTCTCCTGTTTCAAGCCGTCTGGCGTCGTCGTTTCGTCGTGGCGGCAACCGCCGCGGTCTTCGGCAGACATGAACCGCCCTGGCAGCAGTTGTCGGCGAGATAGGCGATCAGGTCATCCATCGCCGCGAAATTCGCCGAATAGAAAATGTAGCGGCCGTCCTGGCGCGCCACCACCAATCCGGCATGCAGCAGTTCCTTCAAATGAAACGACAGCGTCGCCGCCGGAACTCCCACCGTCGCCGCAATCGCCCCGGCATTCATGCCCTCGGGGCCGGCCGCCACCAGCAGGCGAAAGACCGTCAGGCGGGTTTCCTGCGCCAGGGCGAGCAAGGCTTTGACGGCACTTTGAATTTCCATGTTTCCATTTTTATGGAAATGATTGGCAAAGACAAGCCAGGCGTTGCGCCCGCGACACGCATTCCGCTGCTGGTCGTGGCCGCGGTTTAGAATTCGCCTCCATCAGGCTTGTGCCGCGGCAGGTAGCCCGCCAGGCCTCACGACAACAACACCGTGCCGACAATTTCCCTTATCCGCTTGCTGCTCCTGGCGTCCTGTCTGGGGCTTGCGGCGCCCTGGCTGCAGGCCGCCGACGGCCGCAATCTTGGGGCGCAGGCGACGACGGGCGAGGGCCGGCGCGTGGCCCTGGTGATCGGCAACGGAAAATATCCGTCGGCGCCGCTGCGCAACCCGGCCAACGATGCCCGCGCCATCGCGCTCAAGCTCAAATCCCTGGGCTTTGAAACCCTGCTCAGGGAAAACATTACGCAGAAGGAAATGAGCCGCGCGGTCACCCAGTTCGGCGAGAAGCTGGCCCAGGGCGGCGCCATGGGGCTGTTCTATTTCGCCGGGCACGGCATCCAGGCCAGGGGCAAGAACTACCTGGTCCCGGTCGACGCGCATATCACCGGCGAATCATCGGTACGCAGCGAGACACTGGATGTTGACGTGATTCTCGAACAGCTTTCCAGTTCGCCGCTCAACATCGTGATTCTCGATGCCTGCCGCAACAATCCTTTTGAGCGGCGTTTCCGCGGCACCTCGGGCGGTCTGGTGCAGATGGACGCGCCCAAGGGCACGCTGATCGCCTATGCCACCGCGCCGGGCAAGGTGGCGATGGATGGCGAGGGCAAGAACGGCATGTATACCGCCGAGCTGCTGAAGGCGCTCGACGAGCCGGGGCTCAAGGTGGAGGATGTGTTCAAGCGGGTGCGGGTCAATGTGGCGCGGTCGACCTCCGATCAGCAGGTACCCTGGGAGTCGTCGTCGCTCACCGGCGATTTCTATTTCCGCCAGGGGAATATGCCATCTGCTGCCGTCCCGGAGGCCGCGCCCGCGCCGGCAATGCAGGATACCGCCATCGAGTTGAGCTTCTGGGAAAGCGCGGAAAAGAGCAATGCGGCGGCCGACTACGCGGCCTACCTGAAGAAGTACCCGCAAGGCCAGT
>Ga0156014_1127_pt1 | contig 7266 bp, 3 predicted proteins | sample RifCSPlowO2_02_FD_107668 | JGI IMG/M metagenome (GOLD analysis project Ga0156014, IMG submission 107668) | Rhodocyclales bacterium RIFCSPLOWO2_02_FULL_63_24 | reverse complement strand
CCGTCGGCGTCGATGATCGTGTCGCCTTCGTCGGCGTGGTAGGTGTCGTAGCCGCTGCCGCCAAGGAGGATGTCCGTGCCGGCGCCGCCGGTGAGAGTGTCGGCGCCACCGCCGCCTTCGAGGTAGTCGGCTCCGCCCTGTCCACGCAGGTCGTCGTTGCCGGCCATGCCGTAGAGGCGGTCGCTGTACTCGCCGCCGATGAGGATGCCGTCGCTATCGGAGCCGAAGAGGACGTGATGAACGTCGGGGGAAATGCTGCCGGTGGCGCGGACAAGGACATTCTGCCCGACGTCGAAGGCCTGGAAGTTCCAGGTCTGGCCGGAGAGTTGGTCGGTGTCGACGTAGAGTTGGGTGCTGCTGAAAGCGGTGTCGTCGGTGCGCGCTTTGTTGGTCCAAGTGAGCATGGCGGCTCGGTCGGCGAGCCATTGGTCTGTAAAGCTGCCAGGCGTGGCCGCGCTCTTGTCTGCTAGCCAGGCGGCATAGTCATTGGCGCGGCCTGCTTGCCATATTTCTGCCAGTTGGGCCTGGGCGGCGGCCGTTGTGCCGCTGATGTACACCGCAGAGAGGTCTTGCAACGCGATCAATGCGCCAAAGTCACTGCGCGCCCGTGAAGCCAGGCTTTGACTGGTAGGCTCAATGCGCAGTTTGCCAGTCAGGTCTTTGAAGATTTGGTTGTCTTGCAAGGCAGTCAACGTGGCTTGGAAGGTCATACGCGAAGGGTCACTGTCGGCAGCATCACTGATTGGCAAGGGGTCTATATTGGGACCGGCCAAGGCACGGCGCAGGCTGTCGATTACGCCTTCGAGAGATCCTTTGGGATCAGCGCTACCTACTTTGGATAGTGCATTGAGTTTGTCCACAGTGAAGGTGCTGTCGAGTTTTTCCAGCGCAGCGCCCACTGCCAGCAAGTCGGTGAGCCGGTACATGCTGTGGTTTGGCATGCCCGTGCTTTCTTCCTGATACAAGCCCGTGCGGGCGCCCATTTGGGTGAACCACCAGTCGTTGGTGGTGACGTTGATGCCGTTGGCGGCGAAGAAGTTGGTTTGCTTGGCGCTCACTGGGGCAAAGCTGCTGGTGCCGGTGCCCAGTAATGCTTGTATTTCTTGGAACAGAGGTTCCGACTTGTTACCATTAAAGCCTGCGCTGTTGAAGGTGGCGATGGACTGGATAGTGACACTGCCCGCTACGCCATTACCGGCTCCAAATAGTCGAGCAAATGCGCTGGCCATATGCCCGCCCATGCTGTGGCCATTCACCTGCACATTGGTGATTCCCACCAAGCGGCCTGTACCGGCTACACGGGTACCCTCAACAAAACTCGGAATCACGTCGACAGAATCGGCTTTGACTGGGATATATGTGATTTGCCTGGCCAGTTCAGTGGTGGGCGTTGTCTCGCGCAGCCACCAGTTCACCATATCAACGATTGCCGACGTGGCGGCGCTACCCAAGGCAAGGTCGCCATCGGCCAGCAGGTCGGCACCGGGGAGAGGTTCTGTTCCGCGCATGGAGACAAAGACTTGGTTCGCATAGTCGCCGCCTGCTATGCCGCGCCAGACGGTGGCGTCGAAACCGGAACCGAGCAACGGGATGTCGAAGGTGTTGATGCTGCTGGCGACCTCGAAGTTGGCGGCTATGTGGGCGGCCAGGGTGGGGGTCATGCGCTCCTGGAGAGCCTCCGTAAGCGCATCAGCGTTCATTGAAGGAGTGACATCCACATAGGTTGCGTCGGCCAAAAGTGCATCGATATATGCCTTATTGATATCACTCATTGTGATGTTCCTTGTTTCAGTAGTTGATCAGTATTTAGTTTGTTTGTAATTTGAATCCAGTCCTCTGGCCAGCATGAGGTTGTTTGCCCCAATCCGAGACCAAGGCGACCAAACAGCAACCCACCATTGGTATGAAATGCTTTGAAGGACAAAAATCGTTGCCCACTGCTCAAGTCGACATATTCAACCCGTTGTACTTTGATCGGTATGACATAACCGTCAATTGGAACGATCGGTATGTCCGTATGTTGTGCCCGCTTCACCTTCTCCCAATCCGGACTCAACGTCACCACCGCCTCCCGCTCGCATAGTCGATTGAACTGCCATCGGCCAATCAGTTCATCCGCAACGGGCGCCACCAACACAAAAGGAAACAACAGCACACTGATGACAACTCGGTGTTTGCTTATCCCCAGCCAGCGCGGAATTCGTTTGCAGAGCATGCTGGCCGCAGCGAGCCACACGCCAAATCCAGCCAGAAACATCAAAAATATCATGGTGTTACTCCGGAACTAAAGGAACTGACTTCGCATTCATTTTTCATTTCCTTTCTCATCAAAACCCAAACCCGATTTGCTCGTCTTTCGGCTTCGTCGTTGCCCAAGGCGAGGAAGCCACCCTGGGCGGCGATCCAGCCCCCATCCGCAACCAGGTATTTCGAATCGGTTGCGCAATCCGTCGCGCGATCAAGGCCGCGATAACGCCGAGGATGGCAATTACGGCCAGCAGATAGAGTCCGCTCATGCCGCCATCCTCCACCGGCAATCGTCCGCCGTCCCGCGAGTGCCGACTCTTCGTCTATCGCATCGCTCGCCGTCCCGCCAGTGCCGACTCTTCGTCTATCGCATCGTTCGCCGTCCCGCCAGTGCCGACTATTCAAGACCCATCCCACCTCGACCACGCTCGCGTCATTCCCCCCGTTGCCAAATATCTGATCGTTGCCCGCCCCGCCATCGAGGATGTCGTTGCCCGTGCCGCCGTTGAGCACGTCGTTGCCACCCATGCCCAACGCCACGATGCCGTTCCCCGTGTCGATGACGAAGGCACCCGTGGCGATCTGCCCGTGGATGTTGCCGCTGGCATCGTCGAGCACGGCGCTGAACAGGCTCCGGTAGGTGGTCGTGGTAATGCCCTGCTTCAGGGCTGTCGCATCCAGCGTCACGCCGTCCCGCTTGAGGCTTGAGATCGCCACGACGGCGAAGGCGGCGTCTTCCTTGTCGCTCACCGCATTCAGATGTGCCAGCAGGCTGGCTTGCAGCGCTTGGGCATCGGTGACGATATATCGGTCACGGTTGAGCGAGTAGCTGGCGCCTTTTAGCCAGTCCCTGGTTCCCGCCTGGACGGCGAAGCTCAAGGCTTCCCTCTGGACGAAGCTGTTCCATGCAGTGTCGATATAGGCGGTGTTCCAGACCCGCTCGGCGCCGGGGGTGATGGCGCCGAAGTTCGCCGCTTCGATGGCGCTCTTCTGTACGTCCTGGCCGGTGAGGTTTTCCAATACCCAGGCTTTGTCTTCGGTGGTCAGGTTCGTTCGGGTGACGCCCCTGGCCTGGTGGGCGGCGTCCAGGCCGCTCCAGTGGGTCATGAAGCCGGTGAAGTTCCTCAGGCTGGCGAGCCAGCCTGCGTCGGCGAGCTCGCTTGCGGCCTGACGCAGGGCCGGGTTTTCCTGGTAGGCGACGGGCAGGCTCTTGACGTTGCCGTAGCCTCTGAGCCAGGGCAGGTCGAACACGGCCGGGTCGAGTTGCGGCGGCAGGCCGAGCGGCCGGTTGGGGTTGGAGTCGGTGAGGGCGAAGTTGACGGCGAGTTCGATGTCGGCGGCGAGACGTTGTTCGCCGTTCATGGTGAAGCTGCCGGTGGCGGCGAGGCGGTTGTCGCCGATCGGGGTATCGGCCGCCGTTGTGGCCAGCTCGATTTGGGTGATACCGATGTCGGCCAGCTTCTTGAGCTCTCTGCTCTGGACGATGGCATCCTGGTTGGCGTCTTGCCAGACGCGCAGCAGGGTGTAGTCGGCATCCTGATCGTCGATCCGGCCGTCGGCGTTGCTGTCGTGCTGGGCGAGTTCGGCAAAGCCGTCTTGCGTGGCGCTGCCGAAGAGCTCACTCAGGCCGTCGATGGCGCCGTTGCTGTTGGCGTCCAGCGCCAGAAATCCGTCTTGCGCGGCGATCCAGCCGCTGCGCTCGGCGATGCCGTCGCCGTTGAAGTCGAAGTAGACGCTGGAGGCGCTGCTGGCAACGGCGTCGATCTGCCCGTTGCCGTCGAGGTCGAGCACCAGCGGGTCGCGGCGCGGGATCAGGCTGGCGTTGCCGGGGTTGTAGCCGGGGGGACGCGGACTGCCGTTGGGATCAGTGGAGTCTTCTTCGTCGTCGAGGTAGATGCCGAGTTCGCCGTTGTCGAAGTTTTCGATGGTGAGGGGGTCGTTGATTTCGAGTTTGCCGTTGGTCAGGGCGTAGGTGTTGCCGGCGGCGTCTTTCCAGGTGGTTTCGCCGTTCTTGCGGGTGGCGAAGGTGAGTTGCTTGTTGTTGAGGTAGACGACGCCTTTGCCGTCGCTGTCATTGATGGTGTCGCCTTCGTCGGCGTAGTAGATGTCGTAGCCGAGGCCACCGATCAGGGTATCGATGCCGGCGCCGGCGGTTAGGGTGTCGTCGCCGGAGCCGCCCACCAGCAGGTCGTTCGCGGTGCCGCCGGTAAGGATATCGCCACCGTTGTTGCCCAGCATGAAGGCGCCACGGTTGAAACTGTCGATCGCGGTCATCGCGGACGACCCTACCGCGACGCTCCAGTCGGTGAGGTCGGCGATGTTCTGCTTGATGAGGGTGCGTTCGGCGAAAGTGAACAGCGGGTCGGTTTCGAGAAACTTGACGAAGTATTGCTGGTAGCCTTTGGTACTGGTGATGTCGGCCTGAGTTTCCGTGAGACCAGGGGTATGGATAATGGCCCGGGTGTCGAACTGCAATCCGCCCGTGACCGCGACGAAGAGTTCCGTCTGGTACTTCAGGGGATCGGTGGTTTCCTCGTAGTACTTTTCCATGGCGAAGGCGATGAGGGCCTTGACCAGGTCGCGGTAGCCGCCCGTACCGCCTTGCGCAACCACGAGTTTGTCGAGATCGGCGGTGAAGCGGGTGAGCATGGCGTCGGGAGCGAATTCGCCTTGCACACCGACTTGATGGCGGACGAGATGTTCGAGAAAGTTCTTCTTGCTGGTGTCTGCTGAGTTTGCAAACAAGTTCGTATCAAAAATCATCCCCAGTAATTGGGGCAGGCGACTCGTCATCTCGCGGAAGGCATCACTTTGCACGAAGGTGGTGAGCAGGGTTATAGAGTGCAGGTCGAGGGGGCCGAAGTAGTCGCCGTGGGTGAGCGGCGGTACCGCAAGTGAGCCAATTCTCTGGTAGGGCGCCGCTCCCAGAAATTCGCCATCGACACGAATCGTGCTGACCAGATTCGAGTTGAGTATGCCGCCGTTGGCATCGCGTAGCGCGAGGAAGCTGCCCAGATTCGCCACGATTTCATCGCGGACCGCTACTTGGTCCGGATCCGACAGCGCCTTGTCCAACAAATGTTGCCGGAGGTTCGCCGCGACGTTCGGACGGTGCAACTGCCACACCGGCGGCGCCTCGGCCGACGCCGCGAACGGCGCTTGGTCGAAGGTTACTGCCTGCCGGCCGAAGAACACACCCATCAAGGCGGCCAGTCCGCCGCCCAAGGAATGACCGGTGAAAGTGATTTCGGCGTTACGGTTCGCTGCTTTAACGGCAAGGTAGTAGTCGGCCGCTTGCGTGAGTTGTGCTGATCCGAGACCTTCGGCAAGGCCGATATCGGCAGCCACATCGCCGAGCACGTCTGTCGGGTCGGTGCCCGTGAAGGCAATGACGATTTCAGTGGGGTTATCGCCGCGCTTGAATGAGACGGCCTCGAAGCCATCGGTAACCGGAAATGAAGGATTATCCGTGTCGGGAACATGAAAAATCTCCGACCACCCTTGTGGAATCGGAAATTGGTTTATGGCACTGCGGGTCGTCAGGTAGGCACGGCCGGCCATTAATGCATATTCAATCTCGGTCACCATGATCGTTTCCTTTGGCTGTATGCGATATCAATTGAACTACTTGTTTCCGTGGTATGACTTATTGAGCCAGTCTTGAGCCAAGGGCCACCAGTTGTAATAGAGCAGCTTTCCGTCGATTTCCGGGGCAATGGGCTTTCCTGCCGCCGTCGTCGCAATCGGGCAGTTGATGCTTGATCCCGGCGCGGGTGGCTTGATTGCTTCCCGCAAAATGCTGCGGTATTCGGGTTGATCGAGACTGCTATTGAGCTTCTTGACGAGATTTGCCGAAACGAGCGACTGGGCAGCAATCGCCTTTTCTTCTGCTTTGGGATCAACAACCAGATTGACGTCTTTGAACTCAACCGGCAGATCTTGCAGAGAGATGCGCCTCCATTCTTTCCCTTCGTATCTGAAAATCACGTATGGGGGATTGGGCCGTCCCCACTTGTTGTACGACTGGCACAAATTTGGCGTAGCGACGATGTAGGGTGTGTCGCGAAGGATGTGTAATGCGACCAGAAGGAAATTGGATCGTCCAATGTCTTCACCGTACTCGCTTTTCCATGTGATGCTCTGGCTGTAGCCTTGCACGGTAAAGATGATGTCCTGCTCCTTGATGGGCGGCGTCTGCCCGATTTCGCGTTTCCCACCATAGCTCTGCGACCGCTTAATCACGATCTTGCTGCCGTCATGCAGCAACACTTCTTCCTTCCAACTTGTGCCGCCGAACCCAAACAACCCCGCGCTCGCATTCATGCTTACCCCCATCGTCAACAAAAATCCAAGTTTCGCGATTTGCTTCAACCACGGCTGGTTTGCTTTCATGCCGATCTCCTCCATGCCGAATCGTTAGTTGCCCGCACGCTCCGCTCGCCGTCCCGCCAGCGCCGACTTTCTCGTGTGTCAAATAGCTGCGCTGAATCATCCATGCTGTCGTTGCCCAATCCGCCGTCCAGCGTGTTGTCGGCGGCACCGCCGAAGAGAGTGTCCGCAGCGGACGTGCCCGGCAATGGCTTGATGCGTTGCTCCAGTTCGCTCGCATTCCAAACGGTGCCGTCCGCAAAGCGCACCGCTTCGATCCGGTAGCCCGCATAGAACCAGTTCGACAAGGCCAGCCGGTCCGCCCCGCCGTTCAGGCTCAGGTACAGGTGGTTCTGGTCCCGCGTCACCGTCACGTCGGCCGGCGTCACATCGGCGCCGATCCTCACCGTGTCGCCCGCGCCGACTGTCGAGCCGTAGTCGTAGACCGTGTCCTGCCCGTAGCCGCTGCCAAAAGCGTAGGTGTCGTCGCCGGTGTTGCCGGACAGCGTGTCGTTGCCGGCTCCGCCATCGAGGATGCCGTCGCCGTTGAAGTCGAAGTAGACGCTCGATGCCGTGCTGGCAACGGCATCGATCTGCCCGTTGCCGTCGAGGTCGAGCACCAGCGGGTCGCGGCGCGGGATCAGGCTGGCG
>Ga0156014_1062_pt1 | contig 7536 bp, 3 predicted proteins | sample RifCSPlowO2_02_FD_107668 | JGI IMG/M metagenome (GOLD analysis project Ga0156014, IMG submission 107668) | Rhodocyclales bacterium RIFCSPLOWO2_02_FULL_63_24 | reverse complement strand
GTGTCTTCGTCTATAAATAACCAGCTCGCGCTGCTGGCCTACGAATACGACCCCGCCACCCGCCTCCTGCTGCTGCTCGGCTCGCACGAGAACTTCTACCGCGAACTGAAGCGGTCCTGGATCGCACGCTTCCGCATCGATGGGCATGGCTTCCGCATCATGCCGGGTGCAAATTCGGCTTGCCCGCTCAGAATCCGAGTCGCATAATAAAAAGCCCGGCGGGTTTCCCCGTCGGGCCTGGATACAGAATCTTTCGATTCTTTATTGTAGCAACGGCTCTCACCCCGGATAGCAACAATGGGGCCGATTATGCGGGAGGCAAGCATGGATGGCAAGGATTTCGGTTCGCTCACATTCGGTTTCGACATCGGTATCGCCTCGGTGGGCTGGTGCGCGCTCAATGAAACCCGCATCGTCGACCTCGGGGTGCGCTGCTTCGACAAGGCGGAAACCGCCAAGGAAGGCGAATCGCTGAATCTCGCTCGGCGCACCGCACGGCTGATGCGCCGCCGTCTGCGCCGCCGGGCGTGGCGGCTAACCAAACTGGCTCGATTACTCAAGCGCGAAGACTTGATTACCGACGTTCATCTGATGCACGGACCGTCGGCCACCTCGCCGTGGAAACTGCGCGTCGAGGGACTCGACCGCCAACTCACCGATGACGAATGGGCGCGCGCCATCTACCACCTGTGCAAGCACCGCGGTTTCCACTGGATCAGCCGCGCCGAGGAAAAGAAAGCCGAAGGCGACAAGAAGGAAGGCGGCAAGGTCAAGAAGGGGCTTTCCGACACCCAGCGGCGCATGAGCGAGAAGGGCTACCGCAGCGCCGCCGAAATGGTGCTGGCCGAATTCCCCGAAGCGCAACGCAACAAGCAGGGTGACTACGGCAAGGCGCTCTCCCGCGTTCTGTTGAACGATGAACTTGCCCTGCTGTTCCAGCACCAGCGCGAACTCGGCAACCCACATGCCAGCGCCGAACTCGAAACCGCCATCCTCGGCAACGGCGACCGCAAGAGCGGCCTGTTCTGGGAGCAAAAGCCGCCGCTCGCCGGTGCCGATCTACTCAAGATGCTCGGCAAATGCACCTTTGAGAAAGAGGAATACCGCGCGCCCAAGGCCAGTTTCACCGCCGAGCGCCATGTTTGGCTCACGCGGCTCAACAACCTGCGCATCGTCGTCGATGGCACGACGCGGCAGTTGACGGAAGACGAGCGGCGTGTCGCCATGCCGCTGCCCTACAGTTACGTGGACGCCAAACTCAGTTACAAGCAATTGCGCTCTGCCCTAACCAAGAAAACGGGACTGAATAATTTCAACTTCGCCGGCATCGCCGAGGACAAGGAAAAGGACACGCTGACGAAACTACCCGCCTGGGAAACACTGAGCAAGACGCTCAAAGGCAAGGCGCTCGAAACTGAATGGGAGAGCATGGCCGGCGCCGCGGCCGGCGGCGACCCGACACTCCTGGACGAAATCGCGCGCGTGCTTTCCGTCTTCAAGGATGGCGACGAAGTCGACGCCGAATTGCGCAAGCTGCCCCTGCCCGGCGGCGAGAAAATGATCGAGGCCTTGAGCGAAATCAGCTTCGACAAGTTCCATGCGCTTTCTCTCAAGTCCCTGCGCAAGATCGTGCCGCACATGGAAACCGGCCTGCGCTACGACGAAGCCTGCGTGGCGGCGGGCTACCACCATAGCCAGTTGCACGAAGCCGGCGCGGGCGGACATAAGTATTTGCCGCCGTTCTACACCCGGCGCGACAAGGACGGCCGCATGGTGTTCGACGAAGAACTTGACGTGCCGCGCAATCCGATCGTGCTGCGCTCGCTAAATCAGGCGCGCAAGGTGTTGAATGCGCTGGTACGTACCTACGGCTCGCCGTCCGCCGTGCACATCGAAATGGCGCGCGACCTGTCGCGCCCGCTGAATGGATATTTCACGGACAACGGTAAACGCATCGATGGCAGGCGCGACATTGAAGCAAAGCAAAAGGAATATCGCGAGCGCAACGAAAAGGACAAGGCCACCTTCGCTGCCGAGCACGGCATCGCCGCCAAGAGCCGCGAGTTCGAGAAGTTCCAGCTCTACCGCGAGCAGCAAGGCAAGTGCGCCTACTCCCTCAAGCCGCTCGATCTGCATCGCGTGCTGCACGACATCGGCTATGCCGAGGTCGACCACGCCCTGCCCTACTCGCGCAGCTACGACGACGGCAAGAACAACAAGGTGCTGGTTCTCACCGAGGAAAACCGGAACAAGGGCAACCGCACCGCCTACGAATATTTGACTTCGTTCCCCGGCGGCGAGAACGGCGAACGCTGGCGCAACTTCATCGCCTGGGTCGAATCGAACAAAGCCTACCGCCTCGCCAAGCGAACACGCCTGCTGCGCAAGGATTTCGGCGGCAAAGCCGCCGAGGAATTCCGCGAGCGCAATCTCAACGACACGCGCTACATCTGCAAGTTCTTCAAGAACTACGTCGAACGCCATCTGCAGTTGAAAGTCGGCGCTGACGGGACGGCGGCCAAGCGTTGCGTGGTGCTCAGCGGCCAGACCACCGCATTCCTGCGCGCGCGCTGGGGCCTGCTCAAGGTGCGCGGTGCCAGCGACCGCCACCACGCGCTCGATGCCGCCGTGGTCGCCGCATGCAGCCACGGCATGGTCAAGCGCCTGGCTGATTACGCGCGAACTAGGGAACTGGCGAAAGTACGCGACGGCTTCGCCGATCCCGAAACCGGCGAGATCGTCGATCCGGCCATGTTCCAGCAACTGCACGCGCACTTCCCCGACCCGTGGCCGCATTTTCGCGGCGAACTCGAAGCGCGACTGCAACTCGACAACAGCGCCGAACTGCGCGCGCAACTGGAAATGTTCGGCACCTATCCAGCCGAGGCGCTGGAGACCCTGCGTCCGCTGTTCGTCTCGCGTGCCCCGCAGCGGCGTAACGGCGGTGCGGCGCATAAGGACACCATCTACGCCCAGCCCGAACGCCTCAAGAAACAGGGCGGCGTGACGCAGAAGGTGGCGCTCTCCAGCCTGTCACTGAAAGACATCGACAAACTGATCGACCCCCACCGCAACGAAAAGCTCTATGCGGCCATCCGCGAGCGGCTGGAAGCACACGGCGGCAACGGCGACAAGGCATTTCCGGCCGACAAGCCGCTGCTCAAGCCCGACCGCGAAGGCAACCCGACCGGCCCCATCGTGCGCACCGTCACAATGGTCATCGACAAGCTCTCCGGCATTCCGATTCGCGGCGGCATTGCCAAGAACGACACCATGTTGCGGGTGGATGTCTTCCGCCACAAGAAGGACGGCAAGTTTCATCTGGTGCCGGTTTATGTGCATCATGCCGTGGCGCAGGAATTGCCGAACCGCGCGATTGTGCAGGCCAAGGACGAAGACGAGTGGACGCTGATCGATGACAAGTTTGACTTTCTGTTCTCGCTCCATCCAAACGACTTCATTCGTGTCACGCAGAAGAACAAAGCACCGATACCTGGGTACTACGCCAGTTGTCACAGAGGAACAGGGAACCTGAATCTCTGGGCTCACGACCGAAATCAAAAAGTTGGCAAGGACGGGCAAATCGAAGGCATTGGCGTCAAGACCGCTGTTGCCTTGGAGAAATTTCACGTCGACGTCCTCGGCAACATCTACCCCGCGCCGATCGAGCCGCGCCATGGTCTGGCGTAGCGTGATGATCTCCCGCCCCGCCAAGCTGCGGCGGGAGCATTTCTCACTTGCCATCGAGCAGGAGGAAACGGCCTTCGTGCCCTTCGAGGACATTGCGGTGATCGTCCTCAACCACCGCGAAATCACCCTCACCCATCCGGTGCTGTCCGCCTGCGCCGAGTACGGCATCGGCCTCTACGCCACAGGTAGCAACCATCAGCCATCTGGCGTGTTCCTGCCCTTCCTTCCCCACTCGCGCACCACGCGCATGATGCGCAAGCAACTCACGGTGGCAAAGCCGACCACCAAGCAGGCCTGGGCCTGTGTCGTTCGCCGCAAGATCGAGAATCAGGCGGCCTGTCTGCGGCTTTCCGGGAAAAAGGGAGTGGACCGGCTTGCTTCCTATGCACGCCGCGTGCGTTCAGGTGATCCCGACAATATGGAGGCGCAGGCCGCCGCTTTCTACTTCGCCCAGCTCTACGGAAAGGATTTCCATCGGGCCGAGGAGCGCTGGACCAATTCGGCGCTGGATTATGGCTACGCCGTGCTGCGCGGCGCCATCGCGCGTGGGCTGGTGGCCCACGGCCTGCATCCGACCGTCGGCCTGTTCCACGATAGCGAACAGAACGCTTTCAACCTGGCCGACGATCTGATCGAGCCTTTCCGCCCACTCGTCGATCTGCATGTCACCAAACATACGGCGGCCACCGAGGGCGACCTTATCCCGGCCGACAAGGCGGCGCTGGTCGCTCTGCTCAATGTGGATGTAGGCATGCCCCAAGGCCGCATGTCGGTCCTGTCAGCAATCGAATACACGGTAGAGAGTCTGGTGCGCGTCTACGAAGAAGACGCCAAGGAACTCGACCTGCCGGTCCTGATCGGCCTCCAGGCGCACCGGCTGGAGTGTTGAGTGGGCATCGAGACGAGGCGATACATGCGCTTGCTCGTCTTCTTCGATCTGCCCATGGTCACCAAGGCCGAGAAGCGCGCCTATGTGCAGTTCCGGCGCTTCCTGCTCAACGACGGCTACGACATGATCCAGTGGTCGGTCTATGGCCGCATCCTGAACGGGCATGACGCGGAGAAAAAGCATTTGGCGCGGCTGGCGGAGAACCTGCCCCCGGAGGGCTCCATACGCTGCATGACGGTCACCGAGAAGCAATTTGCCGGGATGCGGCTGCTGGTCGGCCTGCCGCTGTTTCAGGAAAAAAAGGTTCCGGCGTCGCAAATGCTGCTCTTTTGAAACCAAAATCCAAAAGAAAAATCCCCACCCGGCAAAAGCCGGGCGGGGATCAAGGTTGAGTCAGATTGTAGCTATCCGGGGTGAGAGAGGGAGCTACAACCCTGCCTGCGCATTGTGCACAACAACACGGGATTGTAGCTATCCGGGGTGAGAGAGGGAGCTACAACCTTCGGCGGTATCTATCTTGCGCAGCTCTTGATTGTAGCTATCCGGGGTGAGAGAGGGAGCTACAACAGGGACCTGCCATGAGCGAAGGTTGCCCAAGATTGTAGCTATCCGGGGTGAGAGAGGGAGCTACAACGGCGAGGTGTCGTGTGCCGTGATGCCCTTGGATTGTAGCTATCCGGGGTGAGAGAGGGAGCTACAACAAGCGCGACGACGCAGCGATCGAGAAACGTGATTGTAGCTATCCGGGGTGAGAGAGGGAGCTACAACGCGCCGGGCGGGCGGTCGGTGATCTGTTCGGATTGTAGCTATCCGGGGTGAGAGAGGGAGCTACAACAACGATCCCCTTCGGCTTGCTGGCCAGTACGATTGTAGCTATCCGGGGTGAGAGAGGGAGCTACAACTTGTACTGCGCAATGTGCTCTCTTGCGTTTGATTGTAGCTATCCGGGGTGAGAGAGGGAGCTACAACTGATCTTCCAGGCGTTGCGATCCTTCGCCAGATTGTAGCTATCCGGGGTGAGAGAGGGAGCTACAACGATCAAGCTCAAATGGAAGCAGCATTTCCCGATTGTAGCTATCCGGGGTGAGAGAGGGAGCTACAACCGCAGCCAATGCGTTTCGGGCTTGCTTGGAGATTGTAGCTATCCGGGGTGAGAGAGGGAGCTACAACGGGGCGGTTCCGGCAAAGGCGTCCCGCAGCGATTGTAGCTATCCGGGGTGAGAGAGGGAGCTACAACTGAGACATCCGGCGATGAAACCGCCCCCAAGATTGTAGCTATCCGGGGTGAGAGAGGGAGCTACAACCGAGGAGGAGGCCCAGGCGCTGGCTGAGTTGATTGTAGCTATCCGGGGTGAGAGAGGGAGCTACAACCCGTGGCCAAGCCCTTGTGTGCGTAGGGTGGATTGTAGCTATCCGGGGTGAGAGAGGGAGCTACAACCGCTCCGGGTTGTACGTGTCGAGCGCCGGGGATTGTAGCTATCCGGGGTGAGAGAGGGAGCTACAACCCATAGCTGGGCACCGCGACGCGGCGCACGGATTGTAGCTATCCGGGGTGAGAGAGGGAGCTACAACCGCCGGCCACGCCACGCCGCATAGGCCGGCGATTGTAGCTATCCGGGGTGAGAGAGGGAGCTACAACGGATGAATGAGCCAAGCCAAAGCCTAGTGCGATTGTAGCTATCCGGGGTGAGAGAGGGAGCTACAACTCGCTGTAACTCTCGGCTTCCGCGTCAAGCGATTGTAGCTATCCGGGGTGAGAGAGGGAGCTACAACCTGATGTGGTGGGATATGCGAGCTGTCAAAGATTGTAGCTATCCGGGGTGAGAGAGGGAGCTACAACCGCGCTATATCCTCCTCGAATCGCGTGCGGGATTGTAGCTATCCGGGGTGAGAGAGGGAGCTACAACCCGGCCGGTGCTTGATCCACCAAACAAAAAGATTGTAGCTATCCGGGGTGAGAGAGGGAGCTACAACATGTCGCCGTCGTTCATGCTTTACCCTTTTCGATTGTAGCTATCCGGGGTGAGAGAGGGAGCTACAACAAGAGGATGTGGGCGACCTCGTGGTCGATGGATTGTAGCTATCCGGGGTGAGAGAGGGAGCTACAACCCCACGAAGCCGCGAAAGAACTGCGCGAAGGATTGTAGCTATCCGGGGTGAGAGAGGGAGCTACAACCACGTTGGCTGCATCGCCCTAACCGGAGTGGATTGTAGCTATCCGGGGTGAGAGAGGGAGCTACAACCTCTTCTTAGTGCGCAGCACGGCGCCAAGCGATTGTAGCTATCCGGGGTGAGAGAGGGAGCTACAACCCGTGCCGCTGGCCTGCTTGGTCACCAAGAGATTGTAGCTATCCGGGGTGAGAGAGGGAGCTACAACCGCGATAGCACATGATGTCCGACGGCGGCAGATTGTAGCTATCCGGGGTGAGAGAGGGAGCTACAACCCCGCCGCGAGTGCGGCATCACCGAAGCGCGATTGTAGCTATCCGGGGTGAGAGAGGGAGCTACAACGCTGCGTCGAATTCATACGACCCGGTGGCGGATTGTAGCTATCCGGGGTGAGAGAGGGAGCTACAACACACGATTACGGCGGTCGACAACTATGCCAGATTGTAGCTATCCGGGGTGAGAGAGGGAGCTACAACTGCTTGGAATAGACGGCACGGCAGAAATGGGATTGTAGCTATCCGGGGTGAGAGAGGGAGCTACAACAGGTAGCCGAGCGGGGGCGTGGTGACCGTGGATTGTAGCTATCCGGGGTGAGAGAGGGAGCTACAACGTTAGGCCGACAGGGGGAGATTGCTGGTGCGATTGTAGCTATCCGGGGTGAGAGAGGGAGCTACAACCTCATGATCGACGGATGTGCCAAAACCCGGCACACCCCTCAATCATGAAGTTCTTGCTTCGCAAGGTCAGCAAGAAAGTGAATCCCTACGCGCCCTCTCGCGCAAGAGTCG
>Ga0156014_1021_pt2 | contig 7616 bp, 7 predicted proteins | sample RifCSPlowO2_02_FD_107668 | JGI IMG/M metagenome (GOLD analysis project Ga0156014, IMG submission 107668) | Rhodocyclales bacterium RIFCSPLOWO2_02_FULL_63_24 | reverse complement strand
AGGCGCCGACCGCCGCGACGATCGAAACCAGTACCGGCAGCGCCCAGTAGCTGCCACGCAGCGCGAGACGAGTCATGACCAGCAACAGGGCCACCGCAAGCGCCGTCACTTGCATCGCGTGAGCGCTGGGCAAGGAAAGCGGCGACGCGACCGAACTCAATGCAAGGTACAAGTCCGGTCGCGGACGCAGCGCCAGATGCTTTGCCGCCTGGGCCAGCACCGATGCCCCGACAAGGGCAGCGACGAGAAAGCCAGCCTCGCCGCGATGGCCCCGACGCCATAGCAAAGTGCCGGCGATCAACGCCAAGGGCAACAGCACGAACAGGGATCCAAGCCAGGTCAGGGCCGGAAATACCTGGTCCAGCCACGGGCTGCGCCAGGTATTGGCAAGGATCAGTCCTTCACGATCGAGAGCAGGAGGACCGAACTCGCCGGCGCCGACCCAGGCAGCCGTCGCCACCAGCGTACCCAGTGCCGCGATCCACCACAGCATCGCCAGAATTGCGCTACGTCCCATGTTCAGGCGGTAGCTGGCCGCGGCGAGTGAAGATCCTCGGATTCGACCACTCGACTCTGCGGCGATGCGGCCAATGCCCCGTCGAGCAGGGCGCGGGCAATTGCGGCGGGCGCCACCGCCCGCCAGCGACGGGGAATCAAGGGGCGCAGTGCACGCGCGAATGTCAGCGCCAGACGCTCGCCCGGCCGCTTCTCGACTCGATCGGCATCGATCAGCGAGGGACGCACGATGGTATAGCCTGGATAAGCGAGTTCCCGAATCGCGTCTTCGGCTTCGCCTTTGGTCCGCAGATAGAAGTTTGCCGATCGGGCGTCCGCCTCAAGCGACGAGTTCAACGCGAAACGGGTTGCGCCCGCCGCCCGGGCAAGACGCCCGATACGTAGCGCCAGGTCGCGATCGACGGCGGCAAATTGCTCCTTCGAACCCGCCGCCCGCTGCGTCGTGCCGAGAGTACACACCACGGCATCGACTGCCCACCAGGATGCTTGCTCGGGCAATTTGTTGAAATCGACCACGATGTTGTTGAGTCTCGCCGCAGCCGGTAGGGGACGGCGCGTGAGCGCAACGACTTCGCCGATCCGTGCATCGGCAAGTGCCTGGACCAATACCGCTCGACCGACCTCGCCAGTGCCGCCGACCAGGAGCAGGCGAAAAGTTCGTGCTGCATCAGCCATGCAAACTCCCTTTCAGTGCTGCCGTGGCCGCAGACAATCCGGCCCGGAACCCGGTGCCGAGCGACACCCGGCTCACGAACTCGCCTCCCTGCGCCAGACGCTGGCGAGCCAGGGCTGTTGCTCGCGCGGCAGACCGGCCGGCCGGTAGTAGTGCTCCAGTTCCGTAAAACCGGCAGCAACGAGATAGGAGCGCCACGTAGCGAGATCGTAATAGGCGCCGTAACGCTCGCCGCTGATGCTCTCTTCGTTGTTGCCGCGTGGATTCGAGCTGAACAATACGCCTCCCGGTTTCAGCGTCGCCTGCAATTGCCGCAATACGCGTGGCAATTCCTGTCTTGGCACATGAAACAGGGACGCGTTGGCGAACACCCCATCGAAATAGCCATCGGGCAGTTCCATCCGCAGAAAATCCTGCTGCCAGACCTCGCAGCCGCTGTGCCCACGCGCCATCTCCGCCAGCGCCTGGGCTCCCTCGATCCCGATGGCCCGGTGCCCGCGTTGGACAAATGCCCCCAAGTCGCGGCCGGGGCCACAACCAAAGTCCAGCAGGACGAATGGCGGCACTGCCTGAATGTGGCGCAACAGCGCCTCGATGTTCTGCCCGACATCATGGTGGCGCGTGCCCTCCCAAAAGGCGGCCGCCCGCGCCTGATAATGGCCGAGCGTCGCGTCAACGAGTTTCTGGAGCGCATCCGGATCGAGTTCCATAGGCAAATCGCTCATGTTGATCAACCGCAGCTTACCGGGTCGCCGCGCCGTCAGCGCCGACTCCTGCGAACCAAGACTCTATTCCAACAAAAACGCCACGGCATGCCGTGGCGTTTTTCCTGCGGTTGAAATGATCAGTCCCCAGGCTACGGTCGCATCAGATCAGGCCTTCAGCGCCACCAGCACCTCATCCAGCATCTTCTTCGCATCGCCGAACAACATGCGGTTGTTCTCCTTGTAGAACAGCGGATTGTCGACCCCGGCGTAGCCCGAGGCCATGCTGCGCTTCATCACGATCGAGGTCTTGGCCTTCCAGACTTCGAGCACCGGCATCCCGGCGATCGGGCTGCCCGGGTCGTCCTGCGCCGCCGGATTCACGATGTCGTTGGCGCCGATGACCATCGCCACATCGGTGTCGGGGAAGTCCTCGTTGAGTTCGTCCATTTCCATCACGATGTCGTAGGGCACCTTGGCTTCGGCCAGCAGCACGTTCATGTGGCCGGGCATACGTCCCGCCACCGGGTGGATGCCGAAACGGATGTTGACGCCCTTTTCGCGCAGGTGCTTGGTGATTTCATACACCGTGTGCTGAGCCTGCGCCACCGCCATGCCGTAGCCGGGAACGATGATCACGCTCTTGGCTTCCTTCAGCAGTTCGGCCGTTTCGAGGGCGCTGATCGGCACCACTTCGCCGACAGGCGCCGTATCGCCAGCGCCGACTTTCTTCGCCACCGTACCGCCGCCGGTGCCGAAACCGCCGGCGATGACGCTGATGAAATTGCGGTTCATGGCGCGGCACATGATGTAGGACAGGATCGCGCCGCTTGACCCGACCAGCGCGCCGACCACGATCAGGAGGTCATTGGAGAGCATGAAGCCGGTTGCCGCCGCCGCCCAGCCCGAATAGCTGTTGAGCATCGAGACCACCACCGGCATGTCGGCGCCGCCGATCGCCATCACCATGTGGATGCCGAACAAGAGCGCGATCACGGTCATCACGATCAGCGGCGTCATGCCGTCGGCGATGGTGTGGGCGTTGATGAACTCGCGGCCGAACCAGATCACCACCAGCAGGCCGGCCAGGTTCAGCCAGTGGCGTCCCGGCAGCAGCAGCGGCGCGCCGCCGATCTTGGCCGATAGCTTGCCAAAAGCGATCAGCGATCCGGAAAAGGTCACCGCGCCGATCAGGATGCCGATGTAGATCTCGATCTCGTGGATGGTCTTTTCCGCGCCGGCCAGGGGCGCCGAGGTGTCGATGTAGCTGGCGAAGCCGACCAGGCAGGCGGCGAGGCCGACCAGGCTGTGCATCAGCGCAACCAGTTCGGGCATCTGCGTCATCTTGACGACCTTGGCCGCATACAGGCCGACAGCGCCGCCGACCACCATGGCACCGATGATCCAGGGAATGCCGGCCGGCGTCACGCGCGGCCCGAATACCGTGGCCAGCACGGCGATGGCCATGCCGATCATGCCGAAGAGATTACCGCGGCGCGAGCTCTCGGGGTTGGAAAGACCGCCCAGGCTGAGGATGAAAAGAATGGTTGCTCCGATGTAGGAGACAGTTGCCAGATTTCCAGACATGTCGTGTCTCCTGGGTTATTTGCGGAACATGGCCAGCATGCGCTGGGTCACGGCGAAGCCGCCGAACATATTGACGGCCGTCAGCATGATCCCGCCGACCGCCAGCCAGCGTATCCACTGGTCCGGCGGCAGCCCCCCCGCCAGCGGCGGCGCGATCTGCACCAGGGCGCCGATGGCGATGATGCTGGAGATCGCATTGGTCACGCTCATCAGCGGCGTGTGCAGGGCCGGCGTCACGTTCCACACCACCATGTAGCCGACGAAGCAGGCCAGCACGAACACCGTGAAGTGGGCGAGGAAAGCCGCCGGCGCGTTGGCGCCGACGAACCAGAACAACGCCGCAGCAACTCCGAACATGATGGCCAGCTTGTTGCCCGCCATCGGCTCGCTCGCGGCGCCGTGGCCGTGGCCCTTTTTCGCCGCCGGTGCCGGCGCCGCGGCTGGCTTGGCCGCGGGCGGGGTGGCGGACGGCTTGGGCGCCGGGGGCGGCCAGGTGACCTCGCCGTTCTTGACGACGGTCAGGCCGCGAATGGCCTCGTCTTCCATGTTGACGTCGATGCTGTCATCGTCTTTTACGCTTTGCGTCTTGCGCAGTTCCTCGGCGAGGCGGAACAGGTTGGTGGCGTACAGCGTCGACGACTGCTTGGCCAGGCGCGAGGTCAGGTCGGTATAGCCAACGATGGTCACGCCGTGCTTCACCACCGTCTGGCCGGGCTCGGTCAGCTCGCAATTGCCGCCCCGCTCGGCCGCCATGTCGACGATCACGCTGCCGGGCTTCATGCTTTGCACCATCTCGGCGGTGATCAGCCTGGGCGCGGGCTTGCCGGGAATCAGTGCGGTGGTGATGATGATGTCCACCTCCCTGGCCTGCTTGGCATACATCTCGCGCTGGGCCTGCTGGAAGCCCTCGCTCATCACCTTGGCGTAGCCTCCGCCACCGGAACCTTCCTCCTCGTAATCGACCTTGACGAATTCGCCGCCCAGCGACACGACCTGGTCGGCCACTTCGGCACGAGTGTCGTTGGCGCGCACGATGGCGCCCAGGCCAGCGGCGGTGCCGATCGCCGCGAGGCCGGCGACGCCGGCGCCGGCGATGAAGACCTTGGCCGGAGGCACCTTGCCCGCGGCGGTGATCTGGCCGTTGAAGAAACGGCCGAAGGCATTGGCGGCCTCGATCACGGCGCGATAGCCGGCGACGCCGGCCTGGGAGGTCAGCGCGTCCATCTTCTGGGCGCGGGAGAGCATCCGCGGCAGGGCGTCGATAGCCAGCACGGTGGCCTTCTTCGCGGCCAGTTGCTGCATCAGTTCCGGGTTCTGCGCCGGCCAGATAAAGCCAATCAGGGTACCGCCCTCGCGCATGAGGCCGACTTCCCCGGTCGTCGGTACACCTATCTTGAAAACGATGTCGGACGCTGCCCACAGTTTGGCAGCGCCCTCGATGATCTGTGCGCCCGCGGCGCGATAGGTATCATCGCTGAAATTCGCGGCATCTCCGGCGCAGGATTCGACCGCGACGGCAAAGCCCTGCTTGATGAGCTTTTCGACGACCTCGGGTACGGTAGCCACGCGCTTTTCGCCCGCCAGCGTTTCCCGGGGAACTCCAATTGTCAGTGCCATGATTCTCCCATTCGCTTGTTCATCGATGCTCGCAATGCACGAACGCGCATTTTTCTTTGTCTCGTCCGTCGCGGATGCACGCCCTGCAAACGCAGTTGGCGCGCCGCCGGTATGATACGCCTTCCACATCAATCCATTTGATCGATATCAAGCGTCTTTCGATAGCCCCGACATGACGAGTTCCAAGCCAAGCCGAGGCCGCGTGCGTCCCGCCAAACGCCTGTCGCCGGCAGCCAAGGTGGGCCTCGCGCCGGGCGCGCTGATCCATCTGGGCGAACGCAAGACCGCACAGCCCGCGATCTCGCTGATGGAGTACGGCGAGTTGGAGATCGCCGAGCACCAATTCGGGTCGTTGGCGGCATCGCAGGCCTATCAGCCGAAACTGCCGGTACTCTGGCTCAACGTCCATGGTCTGCACGAACCCGAGGTCATGGCGGAAATCGGGCGCCGCTTCAAACTTCATCCGCTGGTGCTGGAGGACATTCTCAACACCAACCAGCGGCCAAAAATAGACGATTATGGCGACTATCTTTTCATGGTCGCCCGTTTCTTCGAAACCGACCCCGAAAACCGACAGATCGGCTCCGACCAGGTAAGCCTGATCCTTGGCCGCGACTTCGTCCTGACGTTCCAGGAAAGGCCCAGCGGCCGCTTCGACCCGGTGCGCGAACGGCTGCGCCAGGATCGCGGCCAGATCCGCAAACTGGGCGCCGACTATCTCGCCTATTCGCTGCTCGACGCGATCGTCGACCGCTGCTTCACGATACTGGAAAGCATCGGCGAACGCACCGAGGAGCTGGAGGACATAATGCTGGAGCGGCCCAAGCCCGGCTCGCTGCAGACGCTGCACCAGCTGAAGCACGAGACGCTGACGCTGCGCCGCTCGATCTGGCCCTTGCGCGAGGTGATCAACAGCCTGACCCGTGCCGATGATCGTTTCTTCCGCCCCGAAACCCGCCCCTACCTGCGCGACGTGTATGACCATACGGTACACGCCATCGAATCCCTGGAAGCCAACCGCGACGTGATCGCCGGCATGCTCGACATCTATTTGTCCGCAGTCAGCAACCGGGTCAATCAGGAAGTCCGCGCATTGACCGTGGTTGCCATCATCTTCATGCCGGCGACGCTGATCTCAGGCATTTTCGGCATGAACTTCAAGACCATGCCGCTACTGGATTTGCCCACGGGTTTCATGATCGCCATCGGCATGATGGCGACGGTCGCCACCACCTTGAGCATCGTCTTCTGGCGGCGGCGCTGGCTGGAGTAAAGAGTCGGCAAATGCCTTGGCGGGCGCGAAAGGAAAAGATGGCTTTCAGGGATAGTCGCGTTCCATCTGAATCATCAACAATGCCGTCTCCGCTTCCTGCGCGAACGAGTCAATATCCGCCTTGCGGGAATGCAGTAGATCGACGACCGCTTTCGTCGGCGCATTGCCGACCCGAAGCCAGACGACCTTCGGAGGAGCGCCCCGCAGAAAGCTCAGCTGCCTGAAATCGTTGTCCTTCGAAACCAGGACAAATCCATGCACGGCGGCGTAGGTCCAGACATCGCCATCCGGGCATCCATGCAAACCGGCATCATTGACATGCGTACTCCCCGGGAACGGCTCAGCCAGTAATTCGACAAGGCGGAAGCTGAGATTTTCGTCGAACAGCAGCTTCGGCTTCGTCATGCGGCCAAGCGCTTCTCGCGATTGGCTGCAAACACCAGCGCTGCGCGGATGTGCTCAAGACGCAAGGTAGGAAAGTCAGCCAGAATCTCCTGCTCGGTCATGCCGCCCGCCAGGTATTCCAGAATGTCGTACACCGTAATGCGCGATCCAGCGATGCACGGCTTGCCACTGCGCACACCGGGCGTTACGGTGACAAGTTCCTCGAGATTCATGGTTGATCCTCGGCAAAAGGCTGGTTCCAATGATACGCCTCGGGAAAAATTATCCGCAAAGCGATGTCTCCGGTCGTTTCCCGATTGACTGGCGGCAACAGTATCACTGCCTCGCCCCACCCACCGACACCACCGGAAACCCCTGGCCGATGGAATTCTTGTACGGGATCTGTCGCGCCTTGAAACGCTTCTCCGCGATTTCCGGCATCTTGTCTTCGACATAATCCGCCAGTTCGTTGGTGTTCACGAAGCCGCGCTTCTTGCTGTCGGCGCTGCCCTTCAAACCATCGAGCAGCGTCCAGGTGAACAACCCATGCCCTTCGTGGCCTTCCAGCGCCAGTTGGGCTTCGGTCGCCGCCGTCAGGATCGTCGAGCCCACCGCACGTGACAGCGACTTGATCGCGGCGTCCTCTTCCATGCCACGGCTGAGCAAGGCATCGGCCACCGCGCCGGAATGGCAGGTGTCCAGCAGCAGCAGTTTCTTCTGCGCCGGGATGTTGGCGATCAGGCGCTTGAGTTCGTCCTGCGAGATGGCGGTCTGCTTGATCTTGTCCAACGAGGTGGCGCCGACGCTCGACGTCAGCAGGTAGTAGCGCCGATCCACATTAGTCTCGCCTTCCATGCTGCCG
>Ga0156014_1140_pt1 | contig 8409 bp, 6 predicted proteins | sample RifCSPlowO2_02_FD_107668 | JGI IMG/M metagenome (GOLD analysis project Ga0156014, IMG submission 107668) | Rhodocyclales bacterium RIFCSPLOWO2_02_FULL_63_24 | reverse complement strand
TCCTTGATCAGCTTGGTGAAGACCTTGCCCCGCTTGGCGTCCTGACGCCCCTTGCGATGCTGGATGTTGGCCCATTTGGAATGTCCGGCCATAGTCGTTTCCCTGGTTGCGCGGGTTTGCCGCGATGTTGTCACTTAAAATCGCAAATTTTAGCATCCCCGGAATTCCCGCCATGATCCACGCCCTTACCATCGCTAAAAGCGGCGCTACCGAGATCGCCCTGCTGCCGCAACTCGCCAACCGCCACGGTCTGATCACCGGCGCCACCGGCACCGGCAAGACGGTGAGCCTGCAGCGCATGGCGGAGCAGATCTCATTGGCCGGCGTGCCGGTGTTCCTCGCCGATGCCAAAGGCGACCTGTCCGGTCTCGGCGCTCCCGGCGTGGGCTCCGAAAAATTGCAGCAGCGGCTGGCCAGCCTCGGCGTCGAGGACTGGCGGCCGCAAGCCAATCCGATCGTGTTCTGGGATGTGTTCGGCGAATCCGGCCATCCAGCGCGGTCTGCTGACGCTCGAAGAGCAGGGCGGCGACCGCTTCTTCGGCGAGCCGATGCTCGACATCGAAGACCTGATGCAGACGCAGGACGGGCGGGGCGTGATCAACGTGCTGGCCGCCGAAAAACTGATGAACGCGCCTCGCCTCTACGCGTGCTTTCTGCTCTGGCTGCTGGCCGAACTGTTCGAGCAGCTGCCCGAAGCGGGCGACCTGCCGAAGCCGAAGCTGGCCTTCTTTTTCGACGAAGCACACTTGCTTTTCAGCGACGCGCCGCCGGCTTTGCTGGAGAAGGTGGAGCAGGTGGTGCGCCTGATCCGCTCGAAAGGCGTCGGCGTCTATTTCGTGACGCAGAACCCGCTTGACATTCCCGACGCCGTGCTCGGCCAGTTGGGCAACTGCGTGCAGCATGCGCTGCGCGCCTTCACCCCGCGCGACCAGAAGGCGGTCAAGGCGGCGGCCGACACCCTGCGCGCCAACCCGGCCTTCGACGCGGCGAGCGTGATCACCGAACTCGGCGTCGGCGAGGCGCTGGTGTCCTTCCTCGACGAACATGGCCGGCCGACCGTGGTCGAACGCGGCATGGTGCTGCCGCCCGCCTCGCGCATCGGGCCGCTGACGGAAGCGGAACGCCGTGCCGCCATCGCCGACTCTCCGATAGCCGGGCATTACGAGAAGCTGCTTGACCGCGAATCCGCCTATGAAAAACTGCAAGGCGCGGCGGCACAGCAGGCGTCGCAAAAAGTCGGCGCTGGCGGTACGGCGACCGGGACGGCAGAACCGCCAGCAACAGGCGGAGGCGGCGGCTTTTTCGGCGGCCTCGGCGATGCGCTCGGCGGCATGCTCGGCGGCGGTGCGCGCTTCGGTTCGCGTGGACGGCAGACGGTGGTCGAAGCGGCGGTGAGCAGCACCGTGCGCGCCATCGGTTCTTCGCTCGGCCGCGAGATCGTGCGCGGCGTGCTTGGTTCGATCCTGGGCGGCCGTCGCCGATGACGCATGCGGCCGGCTCGCCTGCCGCACATCGCGCTGGAGTGGTATTCGCCGTTATTGCGGCGTTCGGCTTCTCCTTCAAGGCGATCCTGGTCAAGCTGGCCTATCCCTATGGCGTCGATGCCGTGACGCTGCTGGCGCTGCGCATGGCCTTCGCGCTGCCGGTATTCCTCTGGGTGGGTTTCACCGCTTCGCGCAATGCCCCGGCCCTGTCGTGGCGCGACTGGCTCGTGGTTGCGGCGCTGGGCGCGCTCGGTTACTACGGCGCCAGCATTCTGGATTTTCTTGGCCTCAAGTACATTTCGGCCGGCCTGGAACGGCTGATCCTGTTTACCTACCCGACGCTGACCCTGTTGTTCGGCGTGGTGCTGCACGGCCGCGCCATTTCGCGACGCGAGGGCCTTGCCCTGGCGCTGTGCTACGCCGGTATCGCGGCGGCCTTCGCCCACGACCTGCAGTTCTCCGGCGACACCGCCGCGGTGTGGGTCGGTGGCGGCTTCGTCTTCGCCTCCTCGGTGAGTTATGCGCTTTATCTTTCGGGCAGCGCCGGGATGATCGCGAAGCTCGGTGCGGCACGCTTCACCGCCCTGGCCATGCTCGTATCGACGGCCGTCATCGGCGGCCACTTCCTCGCGACGCAGCCGCTGGCGGCCCTGGCGCAGCCTTGGCAGGTCTATGCGCTGGGCGCGGCGATGGGCATGTTCTGCACGGTGCTGCCGGTATTCGCCCAGTCGGCGGCGATTCGCCGCATCGGCAGCGGGCCGGCGGCGCTGGTGGGCATGGTTGGGCCGTTGTTGACCATTGCCTTCGCCTGGATGTTGCTCGATGAAGCCTTCTCTACCGCGCAAATGATCGGCGTCGCGCTGGTCGTCGGCGGTGTGGCAACGGTCAGCCGTCGCTGAGCAGATCGATCTGTCTATAATCGGATAACCATGTTCCGCCGTCGACTTTTCGCCGTGCTCTCAGCGCCGTCCCTGGGGATACCGCTTTGCATAACTTTCGCCGCCTTGTCTGTCGGCGTCTGCGCCCAGGAAGTGTCGGAGCAGGATTACTTCGGCGATCTGCCGGTGGTGCTGTCCGTCAGCCGCCTGGCGCAACCGCTGAGCGAAGTGCCGGGCGCGGTGACCATCATCGACCGGGAGCTGATTCGCCGGTCCGGTGCCCGCGAGGTGGGCGAAGTATTGCGGCTGGTGCCGGGCTTTCTCTTCACGGCGCGCAACGGCGCCAATCCGCAAGCGTCCTATCACTCCGGGATGGATGTTTACGGGGCCCGGATGCAGGTGTATGTCGACGGGCGATCGCTCTACTCGTCTTTCTATCTGGGCGATACCCACGTTGGGCTGCGCGGCCTGGTTCTTGAAGATATCGACCGAATCGAAGTCCTGCGCGGTTCCAACTCTTCGTCCTACGGCGCCAACGCATTCCTGGGCGTCATCAACATCGTCACGAGCAATGCGGCCGACACACATGGAGCCATGCTGTCTGCAACCGGGGGCGAGAACGGTATCAACGACAACGCGATCCGGGTCGGCTGGGGCGACGAGAAGGCGAGTTTTCGTCTGACCGGGGCGCGCAGGGTCGATTCCGGTTTCGGAGGCGGATATGACGACAGCCATATCTCCCGGCTTCAACTCCGGGCCGATTTCGTGCCGACGACCAGCGACGAGATCATGCTTCACCTCGGCGCCGGCGAAACTTGGCGGGGCGAGGGCGAGGGTACCGGCACCAATCCCTTCCGCACCGTGGGCAATCTGGACGCTCATCTGCAATTGCGATGGCAGAGAACACTCGCGGCCGACGAGATGTTCCAGTTGCACTTCATCCACGAACTGGACCGGCCCCGAGACCGGTACATAGCTAAAGACGGGGCCATTTCAGCCGTTGCGGATAGCGGTGGCGAGGGGCAGCGTACCGAAGTGGGCCTTCAGCATTCGCTGAGACCGAATAGCGCCCTGCGCATGGTATGGGGTGGTGAATGGCGCTACGAGTCCGCAAGCTCGGCGCCTGTTTTCTATACCGCGGAGAGGATATCCCTGCACCAATGGCGCGGGTTCGGCAGCGTCGAGTGGCGGCCGCACCGGCAGTGGCTGTTGCAGGCGGGCGGAATGTATGAGGGACACAGCTATACCGGTAGTTCCTTTTCGCCGCGCTTGACGGCGAATTTTCACATTCTCCCGGATCACACGGTGCGCTTCGGCGTCACCAAGTCGCAGCGTGCGCCGACATTCTTTGAGTTGCGCGGAGATGCCCGTCTGTATTGGCTGGCCGCACCGGCGACACAGGTCGCCTGGACGTTCTATGCGTCTGGCGCGGTCAAGCCCGAGACCCTCATCACCAATGAACTGGGCTATCTGGGTCGGTTTCGGGAGATCAACCTGTCGGTTGATGCCCGCGCGTTCGTGGAGCGCATAAATAATCGAATCCATTTCCAGTCCCGCCGAATCGGAGCCTTTGCGTCCGTCAATGACGCTGTGAATCGTCCGGGTCCTCATATTCATGGATTCGAATACCAGTTCGACTGGCGCCCGTTTGCTTCCACCCGGCTGATGCTGGCCGAGGCGCATACACGCGTCGCTTCCGGGGATGTCTCCGAGGAGCGCGAGGCACCGGATCGAAACACAGCACTGACATGGTTGCAACAACTGCCGGGCGACATGGAGTTCAGCGCGATATCGACCGCAACGACTCCGTTCAAATGGGCAGGCGGAGGTCAATTGATCAATACGCCGCGTCGTCTCGATGTTCGTCTGGCGAGGCGATTCGCCGTGGGCGCGACGCGGGGCGAGGCGAGCGTGACGGTGCAGGCGATCAACGGGGGGCATCAGATATACAAGATGAACCAGCGTTTCGATCGCCGTGCCTTCGCCACTCTGCGACTGGATTTCTAGACGATGAGCCGGCGTCTGCGCTTCATTCTCGCCCTCGCCTGCCTATATCTAATGACATATGGGTCGGCAGCGGCGGCGTCGACATCGATCTGGGTGGCCTTGTCGGAGACGGGCGGCGCCCATGCCGAGGCGGCCGAGGCCCTGCGCGCGAGCGTCGAGCAGGCGCAGCCGGGGCGGTTCGAATGGCGCGTGGCGCACTGGAGCCAGTTCGGCAGCGTGCTGCCGGAGCCGCAGTGGGTGATCGCCGTCGGCACCGCGGCGCATCGCGGTATGCAGGAAAGGTTTGCCGCAGATACCACGCCGCCGCCCTTGTTGGCCATCCTGGTGCCGCGTCTCGCCTTCGAGCGGATTGCAGAGCCGGCCCGCTTGCGCGGTGGCTCCCTGTCGGCGGTATTTCTCGACCAGCCGCCGGCGCGCCAGTTGGAGTTGATCCGGCTGGCGTTGCCGGCGGTGCGCAATGTCGGGATACTCGTCGGCGGTGAATCCAAGACGCATGGCCCCGGCCTGGAGAAAGCGGCCAAGAAGCGCGGCATGCGGCTCGCTACTTCGCTGGTGGGGCAAGACGGCCTGTTCGCGGCCCTGCAATCCCTGTTGGCCGAAGTCGAGGTGCTGCTGGCGCTGCCCGATCCGACTGTGTTCAACAGCCAGACGGCGGCCAATATCCTTACCGCGGCCTATCGTCGGCACGTGCCGCTGGTCGGTTTTTCTCCCGCCTATGCCAAGGCCGGCGCCTTGCTTGCCTTGTATTCGACGCCGTCCCAGGTCGGCGTCCGCGGTGCTGAACTACTGCGCCAGGCGCTGGCGGGCAAGTCCTTGCCGCCGCCGCAGGGAGCGCGCGAGTTCGTCGTGACAATCAATCGGGACGTGGCCCGTTCGCTGGGGCTTGCGCTGGATGAGGCACAGCTTATGGAACAATTGCGGCAGAGGGATCGGCCATGAACATGACACTGCGTACGCGCATGCTGCTGCTCGCCCTGTTGCCGGCGACGCTGGTGGCGGTGCTGCTGACGGTCGTTTTCCTGCTGCATGCGATCGACAATCTCGAACAGGGACTGCGTACCCGCGGCGCGGCGATTTCCCGCCAGATGTCGACTGCCGCCGAGTACGGCATATTTTCCGGCCAGCGCGCCAGCCTCTCGGCCCTGACCGACTCGGCGCTGCGCATCGATCCCGATGCGCGCGGCGCGGCGATCATCGACGCAGACGGCGTGGTCATTGCGCGCAGCGGCGACCTGAACCCTTCCTCCTGGCCCGAGCTTGCCCGCACGGAGGGTTACCGCCTGGGGCCGGACGTGCTGCTGTTCGTCGAACCGGTGACGCGCAGCAGCCTGCCGGTGGACGATATCTACGGCGGCGGGGAAGTCGCGCGTGCCGCCGAATCGAAGGTCGTCGGCCACGTCCTGGTCGAATTGTCGCTGCGCGAGGTTGCCGGCAAGAGCGAGCGGCTGATTGCCGCCGGCGTCCTCATCGCCGTGCTCGGCGCGGCGCTCGGCGGCTGGCTGGCGCAACGGATCGCCCGCGGGGTGACCGATCCGTTGCTGGAGGCCAACGAGGTGGTGGCGCGGATCGGCGAGGGCGACCTTACGGCGCGCATGGTAACCGCATCGTCCGGCGCCCTGCAGCCCCTGGCGGCCGGCATCAACGACATGGCCGAACGCATCGGCCTGACCCAGGAAGACCTGCGTACGCGGGTCGCCGAGGCCACCCTGGGCCTGATGCGGGAGAAGGAAGCGGCGGAACATGCCACCGTCGCCAAGTCGCACTTCCTCGCCTCCGCCAGCCACGATCTGCGGCAGCCCCTGCACGCGCTCGGACTCTTCGTTTCCGGACTGGCCCAGTCGAAGGCGGCCAAACATGAACCGAAGCTGGTCGCGCATATCCAGTCGGCGGTGGATACGCTGCAAAACCTGCTGGACGCCATCCTCGATATTTCGCGGCTGGATGGCGACGGCCTGGTGCCCAAGATAGGCAGCTTCCCGCTGGGCCAGGTACTCGATCGCCTGGCCAACGATCTTTCCCTGCTGGCGGAACAGAAGGGCCTGCAACTCAAGGTGCGGCCGACGCAGGCATGGGTGCGCAGCGACCAGAAGATCGTCGAGCGCATCCTGCTCAACCTGGTCGGCAATGCCCTGCGCTACACGCGGGCGGGCGGCGTGCTGGTGAGCTGTCGTCACCGCGGCGACATGGCCCTGGTGGAAGTCTGGGATACCGGCGAGGGAATTCCCGAACATGCGCGCGAGGAAATCTTCGAGGACTACGTGCAGCTGGGGAACTCCGAGCGTGACCACGCCAAAGGCCTGGGTCTGGGTCTGGCCATCTGCCGCCGTCTTGCCAACCTGCTGTCGATCCAGATGGGGGTTCGTTCGCGACCGGGGCGAGGTTCGGTGTTCTGGATCGAGTTGCCCATGGCAGCGCAAGAGGCGTCCGACAATGCAGCAGTGGGCCAAGCGCCACCGCCCATGTACCTGCCCGATTCCGCCAGTCTCTCGGGCACGGTTCTGGTGGTGGAGAGCGACGCGCTGGTCAGCGCCGGCATGGAGCAGGCGATCATCAACTGGGGCGGCCGGGTGCTGCTGGCGGCGGACCGCGAGGAAGCCCTGCACCGGTGCCACGAGAGCGACGCCCCGCCCGACGTGGCGATCTGCAATATTCGCCTGCCGGGCCTGGTCAGCGGGATCGGACTGGCGCAGGAACTGCAGCGCGAATTCGGGCACATGGCCGTGCTGCTGATCAGCGCCGACGTCAGCGACGAAGCCCAGACCGCGGCGCGTCGGGCCGGCTTCGCGCTGCTCAAGGAGCCGGTACCGCCGGGCCGCCTGCGGGCGGCCCTGCGGCACTTGCTCGCGGTGCGCGCCTAAGGAACTTTCGGGCGCTCGCGCAGGATCAGCGCGCGGCGCCGAGTCCGAGGCGGCGGCACAACTCCAGCGTCAGCCCCGCCTGGTTCATGGAATAGAAGTGCAGGCCCGGCGCGCCGCGTTCGATCAGGCGCTGGCAGAGCTCGGTCACCACATCCAGGCCGAAGGCCCGGATCGATTCCGCGTCGTCGCCGAAGCATTCGAACTTGCGCCGCATCCAGCGCGGGATCTCGGCCCCGCAGGCGTCGGAAAACCGCGCCAGTTTCGAGAAACTGCCGATCGGCATGATGCCCGGGACAATGGGGACAGTCACCCCGAGCGCACGCGCCTCATCGACGAAATGCTCGTAGGCGTCGGCGTTGTAGAAATACTGGGTGATCGCAGAATCGGCGCCGGCATCGACCTTGCGCTTGAAGTTCAGCAAATCCTCGCGCGGACACTTGGCCTGCGGGTGCCATTCGGGATAGGCCGCCACCTCGATGTGGAAGCGCGCGCCGGTTTCGGCCCGGATGAACGCCACCAGCTCATTGGCATAGCGGAATTCGCCGGCATCGGCCATGCCCGAGGGCAGATCGCCGCGCAGGGCGACGATGCGGCGGATGCCGCGCTCGATGAAAATGCCCAGCATCTCGCGGATACCCGCACGCGTGGAACCGATGCAGGACAGGTGCGGCGCGGCACAGTAGCCCTCGGTCGCGATCTCCATCACCGTTTCCAGCGTGCGCTCGCGGGTCGAGCCGCCGGCGCCGTAGGTGACCGAAAAAAACTCGGGCTTCAGCACGGCCAGCCGGCTCCGCGTCGCGCGCAGCTTCTCCATGCCTTCCGCCGTCTGCGGCGGGAAAAACTCGATGGATAGTTCAAGGCTCATTCTGGGTTCCTGAATGTGTTTTGTGCGCGATTTTCAAGACCGTGGCGCACTCAGCAGCAGTCGCGTCAGCAGCCAGGAGATCACGCTGTATGCCGTCGAGCCGAGAACTCCGGCCCAGATCCCGTCCACCACGAAGCCGTCAAGCAGCCACGCCGCCAGCATGAACATCATGCCGTTGATGACGAAGATGAACAGGCCCAGCGTCAGCAAGGTGACCGGCAGCGTCAGCAACAGCAGCACGGGCCTGATCACGGTGTTGATAAGGCCCAGCACCAGTGCCACCCCCAAGGCCGTCGCGAAGCTCGCGACGTGTATCG
>Ga0156014_1059_pt1 | contig 9146 bp, 9 predicted proteins | sample RifCSPlowO2_02_FD_107668 | JGI IMG/M metagenome (GOLD analysis project Ga0156014, IMG submission 107668) | Rhodocyclales bacterium RIFCSPLOWO2_02_FULL_63_24 | reverse complement strand
CGAAATGACGCTTACACCGTCACCGTATCCGCCAGTTCCTTGAACTCGGCGATCTGGTCGAAGTTCATGTAGCGATACACGTCGGCGGATTTGGCATTCACGGCCAAGTACTCAGGCACCATGTCGATTCGGGCATCCCCGGTGGCATGGCGCCGGCAGTGGGGCTCTGGCTTCGTGCTAGGTTTCTTGATGAGGCCGGCTGGCGAGCAGCGGCTTCATTGATGAAGCTAGAGGTCTGCCGATCCCAACGCCTCAAGGCGTGCAAGCCAATCGCTGAAATTCGGGCAGGCTGCGCGAATTCGTGGAAGGCCAATTTCCAACGCGGCGAGAATGCCAAGTAGTGGCTTCTGATAGCCCGCGACAAGCGCTTCAACTCGCTTGGACGGTGCGGTCATCGGAGAGTCGTTGATTTCCTCCGGCGTCGCAAACTTATCGCGAATGTCTTGGAACTTGCTGATCAAGTCAGTCCGTCCAATTCCGAGGGCAAACGCCTCACAGTCACTGAACAGCAGACCCTCGAATTCATGCATGACAACAAACGGGACAAAGCGCGAGAGATTGAAGTCGGCGCCCATCGCGCTAGCAACGTCTGCTGCGAGGGCGCCGACGACAATGCTAGCTTTATCAGCCGGCTGTGCCGCTGCTGCCACGGCCCGACCGGGCCAAGCCCGATCGCCCGTTTGAGGCAGGGCGTAATAGTCCACCATCGTTGTGGCGATACAGTGGCGGTCTTCCTTCAGATGGCGAAGGATGTCATCGCGAACCGCAGGCCAAGCACGGACTCCGCCTCGCCTAGATCGCAAGCGCGCATTGCCAACAAGTCTCGCACTGACGTGCTCATAGCCAAATCCCAGCAAATGGCCGCCCAATATCTCATTGACGAATGACTCCTCGGTCTCTCCTTCTACATGAACCAATAAGCGAGTCATATCTAGTCTTCGGTGGGTCGCCCGCCGAACTCGTTCTTTTCCCAAAGCTGACCAAGGCTATAGTTCTCCAGCCATTCCTTGAGCGAATCAGTTTCGAGCCGGCGAATGCTAGTACCGCCTTCAATGCGCTCTGCGACCAATACGTCCTCTGGTTCGAAATGATCCAGCAAAAAGGGTGATTGGGTGGACAGAATCACCTGGGTAGTCGCCGCGGTTTGCTTGACCAACGACGCAAGCATTGTAATTGCGTAGGGATGGAGGCCTAGTTCAGGTTCATCAACAAGAATCACAGAAGGACGGAACGTCACTGGCTGAAGGAAGAGGGTTGCCAAGGAGATAAACCGCAGCGTGCCGTCGGAGAGAGAAGACGCCCCAAAATACTGATCCGAATTCTTGTGACGCCATGCGAGCCGAATGGTTTCTTCGTTGAGCGGGTCTGGGCGTAAGAGAAAGTTGTCAAAGAAGGGAGCTACTCTTTGCACGGTTCCACGAATCAGGGCATACGCATCCGGATATTTCTCTTGCAACAGGTAGAGGAATGCCGGCAGGTTCGAACCATCCGCTCGAAGATAACCGTTGTCGTGAATCTTGGCCGTCTTGCGGAGAGGAGATGATGCGCTGGTGTCATGTACGTGGTAGAGGCGCCATCGGCCGAGTCGTGTGCGAACCCAATTGGCCGTACGTTGTTTGAGGTTTGGATTGCTAATTCCAGCCTCCCTGCCTGCTTCTTGGGAAGAAATCCCCGTTTCATAAGGTCCAGCCGGATATCGCGCCTTGTCCCAAAAGTATGCTGACTCATCTCCTGGTACCAATGAGTCGTCTTGGGTCGGAATCAATTGCAGCGAATACTGATTGACTTCTTGCTCAAAGGAAACCTTTAGACGGATTGACTTGGTGACTTTTGCGCCGAAATGCAGCAATTGGTCCGCGCCACCCGCCGTACGGACGTATTCATTTAGTCGCCCCTCTCGAATTTCATGCAGAAACGAAAACGCGCCAATAAAGTTGGACTTGCCAGAACCGTTGGCGCCTATGACCACATTGATGGGCTTAAGGGGGAGTCTCTCGACCGAGCGAATGCTCTTGAAACCCTTTATCGTGATGTAGTCGAGTTCTTGTGATTCCATAGTCATTCATCGATAGATGGTGTGACAGCTATTTCGTTCGGCTTGGTACATTCTACCTGCTGACTTGTCGGCATGAAAAACGCCCCCGACGATTTCCCGTCGGGGGCGTTGTGTTTGGAAAGCAGAAGTCGGCGCTGGTGCTACGGCGCCGAAATGACGCTTACACCGTCACCGTATCCGCCAGTTCCTTGAACTCGGCGATCTGGTCGAAGTTCATGTAGCGATACACGTCGGCGGACTTGGCTTCCAGCGACTTGACCTGCTCCATGTACTCGGCCACGGTCGGGATCCTGCCCAGCAGCGCCGTCACCGCCGCCAGTTCCGCCGAGTTCAGAAAGACGCGGGTGTCGATGCCCAGGCGGTTGGGGAAGTTGCGGGTGGAAGTCGATACCGCCGTGCTGCCCTTCCTGATCTGCGCCTGGTTGCCCATGCACAGGCTGCAGCCGGGCATTTCCATGCGTGCGCCGGACTTGCCGAGGGTCGCGTGAGTCTTCCTCGTTGAGGATCAAAAAGCGTTAGACCCGGCTACGCCAGTAGCCTGGCTCGCGGTGGCAGTGCATGATTGCGACGATCAGGATGTACTCATCCTCAATCGAATAGAGCACCGCGTAAGGAAAGACTTTCGTCAGGTAACGGCGAATGTCGTCTTCGATGACACGCCAACTCGTCGGAGATTCAACGATCCGGGCAACAGCGGATTCAATAGCGTTGGTGAACCGACTGCCAAGACCGTGTTGTTGTTTCTCGTAATACTCGGCGGCATCGCGGAATTCTGCCAATGCCTCCGGGTGGAACTCCATCTTCATTCGGCGATGGCTTGCCTGACCTGCGCAAAGGCCTCGTCTGCCGAAATTGTCTTCACGCTACCGCTACGCACTTCATCGATGCGGCGGCGCGCTTCGCGCATCCAGAGTTGGCGGATAAGGCCATCTTCGGCCGGATCAAGACTCTCGACGAGTCGATCTGCGAGCAAGGCGCGGGCCTCGCTTGGCAGGGCCAAGGCTTCTTCGGCGATTTGTTCGACGGTCATGTGCATGGGGTTTCCTCCGGCAATGGTGCTTATTGTAGCCCCGCTATGACGAGCAAGCCTCGCGCCGAAAGTCGTCGTCCGAGTCGTCCAGCAGTGTCGCACCGTGGCGCATGGCGTCGAGCAGAAAATGCGCGCGAGGGACGCCGAGCCATTGCGCAGCGACGCCGGAAGAAATGGCGCAGTCGCGGAACAGGTTAAGCGCTGCTTCGCGCGTGACGCGCTCGGCGAACTGCTCGGCGTTGGTGTGCAGCCCGATCAGCAGTTCGGGGGCATTCGATCTCGACGATGTTGCGCATGGTGGTGCTCCTTCACTGGCTTGGCTCCAATTCTACTGTCCCTATCTTACTGAACGGCGTGGTTCTCGGTAGCGCTTGGCTCAAACAGCATTCGGGCTTGAGGGCTATGGAAACCTGGTCCGTTAATGCGCATTCTGCGTACCGTATTGGATTCGTCGGTAAACTCGGTCTGTCGGTCTGTCCAGCCCAGCATGTAGAGGCCGCTGTCGGTTTCCCTGGCAGCATCCAAAGCCCGTTCTTCTTGGTGCAGCAGCAACAGCAGCGTAAATGGTCGTGCCGCATACTCATGGAGTCGCAACAGTGTGGCGAGAAAACGCGTCAGTTCACGGAACGTGGGCTGGTCCATTTCCTGAGCGGGATCGTCGAGGACGAGCCACGCGTGCCGGAAGCGGCTGTCTACCATGAAGCGGGTGAAAGTCCATGCCAAGCCAAGGACGTGTTGTTCGGCGTTGTTCAGCAAGTAGTGGACAAGGGTGTTTTTCCCCGCTGTCAGATAGACGCGCTGGTCACCGCGACGGATCTCCAGTTGAAAGCTGGGGCGTGCCGGCAGGAGCCACGGCGCACTGGTTAGGCTGGCGGCAATTTCCCACCAGACCCGCTCCAGAGTATTCGGCAGGTGTGCCGCGATAATGCTCTGCGTCAAGTCTTGGAATGCTTTCCTGACGGATTCCCAAGCGTCCGGTTCTTCACCGATCTGTTCAGCTTCCCGCCATTTTGTTGCGATGGTCGCGGAAACGTCCATGAGTATCTTGGCTTGCCCGTCAAGGCCTATTTCTGCCGGCTCCGCAGGTGGCGTTGCCATATGGGCAAGCAGACGTTCGACAACGCCACGTCTTTCCGGTACTCCCAGCCAAGCGCTTGCATCAAACGGCTGGCCGACTACACGGGACAGGATATCGTTCAGACGGTCGCGCGTCGCTTCAGGTACGGGACACTGGTCTTGCCCGAGCGCCTTGAGTTGTGCTTCGATGGCACGGATTTCCTGCGAGCAAGTCTGGTATTCCGCGCGAATCTCTCCAAGCTTGGCCTCTACCTCGTCGTGCAGTTCCTCTGCCACCTTGCGGATACCGCCACGATCCGAGACTTGGCTGGCGCAGGTCGGGCACGTGTCGGGATGATCTTTTTCCCATAAGGTGACGTATTGGAGCGCCGATATCAAATGCTCAAGCCTTTTGCGTGCAGCCTGACCCTGTGCCTCGATCTTGTTTCTCGCCACTAGCATCTCAGCCAGGCGACGGTTCAAAGGTTCGGCCGAGGCGCCGGATTCGCTGCTCGCTGTCGCGGCAGGGCGGGCAAGCCATTCGGCCCAAGAGCGGGCCGATTGCAACATTTCAGGTAGTTCCCCCGCGAGATCTACCGTCTGCTCTTTCAGTGATAGCAAAAGGATGCGTGTCTGCACGACACGTGTGGCGAAGCTGGTAACAAACGGGCGAACTGCGTCTGCCATGTTTTCTTCATTGGTACTGATCAGTGCGGCTAAGCGGGCAAGCATCTCGCCTTGGGAACGCAACGCAATGTCTATGTCTTCCCATTCGGCAAGCACGGTCTCCGCAGTGCGGCCTTCATCGCCGCCGAGCTTTGAGCGCACGCGCAGGTAGTCGAGAAGGCCGGCTGCGGGTCTGGCTAGTGCCTCAGCAAGCTTGCGCTCCCCTATGCGGGCGAAAATGGTGTCCCGCTTCTTGGCAATCGCGGTGAGGCCGAAATCCCTATTGAATGCACTGCGCTTGGCGTGGGCCGTTTCATAGCCATTGTCGAGGTGATCAGCGAGTTCGCGCGCGAGAGTCGAAAAACTGCTAGCAACACGGCAAGCCAATTGGTTGGACGACAACTGTGCGAATTCCCGGCTTTCTTCTTGATCGCCGATTGCTCCCTCTAAGCGCGCTTTGGCCGCGCTGGCTTCGTCAAAGTTCCTCACCAGTCGCTGACTGATCGGCAACATGCCGCGGATGTCGATGGCAATCCGCGGCTCCGCACCATGTTCACTTCCGTTCTTTGGCGATAAGTAATTTTGTACATATCCCTGGGCCGACTTTTCCTTGACTATATCCTTGTCATTTAGGAAGTCTCGGAACTTCGTCGATGAACCCTCCGTAGCGATGGATATAGCTTCGGCCAAGGATGTCTTACCCGTGCCGTTGGGGCCGAAGACAATCCATGTGCGAGCCTTGTGAACGCCGTCGCGCCCCGGCGAGCCGTCCAGTTTCAGGCGGCCAATCGAGCGAAAGTTCTCGATCTCGAGGCTCTTCAACTCCGTCGGTGTTCGCTCTGTCGGGGAGATCCGCCCTGCCGCGTAGGCATCGGCTTTTCGCTCAATCTCCCCGGCGATGGCCTTTTCTGTCGAACGACTGAACCCATCGGCAAAGCCAGCTAAGGCACCACGAACGTCTTCGTCGGCACTTTTCCAGTTTTCCACGTCAGATGCGCCCAGGGCAAATACTTGCCGTGTGACCAAAAGCAGGCGGGGCAAGCCATGGCGGTCGAGGGCCGTCCGAACGCCCTCGCCGTTTTCAAAAAAGATAGCGTCGACTGCAACTTCGTCGAAGGCGCCACTCTGCTGGCGCGCGAGCATGATGGCGTCTCGCCACTTGGCTTCACTGTTGGTCGGGACCAGCCAATGCAGGCAGATGCGCCAAGTACCTAGAACGTCATCGCTTGCGTTGTTTGGACTCTCGCTGCCGCTATATCGCGGCAACAATTGGGAGCGTAACTTCAGCGCTAAATTGATGTCTGCTGCCACTTGCTCGGTGACAGGTGTCGCGTTCTCGGCAAGCGGAAGCAGATAAAGAAGGAGTCCGATTTCACCATCCTCGACCACTCCGGCCGCTCGTTGACCGGCTGTCGCCGAATCGGTCAGGCTGTCGCGGGAAACAACTCGCCAACGGGGACCGCTATCTTGGTTGAAGCCGATGCTTACGGACGCGTAGTGGTCAATCAGCCATTGCTGGCAGTCGGAGAGGAGCATGTTCATTTGGCCTCCTTCAGTTGATCGAGTGTGATGAGGGAATAGATGCCTGGCGTGTTGTCTGTTTCTGAAACGGCGCCGAGTCGGGCGACCGGAAAGTGACGGGCCAAGCCGGATGCATAACCTTGAGCTAGTGCCTCGGCTTGCTGGGCAAGCAATTGGCGATGATCGCCGAGGAAGCCCAGCAATAGTATTTGCACTTGGTTGATGCGTGCGAACTCGGGTTGCCGACGCCAATCTTCCAAAAGAGGCTTTATGGCCGCCAGAGTGTTGACTGGCATCAATGCCTTGTCGCCAAAGGGAAGTGGGACTACGAGTTGATATGTCGACGGGTGCCAAAGCGCACCTGGAAACTGCTTGAAACGCCAGCCATTGTCCCACGCCTGCGAGCATAGGAGCCGAATGGCAGTTGCCAGATCGGGCCGACTGATTACTGGGTCAGCGGAGCCATAAGTCTCGAAAGGAATGTGCCAGTCACGTGGTCCAAGTGGGATGCGATGGGGTGCGATGCCCTTAAAAGTCGTGATACCTGCGATGGTGCAAAGTCGACTCCATGTGGGCAGGAAGTCGTCGAAAAACGACAGGACAGTGTCGTCGTGAGACCGCGTTGGTGCGCTCAACTCCGTGATGATTGCGTCAAGGATCGGCAGATGATCCGGCATCCGCCCGTCGGCGGCAACCTCACGCAATTGCGCAAGAGCATAGTGCGCGTAGACCCATGCGAACAGGCGATCGGTATCACGATGACTGCCGACCTTCATAAACGACTCGTCTTCGCTCGAGGCGAAGAACTTGGCAAAATGATCGTGTTGCCAATCGCGATCTATTACCGAAAGCCGATCGGTTGAACTCTTGTCGAGATCATCGACGACCGCTTCCAATCTCCTGCAAAAATAAGGCTCAGATCCACGCCAGCCCGCTACCAGTAGTGGCCGGCCCTTGAGTTCGCTGCGAATGTAGTTATCGACATCGCTATTGACATGGTCTTTCTCGCTCTCGATATCCGAACGAGTAGCGATGAAGACCGGTTCCTTCGTTGGACTTGTCTTCAGTGCCAGATCCAGGTCGCGTCGGCAGCCGTGGGGCTTAAATATCCGAAAAACGTCACTCGTGTTCGCTGAGCCTTGAGTATTGTGTCCGACGACAACGGCGTAGCGGATTATCTTTCCAGGCCGGCTTCCCATGGGAGCATTCTTCGAGATGCCGATGGCCTCGAATGCCGCCTCCAGGAAACAATCCCAGTTGAAACAGAGGATGCCCGCCAAGCGCTGGTCGGCAGCCAAACGGACGATCATGCGATGACGGATGTAGTTCCGTCCAAGAGGAAGCTCTACTCGGCCCAACCAACGGTCATCGTTGAATAGCGTCAGCCAGCGGGCTAGACCAAAACGCAAATGCTCGTCAATTGACGGTGACTGTTTCAGCTCAGCGAGTTTCGCTTCTGCGGCACAGTAGAGGCACTGGCGCGGATGTTTGTCAGTGGGCTTGAAGCATGAGTCCGGATTGGCGCAAGGCACAACTTCCACCAGCAAAAGTCCATCAAGTATTTTGGATAGATTGATTTCCTCCAGCGACAGACCAGCGCCGATCACGAGAAGCGGAGGTTTGTTACCAGCAATGACGGAAGGGAATACGTGAGGAATGACCACGAATGTCATTGTAATGGAATCGGATGAGTAGCAGTTTTCCAGACGATAGAGAGAATCTTCGGACAAGGTGTTTGCTGCCGCCGGTTGATGCAGAGACTGGTGTCAGCAACCGTGACTGCGGATACGTGCAGAGCCCAAGAAAAACGCCCCCGACGATTTCCCGTCGGGGGCGTTCCTTATAGAGGATCAAGAAGTCGGCGCTGGTACTACGGCGCCGCAATGACGTTTACACCGTCACCGTATCCGCCAGTTCCTTGAACTCGGCGATCTGGTCGAAGTTCATGTAGCGATACACGTCGGCCGACTTGGCTTCCAGCGACTTGACCTGCTCCATGTACTCGGCCACGGTCGGAATCCTGCCCAGCAAGGCCGTCACCGCCGCCAGTTCCGCCGAACTCAGAAAGACGCGGGTGTCGATACCGAGCCGATTGGGGAAGTTGCGCGTCGAGGTCGACACCGCCGTGCTGCCTTTCCTGATCTGCGCCTGATTGCCCATGCACAGGCTGCAGCCGGGCATTTCCATGCGTGCGCCGGACTTGCCGAGGATGGCGTAGTAGCCTTCTTCGTTGAGGATCATGGCGTCCATCTTGGTCGGCGGCGCGATCCACAGGCGGGTCGGGATGTCGGTCTTGCCTTCGAGCACCTTGCCGGCGGCGCGGAAGTGGCCGATGTTGGTCATGCAACTGCCGATGAAGACTTCGTCGATCTTCTCGCCGGCGACTTCGGAGAGCACTTTGACGTCGTCGGGATCGTTGGGGCAGGCCAGGATCGGTTCCTTGACGTCGGCCAGGTCGATCTCGATCACGGCGGCGTATTCGGCGTCGGCGTCGGGCGCCAGCAGCGTGCCCTTGGCGATCCAGTCCTCCATGGCCTTGACGCGGCGGCCCAGTGCGCGCTTGTCATCGTAGCCTTCCGCGATCATCCACTTCATCAGGGTGATGTTGGAGCGCATGTACTCGACGATCGGTTCCTTGTTCAGGCGCACGGCGCAGCCGGCGGCGGAGCGCTCGGCCGAGGCGTCGGTGAGCTCGAAGGCCTGTTCCACCTTGAGGTCGGGCAGGCCCTCGATTTCGAGGATGCGGCCGGAGAAGATGTTCTTCTTGCCCTGCTTGGCGACGGTCAGCAGACCGGCCTTGATGGCGTAGAGCGGAAT
>Ga0156014_1016_pt1 | contig 9304 bp, 7 predicted proteins | sample RifCSPlowO2_02_FD_107668 | JGI IMG/M metagenome (GOLD analysis project Ga0156014, IMG submission 107668) | Rhodocyclales bacterium RIFCSPLOWO2_02_FULL_63_24 | reverse complement strand
TGATCGCAGTCGCTGCATTGCACCTGCATCATCGGGCTGGCCTGACTGCGGCACTGGCGAATCGCCGAGAGCGCCCGAAGCTGGTCACCTACAACCTGGTGCGCACCGTGATGGCCCAGGCGGCCTGTTTCGCAAATATCTTTCCCAGGCAACTGAGTTTTAAGGCGACGCTGCAAGTACTCAACGCCTTCGAAGAAAATCTGCGCTTTTGCCCCCATGCCAGGCTGGGCACCCGTCATAAAATTGTTCTCGTTTCCATTGGACAAGCGATTCTCCTGATCCGCCCTGATCGTGTTGAGCCACGCGCGGTCAAGCGACGACCCAAAAACCAGGCGCTACTCACCAAACCCCGATGTGTCCTGCGGGAACGACTCCGCAAACAGCAGGAACGTCATGCCAAATTCGCCTTAAGGTAGTGCCATTGTCGCCAGTAACCTATTTCTTGGTGCTTCCGACAAAGCCCAGTGCCTGCGACCACTTCCGGTCTCGCCGAATCGTATCCAACCGAATTTTGCGGGCCTGCCTTTCCGCCTTTGATTGGGCGTAGGTGACAAACCAGCGGAACAGGATCGCCTGCCAAGGTCCGGAACTCAACCAAATCGAAGCGCCAACTCGGCTCACGAGCGGCGCGTAGCGCTGGAATAGTTCATCCTGCAGGCAAACGATGGCTTCTGCCGAACCGGGGTCTCCCTGACGGGCGGAGCGGCCGAACAATTGCCGATCGACACGGGCACTTTCGTGGAATTCGGTGAGGATCACGTGCAAGCCACCCTTCTCCGCCACTTCGGCAGCCAGCTTGATATCAGTACCGCGGCCTGCCATGTTGGTCGCCACCGTAATGCGGCCTATTTGTCCGGCCTGGCTGACTGCCTCGGCTTCGGCCTGGTCCTGCCGCGCGTTGAGTACGGTATGTGCCACACCCTGCTGTTCCAGCAGCCGTCCCAATAGCTCGGACGCTTCGACCGAACGCGTGCCGACCAGGACGGAACGTCCCTCCGCCGCAACGGTGCGAGCACGCCGCGCCACCTCCTGCCAGCGTTCATCCGACGCCAGAAACACCCGGTCCGGTAAACGCTGACGGCGGCTCGGCTTATGGGTTGGAATCTTCGCGACAGACAGGTCGTAGACCCGCTTGATTTCCGGCTCGACTTCCTTGGCCGTGCCGGTCATGCCGGCCAGCAGCAGGTAGCGCCCAAAAAAACGCTGGTAGGTAATCTGGGACAAGGTGCGGCGTTGGCCGCTGATCTCGCAGTTCTCCTTGGCTTCGATCATCTGGTGCAAACCGCGCTCCCACGTCCGGTCCGGCATTACCCGCCCGGTGAACTCGTCGACGATCTGAACTTTGTCGTCGGCCACGATGTAGTGCTGGTCGCGCTTGAACAAGTGGAGCGCCGACAGCGCCTTCTGCATCAGTTCCTTGCGCCACAGGGCAGATTTCCAGACCCCCTCGAACTCGGCGACCAGGGACTGCACGGTGCGGTCTCCCGCCGTGGTCAGCCAGACATCGCGATCCTTGCTCAGCCGATAGTCCGTGCCTTCCTGCAACTGCCCCGCGACCGCCATGGCGTTGCCATACACGGCCTCGCCCAGATCGTCCGGCAGGGTTTCCGAAATGATCAAGGGCGTACGCGCCTCGTCGATCAGCACGCTATCCGCCTCATCCACCACGGCCAGGTGCAAGCCGCGCAAGATCGAACCGGGCGCCTGCCGGGCGTTTTGCAAGCGTCGCAGCTTGACGTGGGCCGACAAGGTGCCGCCAAGAGAGATGCGATCCTTCAGATAGTCGAAGGTCAGTTCCTTGTTCGACACATAGACGATCTGTCGCCCATACTGCTCGCGCCGGTCCTCTACCGGCATGTCCTGCACCACGACGCCTACGGAGAAACCGAAAAACTCATAGAGCGGCTTGTTTTCTTTGGCGTCACGTGTCGCCAGATAATCGTTGACCGTCACCACGTGCACCGCCACGCCGGTCGCCGCGGCGGTACAAACCGCCAGCGTCGCGGCCAGAGTCTTGCCTTCACCGGTGGCCATTTCGGCGATCCTGCCAAGCAGCAGGGCGCGCCCTGCCAGCAGTTGCACATCGTAGTGGCGTTTGCCGAGCGTGCGGCTCCCTGCCTCACGCACCAGCGCGAAGGCTTCGGCAATCAGCTCGTCGCAGAAGCCACGCTTTTGCATCTTCTGAGCAGCCGTGCGCAAAGCTTGCCGAAGCGCATCGGCATCTTGCTGCTGCATCTCCGATTCGCGCACATTGACCCGTTGCAGGAAGCTATCAGACTTCGTCTTGCTGCTGAAGGCAAAGCGCGCCGTCAACGCCCGCAGCCACTCCTCGATCTCCATCACCGACTGTTCGGCACGCTCGGCGTAACAACCGTCACCGACCACGATGTCACGACCGACGAGCAGGGCGCGAACGTCAGACACCGAAACGCCCCAGGAACAACTGCCGCAAGCGGCGCAAGCCTTGCCAGGCGATCGGCTCGAAACCGTGGTCAAAGCGCACATGAACCCGTTCGCCAAACGCAGCCGGCAACCCGTCGGTCAGCAATGTCTCGGCCGGCAAACCCAGATCCAGCATGAAGACTCGTCCGATGGTCTTCACTCCATCAGGATCGTTGGGCAGCGTCGGAATCGCGCCGCCGCCGGGAAGCCCAAGTGCCGCGGTCGGCAGTTCCTCCACGCCACCGGCGGCCTGCCGCACAAGTGCCGCCGGATAACTCCGTACTATCCAGTCTGCAAGGCGCAAATCCACGGATCGAAAACGGTTGCGCACCAGATCGATATCGTCCTGGGGCACCACGACGCGGGCGATCAGGGCATTGCGTTCGAGCACATAGCCGACCAATTCGCCTTTCTTGAAATGCCTTCCCGGCATGTCCTGCGGCTGCGCCGCCGTCAGCACGCCATCCGCCTCGGCATACCCCACCAGTTTCGCGGCACGCTCTTCGGTCCGGGCCAGGACCTCCTGTTCCTGCTGCAGTTGCCGCAAGGAGACCACCGCCTTGACCGGATTTGAAAATTGTTCGGCGCGATAGGTAGCCTCCGCCGCGCTGAGCTTGGCGCGGGCAACATCCAGTTCAGTGGCCAGCAGAGCATCTTCCAGCACGAAAAGCGGTGCGCCCTTTTGCACTTTGGCGCCGGGTGCGACCAGCCAGCGCTGGAAGAATCCGTTGCCACCGGCACGCAAAATGGACTGATCCGGCAACCACACCACGCCCTCGGCACGCGTGCGCAGCGGCAGCGGCAGGACAAAAGCAATAAGCAACGCACATGTCAAGAGGCCGATGGAAAGCCGCACGGCCAGGACGCGCTGCCTTTGCAGGCTGGGCGAGCTTGTTACATGCTTGTATGCCTTCCACAGCGGCATGCCGATCAGCGTGAAGGCGCCCCACAGCGCCAGCAGCGTCCCGAAAACAAAGAACTCGCCGGCAATGAAGAGGATTATCGAAACAGTGACGAAGCTTCGATAGCACCACGCCAACGGCGTGTGCCACAGCAGCCAGCGCCGTTCGCTGCGGGACTCCTGCGGTGGTTCGAGATCATGCACCCGAAAGATATGGCGATCCCACAGGTAGGTCAGATACTTCTGCCCGCGTTGCGCCAGATTGGGCATCTCGATCAAGTCGGTCAAAATGTAGTAACCGTCATAGCGCAGCAGTGGATTGCCATTGACCACCAAGGTCGACACGCCCGCCACCACCATGGCGTTAAACGCCATGGCACGAACAATCCCTGGTTCGGTCAGCATCCAGACGTAGAGCGCCAGCGCGGCAATGAACAACTCCACCAGCATTCCTGCAGCGGCGACCAGGGCGCGCCGGTACTTGGACGGAAAGGAGGAGGAAGCGGATGCCTCCACATAAGGCACCGGCGCAAAGACCAGAAACATCAAGCCCATCTCATGGACCGCGCCGCCCCACGCCTTGCTGGCGAAGGCATGCCCCAGTTCATGCAGCAACTTGACCAGCGGAAAAATAATCGCCATGACGGCCAGATTGCTCGACGACAGCACGCGATCAGACAGGTTGTTGGTCAGTTCATTCCAGTGCTCTCCCGCCAAAAGCAGCGCCGGCAGGACCACGGTCAACCAGAGCAAGGCGCCCCGCCAATCGAAACACCAGGCCAGCCGTGGCGCCCAGCGCGTCAGAAAGGCATCGGGATCGACCAGTGGAATCTTCAAACTCATCGGATTCAACAGCCACTGTTTCAGGGTCGCCCGCTTCTTCTGCTTATAGCGTTTGAACAGCGCTGCCGAATCGGGACTCGAATCCACCTGCAACAAGTCTGCCGCATGCATCTGCACCAATAGCTCGACCACGTCGTTTTGGGTGCAGGCATCGCCCACGCCCGAGGCGTTGGCCTGCTCCCACAGCGCCTGCACGGTTTGCGTGCCGTTCATGCCAAGCACCAGCGCATAGGCAGCCGCCGTAAAGCGGTGGTAGCGGCCGCCGGTCTGGTCCTGCACCACGTACCACACTTGCTGCCGATACACGTGGCGACGAATACGCGCCTGCGGTATCAGGCGCGGCTTCATCTCGGCCACGCTATGCCAGGACTGACTGAAAACGCTGCGCGACATCGATGGCTTGCCAGCTCAGGTAAGGATCAAGGCATGCCCTATGGCAGCCAGGTCCACACGGTAAGAATCAGCCAGTCGGTAAAGCTGTGCGTCATCACCCACCACAACGAATGACTGCCCACCTCGATCTTGCTGACCCCCTCCATGCCAGGTCGCAGGCGCTCCGGCGTATCGGCGAGGCTGGCCTCGACACGAAAGAAATTCTTGCCATCCTGCGCGGTTGCCACCGGGGTTACCTTCTGCACCTTGAGCGGCAGCCGCGCTTCGGCGATACCGGTGATCACCAGATGCCCGCCCTGCCCTGCCTGCACGTGACGGATTTCGCGCTCATCGACCTGCAAGATCACCCGATAACTGTTCAGCGGCGCAATCTCGAACAGCTTTTTGCCCGCTTCGGCCGGTGCGCCGATCTGCTGGCTGAGATCGCCGGACACCACAATGCCGCCAGTCGGCGCCACCAGCCGCGCACGCTGGATCTTCTCGGTCACCAGCGCAAATTGCGCCTCGGCCTGACGCAACTGCGCGCCCTGCACTTGCACCGCCGTCAAGTCATGGTTGGCCATCGCCTCGCGCAGGCGACTGTCGTACTGGTCGCGTTCGCTGGCCCAGCGTTCCTGCTCGATGCGCAATTCGCGATCGTCCAGTTGCGCCACTTGCTGGCCCTGCTCGACAATGTCCCCCGCGCGCACAAACCCAGCGCTGATGAAGCCCTCGAAGGGCGCGGCGACCACGCGCTGCACCTCGCCCTCGATCACCGTCTTGGCGCCGACGCGATAGTTGATCGGGACCAGCACCAGCACCGCGACAAGCAGCACCACCAGGCTGGTAGCCGCCTTCCATACCAGATGACGGGGCCCGAACAGCTTCGCCAGATCCTCCTTGCCTTCGTCATACAGTCGCGGAATCACGCGGCGCTCCGCAATGCGCCGTTGTTCGACAATCGGCGCCGCGAGACCGGCGAAAGCCTCCATCCACGCCAAATCCTCGGTATCGAATGGTCGATCATCGCGCTCCAGGGTCACCACGCCAACGCAACGGGCCCCCAGCAGCAGCGGCAGCGAAAGCGCCTGCGTCGCACCCGATATCCCCATCAGTTCCCGATGCACCGGAAAATTATCTGAATCGGACAGTGCGCCGCTCACCACGATCTTGCCATGGTCGTAGGCTTCTTCCATGGCGCGCACATACGACTTGGCCAGCGATGTGTTCTTCTCGAATGTCGCGGCTTCCGACAAGGCCGCCAGCTTGACTCGTGCACGGTCGACCAGACCCACCGCGACCCGCGCGCAATTGAACTGTTGCCGCAGGTCATTCACCATCTCGAACAAAGCCTGCTGCAATTTGCCGTGGCGCAAGGCCACCGCAATCACTTCCAGCACCGATCCGACGCGATCCCGGCTGCGGATCGCCTCGTCCAGTTCACGCCCCGCCAGAAGATTGGTCAGCCAGGCACTGCCCCAGTGGATTTCGCGCATGGCCGATGCCACGTCGCTATCCGCGCAGACCACTTCCAAAGCCACGACCCCGGCCTCGCGCTGATCGAGCATCAGGGGATAGGCCAAGTGCGTAGCATGGAAAGAATCCGCAGCAACCGCGGCGTCTGCCAAGTCAGCCGGCGGTGGCGCGGGCCGAATGATGCCGCGCTTCTCACGCAAGGCCAGCTCGGCCACCTCCGCCAGGCGGCCAAGACCCTGCATCGCATCCGGCCATACCGCCATGGGCACGTAGGTATGGGCCTCCAGGCTTTCGACCAGCACGGCCGCGACGCGGGCGCCGGGAATCTGCCCGCAAACCCAGCTCAGCCAGGCACGACAGCGCGCATCGGCGGTCGTGGCCAATACAAAGTCGTCCCAGCCAAGAAGTGCCGGCGGCGTCGGATCTTCCAGGTCGGGGACACGCGCAAGGTGCTCGTTCATTGCCTGGCAACCACTACCAATGGGGAACCCTGAACCATCGTTTCCGGCTCGTCCGGCGAGTGAGTAAACAGAGCATCGAGCAGCATCACGTCTTCCGTGCTCAGCGCACCTGCCACGGCTTTGAGCTTGACATGAGCGACCACCTGATCGTAACGGCCTTTCCGGAAATCGCGCTGCGCGGCATGCATTTGTTGCTCCGCCTGCAGCACGTCGAGTTCTGTCTTCAGTCCGTTGGCGCGGCCGCGACGCGCCAAGGCCAAGGCCGCCCGCGCCGTCTGGATCGCCTGCGCACCGGCGCGGGCACGCGCATAGGCGCCATGCCAGCCGAACCAGGCCTGCTTGACGGCAAACACGGCGGCGCGTCTCGCCGCCTCGATGTCCAGGCGGGCTTTTTCCTTCTGCGCTACCGCTTCATCCACCTTGGCCGACTGCGTCCCACCGGAAAAAATCGGCACGTTGAGCTGCAGCCCAACGGCATTCTGCGCAACGTCGTAGCCCGCCTGCCCCGGAAAGCCGCCGACCGCCTGCCGATTCCTGCTGTAATTCAGGACAAGATCAAGCGTGGGTTGATGCCCCGCCGATTGTTTGCGCACTTCCGCGTCCGCCGCTTCATAGGCCTTCGTCGCCGCCAAAATGAACGGGCTGTCCGTCTCGGCCGCGCCCAGCCAGGTTTCCATTTTTTCCTTGCTGACATCCGCCAATACGGCACGCTCACGCATGAATGGAGGCGTCAATTGACGTAGCGGGCCGACAAGCTGCTCCAGGGCCGCTTGCTTGATTTCGCCCTCCGTCCGCGCCAGTTCCGCATCCGACAATGCCTGGTCATACTTGGCCCTGGCCTCTTCCACCTGGGGCTGGCTGCTGGCACCCAATTCGGCGCCGCGCCGGATAATCTCCCATTGGCGTTGGGCTGCCGCCGCCTGCTGCCCGGTAAACAACACGCCGTCGCGCGCAGCCAGTACGTCGAGCCATGCCGTCACCAGCTTGGTAACCAGTTCCAATTCGGCACCGGCCAATTGGTGTTGCGCTTGGTCGGCCACTGCCTGGGCCTGCTGCCAGCCAACCACGTTCGCGTAGCGCCAGAGTGGCTGCGTGAAATTCACCTGTGTCGAATTGCTGTTGTAGCGCCCGTGTTCCGTGGTCGAAGTCGCGGCCAGGGTTTCATAGTCGCGAATATTGGTGTTGGTGTTGGCGGAAGCGGTGACTTGGGGCAGCATCGCGCCGACCGCCTGATCGGTGCGCGCGCTGGCTGCCTGCACGTGGGTCCTGGCGCTCAGATAGGTCGGCTCACTGCGGCGCGCCAGTTCCAGCAGCGACGAAAGCGACTGTGCATGGCATGCCCCCAAGCCTGCCGCGCCATATATCAGTCCGATAAATGCACAACGGTATTCGCGACGCTTCGGTCGCACAACCCACGAGATGAACCTCTCCCCGGCAATAGAACAAGCATTACGCAATTGAGAACGCATGAAGTTGGCAAGAATATGACTATTGCGGAGGCTGGCCGATGGTCGATGTTCAAGGCGCCGTGTCGCAAGCGCCGACTCTTGAGGCATGTCCGGCGTCGCGCCAAGCGTCATCAGCGATCTTGGTGAAGCGTCGTGATACGGTCCGGACCTTGAGAACAAGTCTGATGTGTTTCTTTGCAGGCAATGATGGCCTACGTAAGATGCACCTCCAGTTTCTTGCCCAGCGCCGCCGCATATTTGCGTAGTGTTTTCAGGGAAGGGGATGGGGTGCCCGTGATGAGCGCGTTTTCCAGCCGGGCAACCGCCGGGGCTTTGGTGCCCATGCGTTCCGCCACCTGTGCCTGCGTCAATCCAGCGGCTTTGCGTGCCGCCAGAATGGCGTCGAGCATCGGCATTTCTTCGCGCTCCAGTCGTTCAACTTCGGCATGCACCGCAGGGTTCTTCAGCATTTCAGCCACTAGCTCTTTATGTGTCCGCACTTTTGATCTCCTTCATCCGGGTTTGCGCAATCCGCAGGGCGCGCAGTGGCGTTTTGGGGGTCTTCTTCACAAAACCGTGCAACATCACAATCCGACGGCCCATCAATGCACAGTAAAAAACACGGGCAATCCCCTCGGCACCTTTGAGCCGCAACTCGAACAGCCCATCGCCCATGGCCTGCGTGTGCGGCTCGCCCAAATTGGCCCCAATTTCAACCATGCGTCGAGTCAGCACCACGTAACGCGCTTGCAATGTCGTCGGCAGATCAAGAATCTCGGCTTCAACCGCTTGGCTGTAATAGGTGATGCTGTAGCTCACAGGCTAAATAATAACATATCTGTTAATACTTGCAATGGCGGTATGCAACGTCAATCTCCCTCACTTCACCAACCGCACCACCAGCCACGTCAATTCCGCCAGGCTCTTCGGTGCGGCCGGCTTGACGAAGTAGTCCTTCACCCAGCCGTCATCCACCGCCTTGTCGCGGTTCGGTGCGCTGCTTTGCCAATCGACTTTGATGGCGAGCGCCGCGCGGGTGGCGGTGCTCACGGCAACGAAGCGACTTCCTTGCCCCTCGTCGCGATCCTTGCCGTTGCCATAACCTGACTGCACCACCAGCCGCGCGCAGTGGCCGCCGTGGTGGCTATTGTCATCGTCCCGCTTGCCGCTCACCGCTACGGTGATGCTCGCCGTGGTGCTCAGCGTACCGTCGGACACCGTGTAGCCGAAGCTCTCCGTCCCGCGGTAACCGCGTTTCGGGGTGTAGGTATAGCTGCCGTCCGCGTTCTTCAGCAAGCGGCCGTGTTTCGGCTTGCTCAGGGTCAGGGTCAGGATGTTGCCGTCCACATCGCTGACCAGGC
>Ga0156014_1011_pt1 | contig 9734 bp, 6 predicted proteins | sample RifCSPlowO2_02_FD_107668 | JGI IMG/M metagenome (GOLD analysis project Ga0156014, IMG submission 107668) | Rhodocyclales bacterium RIFCSPLOWO2_02_FULL_63_24 | reverse complement strand
TGGAGTTCTTTGTCAACGCAATGCGCAAGACGTCTCCACCCCTCGCGTCTGCCGACGCTACGCGCATCGTGGAGACCTATGCTCCCTGGGTGCTTGCCCCGACTTCCGCCATGACGGTCCTGTCGGCGTTGCGTCTTAGACAGAGCCACCAGCTTTCGCCTTGGGATGCGCTGATCGTCGCAGCCGCGCTGGAGGCGAATTGCGAGCGCCTGCTCACCGAGGATTTACAGCATGGGCAAATAATCGAGGGACTCGAAATCGTCAATCCGTTTGTGAACATGTCGTCGCCGGTTGAGAAGTGACGAGCTACGAGTTGTCTCCCCTGTGGTCGGCGGCGTTTTCTCCGGTCGGCGATGGGCATGATCGGGAACGCCAGCAACTGGCTGAAGCCTACCGTGCTTTTCGGGAGCGTGTTGCCAAGTTGCTGCAACTGATCGCGACCGAATTGCCGGCCTTGACGGTGCATGACATCACCCATGTCGACGCCTTGTGGCAAGTTGCTTCCGAAATTGCTGGTCCGAATTATCCGCTCAATCCCGCCGAGGGTTTTGTTCTGGGCGGAGCGTTTCTGCTGCACGACGCGGCGCACTGCCGTGCGGCGTTTGCCGGCGGGCTGGAGGAAATCAGGGCCTTGCCGGAATGGGGTGATGCGGCGGCTCAGCGCGGGCTCGATCTTGCTGGCTTGGTTGCGGGCAGCGAGGAATTCCAGTCCGTGCTGTTCGATGTGCTGCGTGTCCTGCATCCCCAGCGGGCGAGGGGCCTCCCCGATGCTTCATGGCAAGCGCCGGGCGACCCCACCACGCTCAAGCTGCTGCCACATGACGAACTACGCGCGGCCTACGGTGCGGTGATCGGCGAAATCGCCGAAAGCCACTGGTGGCCGGTTCATGATCTGGAGCCACTGGCTCGGCGTTCGCTGCCGCCACCAGTCGCTCTGCGGGGCACCGCGTGGGATGTGGATATTCTCAAGATCGCACTATTGCTGCGTACCGCCGATGCCGCTCATATCGACGCCGAGCGGGCGCCGCGCTTCCTGTTTGCGCTCATCAAACCGGTGGGTATTTCAAGGGATCACTGGGCATTCCAGAGCAAGCTGCATCCGGGCAGGTGCGATGAGCGGACCAACGAACTGCGCATCGCGGGCGGTCCATTCGGGATACAGGATCAGGACGCCTGGTGGCTGGCCTACGACACCTGCCGGATGATTGACCGCGAGTTTGCGGCCGCCGACGAACTGCTGCGCGATGCGAATCGCCAGCGCTTTGCCGCTCGTGCCGTCGAAGGCGCCCATCATCCGGAGTCTTTCGCCCGCAATGTCGCGGTCGTCGGCTGGCATCCGGTAGATGCGTCGATACGGATCACCGATATCTCGCGCGTGGTCGAGCAGTTTGGCGGGCGCAAGCTGTATGGCGACAAGCCTTATGTCGCCCTGAGGGAACTATTGCAGAACGCCCGCGATGCTGTGCTTGCCTGCCGCGCATTGGGAGCGCTGGGAGAGGCGGAAGGGCGTATCGATGTCGAGATCGAGAGCGTTGAACGCGAGGATTGGCTCCACGTAACCGACACCGGCATCGGCATGAGTCGTTACGTCCTGACTCGCGTGCTGCTGGATTTTGGCCGATCCCTATGGCGCGATCAGAGCGTGCGCAACGAGTGGCCTGGTCTCGCTGCTTCCAAGTTTGAAGCCGTCGGTCAGTTCGGCATCGGATTTTTCTCGGTGTTCATGCTCGGCGACAAGGTTAGGGTCATCAGCCGTCGATTGGAACGCAGCCATGACGATGATCAGGATCAATGGGTGTTGGAGTTCCGCAATGGCACAGCCGGACGCCCAGTGTTGCGTCCTCCCGCGGAAGGGGAAAGGCTGAGCCGGCATGGTACGCGGGTGTCGGTTCGCTTGACTGCTGCAACGGATTTGCTGGTTAAGAGAACCTCGGTTTTCGATTTGTTTGCTGGCGGAACCGAGACGAAACTGACAGCGCTATCACTGCATGAGGTTGCGGGAGCGCTTGCTCCTGCTTTGGAGGTGGATCTGTGGGCCAGAGAAGGGGGCGCCGAATCAAGCCAGGTGTTGAGGGCTGGCGATTGGAAAACCATCGACGCCAAAACCTTGCTGACTCGTATTGCACCGGAATGCGAATCCAATCAGTCCGGTTTGTTTCGAGGTGACTTTCAAGGCAGCATCGATCGTCTTGAACGGATCGAAAGCGGAAGCGGCGATTGTTGGGGACGCTGTGCAGTAACAAGCCAAACGGTGCGCTTTTTTGCGGTGTCGGTGGGCGTGGTGACAGTCGGTGGTCTATGGGGCGGAGAAATCAACGGCTTCCATGGTCTGCTGGTTGGGCGGCCACAGAACCGGCTGGATCGCGACGGCGCGGTTCCGGCGGTGCCTTTGGACCTGCTCGCAGTCTGGGCAAACCGGCAAGCTGGACTGCTGCTGGAAGCCAAGAAACTGACGCTGGGTTTGAGCAAGACGCTGATTGCCTTGGGTGCCGATCCGGAAGACTTGCTGGTGGTCGAGCACAATGGCAATGCCCTGAGCACCAAGAGCTTTCGTGCAGCGCTCGCTGATACTGACGAAATATGGCTTCTCCCTGAGAATGAAATGCGTCACGCCTCCGATGATGAAGTATTGCAGGCTGACTTCGAGCGCTCCTTCGAACCAGACCAGAGAGTCTTCGTCGCCGATATGACAGAGACGCGGAATGCTTTTGTTACCCCAGTCTCTTGGCCGGGGACAAGCGATCCGCCGGCTCTACGAAGTCCCGCCAATGTGATTGAGCGGGCAGTGAACGAGGTATGGCCCGACGCAGCAGGAGAGAAGGATCAGGATCAAACAGTCGGCTACGTACTCGGTACGCCGATCACTCGGCAGGTTGCGGTGATTCGCCGCAACAAGCCCACCGAATAGTGCTGGCTATTTGCACGCCATAAGTTCGATCACGGCGTTATTGTCGATCCCCGGCAACCGGTCCGCTAGCGGGGCGCAGACGGTGTTGGTGCACAGCGTATAGCCGGCGGTGTAGGGCGAGTGGGTCAGGCGCAACACCGCTTGTGGATGCACTGTCGGCCGGTAATGCCAGACGCCGTTTTTCAGCACCGCATCGGCCGGCGGCTCCATGCCGGCGCCGCTGCCGCGGATGCGCGCTTCGGTGATGACCAGGGCGCCGGCCTCGATGCGCCAGTCTTCCTCCCAGCGGATCTTCTCGATCGAATGCATCCAGGTCAGCGTGAAGGCTTCGACGGCGAGTACGGCGCTGACCGCGCCCGCCGCGAGGCAAAGGCTCATGCCGCGGCGCGGCGCCGCACGCGGACCAGATGCCAGACGGCGAATGCTGCGCTCATGGCGAAGCCGATCTCGTCGGTCAGCGGGATCGCGGCGACCAGCAGGAAAGCCGCCGCGGCCGCGAAGATGCGCTCGATCATGTTGAGCGGCGCGAACAGGAAGCCGATCGCCGCCGCGCCCCACAGCATGATCGATACCACCGCCTTGAACACGATGTAGGCGACCGCGACAAAGGTCCAGTCGCCCTGCAGCATCAGTGCCGGCGTGTACACCGCCATGTAGGGGATGACGAAGCCGGCGATGGCGATCTGCACCGCCTTGAAGCCGATCTTCATCGCCGACTCCTTGGCGATCGAGGCCGCGGCGAAGGCGGCCAGCGCCACCGGCGGCGTCAGGTCGGCCATGATGCCGAAGTAGAAGACGAACATGTGGCTGACGATCAGCGGCACGCCGAGCTTGAGCAGGGCCGGCGCGGCGATGGAACTGGTGATGATGTAGTTGGGGATGGTCGGGATGCCCATGCCCAGCACCAGGCAGACCAGCATGGTCAATACCAGCGAGAAAAACAGACTCTTCTCGCCGACGCTGAGGATGAAGCCGGCGAAGCTGGAGGCCGCGCCGGTCAGCGTCAGCATGCCGATGATGACGCCGACGATGGCGCAGGCCACGCCCACCGGCAGCGCCTGCTGCGCGCCCTCGACCAGGCTCATCTTGAGCAGATGCAGGGTCTTCATGCCGCCCCGGATGGCGAAGGTTTGCGCCACCAGCGCGGCGATCAGCGCCAGCAGCGGGACGATGCCCCAGGTTTCCATGTTCTTGACGAAGACCGCGGCGGCGAGTCCCAGCGCCAGCCAGAACACGTAGCGGAAGGCGGTGCTGGAAACGCGCGCGGCGATCGCGGCGCCGAGGATCAGCACGGCGGTCAGCACCAGGCCGACCATGCCGGCGAACATCGGCGTGAAGCCGTTGAACAGCGTGATCACCAGTACCACCAGCGGCAGCAGCAAATACCAGTTGTCGCGCATGGCGTGCCAAGGGTTGGGGCATTCTTCCTTGGGCAGGCCGACCAGGTTCTTGCGCCCGGCTTCCAGATGCACCATCCAGAAGGCGGTCAGGTAGTAGAGGATGGCCGGGATCGCCGCCGCCTGGACGATGTCGGCATAGGGCACGTTGATGTTCTCGGCCATGATGAAGGCCACCGCGCCCATCACCGGCGGCATGATCTGGCCGCCCATCGACGAGGTGGCCTCCACCGCGCCGGCAAAGACGCCCGAGTAGCCGAACTTCTTCATCAGCGGAATGGTGAATTGTCCGGTGGTCAGCACATTGGCCACGCCCGAGCCGGAGATGGTGCCCATCAAGCCCGATGAGAGCACCGAGACCTTGGCCGCGCCGCCCTTGGTGTGGCCGACGAAACCCAGCGCCAGCGAATTGAACAGGTTGATCATGCCGGCGTGTTCGAGAAACGACCCGAACAGGATGAAAAGGAAAATGTAGGTCGCCGAAACCAGGGTCGGGATACCGAAAATGCCTTCGGTGCCGAGCGCAAGCTGGTTGATGATCTGGTCGAAGCCATATTCGCGATGACCGAGACTGCCCGGCAGCAGATGACCGAACACGCCATACAGCAGGAAGGCGCCGCAGACGATGGGCAGCGCCAGGCCGAGCATGCGCCGCGTGGCTTCGAAACACATGATGACCAGGGCGGTGCCGACCAACAGGTCGAGGTTGCTCGGGTCGCCCGAGCGCTGGATCAAATCGCCTTCAAACACCCAGTGATAGGTCGACAGCGCCAGCGCGCCGAAAGCCAGCGCCGTGTCGCCAACACCGACTTTCGTCAACTTGCCGGCGCTCTTGAAGGCGGGATAGAGGATGAAGGTGAGGCAGAGCAGGAAGCCGACGTGCAGGCTGCGGATCACCAGGCTGGACAGCGGATGGAAGGCCGCGACGATCAGCTGGTAAGTGGAAAAGGCCAGCGCGATGCCGGTGAGAACCGTCAGCCAGGTGCCGCCGAGCCGGCGTTGCACGCCATGCTCGGAGAACTCCTCCTGGCCGTGGTCGGGGGCGACGCTATGGGCGGTCACGACAGGCGCCGCGCGTTAACGTGAAATAACTCGTTCGGAGCGACGGGTGAGAGTCGAGCGAAGCGAGCAAATTAGTAGCCTCCCCGCGAGGGGGCGAGGCGGGGTTTCGCACCGCATGCGGTGCGCCGCCGCAGCCGGCTGGCTGTGCAAAGCCAGCCGTGGGCCGCGAAGCGGATGGGAGGGGCGGGCCTTCAATTGGCTTTTCGCGTGTTTTATCTTCTGCGGGTGGCGCTAGGCGCGATGAGCGTTATTTGATCAACCCGACTTCCTTGTAGTACTTGGCTGCGCCTGGATGCAGCGGCGCCGGCGGCGCCTTGGCGGCGTTTTCGCGGGTGATCGCCTTGGCCGCGGCGTGGGCCGCCTGCAGATCGGGCAGGTGCTCGAAGATGGCCTTGGTCATTTTGTAAGCGGCATCCGCCGACACACCTTCGTGGCTGACCAGGAAGTTCTGGATCGTCACCGTGGCCACGGCGTCGGCCTGGCCGTTGTAGGTGTTGGCCGGAACGGTGCCGGCCTGGTAGGCGGCTTCGCCGATCTTCGCCACCACCTCGGCGGGCACCGGCACGATGACGATCTTGACCGCCGTGGCGAGGTCGCGGATCGCCGCGACGCCGAGGCCGGCCGAGATCAGCGTGGCGTCGAGCTGGCGGTTCTTCATCAGTTCCACCGATTCGCCGAAGGGCAGGTATTCGACCTTGGCGAAATCCTTGTAGCTCATGCCGGCTCCCTTGAAGATGGCGCGCGCGTTGAGTTCGGTGCCGGATTTCGGCGCACCGACGGCGACGCGCTTGCCCTTGAGGTCGGCCAGGGTCTTGATCCCGGAATCGGCGGCGGCAACGATCTGGATGAAGTTGGGATAGATCGCGGCGATGGTGCGCAGCTTGTTCAGCGGCGTCTTGAAGCCGGCCTCGGCGTCGCCCTTCCAGGCATCGCCCAGCGCGTCGCCGAGGGTGAAGGCGATTTCGCCGCGGCCGGCCTGCAGCAGGTTGAGGTTTTCGGCGCTGGCCTTGGTGACCTGGGCCGAGGTCTTGGCGCCGGGCATGGCCTTGCCATAGACCTGGGACAGGGCGACGCCCATCGGGTAATACACGCCCGAGGTGCCGCCGGTGAGGACGGTGACGAATTCCTGGGCGTGGGCGGTGGCGGCAATCGTCAGGGCCGCCGCGGCGGCCAGCAGGATGCGGACTTTCTTCATGGGTGACTCCTCCAGGGTATTGGGTTGTTGTGGGTTGAAGCTTACAACACTCCGGCGTCGTGAGTCAGAACGAGTATTCTGGCAATGCTTGCGAAGTGCCCGACGCGAAGATATGACACGGAAGCGCGCTTCGTGACAGAATCAGCCTTAACCCTTACTTTGGGAACGGCCATGAAGCTGCCCAGACTGGAAAACCCCGCCGGCGATTTTTGGGGCGGGTTTGCGGCAATGCTGGTGGCACTGCCATCGGCGATCGCCTTCGGCGTCACCATCTACTCCGTGCTCGGCAGCGCCCATGCTGCCTTGGGCGCCCTGGCCGGGATTCTCGGGGCGACCGCAATCGGCATCGTGGCGTCGAGTTTCGGCGGTACCAGCCGGCTGATATCGGCGCCCTGCGCGCCGGCGGCGGCGGTGGCGTCCGCCTTCGCCATCGAGGCCGTGCGCAGCGGCACGCCGGTCGACACGACGCTGTTGCTGCTGACCCTGCTCGGCCTGCTGGCCGGTTTGATGCAGATCCTGTTCGGCGTCCTGCGCCTGGGCCGGCTGATCAAGTACATGCCCTACACGGTGGTCAGCGGCTACCTGTCCGGGGTCGGCCTGATCATCATCGGCAGCCAGGTGCCGAAACTGCTCGGCACGCCCAAAAACCTGCACTTCTGGGCGGCGCTGGGCGCTCCCGAACACTGGCGCTGGCAGGGCATCGTGGTCGGCGTCGTCACCATCATCGTGATGCTCGGCGCGCCGCGCCTGATCAAGGCCGTGCCGGGCGCCGTGCTCGGCCTGGTGGCCGGCGTCGCGGCCTACTTCGGCCTGGCGCTGCTGGATCCGGCGTTGTTCAACCTGAGCGGCAACACGCTGGTGGTCGGCGCGTTGCGTGGCGATGGCGGCGGCAGCTTCGTCGACGGCCTGGTCGGGCGCTGGACCTCGATCGCCGACGTCAACCTGGAGCAACTCAAGCTGCTGGCGATACCGGCGCTGACGCTGGCCGTGCTGCTGTCGATCGACACCTTGAAGACCTGTGTGGTGCTCGATGCGCTGACGCGATCGCGCCACGACTCGAACCGCGAACTGATCGGCCAGGGCCTGGGCAACCTCGCCTCGGGCGCGATCGGCGGCATTCCCGGCGCCGGCACCATGGGTGCGACCCTGGTGAATATCTCGGGCGGCGCCGCCAGTCGCTTCTCGGGGGTGGTCGAAGGCGTGCTGGCGCTGCTGGCTTTTCTGCTATTGGCCAATTTCATTTCCTGGGTGCCGGTGGCCGGCCTGGCCGGCATCCTGATCGTGATCGGCGTGCGCATGATCGACCGCAACAGCCTCAACTACCTGAAGTCGCGCTCGACCATACTCGACTTCGCGGTGATCGTCGCGGTGATCGGCACGGCGCTGACGGTGAGCCTGATCGCGGCATCCGGCATCGGCATCGTGCTGGCCGTGGTGCTGTTCATCCGCGAGCAGATCGGCGGCTCCATCATCCGCCGCAAGATGCTCGGCAACGAGACCTTTTCCAAGCGCGTGCGGACCCACGAGGAAATGGAAATCCTCACCCACCACGGCGCGCGGGCGGCCATCATCGAGTTGCAGGGCAGCCTGTTCTTCGGCACCGCGGACCAGCTCTACCTGAGCCTGGAGCCGGAACTGAAAACCCGCGACTTCCTGATCCTCGACATGCGCCGCATCCAGACCGTGGACGTCACGGCGGCGCACCTGCTGGAACAAGTCAAGGACATGCTGGCCGAGCGCAAGGGCTTCCTGATTTTCAGCCAGATACCGCCCAACCTGCCGTCGGGCCGCGACTTGCAGCAGTACTTCGACCAGGTCGGCCTGCTCCATGCGGACAGCCCGGTGCGTGTGTTTCCGGCGCTGGACGATGCGCTGGAATGGGTCGAGGATCGCATCATCCACGACGCCGCACTGATGCGCGACGAGGAAATCGCGCTGGAGCTGCATGAGGTCGAGCTGTTTGCCGGGCGCAAGGAGCAGACGGTGGCGGAGCTGGAGCAGTGCATGGAGAAGCGTCAGGTGGCGGCCGGCGAAACCATATTTTCGCGCGGCGATTCCGGCGACGAACTGTTCCTGATCCGGCGCGGCGCGGTGCGCATCGTGCTGCCGTTGTCCGACCGCCAGTCGCACCACCTCGGCACTTTCGGTCGCGGCGCCTTCTTCGGCGAAATGGCCTTCCTCGACGGCGAGGTGCGTTCGGCCAACGCGGTGGCCTTTGTCGATACCGAACTCTATGTGCTGTCGCGCCACGCCTTCGACGCCTTCGCCGAAGACCACAAGAAGCTCGGGCTCAAACTGATGGAAGGTATCGCCAGCGTGCTCGCCAGCCGGCTGCGCTATACCAACGCCGAACTGCGCGTGCTGGAACTGTGACGGTCGCCGCGGCGCTCGTGCTGCCGTAGTCCCGGCGCCGACTTGCAGCGGCGACGCGGTCTATACTGAATTGATGCGTAGCCGACTTTGTTCATCCTGGTCCGGCTCGATGCTCGCGCTGCTGCTCTGCATTGCGCCGCTGTTGCCGCAGGCCGCGGAGCCCGCGAGCAGCAGTTCGGTGCTGCTGGTGGCGGCCGAGACACTGCAAGACCCGCGTTTCCGGCAGACCGTGGTCCTGGCGACGCGGCATGGGCGCAGCCGATCGACGATCGGCGTCATCATCAACCGCCGCCTCGGTGTTTCTCTCGACCGCGTATTCCCCCAGGCGGCGCAGGCGGCAGCGCATCTCCTGCATTACGGCGGGCCGGTGGCGACGGGGCAGATCGTGTTCCTGGTCCGCGGCGACGCCGCGCCGACGGGTGCGATCGCCGTCGGCGAGCGCCTGTATTTCAGCAGCCATCGCGGCAGTCTGCTGCGCCTGCTCGACGCGCCGACGCCGCCAACGCAGTTGCGCGTCTTCAACGGCTTCGCCAGTTGGGCGCAGCACCAGCTGGAGAGCGAGATCGCACGCGGCGACTGGCATGTGCTGCCGCTGGACGAGGACGCCCTGCTCAGCGCCCCGCTGGAGGAACTGTGGCCGACGCTGTGGCGGCGCGCGACCCAGGTGATGGTGCGGGCGCCTGCGCGCCTATTCGGCCTGGCCTGTCAGCTGGAATGCCGCCCAGAAGAAGGGATGGGGAAAGCTTTGCCGGGTTTCGATTTGCGCCTGGCGCAAGGCGTCCCGCTTTGAGCGAGTGGC
>Ga0156014_1093_pt2 | contig 10905 bp, 10 predicted proteins | sample RifCSPlowO2_02_FD_107668 | JGI IMG/M metagenome (GOLD analysis project Ga0156014, IMG submission 107668) | Rhodocyclales bacterium RIFCSPLOWO2_02_FULL_63_24 | reverse complement strand
CGCATCGTCTTCCCGTAGAGCGATCCGAAATGGGTTCGGTCGCCCGTGACCAGGATGTCGCAGCGATGGTGGATGGCAGCCGCCAGTACCGGTCTGTCCTTCTCGGGCAGGACCATGGTGTCTGGCAACAGGCTGTTGCCGGCGATCAGGCTGCCGATCCTGATTCGGGCGGCCATGGCTTTCAGCACCGGAAGGCCAGCGGGAGTCTTGGCGGCCAGATTGCGACGCGCCTCCTCGAAGACATAGGCGTCGGCCCACAACTCGTGGCCGGCGCCTTCGCAGAGCGCGAGCAATTGCCTTACTGCTCCATCGGCGCGAGCCGCGGAGAACAGAATGTTGGCGTCGAGGAAAATCCGCACTGCGTCAGCGCGATTTCATTTTCAGCACGGCGGCCAATTCGGCCTCGGCCGCGTCGAATTCGCGCAGGCGCTCGTCGTTGTACAACTCGATCGGCAGCGTAACGGCGGGCCTCAACAAGAGGCCGTCGGGCGTGGTCTCCGCAATCAATTGATCGTTGGCGGCGAGGCCCATGGCCTGGCGCAGTTTGGCCGGGAGCGTGATGACGCCACGCCCGGTGACGGTAAGTGTGGTTTTCATGGTTTGCAGTGTTGCAGAAAAACTGCAATGCTGCAAATATGTGCCCGCCGGGGCGAGTCCCGGCCTCTCCCTTGCGAAGGAAAGCCCAAGAGTCGGCGCGGGCGCCACGCCAAGTTCTCTATCTGTGTGACCCATAGGGATAAGGGGCGGCCGACTGTACGAGTCGGGCGCCTAGGCAACAAATCGGTTCAAGGACATGGGCCACACATTTTTTGCCGCCGATGCAGATACCTTGATGGGACCAGGGCATTGGAGATTCACGGGCCAGCTGAGCCTATTCATGTTTGACGTTATGCATGTATAACGTTAATATCTGCACATGCCGATCAAGAGCTTCAAATGCAAAGACACTCACGCGCTATTTCTGGGTCGGCGGGTGCGTCGCTGGGTAAGCATTGAGCGGCCTGCCTTGCGCAAGCTTGAGCAACTGGACTGGTCAATGGTGTTGGAAGATTTGCGTGTTCCTCCTGGCAACCAGTTGGAGGCATTGAAAGGAAATCGCAAGGGGCAATACAGCATTCGCATCAACGATCAATGGCGCGTGTGCTTTGTTTGGACTGTGGAAGGCCCGAAAAACGTGGAGATCGTTGATTACCACTGAAGGAGTTTTGACATGCGTACTGTTCCCCCTGTTTCTCCCGGCGAAATGCTGGATGAAGAGTTCCTGAAGCCGCTCGGCCTGACGAAATACCGCTTGGCCAAGGATATCGGCGTACCCCCGCAACGCATCGGGGATATCGTGGCAGGCAAGCGGGCCATCACCGCGGACACGGACCTGCGACTGTGCCGGTACTTTGGGCTCAGCGATGGATGGTGGCTTCGCGGGCAGGCTAACTACGACACCGCGATCGCGCGTGAAAACATGGGCGAAGTCCTCTCGCGGATTACCCGTTGCCAATTGTTGGCCGCCTGAGCGCAGTCCGTGCAGAAAAAATGGGCGCAAGCGTCGAATTGATTTTCGTTGCGACCTAGGTGAAACCTAAAGGCCCCGCCGGGCCGGGAGAGCGACCGCCGATGGATCTCATCACCTGGTTTGTGCCACCGAGCGCCCGCGACGATCCGCGCAAGAACACGCGGCATCGGGGCATCGCCAAATCCCTGCTGACCATCTCGCTGGTCGCCACCGTGATGCTGCTTGGCATCCGTCTGGTGAGCGGCCATCTGCCGCCGGCGCACTTGATCCTGTTTGTCGCCGCCATCGGCACGCCGATTCTTGGCGCGGCGCTGATCCGCGTCACCGCCGACATCATGCTCGGCCTGGTGGTGACCAACATCGGCGGCATCGCGATCGTCGGCGTCTGGGCCTTCATCACGGGTGGCATCAACTCGATCGCGCTGCCCGGCTTTCTCGCCAACCTGGCGCTGCTGAGCACCTTCGGCCACGTCGCACTGCTGCTGGTGACGGGCGCGGCGCTGGCGGCCGCGCTGGCGTTCCTGTACCTGGCGACGGTGGCCGGCTGGTTGCCGGTCAGCGTGGTTTTGGACACGGAACTGCCGGGCTTGATGCTGACCTCGATGCTGGGGTCGGCGATGATGGTGGTTCTCGCCGGCGTCGTCGTGGCGCGCGATCGGGCGCGGGTGAAGGCGCACCTGCGCGAGGCGCAGCGCGCCGCCGAGCAGTCGAGCCGGGCCAAGGCGGTGTTCCTGCGTTCGATGAGCCAGGAGTTTCGCGCGCCGCTGAATACCATCCTGGCCTTTGCCGAGCGTATCGCCGCCGACCGCCAGGGCAAGCTGAGCGAAGGGCAGCAGGACGGTGTCCGCCACATCCTGACGGCGGGAGCGCATCTCGGCGACCTGGTGACGCAGGTGCTGGAAATGAGTCGCATCGAGGCCGGCGAGCAGGCGCTGATCATCGAGTCGGTGCGCATCGACCACGTCGTCGCGCCCTGCCTGTCGATCATCGAACTGGAAGCGCAGAAGCGCGGGGTCGAACTGCTCGATGAATGCGGCATGTACGCCGCGGCAGTGGTGTGGGCCGACCGCGTGCTGCTGCGGCAGGTGCTGCTGAACCTGCTGTCGAACGCGGTCAAGTTCAATCGCGCCGGCGGCACCGCCACCATCTCCTGCCGTCCGGCCGGCGCCGACTATTTGCGCATCAGCGTTGCCGATACCGGGGTCGGCATCGCTGCCGCGCGCCGCGATGAACTGTTCCAGCCCTTCTCGCGCCTGGGCCTGGAAGACGGGGCGATCCAGGGCGCCGGGCTCGGCCTGGTGATGTCGAAACGACTGATCGAACGTATGCGCGGCCGCATCGGCTTTGAGTCGGTCGAAGGCGTCGGCAGCAGCTTCTGGGTTGAACTGCCGCTGGCCGAGGCGCGCGCGGCGGGCGCCTGATGCGTCGGGGCGGATGACGTAATATGGTGCTTCCATTGTCCTGAGGGAGGCTGCCCATGGAGAGTTCGAATCCCGATCTTCCCGCCCGTGACGCGCCCAGTGTTGCCGAATCCGAATGGATCGCCATTGTCGGCAATACCGATGCCCGCATCCGCGAGCTCGTGTCGGCGACCGTAAGCGAAAACCGGCAGCAACTGGCGGAGCGCTTCTATTCGACGATGTTGGGCGATCCGCTGGCTTGCCAGTTTCTCGACCACCAGCAGGTGGCCGAGCGGCTGAACAAGTCGATGCAGCGCTGGCTGCAGGATTTGTTCCAGGTCGCGCCGGCGACCAGCGTGGCGGCCTCCGTTGCGCATCAGCGATTCATCGGCGAAGTCCATGCGCGCATCCAGTTGCCGATCAACCTGGTCGCGCGCGGCGCCCGTTACCTGAAGCGCTGGATCAGCGAGCACCTGGCGCAGGAGCCGCGGCTGGAACGCGAGGCGCTGCTGGCGGCGTCGGTATATGTGGGCGACATGATCGACATTGCCATCGAATTGATGAGCACGGCTTTCGTGCGCGGCTACGAGCGCACCGCGCGCGCCGACGAGGCCTATCGCCTGTTCAGCCTCGGCCAGAACATTTCGATCGAGCGCGAACGGCAGCGCGCCGCCTTGCTGGAATGGAGCTACCACGTGCTGTACGCCAAGCATCAGCGCAGCGACGAGAACATGCGCTCGCTGTGTCATTCCGAGTTCGGGCTTTGGCTGCATCACAAGGCCCAGGTGATGTTCGAGGGCTCGCCCGAGGTGGCGCAAATCAACGACGCGGCGGAGCGCATCGACAGCCTGATCCTGCCGCGGCTGACGGCGTCGCAGTCGCCGGCGGATCTTTCCGAGCTGACCGGCGACCTGCAGCGCGAGCTGGCGAGCATCAAGTTCCTGCTGTCGACGCTGTTCGACCGCTATGTCGAAATCGAGAACGGGCGCGACGTGCTGACCCGTCTGCTCAACCGCCGCTTCATGCCGGCGGCGATCAATCGCGAGATCGCGATGGCCAAGCGCAGCGATACCGGATTCGCGCTGCTGCTGCTCGACCTCGACCACTTCAAGCGCATCAACGACAGCTACGGCCATGACGCCGGCGACCTGGTGTTGCAGCAGGCGGCGACGCTGGTGCTCAACAATGTGCGCGCCGGCGATTTCATCTTCCGCTACGGCGGCGAGGAAATCCTGGTCATGCTGGTCGAGATCGACCACGCGTCGGCGCAGCGCATCGCCGAACATATCCGCCAGCGCTTCGAGGAAAACCTTTTCCTCATCAGCGAGGGCCGCACGGTGCAGCTCACGGTGAGCATCGGCATCGCCGTTTTCGACGGCCACCCCGACTACCAATACGTCATCAATACGGCGGACGCGGCGCTCTACGAGGCCAAGAACTCGGGGCGCAACTGCTGCGTCGTCGGCCCGGTGCTGCAGGCCATGGCGGCGGAGGCCTGAGGGAGCCCGCGTGGCGCGTCGCGACTATCGCGGCGCCGTTGGCAGTGTCATTGCGGTGGCGCCGGCTGCGCCTCGACACGAATCGAGGCGAACCAGCGGGAGAGTGCCGCAATGTCTGCGTCGCTCAGGGGCGCGGCGATCACGTTCATGACTTCGTGGCGCCGGGCGGCGCTGCGGAAGGCGCGCAACTGGGCCGCCAGGTAGGTTTCGGGCTGGCCGGCGAGATTGGGCGTGTTCGGTGCGCTGGCAATGCCGACCAGGCCGTGGCAGACCGAGCAGACCTGGCGCGCCTTGAGACGGCCGGGATCGTCGGTTGCGGCGTCGGCGACGGCCGATAGCAGGGTGGATGCAACAAAGACAAGCAGGTGGCGCAGGGCGGGGTGGATGGTGTGCGGCATCGGAATCACCGGAAAGGGAATGCAGATGACCACGACGGACACGGAGTCGACTCCGTGTCCGTCGTGGTGCGCTAGGTTTTCAGCTGTTTCGGTTGGCGCTCAGGGGTTGTAACTGACCCGGTAGATCGCCCCGGCGAAGTCGTCGCTGATCAGCATCGAACCGTCCTTCATCATCGCCACATCGACCGGCCTGCCGCGATACAGGCCGGTCTCGCCGTCGAGCCAGCCTTCGGCGAAGACTTCGGTCTTGTCCGCGCTGCCGTCGCTCTTCAGGCTGGTAAACATGATCCGCGCGCCGACCGGCGTGGTGCGGTTCCAGGAGCCGTGCTGGGCCGAGAACAGGCCGCCGCGGTATTTTGCCGGAAAGGCCTTGCCGGTGTAGAAGGCCAGGCCCAGGTCGGCGGCATGGGCGACCATGTAGACCTGCGGGTCGGTGATGTTGGCCGGCAGCGGATCCTTGTCGTAGCCGAACTCGGTGATGCGCGTCTTGCCCTGCTTCCACGGGTAGCCGAAGAACATGCCGGGCTTGGTGGCGCGGTTGATCTCGCCCAGCGGAATCTCGTCGCCCATACCGTCGGTCTGGTTGTCGGTGAACCACACCGCGCCGTCCTTCGGGTTGAATTCAATGCCGACCGAGTTGCGCAGGCCGCGCGCATAGACTTCGCGCTTGGAACCGTCGAAGGGATTCATGCGCACGATGCCGCCGATGCCCCATTTGTCGAACAGCGCCAGCTTTTCGCGCGGCGGCACGTTGAAGGGCTGGCCAAGGGTGACGTAGAGCATGCCGTCGGGACCGACGCGGCAGGCGCGGGCGTGATGGTTGTAGGACTCTTCCTCGACCGGGATCAGGCCGCCTTGCGGCACCACCTCGATCACCGCGACGTCGCCGCCTTCATAGAAGAACTCGGCCGCCGGGAAGTTGAGGATGCGGTTGTGCTCGACCACGATCAGGAAGCCGTCCTTGGTCCAACAGACGCCGTTGGGGGTCTGGAATTTGAGCGAGGGGGCGAAGGGTTTGACTTCGGTGGCCATCTCGCCGCTGTTGCGGTTGGTCACAGCCCACACAGTGTTCTTGCGGGTACCGACGAACAGCATGTTGGTCGACGGCGCCACGGCCATGTGGCGTGCATCCGGCACTACGGCGTAGAGGTCGATCTTGAAGCCCGGCGGCAGCTTGACCCGTTTCAGGTTCTCTCGTATGGCATCGGCATTCTTGCCGGTCTGCGCGATCGGCGGCATGCTGGTATCGGCGCCGGATACTTTCATTTGTTTCAGCTTCTCGATGTTCTGGGCCTGGGCCGGTGCTGCACTGCCCAGCGTCAGCAGTGCGGCAAATGCAGCGAGTGCGGCCGTCAGCGGCCGCGGGAACTGGTATGGCATGAGTTGTCTCCGTCTGTATTTTTTGGGGAACGAGTCCATCGGATGATGGCCGGTCCTGCCCTGCAATATGCATGCCGATGTGTTTGGTCGCGATCCTGCCTGCAATTGGGCGCGTTAACGGTGGACGGTGCTGTACAGAAGTGCGCCGCGCCGGCTGGCGACTGTACAGAAACTGGTCAGTTGAAGCGCTGCGGCCGCCCTGCTATTCTCGATGCCACAAAAAGCGGCGGAGACAACGCCGTCGGCGCGCCGGTCAGGGCTGCGCGCGCCACTCGACCCAGGAGACGAGGATGTTCCAGCAGCACGCGCGGCCGATCGTCCGAGGTCAGGCCAAACGCATAAATGGGCCGCGTTTGCCGGCCGACGAAACTCCTTCGGCGGATATTCTCGACAGTTGGGCGCGCTGCGTCGAAGCGGGTCTCGACGCCGCTGCCGTGCCGCGTCTGCCGGTGGTCGCCGAAGGCGAACTCAAGCGCCGCCGCGAACGTGCCGACTATGTGCGGCGTTTGGCGCTGGCGGAACTGGAGACGTTGTTCCATCAGATCGCCGGGTCCAATTTCCTGCTCGCCTTTGCCGACAGCGAAGGCGTGATTCTCGACCTTTACGCCGACAATCGCTTTGCCATGAGTTCGTCGGGCGAGGCGATTCGCACCGGCAGCCAATGGAGCGAACACGTGGCCGGCACCAATGGCCTGGGGACCGCCCTGGCAGCCGCAAAGTCGGTGGCGGTGAATGGCCCGGAGCATTTTTTCACCCGTTATGACGCGATCTCCTGCACCGCCTCGCCGATTCGCGATGCTGCCGGCGCGATCGTCGGCGTGCTCGACGCGTCTTCGTATTTCGAGTCGCGCCAGCGCCATACGCAGGCCTTGGTGCAGATGGCTTCGGCGCATATCGAGAACCTGCTGCTGCTGCACCAGATGGAGACCGCGATCGTCCTGGCGATTCATCCGCGGCCCGAATTCCTCGGCACCATCAGCGCCGGCCTGCTGGCTTTCGACGCGGGCGGCCGGCTCTGCGCCTGCAACGAGCGTGCGCGGATTCTGCTGACCGGTCTTCCCGTGCGGCGCGGGGCGGCTTTCGAGCAGATCTTTGCCGAGCGCTGTGGGCGTTTCCTGGCGCGCCTGCAGTCTGGCGCGGACATTCGCCTGCACGATGTGCTGGGCAGTTCCCTGGTCACCCGTTGGGTCAACCGCGGGCCTGCGGTTTCTGCTGCGCGGCCGGTCGTCGCCGTTCCCGGCCCGACAACGACCGTTGCGCCGAACTTCGTCGCCGACGACCCGGCCGTGCGCGACGTGCTGGAAGTCGCCGCCGCCGCCGTAAAGCTCGGTTCGCCACTGTTGATCCAGGGCGAGACGGGGAGCGGCAAGGAGCTGCTGGCGCGCCACGCGCATGAGCTTAGCGGCCGCAAAGGGGCTTTTGTCGCCATCAACTGCGGCGCCCTGCCGCACGGATTGTTCGAGGCGGAACTGTTCGGCTATGTCGGCGGCGCCTTTACCGGCGCGCGCCGCGAGGGCTGCCAGGGCCTGATCGTCAGCGCCGATGGCGGCACCCTGATGCTGGACGAGGTGGGTGAACTGCCGCTGTCCGTGCAAGCCGCGCTGCTGCGCTTTCTCGACGACCAGATGGTGCGCCCGGTGGGCAGCCAGAAAGCGCGCCAAGTCAACGTGCAATTGGTCGCCGCAACCAACGCCAATCTCGACGGCGAAGTCGCCCGCAAGGCTTTTCGCGCCGATTTGCTGTATCGGCTCAACACGATCCGGGTGGACCTGCCGCCGTTGCGCCGGCGCCTGGATTTCGCCGCCTGCGTCCATTTCGCCCTCGCCGCGATCGACCCGCAGGCGAGCATCACGGCCGCCGCCGTGAGCTACCTCAAGGGCCACGGCTGGCCCGGCAACTTCCGCGAGCTGCGTTCGGTGCTGACCCGTGCCTTAATGGCCCAGCCGATGCGTTGCATCGATCTGGCACAAATCACTTCGCTGATCGCCGTCACCCGCGGCGGTGGCGGAGGCGGCGACGGCTCGGCCCTGCGCCAGGGCGCGACCGAGGCGGTGTTGCGCGAATTCGAACGCACCGGCCGCAGCGTCAGCCGCACCTCGCGCAACCTCGGCGTATCGCGCACCACCGTGTATCGACACTTGCGCGAGGGAAAGGCGCTGCCGGCACAGCAACCCGGTTGACTGCCCAAGACTTTCGCCGCGATGGTCTTGTCGCGCGGCCATGGCGACGACGATGGCCGACAGTTCGCTCCCCGGCCGTAGCGAACGCCAACTGCTTGCGCCTTGGCCGATGTTCCGTGGCGCGAGTCACAGGCGCAGCTCGCTCCGAATAAGCCAGACCTAATATATAATCCCGACTAATTTACTCGGGTACGCCGGATTGCCTCTTGTCGGGAGATAATCCGGGCCGGCCGTTTCCTCCACCCTTTCGAAGCAAAGGCATCCCATGTCCCTCAACGAACAAACCATCCAGACCGCGCTCAAGGAAGTCGTCGATCCCAACACCGGCAAGGATCTGGTCAGCAGCCGCTGCGTCAAGAACATCCGCATCAGCGGCAGCGACGTCTCCTTCGACGTCGAGCTGGGCTACCCGGCGAAGAGCCAGATCGAAGGCTTGCGCGCGGCGGCGATTGCGCAACTGAAGACGATCCCCGGCATCGGCAACGTCAGCGCCAACGTGTTTTCGAAAGTGGTCACGCACGCGGTGCAGAAGGGCGTCAAACTGATCCCCGGGGTCAAGAACATCGTCGCCGTGGCGAGCGGCAAGGGCGGCGTCGGCAAGTCGACCACCGCCGTCAATCTGGCCCTGGCGCTGGCGGCGGAAGGCGCCACGGTGGGCCTGCTGGATGCGGATATCTATGGCCCCTCGCTGCCGCAGATGCTGGGCATCGCCGCCGGCCGGCCCGAGTCGGCCGACGGCAAGGGTCTCGAACCGATGGAGGCGCACGGCATCCAGGCGATGTCGATCGGCTTCCTGATCGATCCCGAGCAGCCCATGGTCTGGCGCGGCCCGATGGTGACCCAGGCCCTGACCCAGCTGCTGACCGAGACGCGCTGGCGCGACGTGGATTACCTGATCATCGACATGCCGCCCGGCACCGGCGACATCCAATTGACCCTGGCGCAGCAGGTGCCGGTGACCGGCGCCGTGATCGTCACCACGCCGCAGGATATTGCGCTGCTCGATGCCCGCAAGGGCCTCAAGATGTTCGAGAAGGTCGGCATCCCGATTCTCGGCGTGGTCGAGAACATGAGCATCCACATCTGTTCGAAGTGCGGTCACGCGGAGCACATTTTCGGTTCCGGCGGCGGCGACAAGATGGCCAAGGACTACGCGGTCGAAATGCTCGGCGCCTTGCCGCTCGACATGGCGATCCGGCTGCAGATGGACGGCGGCAAGCCGACCGTCGAAGCCGACCCGGAAGGTCCGGCGACGCAGATTTACAAGACCATCGCGCGCCGCATTGCGGTGAAGATCGCCGAGAAGGCCAAGGACCACACCAGCAAGTTCCCCAGCATCGTGGTGCAGAACACCTAGGCATTTCCGCGTCCGCGCCGTGCGCGGCGCGGATTGCCGCCAGGTGTCGGCCCCGCTCCGTTCCATGCAATTGCCGCATTGATCGGCCGCTTCGGAGGCCGGGCATGAGTCGAGAGTTGACTAGAATTATATTCTAGAATACTGTTCTAGTCATGGCGACGCCCGCTGACACTGTCGAACTGGAGCTGCCGGTCGATCGCAAATCGGCGATCCTGGCGTCCGCCCTCGCGGTTTTTTCCGAGAAGGGCATCGCGGCGACCACGATCGAAGACATCCGGGCGCGCAGTCAGGCGTCGGTCGGCAGCATCTATCACCATTTCGGCACCAAGGAGGGCATCGCCGCCGCCCTGTTCGGCCAGGGTCTCGACGACTACTGGGTGCAGCTCTTGGCTGCGGCAGAAAACCAGCCGACGGCCGAACGCACCATCCACGGACTGATTGAGGCGCACATCCACTGGATCACCGCCAAGCCGGATATGGCGCGTTTCCTTTTCTCGCGCCGGCAGGCGGTCGGCCCGGCCTACGACCCGGCCATCCGGGCGCGCACGGCCGGGCATTTCAAGGCGGTGTTCGCCCTGCTCAAACCCTGGTTCAAGCAGGGCGTGCTGCGCCGCCTGCCGGCCGAACTGTATGTACCCCTGCTGATGGGGCCGGCCCAGGAATATTCGCGGCAGTGGCTCGCCGGTCGCGTCGAGCTCGACCCGCAGATCGTCATCGAGGAACTGAGCCGGGCCGCCTGGCTCGGTCTCGCCGTAACCAAGGAGTGATGCCTGACATGACCGCCACCCGTTTCGACCTGAAGTCCGACGACGGCCAGACGCTTGCGGCCTATTGCCATGAACCCGACCGGCCCTTGCGCGCTGGCATCGTGATCGCGCCGGCGATGGCCGTGCCCCAGGCCTTCTACGCCGATCACGCCGCCTTTCTGGCACGCCAGGGCTTTCGCGTCTGGACCTTCGACTACCGCGGCATCGCAGAATCCGCGCGGGGGTCGATGCGGCACTGCAAGGCCGACATTTCGGACTGGATCACGCGCGATTTCGATGCCGTGGTGCGGCACGCCACCGCCAGTCTCGATGGCCGGCCGCTGTTCGTCCTTGGTCATAGCCTCGGCGGTCAGGCCGCGCCCTTGTTGCCCTCGATCGCGAACGTCAGCGGCCTGGTCAACATAGCGGTCGGCA
>Ga0156014_1139_pt1 | contig 11360 bp, 8 predicted proteins | sample RifCSPlowO2_02_FD_107668 | JGI IMG/M metagenome (GOLD analysis project Ga0156014, IMG submission 107668) | Rhodocyclales bacterium RIFCSPLOWO2_02_FULL_63_24 | reverse complement strand
TGCCCAATGCCGTTTTCATCGGCTTTACCGGCACGCCGCTGCTGAAGCAGGACAAGGCGACGAGCCTGGAAGTGTTCGGCGGCTACATCCACACCTACAAGTTCAGCGAAGCAGTGGCGGATGGCGTGGTGCTGGACCTGGTGTACGAGGCGCGCGACATTGACCAGAAGCTGGGTTCCAGCGAGCAGATCGACCAGTGGTTCGAGACCAAGACCCGCGCGCTGAACGACTGGCAGAAGGACGAACTCAAGAAGCAGTGGGGCACGATGCAGAACGTGCTGAGTTCGAAGGCGCGCATGGATCGCGTGGTGGCCGACATCATCTTCGACTTCGCGGTGAAGCCGCGCCTTTCCAGCGAGCGCGGCAACGCACTGCTGGTAGCCTCCAGCATCCACGAGGCCTGCAAGTATTTCGTGCTGTTCCAGAAGACGCCGTTCAAGGGGCGTAGTGCGGTGGTGACTTCCTACAACCCGCAGGCCCGCGATGTGACGCTGGAGGAAATCGGCGCCAATACCGAAACCGACAAGCAGTTCATCTACAACACCTACAGCGAGTTGCTGAAGGAAGTCGAAGCCAGTCCCGGCATGAACAAGACCGAGACCTACGAAGAGAAGGTCAAGGCGCTGTTCATCAAGGAACCGGCCGGCATGAAGCTGCTGATCGTGGTGGACAAGCTCCTGACCGGTTTCGATGCGCCGCCCTGCACCTATCTCTACATCGACAAGTCGATGCAGGACCACGGGTTGTTCCAGGCCATCTGCCGCACCAACCGCCTCGACGGCGAGGACAAGGATTTCGGCTACATCGTCGATTACAAGGATTTGTTCAACAAGGTCGAGAACGCGATCGCGGTCTATACCTCCGAACTGGATCACAGCGCGGCAGGCGCCGATCCCGAAGTGATGGTGAAGGATCGCCTGAAGCTGGGCCGCGAACGGCTGGATGCGGCGATCGAGGCCTTGGCCCTGCTCTGCGAGCCGGTCGAGCCGCCGAAAACCGAACTGGAGCACATCCACTACTTCTGCGGCAACACCGAGATTGCCTCCGACCTGGCGGCGCGCGAGCCGCATCGCGCCGCGCTCTACAAAGGCGTGGTGGCGCTGATCCGCGCCTATGCGAACATCGCCGACGAACTGGGGCCGGCAGGCTACGGCGCCGCCGACATCGAGCGCGTCAAGGGCCAGCAAAGGCACTACCTCGACCTGCGCGAAATCGTCCGCAAGGCCGCCGGGGAAACGCTGGACCTCAAGCCCTTCGAGGCCGACATGCGGCACTTGATCGACACCTATATCGAAGCCTCGGCGCCGCGCAAGATTTCGCCTTTCGACAGCATCGGCCTGCTCGACCTGATCGTGAACACGGGCATCGCCAGCGCCATCGCCAGCCAGCTTGGCGGTCTGAGGGGCAACCGGGATGCCATTGCGGAGAGCATCGAGAACAACGTCCGCAGCAAGATCATCAAGGAACACCTGACCGACCCGGCCTATTACGAGAAGATGTCCGCGTTGCTCGACGAGATCATCAGGCTGCGCAAAGAAAAGGCCATCGAGTACGAGGAATATCTGAAGCGCATCGCCGAACTGGCGACCCGCGTGCAGGCCGGCAAGGCTGCCGACGCGCCCGAGCAACTGAACACGCCGGGGCGGCTGGCGCTGTACAACAACCTGAAGGACCACGTTGCCGCCAACCGCGCCGGGGAAGCCGGAGCGGCCTATGGCGAGGGCGATCCGGCACTCGAGCTGGCGCTGCGAATAGACGCGGCGGTGAAGCAGAAGCGCCCCGACGGCTGGCGCGGTGTGCCGGCGCGCGAGCAGATGGTGAGGCAGGCACTCTACGAGGTGCTGATGGACATCGACGAAGTGAATCGCATCTACCCGATCATCTTCGCGCAGAAGGAGTATTGATGGTCGCGCAGATCGATCTGGGCGACATGCGGATCGAAGTGCTCAGGAAGGATATCAAGAACCTGCACCTCTCCGTGCTGCCGCCATCGGGCAAGGTGCGCATCGCCGCGCCCCGGCACATGAATCTGGACACGATCCGGGTCTTCGTGATTTCCAAACTTGCCTGGATCAGAAGCCAGCAGCGCAAGATGAGCGCCCAGGAACGCGAAGCGCCGCGCGAATACCTCGACCGCGAAAGTCACTACGTCTGGGGTCGGCGCTATCTGCTCAAGCGCATCGAGCGAGACGCTGCCCCGGCCATTGAACTCAGGCATAGCAAGCTGGTATTGCAGGTGCGCCCCGGCACCGACGAGGCGCGTAGCCAGGAGATTCTGGACGGCTGGTATCGCGAGCAGATTCGCGCGGCCGCACCCGCGCTGATCGCCAAATGGGAGCCTGTGATGGGCGTGAAGGCCGGTCGTGTGTTCGTGCAGCGCATGAAGACGCGATGGGGTAGTTGCAATCCAGCTTCCCGGTCAATTCGTCTCAACACAGACTTGGCCAAGAAGCCGCCCGAGTGCCTTGAGTACATCTTGGCGCATGAAATGGCGCACCTGCTGGAGCCGACCCACAATGCGCGCTTCAAGTCGCTGATGGATCTGTTCATGCCCCAGTGGCAGCACCTTAGGGATGAGCTGAACCGTTTGCCGGTCAGGCACGAACACTGGGGATACTGAATAGGCTCTCCATCCACTTGAACATTCGCCCCGAACGGTGGTTTCGAGTTAACGGGGTCGACACGACGGCTATCGCGTTTTGTTATGGCTGCGGCCGGGAGGCGTGGGCGGCACCGTCTCGGCGGCGGCCAGGATCAGTTCGCGCAGCAGGCGCAGCACATGCTTGCTCAGGGGCGTCGAGGGCTTGTGCGCGGAGACCGCCAGGCACAGCGTGCTGGTCAGGCGCGGTTCGGTCAGCTTGCGCAGGACGAAGGCTTCGGGCTGGCCCGAGGCGGCCAGTGCGGTGGGCGTCAGGATGGCGTGGCCGTAACCGGCGCGCACCAGTTCCAGGATCGACTGCACGCTGGAGATTTCCAGCGCCACGTTCAGCTTGTGGCCCGCCAGTGCCGCCTGGGTTTCCAGCAGCTTGCGGATGGCATGGCTGCGTTCGGGCAGGATCAGCGGAAAGCCCGTCAGTTCGGCCAGGGTCACCGTGGCGCCGGCGCCGACTTTCCTTTTCGGGCCGGCGCCGGCTGGGCTGACCATGCCCAGCGGCTCGTCGAGCACCGGCGTGAACTCCAGCGCCTCCTGCGATTCGGGGTTGTGCAGCAGGCCGACATCGACGCGGCCGGTCGAGATCCATTCCGCGAGGTGGGTGGACAGGCCTTCGACAATGGCCAGCCGCGCCTTCGGCAAGCTGCGGCGAAAGCCCTCGACCAGGGGCAGCGTCAGCAGCCGGCCCATGCTTGGCGGCAGGCCGACGACGATGCGTCCGGCCGGCTCGCCGCGGGTGGATTCGATGTCCTCGCGCACCCGCGACATCAACTGCAGGATGCCGACGCTATGGTCGAATAGGCGCTGGCCGGCCTCGGTCAGCACCACGCCGCGGCCGTTGCGCATCAGCAAGGTCACGCGCAGGTCGGTTTCCAGCAAGCGCACCTGGCGCGACAGTGCCGGTTGGGCGATGTTCAGGATCAGCGCCGCCTTGCTGAAGCTGCCCAGCTCGGCGACGCGCACGAAGTATTCGAGTTGCTTGAGGTTCATCGAGCCACCACAAATCGGACTCCCGGCCATGGCAGGATGCCATGGCAATTGGCCCGGGCGATTATCGCCAGCCGGCGCCGCGTATGCAAATGCGGCCGGCGGCTGCGGCGTGGCGGCTCGAATCGGGGTGCCGCCTCAGGCGGGCATTCGGCCGTAGTCCGGATGATTGACGGCGGTCCGTAACGATGCATGAAACTCGTCGTCGTAATCGGCCAGCGTCGCCACGTGCTGGCTGCAGCCGGATATCATCGCCGCGATCCGTTCCGCGGGCAGCGCGCGGTTTTGTGCCGTCATCGGCTGGGCCCACAATCCGGCCATCTGGTCGTAAAGCCCGACACAGACCCAGGAGCGATCATGCCCCGGTGGCGACGACAATTCGGGAACGTAGCCGCCGTCGGCCACGCGGGTGTGGCAGGCCAACTCGAAGCCCAATTGCTGCGCCCTGTGGTGCAATGCAGTCCAAGTCATTTTTCGTTCCTCCTGGTTTCGCCATCGCGGTGTCGATGCCTTCTTCTTATAGGACGCTCTGCGCGGGAAGTCATGACGCGGTGCATTAGCTGCGCTGCGTCAAGGCGATTTCGGCGATTGCCGGCAGGCCGCGCGGCCATAACAATTTGAGATAGCTACTAGTACCCACATTCCCTATACGGTACTCGCCGCCCCTGCCAAAATGGCCCGACTCAACAGGGACAAGCTATGCAGGAACCGCAAGCACCCACTCCGTTCGCGCTCAAGGACAGCTTCGGACCCGGAGGCCTCTTCCTCCTCTCGGTCGCGCGGCTGATGGCCATCATCGGCGGCCTTATCTTCGTCGGTCTGGTCGTCATGTCGATCATTTCCATCGTCGGCCGCAAGACGGTCGGCTTCGTCGTGCCCGGCGATGTCGAGGTGCTGCAGATGCTGGCCGCCTGCGCGGCGGCCTCCTTCTTTCCCTATTGCCACCTGCTGCACGGCGAGGTCAAGGTGGACTTCTTCACCCACAACCTGCCGCAGCAGACCTTGTGGCGGATCGACGCTTTCGGCTCGCTGCTGGTCGGCCTGTTCGGTGCGCTGATCGCCTGGCGTTCCTGGGCCGGCGCGATGACCGTCAAGGAGGCCGGCGAGACCTCGATGATCCTGGCCTGGCCGGTATGGATTCCGCAGGCCTTCATGGTGCCGGGCTTCGCCCTGCTGGCGGTCGCCGGCGGCTACATGTGCGTGCATCAGTTGCGCATGGCAATGAAGGAAAAGCCATGAGCGCCGCGCACGGCCGCCCGCAGAGGCGCCAGTCAATACATGGAGCTGCGCAGCGGCGAACCGCCGTCACCCCCACCCCCGGGGTGGGGGCTGGGGGGAGGGTCGTCCCATGAGCGGTACCACGATCGGCTTCCTGATGTTCGGCATCCTCATGGCCTTGCTGGTGGTGCGCATTCCGATCGGCATCGCGATGTTCATGGTCGGCGCCGGCGGCTACGTCTATCTGGTCGGCGATACCCTGCCGCTGCTCAACTCGCTGAAGAACCTGGCCTACGCACGGCTCTCCAACTACGATCTGGTGGTGATTCCGCTGTTCCTGCTGATGGGCCAGTTCGCCACCCACGGCGGCCTGTCGCGGGCGCTGTTCCGCTTCGTCTCGTCCTTCCTCGGCCACCACAAGGGCGGCGTCGCGATCGCCGCGATCGGCGCCTGCGCCGGCTTTGGCGCGATCTGCGGCTCCTCGCTGGCGACGGCGGCGACCATGGGCCAGGTGGCTCTGCCCGAGCTGCGCCGCTACGGTTATTCCGGTGCGCTGTCCACCGGGGCGCTGGCTGCCGGCGGCACGCTGGGCATCATGATCCCGCCCTCGGTGCCGCTGGTGATCTACGCCATCCTGACCCAGGAGTCGATCGGCAAGCTGTTCATGGCCGCCGTGCTGCCCGGCGCCATCGCCATGCTGGGCTACATGATCGTGGTGCGCATCATCGTCACGCTCAACCCGGCGGCCGGCCCGGCCGGTGCCGCGGCCAGCTGGAAGGAAAAGCTGACCAGCTTTTTCACCGTGCTGCCGGTGCTGCTGGTATTCGTCGTGGTCATCGTCGGCATCTACGGCGGCTGGGCCAATCCGACCGAGGCCGCCGCGATCGGCGCGGCAGCCTGCGGCATGCTCGCCGTGATCACCGGCGGTATGCGCTTCGAGGGGATGATGGAGAGCCTGGTCGGCACCGCCCAGGCCACCGCGATGATTTTTCTCGTCCTGCTCGGCGCCGACATGCTCAACACAGCGCTGGCGCTGTCGCAGATGCCGGGCGAGCTGGCTACCTGGGTCAAGAACAGCGGCATGTCGCCGCTGCTGGTGATGGTGATGATCCTGCTCATCTACGTCGTGCTCGGCTGCGTGATGGATTCGCTGGCGATGATCCTGCTCACCATCCCGATCTTCTACCCGGTGGTGATGGGACTCGACTACTGGGGCATGTCGCAAGTCGACAAGTCGGTCTGGTTCGGCATCCTTGCCCTGATGGTGGTGGAGATCGGCCTGGTGCACCCGCCGGTAGGCATGAACGTGTACATCATCAACCGCCTGGCCAAGGACGTGCCGCTGGTGGAAACCTTCAAGGGCGTGATTCCCTTCCTGCTCTCCGACTTCCTGCGCATCGGCCTGCTGCTGTTTTTCCCGATCATTTCGCTGTACCTGGTGCATACATTCAAACAGTAGTTTTCCACGGAGGAGACACACGACATGAAGACCCGCAAACTTACCGGACTCATCGCCGCCGCGGCGCTTGCCGCCGCTGCCGGCACCGCCCTGGCGCAGGAGGTCACGCTCAAGGTGCACCATTTCCTGCCACCCAGCGGCAACGCCCACGCCAACCTGATCGTGCCCTGGTGCGACAAGATCGCCAAGGAGTCGGCGAACCGCCTCAAGTGCCAGATCTACCCGGCGATGCAGCTCGGCGGCACGCCGCCGCAACTGTTCGACCAGGCCAAGGACGGCGTCGCCGACATCGTGTGGACCCTGCCCACCTACCAGGCCGGCCGCTTCACCAAAGCGGAAGTCTTCGAACTGCCGTTCCTGACCAAGAACGCCACCACCGCCAGCCCGGCGCTGTGGGAGTACGTGCAGAAGAACGCGCTCGACGAGTTCAAGGGCACCAAGATCATCTTCATGCACATGCACGACGGCGCCGTATTCCATTTCGGCAAGCTGGGGCCGAAGACCCTGGAAGAACTCAAGGGCCTCAAGGTTCGCGCGCCGAGCCGCCTCGGCTCGAAGATGATCGAGGCGCTGGGCATGATTCCGGTGCAGATGCCGGCACCGCAGGTGTCCGAGGCGATCTCCAAGGGTGTGGTGGATGGCGCCAACATTCCCTGGGAAGTGGTGACACCGTTCAAGCTGCAGGAAATCACCAAGTTCCACGTCGAGGTGCCGGCCAACACGCCCAAGCCGGGCAACTCGATTTTCATCTTCGCCATGAACCAGGCCAAGTACGACAGCCTGCCGGCGGACCTGAAGAAAGTGATCGACGCCAACAGCGGGCTCGAAACCTCGAAGTGGGCGGGCAAGGTCTTCGACCAGCCGGAAGTCGAGGCACGCAAGATCTCGCAGCAGCGCAACAACACCTTCATCACCATCACGCCGGCCGAATACGCGCGCTGGAAGAAGGCCGCCGACCTGGTCGACGACGCCTGGATGAAGGAAGCCGCCGCCAAGGGCGCCAACGGCAAGGCGCTCTACGACGACGCAGTGACGCTGCTGAAGAAGTACGGCAGCTAGCAAGCGGTATTTTGCGCAAGAAAAAGGCAGGCCCGCAGGCCTGCCTTTTTTATCGCTATCTATCGTCTTTCCTTCGTTTCATATTTTGCTCATCCGCCGGTCCATCCATGTTTTCCCTGACCGAAGACCTGAGAGATGCGAGAGTACTGTCTATTGCCTGCATAAGCTCAAAACACTCCGCCTTCTTCTTCCCATCAAGAGCAGCCTGGAGTTTCTCGACGTGTATCCTGATTCTGCTGACCTTTCCTCTCCAGTAGTATTCGGCGTTTGTTAGATCGACTGACATGAGTTTGGAATATATTGGAACATTGAATTAATCTGAATTATTGCCAAGCGAGCTATGGAATAACGTGTTTTCTTCGCAAACGGGATAGGGAATTCAATGGACCCTCGGGGAGTACCGCTGGTGCCGGGTGTCGCAGCCAATCGCCAATATCGCGTCAGCCACCTTCACGAGTTGCAGAAAGGCCTCAAGGATAGCACCCCAAGCAGTGCCTGAGGCCCGGCGAGCGGCTGCAATGGGCAGAGTCGGAGCACCTCGGTAAGTGGCTTTCTGCGCATAACGCTATACGCAGATAACGTGTATGTCATTCACGGTCGCCGCCGGCAATCGCTAACGCCAGCCGCAGAAAGATTGCGCCGATACGGGTTGTTGCGGGCACCAAGCGGACCAGCGTTCACTACGGTCCGGATTGGATTGCCAGGAGCCTGAAAGCTATCTGGCCTTGGTCTTGTTCTGGTCGGGAACCGCCGGGCGGTCAGCAGCACAGCGCCTTGATGTCCTCGGGAATCGGGATCGGCTTGATGCGCTTCGCATCCTCGGGATCGCGGATGGCGAAGATGCGCACTTCGCGGCCCTCGACCAGCACGGTGTCGCCGCGCCGCGCGACGTGGCGCATGACGAAACTGCGCGTGTTCCAGCTCTCGACGAAGGTCTCGATCTCGATGTCCTCGCCGTAGGTGGCGGAGTTGAGGAACTTCGCCTGGGCATCGACCAACGGTGTGCCGATGATGCCGCGCTCGCGTTCCGTCTCGCGCCAGCTCGGCACGCCGCAGGCGGTGAAGAATTCGCGGCTGGCGGTGTCGAACCAGGTGAAGTAGTTGGCGAAGAAGACGATCTGTGCCGGATCGCAATCCGAAAACGCGATGCGGTAGTGCTGGATGTGGCTGCGGCCGGTAGCTACCGGCGTCGCCGCGTGCTTGGTCATGAAGTTCTCCCCTCTCGTTTGAGCCAGCGCACCGGGACCGGCTTGAGCGGTCGCGGCGCAACGCCGGCCTGCCGCAGCGCCTGGTCCAAGGCGCGGCCACCCTCGTCGGCCAGCGCAGCCTCGCGCGCCTGGTGGATGGCGTCGGCATCCTTGTTTGCCAGGTGATCGATGATGTGGCGCAGGTTTTCCTTGGCGCGCTCGTTGGTCGTGCCGTAGCCCTTGATCAGCCGTGCGCACAGCGCCAGCTCGAAGGCGGGCTGCCACTCGCGCGTCGCCGCGTCTTCCACGGCCGCCAGCCAGCGTTCGATCAGCGCCTGCTCGTCGGCGTAGCGCTGGCCGCGGCGGCGCAGCCAGCGCAGGGATGCCAGCAGGCGCAGCGCGAGGAAGCCGGAGATGCAGTCGGCGCGCAGTTTCAGCGGCACAGCCAGCGGCGCCCTGCCACCGCGCCAGCGCTGTGCGTTCCTTCGGGAACTCTCCCAGGACAGCAGGCGCTGCGCCAGCGTCGGCGGCAAGACACCGGCCAGTTCCGCGACGCCGGGCTTGAAGTGGTCGGCGATGCGCAGCAGGTCGCCCGGTTGCGCACCGGCCTCGGCGCGCACGCGCGCAAAGCGGCTGGCGCGGCTCTTGAGATCGGCCACGCGCACCACGTCGTCGAAGGCCATCCACAGCGCGAGGAAGCGACCGCCTTCGCGCGCCAGCGCGCCGCCGTGCTTTGCTTGCGGATCGGCCAGCAGTTCGGCCGCACGCAGCCGTTCGATTCGTTGTCGATAAAGCTCGCCATAGGCGGCATCCTGGAAGTCGACAACGCGGGTGTGGCCCAATGCGACGAGGTCGGGCTCGGGGGTAATAGTCGGCGCCGGCGCTGCGCCGATCGCCGCGCGGCAGCGCTCGAAGCCGAGGGCGAAGCCGCGCAAGCTGGCCTCGACGCCGCGCCCGGAAGCGCGGATCACCTCTTCGAAGGAGGTCCGCGCGAAGGGCAGCACCCCGCTCGCGGCGATGGCGCCGAACAGCACGGCGCTGGGCACGGTGCCCGCCTCGCGCGCCGTGGCCTCCACCTCGAATGCAGCCAGTTGCAGACTGTTGGCCGCGGCGACCGCAAGCAGGCGCGCGCTGTCGAAACGGCCGTCGCCCAGCGCGATTTTCTCGAAGGTGGTCAGGGTGCGCTGCGAGGAGGTCAGCAGCAGGCTGCGTTCGCGCGAGACGAAGCCGTTCTGGATCGCGCGCACCGCCTCCAGTAGTTCCGAGGCGACCATCAGGTCCACGCAACCCGGCACCGGCGCCAGGCTCAGTACCGGCACGCGGCCGTCGAGTGCGGCCAGGGTTTGCGGATGGATTTCGACGTAGTAGGTGGTGGCGCCGGTGCGCTGGGCGACGCCGGGAATCGAGGTGGCCTGCGCCGGGTGGCCGGCGCGGACGGCCAGCTCGACCAGCCATTCGGCCAGTACGCCGCCGCCCTCGCCGCCGAGCGCGGCGATCAGTATGGCGATGGGCTGTTGCTGATTCATGGCTTCTGGAACATCCCGATGACGCCGCGCCGCAGCGCGTCGAACGTGCGCTCGGCAAGGCCCGGATTGCGCACCACCTCGACGCGATAGAAGGAAGGACACAGTGTCGCGGCATGGGCGTTCTCGCCGCACAGGCCGCAGCCGACGCAGCCGTCGATGACGGTGGCGACCGGATCGACCTTGAGCGGATCGTCGCTGTCCTTGAGGGTCAGTGTCGGGCAGCCGGAGAGGCGGATGCAGGAATGGTCGCCCGAGCAGACCTCGTCATCGACACCGTACTTAACCCGCACCACGCGCTTGCCGGCCTTGAGCAGCGAGGCCAGCCAGGGCTTGACGCGGCGCTGCCGTTCGAGCTGGCATTCGCCTTCGGCGATGATCACCTTGAGTCCGGCGGTGTCGGTGGTGAAGGCCTCCTCCAGCGTGCGCCGCATGCGGTCGACTTCATAGCTCGGTACGGTACGCAGCCATTTGACGCCGATGCCGGCCAGCGTGTTCTCGATGGTCCGGTTGCGATCGACCAGGCTCTGCTGCTTGTCCGGCGCGCTCGTCTTCTCCTCGTCGTCGGGCGTGGAGATGATGTCCTGGGTGCCGGTGGCCGAGGTGTAGCCGTTCTTCATGATCAGCAGCACGGCATCGTCATTGTTGAACAGCGCCGACTCGACGCCGGTGAGCAGGCCGTTGTGCCAGAAGCCGCCGTCGCCCATCACCGCCAGCGCACGGCGCTTGAGCATCGGCGAGACGCCGGCGCGGCTGGCCAGGCTCATGCCGTAGCCGAGGATGGTGTGGCCGAAGGAGAAGGGTTCGAAGGTGGCGAAGGCATGGCAGCCGATGTCGCCGGCGATGTGCACCGGCCCGACATTCTGCTGCGCCAGCTTGAGTGCCGAGAACACCGGCCGCTCCGGGCAGCCGGTGCAGAACTGCGGCGGGCGCGGCGGCAGCGGCGCGGCGAGCTGCTCGGCGACGGCCTGGCGCCGTTTGGCATTGGCTCCCAGCCAGTCCTGCGCCGTGGCGGGCGAGAGGTCGGCGGCATGGCGGGTGAGGAATTTGAGCAGGCCCTGGACGATGACTTCGACCGTGTATTCGCCGGCCATTTGCAGCATGTCCTTGCCGTGGATGGCCGTGTTCACGTCCTGGCGGCGCAGCGCCGTGGCGATTTCCTGTTCGATGAACTCGGGCTGGCCTTCCTCGACCACCAGCACGGCGCGCTTGCCGCGGCAGAAGTCGCCGATCTGCTCGGGCACCAGCGGATAGGTGACGTTGAGTACGAGGAT
>Ga0156014_1137_pt1 | contig 11369 bp, 11 predicted proteins | sample RifCSPlowO2_02_FD_107668 | JGI IMG/M metagenome (GOLD analysis project Ga0156014, IMG submission 107668) | Rhodocyclales bacterium RIFCSPLOWO2_02_FULL_63_24 | reverse complement strand
CCCGGCCGGGGTGCGGTGTTTTGCAGCCCGCAGCGGTGGCCGATTCGTTCGTTTTTGATTAAGGAAAAAGTTACATGGCAACTGGTACAGTTAAGTGGTTCAATGACGCCAAGGGTTTTGGTTTTATTACCCCTGATGACGGCAGTGAGGATCTGTTCGCGCATTTCTCGGCCATCAATATGGCTGGGTTCAAGTCCCTGAAGGAAGGCGACAAGGTGACTTTCGACGTGGTGCAAGGCCCTAAAGGCAAGCAAGCGTCGAACATTCAGAAGCCTTGATGTCCCCGATCTTTTCGCTGCCGGGCTAATTCCGGTTCCGAAAATACAAAGCCCGTCCGACGTAAGAATCGGGCGGGCTTTGTTTTTGCTGCGGCAGCTTGTTTTGCTGGCTACATGCGGTCAATCATGGCCTGGCCGAACGCCGAGCATTTCACTTCCTTGGCACCCTCCATCAGGCGGGCGAAGTCGTAGGTCACGACCTTGTCGCCGATCGCCGCTTCCATGGACTTGATAATGAGGTCGGCGGCTTCGATCCAACCCATGTAACGCAGCATCATTTCGGCGGAAAGGATCAAGGACCCCGGATTCACATAGTCCTTGCCTGCGTACTTGGGCGCCGTACCGTGGGTCGCTTCGAAACAGGCATACAGATCGGAAATATTCGCACCCGGGGCTATACCTATACCACCAACCTGCGCCGCCAGCGCATCGGAAATGTAGTCGCCGTTCAGGTTGAGCGTCGCGATGACGTCGTACTCAGCCGGACGCAACAGAATCTGCTGCAGGAATGCGTCTGCGATGGCGTCCTTGATGATGATGCCGTTGGCGAGTTTGAGCCATGGCCCACCGTCGATTTCTACGCCGCCGAATTCATTTTTCGCCAGTGCGTAGGCCCAGTCGCGGAAGCCTCCTTCCGTGTACTTCATGATGTTGCCCTTGTGCACAATCGTCACCGACTTGCGCTTGTTGGCAATGGCATAATTTACGGCGGCACGCATCAGGCGCTCGGTTCCTTCACGCGAAACCGGCTTGATACCGATGCCGGAGGTATTGGGGAAGCGAATCTTCGTTACTCCCAGTTCCTCTTGCAGAAACTTGATGAGTTTCTTGGCCTGTGTCGATTCAGCCTGCCATTCGATGCCACAGTAGATGTCTTCGGTGTTCTCGCGGAAAATCACCATATCGGTCTTGCTTGGATCCTTGAGCGGCGAGGGAATACCCCTGAAATAGCGCACCGGGCGCACGCATTGGTACAGATCCATCTCTTGCCGCAAGGCGACGTTGAGCGAACGTATGCCGCCGCCCACCGGTGTGGTCAGCGGCCCTTTGATGGAGACCGAGTACTCCTTGCAGGCGGTAATGGTTTCTGCTGGCAGCCACACGTCAGGACCGTACAGGCGGGTGGCTTTTTCTCCGGCATACACCTCCATCCACGAAATCTTGCGTTTGCCACCATAAGACTTCTGCACGGCGGCATCCACCACTCTCTGCATAACCGGCGTGATGTCCACGCCAATGCCGTCGCCCTCGATAAAGGGAATGATGGGATTGTCGGGAATGGGCTGGCCGGGAATGATTTTCTGGCCTTGTGCGGGAACCTTGATAAGGGAAGTGCTCATGCCTGCTCCGTAAATATTAGTGTGTTGAACGTCGAGAGGGATGCGGAAGAAATCGTTTTTTATTATCCTCCAAAAAGCCTACCCTCTCCAGTTGCTATGCCGCCAGGTGGCCGCAGTGCGCGCTGTTAGAATCGATGCGGTCTAGCTTACCGAGATTTCGCCCCATGTCTGCTGGCCCATCCGATGACCTGATCGCTGAATCCATCGCCACCGTTCTTGTGCACGGCTTCAACAAGCACTATCGACTGTTTCGCGAGAGTTCGGCGCTCGCCAAGCAGCGCTTTGAACGGGCGCGCTGGCTAGAGGGCCAGCAGGCAGTCAGGGATCGTATCCAGTTTTATGATGATCGGGTCAGGGAAACCACGGAGCGGCTGCGTGGCGAATTCAATGCCGACAGCTTGGGCGACGCAGTCTGGCAGCAGGCGAAACTCCAGTACATAGGTTTGCTGACCAACCACAAGCAGCCCGAGTTGGCGGAAACCTTCTTCAATTCGGTGTTTTGCCAGATTCTCCACCGCACCTATTTCCACAACGATTTCATTTTTGTGCGTCCGGCGGTGTCTACCGAATACATTGAGTCCGATCCGCCGACCTATCGTTGTTACTACCCGAACGAAGCGGGTTTTCGCGAGTCGATTCGCCAGGTGTTTGTCGATTTTGGATGGGCGCGGGAGTTCGACGATCTGGATCGCGATGTGGATTTCATTGTGCGCAGCATTGAGTTGCATCTAGGCAGCATGCCTGCTCGCGAGGCCAATCTTCAGATACAGGTGCTCAACTCGCCTTTCTATCGGAACAAGGGTGCTTATGTGATCGGCAAGGCGGTGAATGGTGCTCTTGAGTATCCATTTGCCGTTCCGGTCCTGCATTCGGCGGAAGGCAAGCTCTACCTGGATACGGTCATCCTCGATGCTTGGCGGATCGGGGTCCTGTTCTCGCTGTCGCGCGCCTATTTCATGGTCGATATGGAGGTACCTTCCGGCTACGTGCAGTTTCTGCGTTCAATCATGACCAGCAAGCCGCGCTCTGAGCTTTACACCATGCTCGGGCTTGGCAAGCAAGGCAAGACCATGTTCTTTCGCGACCTGATATTCCATCTGCATCATTCGGCGGATCAATTCATCGTCGCTCCCGGCATACGGGGTCTGGTCATGCTGGTATTTACCCTGCCTTCCTATCCCTATGTGTTCAAGGTTATCAAGGATGTCTTTGGCAGTTCAAAGGAGGTCGATCACGATACGGTGCGTCGCAAGTATCAACTGGTGAAACAGGTGGATCGCGTCGGGCGTATGGCCGACACTCTGGAGTTTTCCAAGGTTGCGTTGCCACGCAGGCGTTTTTCGCAGGAACTGATCGACGAGTTGTACAAAGAGGTGCCGTCGCTGATGGAGGAGGACGGCGATGATCTGATCATCAAACACCTATATATCGAGCGACGCATGGAGCCGCTCAACATTTATCTGGAGAAAGCCGAGAAGGCAGGCCGCGACGATCAGGTGGAGCATGCGGTGCGTGAATACGGAAATGCCATTCGCGAACTCGCCATCGCCAATATCTTCCCTGGCGATCTGCTGTGGAAGAATTTTGGCGTTACTCGCTATGGCCGAGTGGTGTTTTATGACTATGACGAAATTGAGTTCATGACCGATTGCAAGTTCCGGCGCATTCCTCCGGCGCCGAACTTCGAGGCCGAGATGTCCGGCGAGGTGTGGTACTCGGTCTCCAGGCTGGACGTATTTCCAGAGGAATTCGAAACCTTCCTGCTGGTGTCCGACAAGATTCGCGATGCCTTCATGCGTCATCATCGCGATTTGTTCGATGCTTCATTCTGGCAGAAGACGCAGGAACTGATCCGCCAAGGCGCGATGCAGGACTTCTTTCCCTATCCTGAATCGCAACGCTTCTGCAACGTTTTTGGCGCCGGTCGCTCGGCTTGAGTCGCCTCATACTTTTCAACAAGCCTTACGGCGTGTTGACCCAGTTTACCGATACTGCCGGGCGACCCACGTTGGCCGACTACATACCGGTCCGCAACGTATATGCCGCCGGGCGGCTCGATGCAGACTCGGAAGGTCTCGTCGTGTTAACGGACAATGGCGCCTTGCAGGCCCGAATCGCCAATCCACGGCACAAGCTAAGCAAGCTGTATCGGGTCCAGGTTGAAGGCCTCCCCACCGATGTCGCCCTGCGTCAACTTGCGGCCGGGGTGGATCTTGGCGATTTCGTCACGCGACCTTGTCAGGTGCGCCGAATTGCCGAGCCGGAGAACCTCTGGCCGCGAACTCCACCGGTCCGCTATCGGGCAGCGATTCCGACCAGTTGGCTCGAACTTGTTCTGCAGGAAGGAAAGAACCGTCAAGTCAGGCGCATGACGGCTAGGGTCGGATTCCCGACGCTAAGGCTGATTCGTTGGGCTGTCGGGGATTGGACTCTCGGTGAACTTGCTCCGGGGGAATGGCAGCAGTGTGAATTCCCACGTCAACCTGATGGGAACAGGCGCGCTAACAACCGGGACGCCGCGAAAGATCGTGGTGTTCATAACACTCTACCTATACGCAAACGAAAGGAAACACCATGAACAAGCTCCTCGCGACCCTGGTCGCCGGCCTGATCGCTACCTCTGTTTTTGCCGCTGACGCTCCGAAGGCCGCTCCGGCTGCTGCACCCGCCGCCGCCGCTCCGGCTGCTGAGATGAAGGCTGAAGCTGCCCCGGTCGCCGAGAAGAAGGAGAAGGAGAAGAAGGCCAAGAAGGCTGAAGCAGCTAAGTAATTCCGCTAGTTTGGGGTAGAAATGGCAGGGGAACCTGCCATTTTTTTCCTGTCGAGGCCACGGAAATCGATTGCTACAATCCAAGCCCAGTGTGGGTTGTCGCAAAAAACATGCATTTGATGCGTTTGGTCGGGTTTGTCGTCGAAGGAGATTGGCCATGTCTTTCAAGAAGCTGTTGCTGGCGACATCGCTGGTGATTGCCTTCCCGGGGTGGGGGCAGCAGCCGCAATTGCCCGTGCTTGAGTTGTTCGCGGGAATGCACCGTGTCGAAGCCGAGATCGCCGCTACGCCGGAGACTCGCATGTCGGGCCTCATGCAGCGTCGGATCATGGCGCCTCAGCGTGGGATGTTGTTCGTGTTTCCGGAGGTCGCGAAGCACTGCATGTGGATGCGCAATACGCTCTTGCCGCTATCCGTCGCCTTCCTCGACGAAAAAGGCAGGATCATCAATGTCGAGGATATGCAACCGCAAACCGATGACAACCATTGTTCGACGGTGCCGGCACGTTATGCACTGGAAATGAACCTGGGATGGTTCAAGAGTCGCGGCTTGGTTGCAGGGCTCGCGATCACCGGGATCGACAAAGCGCCGACAGGCCGCTGAAATACCCGGAATTTTCCGTCGCCGCGAGGGACGACGCTCAATAGTGCGGCGGGATGTCGTCGCGCAGATTTCTCGGTTCGCTGGGAGCGGCGGGCTGCATCAGTTGGTACAACTCGCGAATCTGCGCTTGCAACAGTTCGAGTTGTCGTTGTTGGCGAAAGACGGTGCGATTGAGTTCTTCCAGATGATCTTCGCTGACGCTGAGCTTGATTTCGAGTTCGTTGATCCGGGATTCCATGTTCGTTCCTCGGCCGCGCGATAAGCGGAAGGCGCCTTGCGGCGGCCTCCCGACAGTCACGACTTTGATCGTTCGGCTTCCTTGATCAGGCGAAATTTCTTGCCGCAAAATCCCAGTTGGCCAGGGCGTTGAGGAAGGTCTCGACAAACTTGGGTCGGGCATTGCGGTAGTCGATGTAATACGCATGCTCCCACACGTCGATGGTTAGCAGCGCTTTGTTTTCGCTGGTCAACGGCGTGCCGGCGCCGGATGTATTGACGATATCGAGCGAACCGTCCGATTTCTTCACCAGCCAGGTCCAGCCTGATCCGAAATTACCGACCGCGGAGGCCTGAAAGGCCTTCTTGAACTCGTCGAAGCTGCCCCATTTCGTGTTGATTGCGTCAGCCAAGGCGCCCGTCGGCGTGCCGCCACCGCCGACTTTCATGCTGTTCCAGAAGAAGCTGTGATTCCAGACCTGGGCCGAGTTGTTGAAAATGCCGCCCGCCGGCGCTTTCTTGACGATGGCTTCGAGATCGAGATTTTCGTACTCGGTACCCTTGATCAGGTTGTTGAGATTGGTCGCATAGGCCTGGTGGTGCTTGCCATAGTGGTATTCAAAAGTTTCCTTCGAGATGTGCGGGGCGAGTGCATCCATCGCATAAGGCAGGGGGGGGAGGGTATGTTCCATTTTGTTTCTCCTGTTGTCGGGGTATTAAAGTTGAGTATTTTAGTCAAGAATGTATCAGGTGGCAATCGTTCGCTATTCCGGAGTGCTGGTAAGGATGCTTGCCTGCGCCTCGCCGCGTGCCAGGTGGAGGCTTACGGTTTGGCCCGCCCGCAAAGTGGCAGCATCCGTTACCAGCGCGCCGCTGGCATCACGAATAATCGAGAACCCGCGGGCCAGCGTTGCTTCCGGATTCAGGTGAGCGAGCGCCGCCGCGATGCTGTCGAGCGCATTCAGCCTCTTTTGTTGTTGCTTGCGGAGCGCGGCGCCCAGACGCTGGGCCATGAGTTCGACTTGCCCGCTGCGCCTTTCGGTAGTCGGAACATTGCGGTTCAGGCCAAGTGCGGCGCAGTTTAGTCGGGCTTGGTGGCGGCGCAAGCCGCGTACGAGGGAAGCGCCCAACTGCGAGCGGAGCAACGCCAGCCGGTCGCGTGCATGCGCCATTCGCGTTGCCGGATGAATCAGGCGCAAGGAGATATGGTCGAGGCCCTGCTGCTCGCGGGCAATGCGGAAGCGCATGGCCTGGCTTAGCGAGCTTCCCAGTCCTGCGATCTCGTCGGCAGCCTGGTGCCATCCTTGTGTCGCCAACTCGGCGGCGGCAGTGGGCGTTGCGGCGCGCAGGTCGGAAACATAGTCGGCGATGGTGGTGTCGGTCTCGTGACCGACGCCGCTGATGATCGGCAGCGGACTGGCGACTATCGCGCGTGCCACGATTTCCTGGTTGAAGGCCCACAGATCTTCTATGCTGCCGCCGCCACGCACGAGCAGCAGCAGGTCGCATTCCTTGCGCTGGCCTGCCAACGCGATCGTATTGGCGATTTCTTCGGCAGCGCGGTCGCCCTGAACCAGCGTCGGGTAAAGAATCGCCGTGAGATGCGGCGCACGCCGCTTCATGGCCGCCAGTACATCGCGCAGGGCTGCTGCGCGCGGTGAGCTGACGATCCCTATGCGATGCGGAAAGCGCGGCAGTGGCCGCTTACGCTCGGCGGCAAACAGGCCCTCGGCCTCCAGTCGTGCCTTCAATCGGGCGAAGGCCTCGAAAAGACGCCCCAGCCCGGCCCGGCGCAACGCTTCGATGTTGAGCTGAAACTCGCCGCGTGGTTCGTAGAGCGAGACCAACGCGCGGGCTTCGACATGCTGTCCGTTTTCCAGTTGCCAAGGGACGGACTGCGCGCGCGCGCGGAACATCACGCAGCGTGCCTGGGCGCTTTCGTCCTTCAGTGAAAAATAGACGTGACCGGAGGCGGCGCGCGTCAGGTTGGAAATCTCACCCGCCACCCAAAGCAGCGGGAACTGTCTTTCCAGGCTCTGGCGCGCGAGTCGGTTGAGCTCGCTGATGCTAAGTACGGTTGCCTGATCGAGCATGGATTGGGCCGATTGGAGAGTCGGAAAAATTCTACAGCATCCACATGCCGCGCTGGCCGGCAGGGCAAGGCTCGCAACTCCGCACCAGCACTGCCTGTGTCGCGTAACTATATGATTAATAGTGGCTTATCTTTGCTTGGATTTTGCCCAAAAATGGGAAAACCCTTGCTGGAGGGTGAGTTAGCGCGTTTGCCATATGTTGATCCACAAACTTATCCACAGATTTTGTGGATAAGCCGCCCATTGTTCGCGCTCTTTGGATAGGCGGCAATCGACTACCGTATGTGCCATGTCCAGGTTCCGCACGACCGCATGAGCCACTCCCTGATACCGCTACCTGCCGGTGCCTTGATCGGGATGTTGCGCGAGGCGCTGGACAGCAGCCTGGTCGAGCGCGGCGCGCTACAAGGCTTGGAACTGCTTGGCCATGCCGAGGGTTTCTGGAGCGGTTTGCCGTTGATCGAATTGCGGCGCATGGCGGAGGCCGGCAATCGCAATGCCCAAGCCGAACTGGCCTGGCGATACGCCGCCGGCGAAGGCGTCGCAAAATCCAATGCGACTGCGCTGCGCTGGGCGTCTAGCAGCGCCGAACACGCTTGCCCCGCCGGCGAGGCGGTGCTGGGCTGGTTGTTGTATCAGGGCTTCGGCCTGCCGCGTGACTATCATGAGGCGGCACGCCTGTTCAATTCTGCCGCGCAGCAAGGCGACACGCGCGGCATGACCTGGCTTGCCCTATGTCTCTTGCATGGACATGGCGTGACGGCCGATACCCAGCGTGCCGCAGGTTTGTTCGAGCAGGCCGCGCAACGAGGATCGCATCTGGCCCAGTATTGGCGTGGTCGCGTTGTGTATTTCGGGATCGGTGTCGAGCGCGACTATTCCGTTGCCGCGCACTGGTTGCAACTGGCCGCGGCGCAAGGCCAGTCAAAGGCGCGCGACTTGCTGGCGCGCTGTTATTTCTTCGGGCGCGGGCTTGCGGAAGACCGTGCCGCTGCGGTTGCTTGTTGGCGCGAGGCCGCCGCCGATGGCGTCGTCAGCGCCAGCTTTTGCTTGGGCATGTGCCTGTACGCGGGCGAAGGCGTTGCCGCGGATGCCCGCGAGGCGGCGGAGCATTTCCGCATCGCGGCGCGCAAGGGGCTGGCGGGCGCCATGTTCCTTCTGGGCCAATGCCACACCTTCGGCTTTGGTGTAACGCGCGATCCGGAAGCCGGCATGGCCTGGTATCGGCGTGCCGCCGAGAAGGGCAGTCGTGATGCCGAATTTGAAATGGGGGAGTGTTACGCGCAAGGAGTCGGTTTGGCAGGACGCGATCTGGACGAGGCCTTGCGCTGGTGGCGAGCTGCAGCCCGGCGCGGCCATGCGCGGGCGCGGATCAAGATCGCCCATGCCTATCGTTGGGGCGACGGCATTGCCGAAAACAAGGCGCTGGCCCTTGCCTGGTACCGGCGCGCGGCAGAGCAGGGTGATATTTCGGCGCGAGTCTGGCTGGGCGAGTGCTACGAGCATGGCGAAGGCGTGCGCGCCGATCTGGCGGCCGCGCTGGCGCACTACCGCGTCGCGGCCGATGCCGGTGACGCGCATGGACAAGCCGAATACGGTCGCTGCCTGTTGCTCGGCGTCGGCTGCGAGGCGCAACCGGCGCGTGGCACTTTGTTGTTGCGGAAGGCCGCGGAGGCAGGGTGGCCGCAGGCCTTGCGGGAACTGGAGCGCTATAGCTTTGCGCAGGGAGAGACTTTGCTGCGCGTGGCCACCGACGCTGGTGACAAGCGATTGGTTGCGGCAGTGAATTGCTTTCGCAGCGCCGCCGAACTCGGTCATCGTCGCGCCGCGTTTATGCTGGCCGAGTGCCTGCGTCATGGCACCGGCACCGCCGTCGATGTACGCCAGGCAGTCGCCTGGTACCGCAAGGCGGCAGCCTTGTTCGACGCCAAGATATTGCTCGGCGACCTGTTCTACTTCGGCCAGGGCCTGCCGCGTAATCTGCGCGAAGCCTTGCACTGGTATGAGCAGGCCGCTGTGGTGCACGAAGATCCGTATGCCATGTATAGCCTGGGCTATTGCCTGCTGCACGGCGAGGGCGCGCCGCGCGACAGCCGCGCTGGCGCGCATTGGCTGCGTCGGGCCGCCCTGCAAGGCGAGATCGATGCGCAATACGAGTTGGGGCTGGCTTACTACCGGGGTGACGGGGTCAAGCGCAGCCTGCGTTTGGCGGCCAAATGGCTGCGTGCGGCAGCGCGTTTGGCTCACGCCCCGGCGCGCGCCTTTCTGGAACGCATGGAGCTCGGGAGTCGATTGAGTTAATCGTTGGCGGCCAGTTGCTGGCTTAACTGCTTGATGGTGCCTTCCAGCTTTTCGGCCATTTCGGCCAGCAGATCGCGGCCTTGCCGCCGCGCCTGGCGCGCCGCGATGAACAGTTCGTAGAGTCTGGAACCGAACAGCTTCTGCAACTCGCGCTCGATAGCGAGCAGCCGTCCTCGCATGCCCTCGACCTGGCGCACAAGAGTCGGCGCTGAGGAGACGGTGACTTTCCCTGCTGGCGCATCGCGGCGACCTTCCTGCCACAGGGCCGCCACTTCGTGCAAGGCCGCAGCGTCTCCGGCGCGGTAGGCGCGGTTGGCTTCCGACATGAGACGGGTGCGCCAACTGCGGTCCGCCTCGTCCTGCGCCCGATCGGGATGAATTTTCTGCGCGATCTGGCGAAACAGGCGCTTTACGTCGGCGCTGGGGCGGAATTCGGTCGGCTCGTCGGCACTGGCTTGCTCGAAGCGTGCGCCCTCGTGCGCCGAGCGTTCGGCCTTCTCCTGCTTCTCCTGTGCTTCGGCGCGAATTCCGGGATTGTCCGGAGCGTGTTGCGCCTCTTGGCGCGCAAGCCGCGCCTGGATCGCATCGAGTTCCACCATGCGCCGCCCTACCAGTTCGTAATAGCGGCGCGTGAACTCGCCCACTTCGGCCTGTGCCGTTGCCAGTTCGAGTTCCAGTTCGGCGACGTCCTGCGTCAGTTGCGCGAGTTCCATCTGCAACTGCAGTTCGACATCGGCCACCGTGATCGATCTGTCGCGCGCCCCGGCGGCGCGCACGCCCACGCGCAGCAGGCTGCCGGGCGGTGCGATCAGTTCCGGCGGTGCATCGCAGCGGTAGAGCAGGGTGATGTCGGAGTTCTTCTGACGCAGTCTGCGGTAGGCGGCAATCGGCAGGATGCGGGCAGGAAACAGGTCGGCAACCTGCTCCGGCCACTCGCTGCGATCGTTGCGCGCGACCCATTGATGTGCTTCCTGCCACAGCGCCTCGTTTTGCGCAATTCGTTCCCGCTGCCGCTGCCATGCAGCCGCCTGATCGTCCTCGCAATTGCGTGCGAGACGGCTTTTCATCAGGGACAGCGTGGCGCGCAGGGCAATGCGGGCGGCAAAGTCGGCGGCGGGCAGAACCAGGCACAGGGGCCGGATGGCGAGATCGAGCGCGTTGGAAATCTCCGGTAGTTGCTGGTCGTCCGGCGCCAGGATGACCAGCGTTCGTCCCTCTGCCAGCGCAATCGCGGCGAAGGCCGCAAGCACAGCGAGAGGGCGCGCCGGAAGCGCTTCTTCGCGCGGCATGGCGGCCAGGGAAGACACGGCGAAGTGCGCGAACCAGGCCGCGGCGACCACAGCGGGATCGACGTCGGCGTTTGCGTTGGGCGAAGATAGCGTAGCCATCACCTTCCGATTCTATACAGCGACTGAAGCGGCCCGGCTTGGGATGAAAGCCGTTTTTTGGCCCTGTTTCGGCATCAACCGGGTTCCCGGTTTCAACTAATTAACCTATCGTTTGACAAGTTAGTAATCCGCTGCTATTGTGAAAAGCATCGGAGAGCTTCCGTCACTGAGCGGAGGCCACGAAAACTGTAGTGCAGGCGATTCATTCAGCCGTACGGATCGTCGTGTGCGTGAAGGCGCGCCCGGCGTTTTTCGACCACAGGAGGAGATTGAAAATGAAACTCGGAAAGACCATGCTCGGCCTTGCGCTGGGCCTTGCATTGACGGCCGCTCAGGCCGACATCACCATCGGCGTCAGCGTTTCGGCGACCGGCCCGGCG
>Ga0156014_1103_pt1 | contig 11379 bp, 14 predicted proteins | sample RifCSPlowO2_02_FD_107668 | JGI IMG/M metagenome (GOLD analysis project Ga0156014, IMG submission 107668) | Rhodocyclales bacterium RIFCSPLOWO2_02_FULL_63_24 | reverse complement strand
GGCCAGGCGCGCCGCGCTGCGCTTGTGGCGCGAGGGCGGGAAGCAGTCGAGCACGCGCCCGCCGGCGATGCTGCGCCGGGCCGAGGCATCGCGCAACACGAAGCGGTCGCCGCGCACCGCGAGGGTTTCGCGATCGAGCAGGATTTCCGCCAGCGCCGTGGCGCCAGGGGCGATCTGGTCGCCCTCCAGCACGGCGACGCGGCCGGTGATGTCGGCGGCGCCCAGATGCAGGTGTACCGGCGTCCAGTGCTTGAGTGCCGGCTGTGTCGCGGGCACCTGCAGTTCGGCCTGGAAGCGGGTCAAGGGGCGGGCCGCGGCGGGATCGACCAGCCACATGCCGCGCTCGATGTCCTTCTTTTCGAAGTCGCCGGTGAGCGCCAAGGCGCAGCGATCGCCGGCCTGGCCGTGCTGGGCCGGCCGGTCCTGCACGTGCAGGCTTTTGACCCGTGCCCGCAGCCCGCCATGGCCGCCGCGTTCGGTGGGGGCGATGGTCACCGTGTCGCCAGCGCCGACTCTGCCCGAGAAGGTCGTGCCGGTCACTACCGTACCGATGCCCGAGAGCGTGAAGCAGCGGTCGATGGCGAGACGGAAGCGTCCTTCCGCGTCGTGCGCCTGGTGCGCGGCGGCAACCGCATCGAGATGGGTGCGCAGCGCGGCGACACCGGCACCCGTGGTCGCCGACAGCGCGAACACCGGGCTGCCGGCGAGCCGCGAGCCGGCCAGCAGGGCTTCGATCTCGCCGCGCGCCGCGGCGATGCGCGCCGCATCCACCGCATCGCACTTGGTCAGCGCCACGGCGCCGCGGTCGAGGCCGAGCAGTTCCAGCAGTTCCAGGTGTTCGCGCGTCTGCGGCATCGGCCCGTCGTCTGCCGCCACCACCAGCAGCACGTAGTCGATGCCGGTGGCGCCGGCCAGCATGTTGTGGATCAGCTTTTCATGCCCCGGCACGTCGATGAAACCGAGCACCGAACCGTCGGTCTGCGGCGCGTAGGCATAGCCGAGGTCGAGCGTGATGCCGCGCGCCTTCTCCTCCGGCAGGCGATCGGCGTCCACGCCGGTGAGCGCCTTCACCAGCGTGGTCTTGCCGTGGTCGATGTGACCTGCGGTGCCGATGATCATCTGCCGACGCTCATGCTGTGGTGATTTCCTTGGCGCTCAGTTTGTACACGAAGGTTGCGGCATCGAGACTGTCGAGCCGGCCGGCCGCGTTCTCCGCCTGCGGATACATCAGGAAGGGCAGCTTCGCGCCGCTGGAACCGGGCAGCCTGAGATCGTGGGCGGTGTTGTAGGCCAGCCAGTTCATCTCCCAGGCGCCGAACAGTTTCCGGCGCGCGGCGACGACAATGTCATCCTTCAGCGTGAGGCCGGGCTTTTCCTCCAGCACCACCTTGCGCACGTCCGCCGGGTCCACCGGCACCCAGCCGAAGTTCGCCAGCCAGACCTCGGCGCGGCAGTGCTGCGCGCGGCTGATGTCGCCGCTCTTGCCCAGGCTCCGGTAGCCGAATTTCGAGTCGGCCACGCGCACGCCATACACGTCGCGCGCCGGCAGGCCGATCGCGCGCGCCAGCCCCACATACAGCGCATTGAGGTCGGCGCACTTGCCGCTGAGATTGCCCGATTCGAGCATGCCGCGAATGTCGCCGGTGCCGCAGCCCTTCGTTTTCGGGCTGCGCTGGGTGTTGTCCACCACCCATTCGTAGATCGCCCGTGCCTGGTCGAGGTCGGTCTTCGCGCCCCGGGTGATTTCGCGGGCGGTCTTCCTGACGATGCCGCCGGTGGGCAGCAGTTGGGTGGCGCGGGTGGTGACCTCGAATACGCGCCAGCCGTTGGCGGCAGCGGGGGTGAAGCCGCCCTCCACGGCCAGGGCATAGCGCGGCGCGGCCAGCGCGGCGGCGGTCTTGAGGAAGTGCCGGCGATGCATGATGTTCTCCTGGATTATTTGAGCAGGGCTTGCAATTGCTTGTCGATGGCGGGTGCATCCCAGTCGATGGCGCCGGTGCCGCGGCCGACGATGCGATGCCGGCGGTCGAGGATCACCGTGGTGGGCAGCACGCGGGCGCCCCAGGCGCGGCTGATGGTTTGCTCGCGGTCGTGGAGCACGGGAAGCTCCGCGGAAACTTCCCACAGGAAGTCCTCGACGAGCTTCTCGTTGTCAGCCACGGCGACCGTCCGCACCACCAGGCCCTTCGCCTGCCAGCGCGCCGCGAGGCGCGCCAGCGACGGCATTTCCTCGCGGCAGGGCGGGCACCAGGTGGCCCAGAAATTCACCAGCACCGGCTTGCCCGTGTAGCTTGCCAGCACCTGCGTCAGACGCGCGTCGGCGCTGACGGGAAGGGCCCGCGGCACCACGGGTGTCAGGCTTGCCGTAGCCGGGGCTGCGGCAAAGGCCGCGGGCAGCAGCAGGCTGAAAATAATCGGCGGAGCTGCCGCCAAAGCGAAAAAACGTCGATCCATCATCATGCCTCCTGTTACTGCAACCGCCGCGGAGCGGAAGCCACCGCGGCTTACGATGCTCCCTCAGGAGCGGCCTTACGTGCCCAGTCCGCGCGAAGCGGATAGCTGGGCAGCGAATTCGGGTTCCTCGTGCGCGGCCAGGCAGCGCAGGTCGAGCAGCAGCGCGCCGTCCTCGATGCGGCCGATCACCGGTTTCGGCAGGGCGCGCAGGCCCTGCTCGATGCGGTTCAGCACCCCGCCCTTCCTGCCCTGCGGTCTGACTGCAAAGCCGGCCGAGGGCAGGCGATCGACCGGCAGCGAGCCGGAGCCGATCTGCGACTTCAGCGCAACGATCCCGGCCGTGACCGCCAGTCCGTTCAAGGCCGCCTGCAGCGCCGGCAGCAGGCGCGCCGCCTGCGCCGCGATGTCGGCTGCGGGGCGGGTCAGTTGGCGCACGGCGGTGACGCGCAGGTGCAGGCGGTCGGGATCGCGATAGAGCGCCAGCACCGCTTCGAGCGCGGCCAGCGTCAGCTTGCCGACGCGCAGGGCGCGCTTCAGCGGGTTCTTCTTGAGCTTCACGATCAGGTCGCGGCGCCCCACCAGCAAACCCGCCTGCGGCCCGCCCAGCAGCTTGTCGCCGGAAAAGGTGACGAGGTCAGCGCCGGCGGCGATGGCTTCCCGCGGCGTCGGTTCGTGCGGCAGGCCGTAGACAGCCAGGTCGGCCAGGGTGCCGCTGCCGAGGTCGATGACGAAGGGCAGCTGGTGCTGATGCGCCAATGCGGCGAGTTCGGCTTCCGGCACGGCATGGGTGAAGCCGTGGATCGCGTAATTGCTGGCATGCACCTTCATCAGCATCGCCGTGCGCGGGTTGATGGCTTCGGCGAAATCCTTGAGATGGGTGCGGTTGGTGGTGCCGACCTCGACCAGCTTGGCGCCGGCGCGGCTCATGATGTCGGGTACGCGAAAGGCGCCGCCGATTTCGATCAGCTCGCCGCGCGAAACGATGACCTGCTTCTTCGGCGCCAGGGTATTGAGCAGCAGGAACACGGCGGCGGCGTTGTTGTTCACCACGGTTGCGGCCTCGGCGCCGGTGAGTTCGCAGAGCAGTTCGCTGACGATGTCGTCGCGGTCGCCGCGGCCGCCGGAGTCGATGTCGTACTCCAGCGCGCAAGGGCTGCGCGCGGCGGCGACCAGGGCCTGCACCGCTTCCTCGGGCAGCGGCGCGCGACCGAGATTGGTGTGCAGCACGGTGCCGGTCAGATTGAATACCGGGCGCAGCTTCGGCAGCGTTTTCGCCGTGACGCCAGCGCCGACTCTTGCCAGCAAGGCCGCTTCATCGGGCACCGGCGCACCCTCCCTGGCGGTGCTGCGCGCCTCGGCGAGAACCTCGCGCACGGTGCCGGTGACGATCGCCCGGCCGTGGACGTCAACTAGTGCGGCGAGCGCAGCTGCGGAAAGCAGGCGGTCGACGGAAGGAAGCTGGGAAAGTGGATTCATGATTTCACCCGAACCGGGCAGAAACGAGATGGAAAATATTCTAAGCCATCCGGCGCGCGGCGGACATCAAAATCGAAACCGGGATTGCTCGCCGCGAGCCTTGCTACGGGACTGTCGATCGGCGCCATGCACTACTTGCGCTGCATCCATCCGCCGGCCGCGGCAACGGCGGTGACCGCGGTGCTCGGCAGCGAGCAGTTGCGCGCCTTGGGCTACGGCTTCATCCTGGCGCCGGTGCTGGTGAACGTCCTCATCGTCCTCGCCGTCGCGGTGGCCTTCAACGCGCTGTTTCCCTGGCGTCGCTACCCTTTGTTCCTGGCGCGCCGCGCCGCCAGGCCGGAACCGGCCGCCGCCGGCTACGCGGCCATCTCGCATGAGGACTTCGTCTTCGCCCTGGCGCAGATGGATTCCTTCATCGACGTTTCCGAAGAAGACCTGTTGCGCATCTACAGCCTGGCCACTGGGCGCCACCGCGAGTTGGCGGCGCGAACGGCCGCAAACGCCGCGAGTGCTAACCCCGTTGCGCCGCCTTGAACTCCGAAAATCCTGTTTTCAGGTAATGCTTTTCCGAAACGAAGCGGTCCAGCAGCAGCGCGTCTGCGGCCGACTTCAGACCCCCAGTCATGCGCGCCACCTCCTTGCCCTGGCCGTCGAGGAACACCAGCACCGGCCGCAGCTTGCGCGGGTTGTGGCGCTTGACCATGGCATTAAGTTGGTCGTTGTCTTCCAGCTCCAGTTCGCCGAAATCGGCGTGGGCGCCGACGTAGTTCTTGATGAATTTCGCGCTGACTTCGGGCTTGCGCAGCACACTCACGGTGTAGCGGCAGGCCCCTCAGTTCAGGTGGTCGCCGAAGTAGAGCAGGACATGGCGCCCCTGCGCTGACTTCAGTTTCGCCACCGCAGCGATGTCGTCCGCCACCAGCGGCACCACCCCGTCCAGGTGGTCGGCGGCGGCCGGCAGGCTGAATGCGGCGGCAATAACAAAGGCGAGCAGGGAAAGCAGGCGTCTCATCGGGTCTCCTCGGGTTGTCTGCGGGAATCGAAAATATCGACAGACAGTGTAGTCGGGGATTTGGTTCCGGGGAACGTCATGCCTCTTCAGCAAAGAGTCGGCGCCGGCGGGACGGTGATTTGCACCGTCAAAGCATTTACCCCGAAGCGGACCACAAATCGCCGCGCTTTCCAATCAGGCGGAAGGCGTCCACTTTTGCCCCGCGCGTGTTGTGGCAATCGCAATGGGTGGCCATGATGTCCTTCTGCGGGACGAGAATGTCGGGCTCGATCTAATTTGAGCCTGGGTCATTTGATTCCGAAGCCGGTCGTTACCCGATTGGGCACTTACCGCACCCATGCAGCAAGTTCTTCTTTCGCACCGTCAGTCACCTGTAGGGCGATGAACTCGTTGAGTGATTCTGGGTCGGGCTCAACACGAGCCGGTTCAGCTATTGTTTCCCATGTGTCGTAGTCGGCTGGATCGGTAGCGGTAATGACGCCGATACCGTGACGCTCGGCTTCTTCTTTTATTCGACGGAGAACCTCCACCTCTTGATCGCCGCCTTGGCAATGCAACCAAACGTAGGATTGGGTGGCTGCTCGCCTGTGTGCAAGGGCCTCATAGACTGCTGTTACATCAACAGCCCACCTTGGCTTGATCTCAAAAGTGATGAGATCGAAAAACTTTCCGGGAAGAAACGGAAACACTCGGAGTGCAGCCACAATGATATCGGGGCGGGTCCATGTCCCACCTGTGTTTCTACGCCCCTGACTTGCGGTGATTTCTACAATTTGGTGCCTGAAGCGACTGTCTCGTGCCCACTGGCCTTTGAGCACCGTTGCGACCGGATCGTAGAGGTCTCTTTCGGCGGGAGCATTGACTGGTGCGGGTTGTTTTTCGTCAGGTTGCGCTTGCGCTTCGGGCTCAACTTGAACCGGTTGTGGTGGAGGCACCAATGCAACAGCCCCTCCGCGAGCGCGATAGCGGCGAAGGCTTCCAAGATCGACAAGGCGGTCTCGGATAGGCCAATAGTCTTCCTCTTCCCAAATCAGCGAGCGTTGAAGCGCGGTATTTCCGGCGCTTCCACCCAACTCCTGAACCTTTGCCAGCAGCGCAGTTTCGAGAGCACGAATTTCTTCTTCTGACTTACCTTGAAGGGACATGAATGTCTCCAGATGAGAATGCCCAACTTGGAATGGAAGTCGTTGCGAATATCCGGATATAAGCTCTTGGATCCAGATCTGGAAATTCATATCCACGCATGGCAATCGCGGAGTGTCCATATTCAGGCACGCTCGTAACTTTCCAAGGTAGGCATTTCGGTTGGTGATCTCGCGCGCCGCACGAAACACGGCACACGAGGAAATGACGCCAGCTTAGACTCCTTCCATGCCGCTCGCAAGGGCCTGCCGGGACTCGGTGGACCCCGACCTTCACCGGGGCGACGGATTCATTTTCGCCGTACCGCCAGCACCGACGTTCGACGCCGGACCCGTCGCGCCATTTCCAGCAGTTAGCGGCTCCGCAAGAAAGCGGCGAACCGCAGCAACGGCTGCCAAGCAATATTTATCAACTTGAGTAGTTTTTATCATCCTGATAACATCGATTCCCGTGGAGAAAATCAAGCCTCATTACCGGCTATCGGCGGTTCAGGATGAAGTTGTCCGACGCGGTGCCTCGGCCTTCACCATGACCGCGCTACGGAACGGCCTGGCGATGGGGCTCACGGTGGTTGAGATGGTTGACGTGGTTCGCGGTCTCACGCGGGGCGACTTCTGCAAGTCCATGACCGCGCACGCCGATCATCGGATTTGGCAGGACGTGTATCGCGCGACCACGCCGGCCTGGAAGATGGCGTATATCAAGGTCACCGGCCAGGGCGAAGGCATGCCGCCGGTGATCCAGTTCAAGGAGTTGTGAGCATGAAGATGAAATGCCCGGAATGCGGCAAGGCCATGAAGCGGGACGAATCCCGGACCGAACGGGTCGAGTACGACGGGGAATTTGCGATGGTCGAGGGCCTGTCCGGCTGGTTCTGCCCGTCCTGCGGCGAAGCCATACTCGATGATGACAGCGCCCGCCGCTACGGCGAGGCCGGGGATACGCTGCTCGCGCATTCGCGGGAACGGCGCCAGGCCGAAATCCGCCGCATCCGCAAGAAGCTGAAGCTGACCCAGGTCGAGGCCAGCCAGTTGGTCGGCATCGGCAAGATCGCCTTTTCCCGCTACGAGCGTGGCGAGACGCAGGCGCCCGCACCCTTGGTCAAGCTGCTGCGCCTGGTGGATCAACACCCGGAACTGCTGGACGAGGTGGGCGCGCTGTAGGTGTCAAATCGCCGTCCCGGACCCTGTCAGCCGGGGATTCCGCTTTATGTCCCGGAGGGACGGTATCCACCCGGACGCGGGCCGGCAAGCGCCGACTTTCAGCCGCCCGGCACAAACAGCAGGTTCGGCCCGCTGCGGGCGTAGCCCGCCTCGTCCACCAGGATATCCAGCGCCAGTGTGGCGAGGTCGTCGGCCACCGGATCGACCGGACCCTTTTCCGTATAGACGATCTTGAGGTAGCTCTTGCAGGAATCGCAGGTTTCGGCGCGCACGGCAGCGGCGCCTTGCAGGCCTTCGGCTTCGAGATGGCGGTAGCTGACGCCTTCGGTGGCGTCGCAGGCGGAGCACTTGACGCGCACCAGGTTCCATTCGGTGTTGCACAGGGCGCAATGCAGGTAGCGCAGGCCGCCTACCTCGCCGATGCCGCGCACCACGCTGGCGACCGGCAGAAAGCCGCAGCAGGGGCAGACGCCGGGGACGTCGAGGGCAGCGATCTCGGTGACGCCGAGGCGCGCCGCGGCGGCGGTCCATAACACCTGCAGCGCGGCGGCGACATAGGGCAGCAGGGCGGCATCATCGCCGTAGAGTTCGGTGTGCAGCACGCGCTCGGCCAGCGCCTCGATGCGCTCGGCGTCGTAAGCGGCGAGCCGGGCCAGATCATTGCGGGCGGCTTCCGGCGCCGCGGGGGTGACGGCGGCGATGATCTGCGCCAGGCTGTTGCGCCAGGCCGGATCGCGCGGCCAGGACTGCGCCGGCAGCGGCGGCATGCGGTGTTCGCGAGCCAGCGCCAGCGTTGCCGCGGCGGGCAGCGACAATTGCGGCAGCACTTGCAGCGCCTCGTGCTGGGCACGCGTGATGGCCGCCAGAAAGCGCAGCCAGTCGCCCAGGCTGTGGCCTGCGGCAAGCTGGTCGAAGCGCTGCGCACGGGTGGCGAAGATCGTTGCGGTATCGGGCGCGATGACATGCGGCGGCTCGCTGCTCGACTTGATCGGGATGATGGAGGTTTGGGTAGTTGTACTCATGGTTCGGTTAGTGTGACATATCCCACAAGGGGATACCGTCTCCGCCTTTGGCGGAGACATAAAAACCCGCGGGCCGCAGCCCGCGGGTTTGTCCTCGCGACTGAATGCCGACTCAGGACTTGCCGGTGACCTGACGATACCACGCTCGGTGATGCTGCTTGGCCCAGGCGCGGGTGACCGTGCCGTAGACCATGGCGCGCACCGTGCCCCTGACCCACAGCGCGGCATAGACATGGACGAAGATCATCGCGATCATGATCGCGGCGATCGCGGCATGCACCACGGCACCGAGCCGCACCACATCCACCGGCAGGCTGAAGTAGGCGCGCCACAGGAAGATGCCGGAAACGAACAGCAGCAGAATGCTCAGCGACATGGCCCAGAACATCGCCTTTTGGCCGCCGTTGTATTTGCCTTGTTCCGGCATGTTGTGGTCGTCGCCATTCATCATTTCCCCGGCGCGGGACAGCCATTCCTTGTCCGCCGGCGTCATGACGTTGAGCGACCTGAAGCGAAAAAACATCGCCAGGAAGCCCAGCGCCATGACGACGCCGATGAAGGGGTGCAGGATGCGCGCCCAGACACCGCCGCCGAAGATCTGCGTCAGCGGATAGAAGGCCGGATGGAAGAAGGCCAGGCCGGACAGCGCGAGCAGGATGAAGCAGATGCCCACCAGCCAGTGATTGGCCCGCTCGTGCGCGTCGTAGCGCGTGAGGTCTTTCGGATTGCGGATCATTTTGCATCCTCCTTTTCCATCTCGTCTTCCAGCTCCTTCGACACCTCGTTCGGACCCTTCATCACGTAGTGGAACAGGCTGCCCAGTGCCACGGCAGCCATGGCCACGGTGGCCAGCGGTTTGGCGAAGCCCTTCCACAGCGACACCAGCGGACTGATGCTGGGATCGTTAGGCAGGCCCTTGTAGAGCTCCGGCCGGTCGGCGTGGTGCAGCACGTACATGACGTGCGTGCCGCCCACGCCGGCAGGATCGTAGAGCCCCGCCTTGTCGTAGCCGCGCGACTTGAGGTCAACCACGCGCTTGGCCGCGTAATCCGTCATCTGCTCCTTCGAGCCGAACTGGATCGCGCCGGTCGGGCAGACCTTGGCACAAGCCGGAGCCTGGCCGACAGCCACCCGATCCGAGCACAGCGTGCACTTGTAGGCCTTGTTGTCGGCTTCGGAAATGCGCGGGATGTTGAAAGGACAGCCGGTGATGCAGTAGCCGCAGCCGATGCAGTTTTCCTGGTGGAAATCGACGATGCCGTTGGCGTACTGGATGATGGCGCCGGGGGCCGGACAGGCCTTGAGGCAGCCCGGATCGGCGCAGTGCATGCAGCCGTCCTTGCGGATCAGCCACTCCAGCTTGCCCTTCTCTTCGACTTCGGCGAAACGCATCACGGTCCACGACTTGGCCGTCAGGTCGACCGGGTTGTCGTAGACGCCGTGGTTGACGCCGACCTCGTCACGGATGTCGTTCCATTCCATGCACGCCGCCTGGCAGGCTTTGCAGCCGATGCAGGTGGAAACGTCGATCAGCTTGGCCACTGCCGTGGTCTGCCGTACGCCGGGTGCCGCAGTGGTCGTCGCCGAGCGGCGGGCGATATCTAGCGATTGCAATGCCATGTCATATCTCCCTTAGATCTTCTCGATGTTGACCAGGAACGCCTTGTATTCCGGCGTCTGGCAATTGGCGTCGCCGACAAAAGGCGTCAGCGTGTTGGTGATGAAGCCCGGTTTGGCGACCCCCTTGAAGCCCCAGTGAATCGGAATGCCCACGGTATGCACCTTCTTGCCGTCGACGTCGAGGGTCTTGATGCGCTTGGTGACCACCGCCACCGCCTTGATGAAACCGCGGTTGCTGCGCACCTTGATCTTGTCGCCGGTGGCAATGCCTTTCTCCTTGGCCAATTCCTCGCTGATCTCGACGAACTGGTCGGGTTGCAGCACGGCATTGATCTTCGAATGCTTGGTCCAGTAGTGGAAGTGCTCGACCAGCCGGTAGGTGGTGGCTACATACGGGAAGTCCTTGGCCTTGCCGAAGGTTTCCATGTCGCCCTTGAACACCCGCGCCGCCGGGTTGCTGACGGCCTTGGGGTTGTTGGGGTGGAAGGGGTTTTTGTCCAGCGGCGTTTCGAAGGGCTCGTAGTGCTCGGGGAAAGGACCGTCGGCCATCGCCGGCGCAAACAGCCGCGCCACGCCTTCCGGCGTCATGATGAAAGGCATCACGTTCTCGTCGGGCGCCGCGTCGGGCCGCATGTCGGGCACGTCGTTGCCGCCCCAGGCGGTACCCGTCCACTTGATCACGGTGCGCTTCGGATCCCAGGGCTTGCCGGCAAGGTCGCAACTGGCGCGGTTGTAAATGATGCGCCGGTTGGCCGGCCAGGAAAAGCCCCAGTTCAGCGTCTGCCCCAGTCCCGAGGGATCGGAGTTGTCGCGCCGCGCCGTGAGGTTGCCCGCCTGCGACCAGCAGCCGCTGTAAATCCAGTTGCCGCACTGGGTCGAACCGTCGTCGCGCAACTGCGCGAAGCCGGCCACTTGGTCGCCCGCCTTGACGATGACCTTGGTCTTGTCTTTCGGATCGAAGACATCGCCCAAGGCCTTGCCGGAAATCTCCATGAGAAGCTCTGCCGGAGACGGCTTGGCGGGAATGCGGTAGGGCCAGGTCAGGTTCATGATCGGCTCTGGCAACTTGCCGCCATCCTTGGCATACATCGCCTTCAGCTTGAGGAACAGCGCCGCCAGGATCTCGATGTCGCCCTTCGATTCGCCAGGACCGTCGGCCGCCTTCCAGTGCCACTGGATGACGCGACCGGAATTGGTGAAGCTGGCCGTCTCTTCGGCGAAAAGGTTGGCCGGCAGGCGGAACACCTCGGTCTGGACCTTGGTCGGATCGATTTCATTGAATTCGCCATGCGGCTTCCAGAACTCCGACGTGTCGGTCGCCAGCGGATCGATGATGACCAAGAACTTGAGCTTGGCCAGCGCATCGCCCACCTTCTTCTTGTTCGCCACCGAGGCCAGCGGGTTGAAGCCCTGGCAGAAGAAGCCGTTCATCTTGCCCTGGTGCATGCGCTCGAACATCGCCAGCACGTCATAGGCGGCATCCTTCTTC
>Ga0156014_1125_pt1 | contig 13162 bp, 12 predicted proteins | sample RifCSPlowO2_02_FD_107668 | JGI IMG/M metagenome (GOLD analysis project Ga0156014, IMG submission 107668) | Rhodocyclales bacterium RIFCSPLOWO2_02_FULL_63_24 | reverse complement strand
TCCGCCACAACGATTATGAAAACCCGCACAGCTTAAGGCTCTGCGGGTTTTTTGTTTTATTGCATCTGGATTCTCACAAACTCATTTACGATGAAATCCCTGTGGATAACTACTGTATTTTGTTCCCAATTGTTCCCGAAAATCCCATCCAATCCCGTCAGGCCTGTTCCCGATTTGTTCCCATTTGCGGCTTGAGAGCAATTTCTCATGGGCCTCATCCCGCAGGACTGGGTTCCCTGTTTTTCCTATTGACGACCTTCTTCGGGCGACCCACACCCCGACGAACCGGCTGAGCAAAAATTGCTACAGGTTGAGGCGATGCCTTACTCGCACTCGCCCTTTGCCGATCAACAAAAGCTGCCAAATCGTTAATGCAGACAAAGCGCCTTCCGCCTATCTGCATCGTGGGGATCAACTCCTTCCGTTCCGATCGAAGGTTTCTCAGTCTCTTGATTGACACTCCACCGATAATTTCGCCCGCTTTTTTTTCGTGACAACGGCTTTTCCGCCGGCAGCAGCCATCAGCAAATCAAATGTTTTCATCCATCCCCCTATCATGCTTGCGCTCTTTCCCTCGATTCTGGATATCCAAGGGCAATGAAATAGTAGGGATGCGGCGGGACTCGGTGGGATCGAAATGCGCCTCCAATAGTCGCATTTCGATCCCAGTGCCCCCGCACAATTCGTATCGCTGTTGCCCAGTTATGTTGAGAATGAACGAGCTTTCAGCCGCTCAACCACTTCCGGATCGAGCTCTCGTAGGCTCAATAGCTCAATGATGGTTGATTGCCGGCCCTTGAGGGCATCGGTAACGAACCCCCGCCGTTCTTCGATGACCGGCAGCACTTTTTCGCGGATGAAGTCACGTTCGGTAGGCAGTAGCCGTTCATCTCCGATGACCTTGGAGATCGCATCCGGCAGGTCAGAATTCATTCGCGACAAAACGCCACGGACGAGCCTGGGCGCCACCCCCGCCTCGAAGGCCATGGCGTCCCAATGGATGCCCTCGACCCAGCCGGGCTTGTTTTCACCGGCGATGGCCATCGACATGGTTGCCCGCGGCAGATAGGCCTCGACGCACAACATGTCGTAGAACGGTGCAACTGCGGCTTTCTGACCCCGCATCAGGAAAGCGATGTTCTTGGCATGCGCATCGAGATTGCCGATCAGGTAGTTGAAGGCAACCCATTGCACGACCGCGTTGGCGGCAACGACGGGACGGTCGATAAATGTGCCACGGAGAACCTCGAACAGATGGTGCAAGCCCAATCCGCCCTCGCTCTCGTATTTCTTCGAGGGCGAAACCCCGAGCGCCTGACACAGATCAATCTGGTGAAGTCGCCGGATAGCGCTTCCTCCGGGTTCTCCTTTCGGGTCGGCCGACTCACGGTCAAAACGTTCAATGACGTACAGCGGTTCCGGCAAATGTCTCAGGTCGACGCTGGGTACCGGAACCTTCAGTTCAGCCGCCAATCGCATGCAAAAAAACTCATTGGCCGGACAGAACGGGAAATCCGCGCTGGCGTTCTCCGGCTTGACGATATGCGTCGAGGCAGCCGCCCCTTCCGGCAGGAACATTGCGCCATGGGCATCAATGCGCAAGCCCAGCTTCTCCTGAGCGCCCGCCAGTGACATGCGGATGTCGTCCCAGGACGCCATGAGCGGCAGGTTGCGCGTGCGCGATTCCTCAATTTTCTCTTGCAATGCCTCCCGTGAAAGGGGAAGCAGGATCTCTTGATCGATCTGAATTTCGCCAGCTTCATCGGGGAGCAGAGAAAGCGCCCCAGCCGTGTCCTGCCCATGGCGAACCAGCAAGGCCCAGGTATCTTTCGGATCAATGCGATCCCGCGAAGCAATCAACTCACGCAACCGGCCTTCCGGTAGAAGGTTCTCGAAAAACCATTCGACGAGTCGGAAGTCACCCGAATCCTGATACCCGCGCGTCGCCAGCGGCAAACTTGGCGAAAGCGCATAGGCGTTCCAGTCTGATGCGTAGTTGAACGACCACCGGCCACCCATCACTTCAAGGGTGCCGACGAACGCGCCATTGGCTGTTACACATAGCTTGCTCATATTGCCTCACCGGGCGCCATGGGGAGTCGCAGCCTGACCTCGATACCGAAGCGATGACAGACGGACAGCACCTTGCCAATCTGGGCGGTGGTCTTGCCCTGCTCCAACCCGTTCAGAAAGGGTAAGCTCACGTTACACAGGGCGGCGGCATCCCGTTGGGTCAGGCCAGATTCCTTGCGAACGCGACGAAGGGTGTCCCCGAGTTCGCTGATCGAGACAATACTGATTTCCCTGACCGCCATCGGAGCCTCCTAAAAAGATAAACGACCGTTGAATTTTGCCCTGCTCAACATCACGAAGCAAGGAAAACTCAACGGTCGTTGATTATTTCCAGGGGTCGCTGCGGTGTTTCGGCAACGCCCCATCGAATTACTTCTTCGCCTTGCCCTTGTTCGCGACCTGTTCCTTGAAGGACGCGCCTGCCGAGAACTTCGGGACGGTCGTCGCCTTAATCTTGATCGTCTCGCCGGTTTTCGGGTTCTTGCCCTCGCGAGCTGCGCGATCTGCGGACTTGAAGGTGCCAAAGCCTACCAGTGTCACCGAGTCGCCCTTGGCGACTGCGGTCGCGATCTCTTCTACCAAGACATCCAGGGCACGGCCGGCGGCCGCTTTGGAAAGTTCAGCTTTGGTGGCCAGCGCTTTCGATCAGCTCGGATTTGTTCATCGTGGTACATCCTTTCGGTGGCTGTTCACGGGTTTCCTACGGCAGAAATCCGTGGCTGACATGATCTCTCTGGCATTTTTGTATAGAGGAACGACGGGATGTCCGCGGTGTTGAGCTGGAAGATCTTGAGCTTGAATTACTCCATGTCGCGCAAGCCTCTGGCGCGACGGCGCAGGAGCGCGATGGAGACGTTGCCGGCCTCCAGCCGCGAGGTCGTGATCGGATGATCGGCGTAAGCGCAGATGCCGGTGCGGTGCGACTGCAAGGTCTTCACGAAGGACGCCAGTCCGGTGATCTTGGCAGCCTTGGCCATGCCGCACCAGTCGTCAAGGCGCTGGGTCATTTCGGCGACCGTGGAGTTGGGCTGCCACAGGCGCTGCAACTGCTCCTTGAGCGCGTAGAGCGAGGCCAGCGGTTGATTCAGCGCCAGCAGTTGATCCAGTCGTCCCTGGTCGGTTTCCTTGAGGGTCGTGCGATTCGACAACAGCAGCCACAAGCTGCCCTTGATCGTTTGCTGGCCGGTCAGGTCGCCCAGGGTCTTGGCGGCCTTGAACTCGGCGCGGCGGCAATCGCGGATCACCTTGCTGAACATCTGCATGACGTGGAAGCGATCGAAGACGATCGCCGCGTCTGGCAACGATTCGCGCACGGCGGCGATGCGTATTTCGCGTGATCGTGACCGGTGATTTCGCCAAAGCGTGACCGCCGTTTCACGGCGAGCGTGACCGATTGAGGTAACATTTATCAAAATCCATGCAGCATCCCGCCATCGGTCACGATGACGCGAAATCAGCGGTCACGTTCCGCGAAATGCGCACGAGCGATTTGATTGCCTGTACAAGCCGGAACAATGGCCCGATCTCAAGTCCGTTCGTCATCATCGAAGCCGAACGGACGATCCGGGGCAAGACTTCGATCGAGCAGCGCTATTACATCAGCAGCTTGCCCGCCGACGCCAAACGCATCGGCAGTGCCATCCGTCAGCATTGGGCGGCCGAGAACAGCCTCCATTGGTGCATGGACGTGGTCTTCGCCGACGACCAGATGCGCGCGCGCACCGGCCATGCCGCTCACAACCTCGCCGTCCTCAAACACATCACCATGAATCTCATCCGCCTTGATCCCGTCCCGCGCAAAGGCGGCATCAAGGTTCGACGACTCATCGCCGCCACTTCCGATGCCTACCGCGCCCATCTGTTCGGTCTTGTATAAGATTCATGCGATTGCCCTGGCCAAGAACCTGGTAGACAAGCGCCTTTCGGGGCGCTTTTTGTTTTTGCTCACCAGACGGCCCACCGAATAGCTCAACCACCAAGCTACTGGATGATCAAGCTCTCCATGGCGGCCCGGACGAGGCGCCATGCCCCGTCCTGCTTCTGCATCAGCACCAGGTAGCGCGCGCCCATGGCTCTCGGGTAATTGACCGCGACACCGAACAGAGCCGCATCTTTGGCGCGATTGAAGCCTATCCGCGACACATAGACGATCCCCCCACCGTGCAGCCTCCTGTCGCTGCCGCCACTACCCTTCAGCCCGGCAGACAACTGGGCGTTCACCTCCTCCGACGAAACTACCCGGAGATGTGGCACCAAGATCCGGTCGGTCAACAGCCATTCCTTGCGGTTCTTCTCCCAGTAGTCCTCGATCAGTTCCGCACCGAGCTCGCCCAGCGCCGTGCTTGGCCAAGTCGCCGTTCGCGCCTGGCGTGGGGCCAGCGTGCGACCGACCAGGTAGCGGCCGGCCACCGTGGCGTCAAAGTACTCGGGGACATCGGACCCCTTCGGCGGCGGTGACTTGAAGAAGGCGGTCAGGACTTCGTATTCGTCATCTGGGATCGGGTCTGGCGCTGATGTCGCGGCGGGCACCTGCGGCACGAACGAGGCAACGACACGTTCGAACGTCACGCGATAGGCCGCCGCCAGCTGTTTGGGAGCATCAAAGCGAAAGACGAAGAACCCGGTACCCGCCGGCACCACCACATGACGCCGTAACGCCGCGACTTTCTCGCCATCCGTACCAAGCAGCGGATAGCGATAGGTCGCCACGTCCAGTGACTTGGCCTCAAGTCCGGCCACGCGCGCTTCGGAGACCGGATTACGAACATCCTCCCGGCCGCCGATCGTCGGATTCTCGATGTCGAACAGATAGCGCTGCAACGTCCGGTGGACGCTCGCGTAATGCAAGATGCTTATCACCACGTGGTTCGGCCACGCCTGATCCGGTGCCGCCAGTTGCAGTTCCGAGGCATCCGTGCCGTTGGGTGCCGGGCTCCAGGTCGCTTCCCATCCCTCAGGAATACCGACACGATAGGCACCAGACTTGGCCGCATACGACATAAGCGCGCCCGTTGCTGGCTTGTCCGGCGACGAACTCCCCGGTTCGAGCGCGAAGACGTTCCAGGAGAAGAACATCAAGACGCAATGCGGCCAGAAGCGCCAGACAATGCCCGCTGCGGCTTTCGCTTGGCTCTGACGTCGGTCCGGCCGGCTAGGATTTTCTTGCATGCGCCGCATGGCGATTCATCTCTTCCCTTGCTGCGGGATAGGCGTCGACGACTAGCCACAGCGCCACCAGCAAGACCGCCAGACCCACCAGTTTCAATTTGCCCGATCCGAAGGTCAGCGGCGCCAGCGCAACGACGGCTCCCAGTCCGCTAACCCCGGCCCGCCCCACCGGCGAGGGAATCATCGCGCCGCACAGCATCAGCACGCCGGCCAGCCACGCCAAGGTACGCTGTGCTTCGCCCGTCTCCGCCGCGTTCCGCTTCCAGATCAAAGGTCTTTGCCCAGAACATCCCGGCTGTCGAATATACCCGCATTGCTTCCCAAGCGAGCATCGGAGCGCACAAGAGCGCCTGATTTCTTGTGCGGCCGAGGCAGCTCGCCTATGATGGCCCAGTGCGCCGTCCCGCCTTTCTATCGTCATGACAGCCCTTCTGTTACGCCTGATCGCGCTGGCGCTCGCCTGCGCAGCGCTGGCCCATGCGCACGCAGCCGTGCCGGCGCCGGCGCCGGCCGCTGGACGTTCGCTGGCCGTCTCCCCGGCGAACCCGGGCAAGCGCATTGCCCTGGTGATTGGCAACGACGCCTACCGAAAAGTCAGCAAACTCGAAAAGGCCGGGAACGACGCGACCGCGATGGCCCGCGAACTGAAGGCGGCCGGGTTTGAAGTCCTGCTCCACCGCGACCTCGACTACCGAGGCATGGTCAAGGCCGTGGAAACACTGGCCAACAGCATCACCGGTGGCGACCAGGTCGTGGTGTTCTTTGCCGGACACGGTGTCCAGATCAAGACGGGAAGCTACCTGCTGCCGGTGGACATCGAGGCCAACAGCGAAAGCGAAGTCGAGAAAACCGCCTACGGACTGAACGACCTGACCGACAAGCTTAGCGAAGCCAGGGCATCCTTCGCGCTGGTGTTGGTGGATGCCTGTCGCGACAACCCGCTCAAGTCGAAGGGCCGCAGCATCGGCGCGACCCGTGGCTTGAGCGCGATCGAACCACCCAAGGGGCAGATGGTGGTGTATTCGGCAAGCAAGGGCCAGCAGGCCCTGGATCGTCTCAGCGACGGCGATCCTCACCCCAATGGCGTGTTCACCCGCGAGTTCGTCTCCCGCATGAAGCGCCCCGGTATGCGCATCGAGGACCTGGTGCGCGATGTCCAGGAATCCGTGGAAACGCTGGCGCGCACGGTCAGTCACGACCAGCGTCCGGCCATCTACAACGAGGCACGCGGCAACTTCTACTTCTTCGCCCCGGCGACCGTGAATGTCGGGACGCCCTCCACGGCAGTGGTGGCGCCCCGTCCGGTACGAGTGCAAAGCGCCGATGAAATCGAGCAGGAGTTGTGGAATGGCATCAAGGACAACCGCAATGCCGGCGTCTTCGAAGAGTATCTCAGGCACTACCCACAAGGGCGCTACGCAGGACTGGCGCGGGTGACCCTGGCCCGACTCAAGACGGAAGACCCGTCCGCAACGCCGCGCCCAGTTCCGCCCGCGGCAGGCGAATCCGGCGCCAGGGAGTCAGCCCGCCAGGCGTGGGAGGCGGCCAACCAGAAAGCGCTCGAGACGGCAGCGGCACTGAAACAGCTCGACGGAAATGCGGCACGACCGGGCGGCGCCGAACCACCTCCGCCCGCAGCGCCCGATGACGCCCTCGCCGTCGGCGTGGGCGGCCCCGAACTGGCCGTCTCGCTGGTCGGAATCGCCATGATCATCGGTGTGCTGTATCTGCTGGTCAGGCTCCTGCGCGGCAAAGGGCGCAACCAAGCACGCTGAACACCCGCTACACGAGGGTAATCAGAGCCACTTCCGGCAGGCAGTTGAACCGGATCGGCGCCACCAGATGCCCCACGCCGCGACTAATGAAGGTTTGCCGCTCGCCGTCGCGCACCAATCCCACCCGGTATTTCTCACCGAATCTGGACGGCATTGCCGGTTGTCCCAGCAGCGGCAGCGCTACCTGACAGCCATGCGTATGGCCGGATATCACCGAGTCAATGTAGATCTTGCTCAGCTCGATCTCCTCGTTGTTGTCCGGATTGTGGCTGAGCAGGATGCGGAGCGCGTGCGCGTCGAGCCCCTTGCAGGCTGCATCGAGCGACGAAGAGTCCTCCCAGTAGTCGTCGATGCCGAGCAACTGGATGAACGTCCCCTGCCGTTCCACGCGGACATTCCGGTTGCGCAGCCAATGCACGCCCAGAGCCAATGTATAGGCCAAAGTGAGAGTGTTTAAGGCTTCAGGACCGATCCAGAAGTCATGGTTACCGAGCACACCGAACAAACCCAGCGGAACCTTCAGTGCCGACAGCGCCGGACTCGGCTCGGTGCTGCAGGCTACCCGCAATCAAGGCCTCGAGTCCGTCGACGGTGCCTATGCCAAGTTTGCGGAATAGCTCACGCCGATGACCCTCGACCGTGCGGACGCTGACCTTCATTAGCCGGGCAACAAGTGTATCGCTGTAGCCGAGCGCGGCCATGAGCAGGATATCGCTTTCTCGTTCGGTCAGTTGGGTGACCAGCCCTGTGGCCGCGTCGCCTGACTGATGGGAATTGTGGTGCATCGGCACTCCTTGTTCACATATCGGGGACATGGGATTGAACGACTACGCTGCCAGAACGCCACTGCTCTCCCGTGCGAATTCCCTCAGCAAATCTTGGCCGGCATCGCGCGCGGCTTCGATGCTGGCCAGCTTGACATGGCCATAGCCGCGGATCCGCGCTGGCAGTGATGCGATTTCGATGGCAAGCGGGAGGTTGTCCTTGGTCAACCGGGGTAGCAGGCTGGCTATCGTTTCCCGATATTCCTGAATCAGGCGGCGCTCCAGGCGGCGTTCGGCGCTGCGACCGAAGATATCAAAGACAGTGCCGCGCAGTCGGCGCAAGCGGCTCAGCAGCACAAAAGCGCGCAGGGTCCAGGCGCCATACTCCGACTTGATCGGATGACCCTGTGCGTCTTTCCTGGAAAACAGGGGTGGCGCCAGATTGAAGCGCAAGCGGTAGTCACCTTCGAAGGTGTCGGCCAACATGCGTTTGAAGTCTTCGCCGGCATACAGTCGGGCCACCTCGTACTCGTCCTTGATGGCCATCAGCCTGGACAGGTTGCGTGCCACGGCCTGCGTCAGACGCAACCCTGAACCTTTTCCCAAACCGGCCTCGACGGCGCGCACCTGATTCACGAAGATGGCATATTCATCGGCATAGGCCTGGTTCTGGTAAGCCGCGAGATATTGCGTACGTCTGGCCAGCAGCGTATCCAGGCTCTGCGGCAACGACACCACGACCGGCTTGGGCGGCAGGGCAATGCGCGTCACTGCGTCGATATCGGCCGCCGCGCGGCGCCCCCAGAGAAAAGCCTGACGATTCGCCTTAATGGCCACGCCATTGAGTTCGATGGCCTTCAGGATGGCGTTTTCCGCGAGCGGAATGCGGCCGCGCTGCCAAGCGTAACCGAGCATGAACAGGTTGGTCGCGATGGAGTCGCCCATCAACGCGGTCGCGATGCGGCTGGCATTGATGAAATCCACCGGCTGACCCGCCGATTCCTCGATCAGGCTGCGTACTTCCGCGCTGGGAAAGGTCCAGTCGGGATCCTTGGCAAACGGTCCGACAGGCTGCTCGTAGGTGTTGATGACGGCGTGGGTGCGGCCGGGCCGCATTTTCGAGATCGCGTCCTGCCCACCGGCGGTCAGCATGTCGCAGCCAAGCACCAGGTTGGCCTCGCCGGTGGCAATGCGCTGGGCGCGAATCGCCTCGGGCCGGGCCGCGAGCCGGACATGGGAGGTGACCGAGCCGTTCTTCTGAGACATGCCGGTCATGTCGAGCACGGACACCCCCTTGCCTTCGAGGTGGGCTGCCATGCCGAGCAGGGCACCGACGGTGATGACACCTGTGCCGCCAATGCCGGTGATAAGAATGTTGTAGGGCTTGTCGAGCGCCGGCGGGACCGGATCGGGCAGCGTGGCAAACAGCCTGTCGGCATCGCTGGAACCGCCAGCCACACCGTCCGCTTTGGCCTTGCGCAAGCAGCCGCCGATAACCGTGACAAAGCTGGGGCAAAAGCCCTTGACGCAGGAATAGTCCTTATTGCAGGACGACTGGTCGATGATCCGCTTGCGGCCGAACTCCGTCTCCAGCGGCACCATTGAAGTACAGTTGGATTGCACGCCGCAATCGCCGCAGCCTTCGCAGACTGCGTCGTTGATGAACAGACGGCGCGGCAAGTCGGGGTAGGCGCCGGTCTTGCGGCGGCGGCGTTTTTCGGCGGCGCAGACCTGATCGTAGATGATGACCGAGACGCCTTTGAACTCGCGCAGCTCTCGCTGCACGGCATCAAGCTCGCTGCGCGGGTGCACCGTGACGACCTTGGGCAGCCCCTCCCGCGAGTCGTAGCGGGTCGGATCTTCGGCGACCACGGCGATGCGTTTGACGCCTTCGGCCGCCATCTGGCTGGCGATCATCGGTACCGACGTCGGCCCGTCGACGGGCTGCCCACCGGTCATGGCCACGGCGTCATTGAACAGTATCTTGTAAGTGATGTTGGATTTCGCGGCAAGCGCGGCGCGGATGGCGAGATAGCCAGAATGGTAGTAGGTGCCGTCGCCGAGATTGGCAAACACATGCTTCAAGTCGGAGAAAGGCGCCTGGCCGATCCAGGTCGCGCCTTCGCCGCCCATATGGGTGATGGTCTTGTTGCTCTCGGGAAAGATGGCGGCGGCCATGACATGACAACCGATGCCCGCCAGCGCCAGGCTGCCTTCCGGCACCCAGGTCGAGGTATTGTGCGGACAGCCCGAGCAGAAATAGGCCGGGCGGACCGGTGTGCCGACGGCCCGTTTCAGGACGGCATCCTTGGCTTCGAGAAAGTCGAGCCGTGCGGCAATCAGTTCGCTGCGATGGAAGCGGGCAATCCGGGAGGCAATGACGCGGGCGATCTGCGCCACGGAAAATTCCGCCTTGCTGGTCAGCAGCCAGTCACCGCGCGGATGGACCCATTCGCCCTTCTCGTCGAACTTACCGATCACGCGCGGGCGCACATCCTCGCGCCAGTTGTAGAGCTGTTCCTTCAACTGGTATTCGACGATCTGGCGCTTTTCCTCGACGACCAGAATTTCCTCCAGTCCGGTGGCAAACTCGCGCACTCCGTCGGGCTCCAGCGGCCAGGGCATCGCCACCTTGAACAGGCGGATGCCGATCTGCTGCGCATGTTGCTCGTCGATGCCCAGTTCCTCAAGTGCCTCCAGCACATCGAGGTAGGACTTGCCCGAGGCGATGATGCCGAGCCGCGCGTTCGGCGTATCGATCGTGGTCCGATTGAGATGGTTGACACGGGCGTAGGCGAGCGCCGCATAGATCTTGTAATCCTGCATCAGCGCTTCCTGATGGCGCGCCTGCTGGCCGAGATATTCGATCTCCAGGCGCGCATTGAGGCCGCCCGCCGGCATGACAAATTCATCGGGCAGGACGATATTGACGCGGAAGGGATCGGCCTCGATCGAGGCGCTCGACTCGACGGTGTCCGCCAGCGCCTTGAAGCCGACCATGCAACCCGAGTAGCGTGACATGGCCCAGCCATGCAGGCCGAGGTCGACGTATTCCTGCACGTTGCACGGATAGAGCAAGGGAATCATCGAGGCCGCAAAGATATGGTCGCTCTGATGCGGCAGCGTCGAAGAAAACGCGCCGTGATCGTCGCCTGCCACCAGCAGCACGCCGCCATGCCGGCTGGTGCCGAAATGGTTGGCGTGTTTGAAGACGTCGCCGCAGCGATCGACACCAGGCCCCTTGCCGTACCACATCGAAAAGACGCCGTCGTAGCGACTCGGGCCGATCAGCGCCACCTGCTGGCTGCCCCAGACCGCCGTGGCCGCCATGTCTTCATTGATTCCCGGCTGGAATTTCACATGGTGGGCATCGAAGTGCTTTTGCGCCTTCCACAAGGCTTCGTCAAGGCCGCCCAAGGGCGATCCGCGGTACCCGGATACGAAACCGGCGGTATGCAGGCCGGCGGCCTGATCGCGCCAGCGCTGCAGCAGCGGCAGGCGCACCAGTGCCTGGATGCCGGAAAGATAGATCCGTCCGGAACGCTGCGTGTATTTGTCTTCGAGGGAAACCTCGCGCAAGGCGGCGGAGGTAAGCAGATGCTGTGCGGCAGCGTCGGATGCGCCCATGGTATTTCTCCAAAATTGTGTCTTGGATTGAACATACGTTGCTCCACCGGGGGGTGTTGGCGGCGCAACGACGGAAGGTCACCATCGATCAGACGGCGGCCTCTTTGGCGGGCGGATCATAGCCCAGATTCGGGACGAGGGTAACCCCGATCGCTTGTCGCCGGCATGACGACTTGCGCCGACTGCAATGACTGGCGTCAGCCTTTCTCGCCGAGACAGCGCATGACCTGATGCCAGCCTGCTTCTGCTTCGGCTCCTGACTGTTCGAACACTGCCTGGAGCAACTTCATCTGGGCGCCGGTCAGCTGTGCCTCCAATCGTGCCCCGGCCGCGGTCAAGCGAAGCTGTCTCACGCGCCGATCATGTTCGGCGGTATCCATCGCCACCAGCCGCATTTCGATCAGTTGCCGCAAGGGTGCGTTCAACGCCTGCTTGCTGACATCGAGCACGCTCAGCAAGGAATTGACCGATATCTGCGAGTTGCGACCGACGAAATAGAGAATGCGGTGATGTACGCGGCCCAGGCCACGCTGGTCGAGGATGCGGTCGGGCGGCGCGGTAAAGGCGCGATAGCCAAAGTAGAGCTGTTCAATGGCGAGACGTAACTCGGCCTCGCGTGACGCGGCGGAAGGCGAGCCGACGATGACGGGTAGGTCAACCATCTTGACATGATAATCAAAGGGCTGCTAGGCTGTCTATAGGTCAATAATATTGACATTAACCAACCAAGCTGGAGGACGACTCGCCATGAGCGCTTGTGCAACGTACGACAGCCCTCGCTTTTCCTCTCGCACGCACGATCTGCATGCATCGCCTATTCGCGAGATCTTGGCCATGGTCGATCGTCCGGGCATGATCTCGTTTGCAGGCGGCTTGCCGGCGGTTGAAAGCTTTCCGTCACTCAGCCTGGACGCGATGCCGCCGCAGATGCTGCAATACGGTTCAAGCGAAGGCGAATGGGAACTCCGCCAGCGGATTGCCGACGATCTGCAGGAAAGAGGGCTGCGGTGCTCCACCGAACAGGTGCTGGTCCTGTCCGGTTCGCAGCAGGGAATTGATCTCGTCGCCAAGCTGTTCATCGATCCCGACACCGCGGTGGCGGTCGAGTCGCCCACCTATCTGGCGGCGTTGCAGGTGTTCCGCTTTTTCGGTGCGCGCTTCGTTGCTTACGACGCGGAGACCCTGGATGCGCGCGCGCTGCAGCCTGACAAGCCCGCCTTCGCTTACGCCATCCCCACCTTTCAGAATCCCAGTGGCCGCTGCCTGACTACCCGCCAGCGTGCCGCCTTGGCGGGCGCCTGTGATACCGCGCGGATTCCCTTGTTCGAGGACGATCCTTATCGCGACCTGGTATACGATCCGTGCGACCGGACCCCCGTCTGCGCCCTGCTGCACCAGGCACCGTGGATTTATCAAGGATCGTTTTCGAAGAGCCTGGCGCCGGGTCTGCGCCTGGGCTACCTCGCCGCGTCACCGGGTTTGCTGCCGTTTCTCACCCGTCTCAAGCAGGCAGCCGATCTGCACAGCAACCGCATCAGTCAGTGGCTGGTCCTGCAGCAATTGAACGATCCGGCACGAAACGCGCATCTGGACGCGCTGACCGATCGCTACCGCCAGCGCCGCGATGCATTCGAATCCGCTTTGAGTCGCCACTTCGGCGATCTGGCCGTTTGGCAAACACCGCCCGGCGGCCTCTTCTTCTGGCTCACCCTCAAGCGCCGCATCGATACCCGCCAACTGCTGCCCAAGGCCCTC
>Ga0156014_1035_pt1 | contig 13295 bp, 8 predicted proteins | sample RifCSPlowO2_02_FD_107668 | JGI IMG/M metagenome (GOLD analysis project Ga0156014, IMG submission 107668) | Rhodocyclales bacterium RIFCSPLOWO2_02_FULL_63_24 | reverse complement strand
ATCGCGTGGTCGTTCACTCGGCAGGATGCGGATCAGAAAATGGCGCGGCATTATGTTTCGTAATTAATGGTTCGCGATACTAGCCCGGACCGCTCAGACCTTAAACCTGCCCACCAAATTATTCAGACGCTCGGCCAGTTCGGTCAATTGCCGGGCATCGGACGAAGTTTCACCAATAGCTTGCCTGTTCGCCTCAGCCATTGCCGCAACTTGCTCGACATTACGTGCGATGGCATCGCCGGCCCGACTTTCCTCGTCAGTGGACTGCACAATCTCCTCGATGCGCAACGACGCCGCCGCGGTACTGGCGCTGATCTTGCCGAGCGATTCGGCTGCAGCGGCGGACAGCGAGACGATTTCTTCGAGCCGCCGGCTGCTTACATGCATGCCATCCACGGCGCCATCAGTGTCGCGCTGGATTGACTCGATCTTGGCCGAAATATCGACGGTGGCGCCGCCGGTGCGTTCGGCAAGCTTCCGGACCTCATCGGCCACCACGGCAAAGCCGCGTCCCTGGTCGCCGGCGCGTGCCGCTTCGATGGCGGCATTGAGTGCCAGCAGGTTGGTCTGGTCGGCGATCTCGCGGATGACGCCGACGATGCCTCCGATTTCGCGTGATCGCGCGCCCAGTTCCTCGATACGCCTGGAATTCTCGGTTACTCCGCCGGCCAGCACATGTATCTGGTTGGAAACGTCACGCACCACGTGAGCGCCATCCTCTGCCAGCACGCCGGCCTGGTTGGACTCGGCCGAGGTTTCACGCGCCCGCGCAGCCACATGGCCGATGCTGGTGGTGATCTTTTCTACCGCTGCCGCCGTAGCGACCAGCATCTCGCCTTGATCATGAGAGCCCTTGTTTACTTTATCACTGGCTGCAGTCAGCTTGCCGGCCGTCGCGCCAAGTTGTTCAACCACGCTGCGCGACTCCGCGATGATGTCTCTCAGCTTGGCGGCAAACTGGTTGAAGGCCGACGAGGTTTGGCCGATCTCGTCGGTGGAGTCCGCGTGCAGGCGAAAAGTCAGGTCTCCCTGACCTCCAGCGAGTTCAGTCATCGAATCGCGCAAGTTGTCCAGATGTGCGAGTTTGTTGAAAAGCAGCGTAACCATCAAAAAGGAGACCACGATGATGGCGATGAACAGGCCGATATAGCCCCACATCTGTATAAAGCGTAACCGGGCAGTCACTTCGGCCTCTCTATTGCTTACATGAGAGTAGGCATCGGATATCGCGAGGATGGTGTCGATGGCGGCAGTCGACTGCTCGATCCATTGCGCGCTGCTCAGTGTGTAGTGGCGGTTACCAGAAGGGGTTGGTAAAACTGCTTCCTGATAAATCTGCCTGCGCACCGCCTCGAAAGAGCCGAGAAAGTTCTTCTCCATAGCCTCGATAACGACGCGCACCTCCGGCGCCGTATTGCCGACTTCCTTGAGGAATCGAATGTCAGCAAGACTCGTTTCGACATTCTGGCGAAAAGCGTGCAGGCGTTGCAGCACGTCCGGGGTAGCCGGAGCGTTACTATTGAGGAGCGCAGCAATAGTCGCACGCTCGATTCCTGCATATTCTGAAGCCAGCCAGACGCTGTGTTTGACTGTCAGGTTGGGGTAGGTGATGCGAGGCGGAAAAGCATCGCCACCGAAAGAAGCAAGACGCAAACGCGCGGCGGCGGCGATGAAGCGCGTCATAATCGGAATCCATTCCGCCGCCTGAATGTCGCGTTCCGTCTTTACCAGACTGCTGTCCACCCGTACGCGCGCGGCAACGAGTTCCCGATAGGCTTCGGCGGCCTGCTTGCGGGCCAGTACGGCGGCTTCAAGTACCACGCCCTGTTCCTCGAACAGGCCGGCGATGGCGAGCGCGTTTTGCCATAGCGTGTCGCTCTTGACGCGCAGGCCGGCCAAACGCTGGCGACCTGTCTCGGGCGCCGGGCCGCTACCCGACAGCAGGCTGGAGGTCACACCACGTTCAAGTGCCTGCAAGCCGGCGGCAGCGATGATGTTGTCCGCCATCGTGTTGGCCTCGATGGTGGTGCGCACCATAGTGTAATTTCGCCAGTTGTCCCAAGCATAGTATCCGGCGATCCAGACCAACAATGCCGGCGCGCCCAAACTTGCCAACAGGATAAAGCGGAATCTCAGATTGTTGAGTCGCTTGAACATGTTGCCTCCCTCGGTATGCCGTTAGTCTGTCCCATCCGGCATGGTATCCCAGTCCGGGTCTATAGAAACTTGGTCTAAATCAATTCTGCGAGCGGCACAGCCCGTTCGCTATTACAAGTGCTGCTCCATACCGCGGGCGCAATCAATGACTGCAGATGTATTCAAATGGCAGTGCAGGGGAAACGGTCATTGACGAAGGCACGAGGTCTTGACGGGCAGGTCCGACCATTTGGGGGACATTCGGGCGCAACCGAAAAGTAGTCCCTTGAATAAACCCGGAGGCGGATCCCATTGTTGAGCCCCTATTTCACCTGCACCACCGGGAACCCCTGCCCGCTCAGGGAGGTAGTCGGGTATTGCTTGTGCTTGAACACTTGCTCGGCGAGCGCAGGGACTTTGTCATCGACGTAATTCACCAGTTCATGGGTTTTTACGTAGCCATCCCTGTCGCTGTCGGCCGCGCCGTTCAGGCCTTCGGCGACGACCCAGGTGAAAAGCCCGTGATTCTTATATCCCTCCAGGGCTTCCTGCATCGAGGTCGAGGCCGAAAGGATGGTCGAACCCACGGCCCGCGAGAGAATCTTGAGCGCCGTGTCCTCATTCATGCCGCGGGTAAGCATGGCCATCTGAATGGCTTCGCCCAATTTGCCGGCATTGCAGGTATCTATGAAGACGAGCTTTTTGGTCGCCGGCACGTTGGCGATGAGCGCCTTCAAGTCATCCTGACTCAAGGCCGTCTGTTTGAGGATGTGGGTGGAGGTGGCCCCGACGTTGGAAGTAATCAGAAAGTATTCCCCATCGTCCACGGTTCCGTGCGAGGCAACGAAGAACACGAACAGATCGTCGGGTCGAACTTTCTCCGACATATCCTTTAAGGTCTTGGTAATGGCATCCTTGGTGGTCTGAACCCTGGTGGTCAGTTCGACGATATTTACCGCCTCGAACAATCCCGGCGCGCGCCCTCGCAATGTCGCGGCGATGAGTTTGGCATCGGCGACCGGGTACGTGAGTGTGAGTTTGGGGTTGTCGTACTCCTGGATGCCAATGATCAGGGCATGCAGCGAAGGTCTCTTGGCGGCGATGCTGGCCTCGATCTCGTGCAAGGCATCTGTGCTCTGCATCGAGTTTCCGGCGTTGAAGGCGATAGCGCGCAGACTGTTCTTGCCTGAAACCAGGCGCACCTTGTAGGACAACACGCGGGCTTTGCCTTGAGCCTCCGCCACAGCCAAGTTACGGGTGCGGTCCAGGACCACCGCCGAGCCGTTCAGATACAGGCGCACATCTCCGATACCACCGCCAGCATCCGCGACCTTTACGCTTACGGTGGCTTCGTCGCTTCCGGTTGAAGCCGGCGTTTCGACAATGGAAACGGAAGGTGCGGGCTTCACTGAAGCCAGCGAGGCAAGGCCGGTAATCGGCTTGCCGGCTAACGCCGCCATCACCACTTCCGGGCGGAAAAACTTCTCGCGGTACTGATCCACGCCATAGACACTGTTGCCGATGCGCACGTTCACATACCGGTCAGCCATCTCGGAAGCGGTGTAATAGCCTTCCGGTGTGATCGCGATCCACTCACCGTCCTTGAAGCTCACCAGCGCCAGCCGTTCGCTTCCGCTAGCGGCATCCCACAGTCGCAAGCTGCTGTCCCAACTGCCCGAGACGATGGTGCGCCCATCGGGGGAGAAGGCGACGGCAGAGACCGCGTTGCCATGCCCAGCCAAGCGTCGAAGCTCGCGACCGCTGGCCGCATCCCAGAGCCTGAGGGTATTGTCCTTGCTGCCCGAGACGATGGTGCGCCCATCGGGGGAGAAGACGACCGACAAGACAAGGCCGCCATGTCCCTTCAGGGATCGCAGCTCGCGCCCGCTCGCGACATCCCAGAGCCTGACGGTCTGGTCGTCGCCGCCCGAGACCAGCGTGCGCCCGTCAGGCGAGAAGGCGACGGTGCGGACCTCAACGTGGCCAGGCCCTGTAAGCGTTCGCAACTCGCGCCCGGTCTCGACATCCCAGAGCTTGAGAATGCCGGAACTGCCAGAAGCTAGCGTACGTCCATCATGGGAGACGGCGACGGCGTGGACACCACTGGGATGTCCGCTATAGGTTCGCAACTCGCGCCCGCTGGCAACATCCCAGAGCTTGATGGTGTTATCCCAACTGCCCGAAACCAGCGTGCGTCCATCGGGAGCGAAGGCGACGGCGGTTGCCGAATTGCGGTGCCCGGTTAGGGTGTGCAGCTCGCGCCCGCTGGCGGCATGCCAGAGCTTGAGGGTGTTGTCCTTGGCGCCCGAGACTATCGTCTGGCCGTCGGGGGAGAAGGCGACGGCCTCGACTTCGCTGCGGGTCCCGCTCAAGGTGAGAAGCTTGCGCCCGCTGGCGGCGTCCCACAGTCTGAGTGTATTGTCACTATTGCCCGAAACCAGCGTGCGGCCATTGGGAGAGACGGCGACGGCGTGGACCTCGTCGCCATGCCCGCGCAAAGTTCGAAGTGTGCGTCCGCTGGCAACATCCCAGAGCTTGAGAGTTTTGTCCCAGCTGCCCGAAATCAGCGTCCGCCCGTTGGGGGCGAAAGCGAGGGCAGTGATCAGGCTGTCGTGCCCGCTTAAGCTGAGAAGCGCGCGGCCGCTGGCGACGTCCCAGAGCCTGAGGGTTTTGTCGAAGCCGCCCGAGGCCAGCGTTCGCCCGTCAGGAGAGAAGGCGACGGCTTTGATCCCGGCGCTATGCCCGCTCAGGGTTCGCAACTCGCGCCCGCTGGCGGCATCCCAAAGCCTGAGGGTGTTGTGGCTTACCGACACCAGCGTGCGCCCGTCGGGGGCGAAGGCGAGGGCCTCGACCGCCGAGTCGTTTCCACTCAGGGTTCGCAGCTCGCGCCCCGAGGCCGTGTCCCAGAGCTTGACGGTTTTATCCGCACTGCCAGAGACCAGGGTGCGCCCGTCGGGAGAGAAGGCAACCGCGAAGACCGGGGCGCCATGCCCGCTCAAGGTTCGCAGCTCGCGCCCGCTGGCGGCATCCCAGAGCTTTAGGGTGGCGTCGAAGCCGGCCGAGGCCAGCGTGCGCCCATCGGGAGAGAAGGCTACCGAAGAGATCGGGTGGCTATGCCCGCTCAAAGTTCGCAGCTCGCGCCCTGAGGCCGCTTCCCAGATCTTGAGCGAGGTGTCGGCGCTTCCCGAGACCAGCGTACGTCCGTCAGGGGAGATGGCTACGGCAGAAACCGGATTGCGATGCCCGATCAAGGTGCGCAACTCGCGCCCACTGGCAGCATCCCAAAGCTTGACGGTGTTGTCCCTGCTGCCTGAGACCAGGGTGCGTCCATCGGGGGAGAAAGCAACCGTGTTGACCCAGTTCGTATGTCCCAACTGCACAAAAATATCTGGGTTTTCCGAGGCAGAGGCGTATCTGGAAAAAAATACGGCCCAAAAAATAGCCAACAGCAGCTTCGCCTTCTTCATTGCATCTCTCCACGCTTCCGCTGTTGCTATGGCGGGGGCAACATGAGCAATAACGGGCTCAAGGACCGAATAGCCGACGCGTACTCTTTCCCTTTCGACGCCCGTCTTGGCCGGCGAAAATCTCATCTGGCCACTATACCCCGGCATGACGATATGGCATGCCGGCAACATTGCGCGGTTGCGAAAGATCAGCTTGATCAGTCGAATTTCCGGAAGGCATGGGACGACTCTTGTGGCGATAGCGGCCATTGACTATCGCAATGGCAGCAGACAGCTCCGGTTATTTGCGCCCTTCATGGAGCAGCCGCAGACACGTCGCAGCGAGTCCCGTTTGCCGCTGCTCCTCGACTTATCCATAGCCATTCGGCTCGCCTGGCAGAACGCTGTCGCGCAATACGCGCACTTTCTTTTTCCCTGAGGCATAATCGTCCGCAGACCCGTAAAGGGCGGTAAATAATAAATTCCCCGGAGGAGATATCGGGTGTTGCAGCTCCTGCAATTGATCGTCAGCGGGGCAGCGATCGGTTGCATCTATGCGCTGATCGCGCTCGGCTTCGTGCTGATCTACAAGGCCACCGAAACCGTCAATTTCGCCCAGGGCGACCTGATGATGATCGGCGGCTTCATCGGCCTGTCCGCCATGACGGTGATCGGCATGCCCTTCGCCCTGGCCTTCGTCGTCACCATCGCCGCCATGGCGCTGGTCGGCATGGGCACCGAGCGCCTGGTGCTGCGCCCCCTGCTCGGCCAGCCGGCCTTCACCGTGGTGATGATCACCATCGGCCTGGGCTACCTGGCGCGCGGCGTGGTGACCATGATTCCCTACTGGGGCACTGAAACCCACACGCTGCCGGTGCCCTGGAAGGACGAGGTGATCTGGATCGGCGGCGAGGGCAGCGGGCTGGTGGTTTCGGTCGAGCACCTGGTGATCATCCTCGCCACGATCGCCCTGGTCGCGCTGCTGTATGTCTTCTTCCGCTACACGCGGCTCGGCATCGCGATGCAGGCGACCTCGCAGAACCAGCTCGCGGCCTTCTACATGGGCATCCCGGTGCGCCGCGTGAATATGTTGATCTGGGGCCTGTCTTCGGCCATCTGCGGCGTCGCCGGCCTGCTGCTGGCGCCGATCACCTTCGTCCATGCCAACATGGGTTTCGTCGGCCTCAAGGCCTTTCCGGCGGCGGTGGTTGGCGGCTTCGGCAGCATTCCCGGCGCGCTGGTCGGCGGCTTGGTGATCGGCATCGTCGAATCGCTGGCCGGCTTCTACCTGCCGGAGGGTTTCAAGGACATTGCGGCCTACGTGGTGGTGCTGGTCATGCTGGTGGTCAAGCCGAACGGCCTGTTCGGCGAAAACCTGACCAAGAAAGTCTAGATACCGCGTATGCATTTCCTCTTCAAGACCCGTTACGAGCAGGACATCGCGCTGTTCAAGCATGGTGGCCAGCGCTTCTGGTATGCCGCCCTGGCCGTGGCGCTGCTTGCCGCGCCCTGGCTGCTGTCGGAATACACACTGTCGCAGATCACCTTCATCGGCATCTACGCCATCGTCTGTCTCGGCCTGATGTTGCTGGCCGGCTTCACCGGCCAGGTCTCGCTGGGTCACGCCGGCTTCCTCGCCATGGGCGCCTACACCGAAGCCTATCTGCAGGCCCACGGCTGGCCTTTCGTGATTTCCTTGCCGCTGGCGGCGCTGGTGGCCGGCATCACCGGCATCATGATCGGCCTGCCGGCGCTGCGCGTGAAGGGGCTCTACCTGTCGATCGCCACCCTGGCCTTCGGCTTCATCCTCGAACAGGCGGTGGTCAGCGCCGAGGGCATCACCGGCGGTAATGCCGGGCTCCAGCTGGACAAGCTGGTCATCGCCGGCGTCGATTTCGACGACGGCACCAACTTCTACTATCTGGTCACCTTCATTGCCGTGCTCTGCGTGCTCGGCGTGCTCAATCTGCTGCGCAGCCCGACCGGCCGCGCCTTCGTCGCGATCCGCGATTCCGAAGTGTCGGCGCAGAGCATGGGCATCAACCTGGCGCACTACAAGACCACGGCCTTCGCGCTGTCGGCGGCGCTGGCCGGCATCGCCGGGGCGCTCTACGCGCACAAGATTCGCATCATCACGCCGGACCAGTTCGGCTTCCTGCAGTCGATCGAGTTGCTGATGATGGTGGTAATCGGCGGCCTCGGCTCGATCCAGGGCGCGATCTTCGGCCCCGCCTTCTGGTTCCTGGTGCAGCAACTGATCGTTACCGGCAAGGATTGGCTGCCGCCGGAACTGGGCCAGCAGACGGGATTGCAGCCGACCATCTTCGGCATCATCCTGGTCGCCATCGTGCTGTTCGAGCCGCTGGGCCTGTACGGGCGCTGGCTGAAATTCCGCACCTTCCTCGAAATATTTCCCTTCTACCGCAAGGGCATGTTCAAGCGGCAGAAGAGCTACATGAAATCGGAGAGAATGAAATGAGAAAGCGCGCTTTCTCATTTCATCTCTCGGGCGCGCAGGCGCGCCGAGGCAGATGGTGGGCCTTCCCCCCAGCCCCCTTCCCGGGGAAGCGGGTGACCTTGGTTCGCCGCTGCGCGGTTCAGGGCGATATTGTCGCCGTGCCGCCAGCGCCGACTTTCGGGAGCGGCGCATGACGGCGCCGATGCTGCAGGCAGTCAATCTCTCGGTGCACTTCGGCGGCCTCAAGGCGGTGAACGACGTTTCCTTCGACGTCTGGCCCAACGAGGTGTTTTCGCTGATCGGGCCCAACGGCGCCGGCAAGACCACGATCTTCAACCTGATCTCGGCGCTCTACCGGCCGACCTCGGGCGAGGTGCGCTTCGAGGGCGAGGTGATTTCGCGCATGCCGCCGCATGTCGTGGCGCGCCACGGCATCGCCCGCACCTTCCAGAACATCGAGTTGTTCGAGCATGCCACCGTGCTGCAGAACCTGCTGGTCGGCCGCCATTGCTATCGCCACACCGGCTGGATGCAGGACTTGCTGTTCACCGGATCGGTACGCCGCGCCGAGCTGGAATTCCGCCGCCAGGTCGAGGAGGTCATCGAATTTCTCGACCTGCAGCACTATCGCGACAGTCTGGTGGTGGGCCTGCCCTACGGCGTGCGCAAAGTGGTCGAGCTGGCGCGCGCCCTGTCGATGCGCCCGCGCCTGCTGCTGCTGGATGAACCCTCGTCGGGCCTCAACACCGAGGAAACCGAGGACATGGGCTTCTGGATCGAGGACATCAAAGCCGACCTCGGCATCACGGTGATCATGGTCGAGCACGACATGGGCCTGGTCTCTCGCGTTTCCGACCGCGTGCTGGCGCTGAACCTGGGCGAGGTGCTGACCCTGGGCACGCCCGAGGAAGTCCAGGCGCATCCGGGCGTGATCGAGGCTTATCTGGGTGGAGTCGAGCAATGATTTTTTCACCACGGCGACACGGCGACACGGCGAGATTCGACCTAAAAACCTCGATTGCATCCGCAGATTTCGCAGATTACGCAGATAGATCCAGGGAATTGGGCATGTGCAGTCCATCACCAACCGGGTGCCCCAGGATATCTCTACAACGCCATGAATTCATGGAAGGTAATCTGTGTAAATCTGCGTCATCTGCGGAAAATAGGTTCAATCCAGGGTTTTCGCCGTGTCGCCGTGTCGCCGTGGTGAAAGGGTTTCCCCGCCGTGTCTGACCCCATCCTCCAGCTCAACAACATCGAGGCCGCCTACGGCGCGGTCAAGGCCATCCGCGGCGTTTCCCTGAACGTGGCGCCGGGCTCCATCGTTACCGTGCTCGGCTCCAACGGCGCCGGCAAGACCACGATCCTCAAGACCATTTCCGGCATCCTCGATCCGCAGAAGGGCAGCATCGTCTTCCGTCACGACAAGCTGGAAGGCCGCGATCCGGCCTGGATCGTGCGCCAGGGCCTGGTGCATGTGCCCGAAGGCCGCGAGATCTTTCCGCTGCTGACGGTGCGCGAGAACCTGCTGATGGGCGCCTATACGCGGCCGTCTTCGCAGCGCGACGAAGTGGCGAAGGACATCGAGGATGTCTTCAGCTACTTTCCGATCCTGAAAGAGCGCACCAATCAACCCGCCGGGCAACTCTCGGGCGGCCAGCAGCAGATGCTGGCGATCAGCCGCGCGCTGCTGGCCAAACCGACCATGATGCTGCTCGACGAGCCGAGCCTGGGCCTGTCGCCCAAGCTGACGCGGGAAATCTTCGAGATCATCGTGCGCATCAACCGCGAGCGCGGCGTGACGCTGCTGGTGGTCGAGCAGAATGCCCACATCGCGCTGCAGTACGCCGATTACGGCTATGTGCTGGAGATCGGCCGCATCGTCATGCACGACACTTGCGCCGCACTGCGCGAAAAGGACGACATCAAGGAGTTCTACCTCGGCGTCAAGGAATCCGGCGTGCGCGAAGGGCGGCGCTGGAAGAAGAAGAAGCAGTGGAGATAGACCATGTGGCAGCTTGACGGCAAACGCTACTGGGCCGAGGAACGCATCGTCGTCCCCGGCGACAACATCGCCGAGATGTTCTGGAACGCCGTGGCGCAGCGAGGCGAACGGACGCTGTTCCGCCAGAAGAAGTACGGCCTGTGGCAGAGCCTGTCGTGGAACGAGGTGGCAACCATCGTGCGCGAAGCCGGCATGGGCCTGCTCGAACTCGGCTTCGAGGTCGGCGAGACGACCTCGATCCTCGGCAACACGCGCCAGGAATGGCTGTTTTCCGATCTCGCGGTTCTTTCCTGCGGGGGCATCAGCTCAGGCATCTACCCGACCGACGCGGCGAGCCAGGTCGAATACCTGATGCAGGATTCGACTTCGGTGGTGCTTTTCGTCGAGGACGACGAGCAGCTCGACAAGGCGCTGGAAGTGCGCGAACGCCTGCCGGCTCTGCGCAAGATAGTGGTCTGGGAAATGGAGGGCCTGCGCGATCTCGACGACGAACAGGTGATCAGCTTCGACCGCCTGCGCGAACTGGGCCGTGCGCGCCTGGCCAGGATCGGCCCCGAAGCTGCCGCCGCGGAGTGGAGTGCGCGCGTGAGTTCGCGCCGCAGCGAAGACCTGGCGATCCTGATCTACACCTCGGGCACCACCGGCAAGCCCAAGGGCGCCATGCTTTCGCATCGCAACATCCTGCAGTCGGTGAAGAGCTTCAACATGGTCATTGCGCAAGGCGAGGACGACGAGCGCATGTGCTTCCTGCCGCTGTGCCATGTTGCCGAGCGCAACGGCGGCGCCTATTTCGCGATCTACACCGGCACCAGGCTGAACTTCGTCGAGAACCCCGAGACCATCCCCGAGAACGTGCGCGAGATCGCGCCGACGGTGTTCGTCGCGGTGCCGCGCGTCTGGGAAAAATTCTATTCGGGCGTCAGCATCGCGCTCAAGGAATCCAATGCCTTCGAGCAGTGGGCCTACCGGCTGGCGATCGGCATCGGCCTGGAAAGGGTCAAGCGCTACGAGGCGCGGCAGCCGACCGGCGGCTGGCTGGATTTTGCCCACTGGCTGGCGCGGGTGCTGGTGCTGAACAATGTGCGCAAGCTGATCGGCATCCATCGCAGCCGCATGCTGATCACCGGCGCCGCGCCGATTTCGCCCGACCTGGTGCGCTGGTACCTGGCGCTCGGCGTGCCCATGCTGGAAGTCTGGGGCATGACCGAAACCGGCGGCGGCTCGACGGCGATGCCGATCGACCGCATCAAGCCCGGCTCGATCGGCGTGCCCGGCACGATGAACGAACTGAAGCTCTCGGCCGAGGGCGAACTCATGGTGCGCGGTCCGAACGTCTTCATGGGCTACCTCAACCAGCCGGAAAAGACTGCGGAGACCATCGACGCCGAGGGCTGGCTGCATACCGGCGACGTCGGCACCGTCGATGAGGAAGGCTTCTACCGCATCTCCGACCGCCTCAAGGACATCATCATCACCGCCGGCGGCAAGAACATCACGCCTTCCGAACTGGAGAACCAGATCAAGTTCTCGCCCTATGTCACCGACGCCGTGGTGATAGGCGACAAGCGGCCCTACCTGGTCTGCCTGATCATGATCGACCAGGAGAACGTCGAGAAATTCGCCCAGGACCACGACGTGCCTTTCTCGAATTACGCCAGCCTGACCCGCGCCGCGGAAGTGCTGAAGCTGATCGAGGGCGAGATCGAGAGGGTCAACAAGCAGTTCGCGCGCGTCGAGCAGGTCAAGAAGTTTCGCCTGATCGACAGGAAGCTCGGCGCCGAGGACGAGGAATTGACCCCGACCATGAAATTGAAGCGTAAGCTAGTCAGCCAGAAATATGCCGAATTGATCGAGTCGATGTATCGCGACTAGGTCGGTTACGGTCTTGTCTTAACCTGAAAAAGGAGGAGGGCGCAATGAAGGGTTACACCAAACTGGCCGCAGCAGTGCTCGCGGCAACGGCAGTCGGCGCTGGCGGCACGGCACTGGCCGCCGAGCAGATGGGCGTCAGCAAGAACGAAATCGTCATCGGCACCATCCAGGACTTGTCCGGTCCGCTGGCCGGCTTCGGCAAGGCCCTGCGCTTCGGCATGCAGATGCGCGTCGACGAAGTCAATGAGCAGGGCGGCATCAACGGCCGCAAGCTCAAGTTCATCGCCGAGGATTCCGGCTACGATCCCAAGAAGGGCCTGCTCGCGGCGCAGAAGATGGTGCAGAAGGACAAGCTCTTCGCCATGGTCGGCACCATCGGCACCGCGGTCAATCTGGCGACCTTCCCGACCCTGTTCGACAAGGGCGTGATGAACCTCTTTCCGCTGACGGCGGCGCGCGAAATGTACGATCCGCTGCACAAGCTGAAGTTCTCCTTCGCCGCCCCGTATTACAACCAGATGCGCAAGGGAATTCCTTGGATGGTCAAGGAGCGCGGCGCGAAGAAATTCTGCATCATCTACCAGGATGACGACTTCGGCACCGAGGTGCTGAAGGGTGCCGAGGACGGGCTCAAGGACATCAACATGAGCATCGCCGAGAAGACATCCTTCAAACGCGGCGCCACGGATTTCTCGGCGCAGGTGTCGAAGATGAAGGCGGCGGATTGCGACACGGTGGTGCTCGGCACCATCATCCGCGAGACCATCGGCACTATCGGCACAGCGAGGAAGATGGGCTGGAACCCGAACTTCATCGGCTCCTCGGCGGCCTATACCGACCTGATCCACAAGCTGGGCGGCAAGGCGATGGACGGACTCTATGCCTTCCATCAAGTCTCCGTGCCCTATGCCGACGACTCGTCGAAGAACGTGCGCGACTGGTTCGCTTCCTACAAGACCAAGTTCAAGGAAGATCCCGGCCTGTTCTCCGCCTACGGTTACGTGGCGATGGACATGTTCGTGCAGACCGCGAAGAAGACCGGGCCGAACCTGACCACCGACAACTTCATCAAGGTATTGGAGAGCACCACCTTCTCGCGCGACATGTTCGGCAGCCCGGAATACAAGTTCACGCCGAAGCAGCACCTGGGCAACGAGAAATCGAAGGTCGGCCAGATCCAGAACGGCCGCTGGGTGGCGGTGACCGATTATCTGACCCAGTAGCCTCGGCCGGCTTCGGCAGCCAGGCATTCATGGAACAGGCGCCCCGATCCGGGCGCCTGTTTTTATGGTGCGCCCGGCAGGGCGCACTTACTTGGAGGTGAAAGTCCTCTACTCGCCCGGCAAGGGGAAGAGTTAGCCGAACGGCAAGGGTG
>Ga0156014_1053_pt2 | contig 13464 bp, 14 predicted proteins | sample RifCSPlowO2_02_FD_107668 | JGI IMG/M metagenome (GOLD analysis project Ga0156014, IMG submission 107668) | Rhodocyclales bacterium RIFCSPLOWO2_02_FULL_63_24 | reverse complement strand
TTCAAATCTAGAGTTTTCCGGACGTTGCGTCAAACCGGCGCTGCGCTAGACTCGCGAAAGATTCCCCAACGGAGCACAAGAACATGAAATACATCGACCACGGCGCCGGCGGCGCTGCCGACTGCATGCAGCTTGTCGACGGCCCGGCGCCGCAGCCCGGCCCCGGCCAGATCCTGATCGAAGTGGTCTGCGCCGGCATCAACCGCCCCGACGTGCTGCAACGCTTGGGCCGCTATCCGCCGCCGCCGGATGCTTCGCCGGTGCTGGGGCTGGAGGTCGCCGGCCGCGTCGCGGCGCTGGGCGCCGGCGTCACCGAATGGCAAGTCGGCGCTGGCGTGACGGCGCTGACCCCCGGTGGCGGCTATGCGGAGTACTGCGTGGCAGCAGCCAGCCACGCGTTGCCGATACCGGCCGGGATGGATTTTGCTACCGCCGCAGCACTGCCAGAGACCTGGTTCACGGTGTGGGCCAACCTGGTCGATCTGGGCCGTCTCAAGCGCGGCGAGCGGCTGCTGGTGCATGGCGGATCGAGCGGCATCGGCCTCGTCGCGATCCAGTTGGCCAAGCACCTGGGCGCCGAATGCCTGGTCACCGTCGGCAGCGAGGAAAAAGCCGAGTTCTGCCGCAAGGCCGGCGCGACGCAGGCGATCAATTACCGCAGCGCCGACTTTGCCGAGGAAGTAAAGGCCATCACCGGCGGCGCCGGCGTGGATGTGATCCTCGACATGGTCGGCGCCCCCTACTTGCAACGCAACCTGGCCTCGCTGCGCCGCGACGGGCGGCTGGTGTATGTCGCCTTCCTCGAAGGCAGCAAGGGCGAAGCGGACTTGATGCCGATCATGCTCAAGCGGCTGACGGTCACCGGCTCGACCATGCGGCCGCGCACCCTCGCCGAGAAAACCGCGATCCGCGATGCGCTAGCGGCCCACATCTGGCCCGCCCTGGCGCAAGGCCGGCTGCTGCCGCACCTGTTCGCCCGCTTTCCGCTGGTGCAGGCGGCCGACGCGCACCGACTGATGGAATCGAGCCGGCATATCGGCAAGATCGTGCTGGACGTCGCATCGTGACGATAAACGTCGATGTGGTTTCCGACGTGGTCTGCCCCTGGTGCTTCATCGGCAAGCGCCATCTCGACCGAGCCCTGGCTTTGTGGCACGAGGAACATCCAGCGAGCGAGGTGACGGTGCGCTGGCATCCCTATTTTCTCAACCCCGATACGCCGGAGGCCGGCGAACCCTATCGGCCGTTTCTGGAGAAGAAATTCGGCGGCCCGAAACAGTTGGAAGAACTCTGGCAGCGCGTCAGCGAGGCGGGGCGAACCGCCGGCATCGAGTTCGCGTTCGAGAAGATCGAACTGCGCGCGAATACGCTCAACGCGCATCGCCTGATCTACCACGCCCAAAACCATGACTCGGGAGTCGGCGCCGGCGCAACGGCGACTGCGGCCCTTGTGGAAGCCCTGTTCGCGGCTCAGTTCCTCGAAGGGCGGCACATCGGCGACCGCGGCGTGCTGGCGGATGTGGCTGCCGCCTGCGGCTGGAAGCGCGAAGCGATACTGCGCTACCTGGAATCCGCCGAAGATGCGGATGCGGTACGCAACGCTGTCGAGCAAGCGCAGCGCATGGGCATCCGCGGCGTACCCTTCTTCATGTTCAACAACAAGCTCGCCGCCTCCGGCGCGCAGCCGCCGGAGGCCTTGCTGCAAGCCATGCGCGAAGCCGGCGCCAACGCGCCTACTTGATCAGGCCTTCTTCCGTCATCGCCCGCTGCACGCCGGCAAGCGCCTTGACCCGCGCGACATAATCGGCCAGCAGCGGGCGCGCCATGATGTCGACACCGACCATGCGACCCCAACCGAGGATGGTGAACAGGTAGCCGTCCGCCACCGAAAACTCGCCCATCAGGTAATCGCGGCCCGCCAGTTTCTTTTCGATGACATCCAGACGGCGGCCGATCAGGCCTCGCGTGAAGGTCTTCCATTCCTCCGGAGCAGCGGGGTTGAACAAGGGGCTGAAGGACTTGTGCAGCTCGGTCGAGATGAAGTTGAGCAGTTCCTGCAGGCGCACCCGCTCGAAGCTGCCGGCGGGTGGCGCCAGTTTTGCATCCGGCGCCAGATCGGCGATGTATTGCACGATGGCCGGACCTTCGGTCAGGATCTCGCCGTTGTCCAGCACCAGCGCCGGAACGTAGCCGCTGGGATTGACGGCAAAGAAGTCGGCGCCGGTTTCGGTCTTCTTGGTCTTCAGGTCGACTTTTTCCAGGCTGTAGGCGAGACCGGCCTCGGCCAGCGCGATATGGGGCGAAAGCGAGCAGGCGCCGGGACTGTAGTAGAGCTTCATGGATTGTTCCTTTTTATGTGGGTGGGGTTGCTGCGGGGAACGCAATGGAAAGTTAACGTGGAACAACTCGTTCGGAGCGATGAGTGCTAGTCGAGCGAAGCGAGCCGATCAGTACCCCCCCGTGAGGGGGGATGGGGGCGGGCCTTCAATTCGCCTTTCACGTGTTTCATCATCGGCGGCGGAGGGCTTTCGCTGCCATGAGCGTTAGGATGACGCCCGCCGGCCCTGCCCCGCCGCCTTTTGCTCGACCGCGAATACGGCGGCCTCGACGCGCGAGCTGAGATTAAGCTTGGCCAGGATGTGCTTGACGTGCAGCTTGACGGTGTCGTGGCTGATGTCGAGCACACGGGCAATGGCCTTGTTCGACAGGCCTTGCGAAAGATGCTGGAGGATCTCGCGCTCGCGCGCGGTGAGCAGTTTCAGGGTGTCGGCCCTGGTCGCCGCGGCGTTACCGCCTTGCAGCAGGTTGACCAGTTTCAGCGTCATCGCCGGCGCCACCACGGTTTCGCCGCGCACCGCGCGCTGCACCGCGTCGACCACGTCTTCCGGTTCCATGTCTTTCAGCAAATAGCCCTTGGCGCCGGCTTGCAAAGCGGCGGCGAGATCTTCCTCGGCGTCGCTCACGGTAAGGATCAGCACCGGGCCGTTCCAGCCGTCGGCCAGCAACTGGCGCAGCAGACTGAGACCGCCGTTGGGCGGCATGTTGAGGTCGGTGATGATGACATCGGGCCGCGTCTCGGCCAGGATGCGCAACGCATCCTCGCCATTGCCGGCGATGCCGGCGACGGTGATGGTGCCGCGCTGCTCCAGCAGTTCGGCGAGGCCCTTGCGGAACAAGGTGTGATCGTCGACCAGCAGGACGCGAATCGGTTCTGCATCGGTTTGCGTGTTCATCCCGAGACGCCTCCTCCAGGCGGAAAGCTGAGTCTGACGCGAAAGCCGCCCTGCGGCAGATTGGCCACTTCGAGGTGGCCGCCGATCTTCTCCGCCCGCTCGCGCATGATGGCGAGGCCGAAGTGATCGCGCAGCCCCGGATGCTCCTGGAAACCGCCGACGCGATTGGCAATTGCGAAAAAGCCCTGCCCCCCCTTGCCATTGTCATCGACCGTGGCGTTGTAATAGTCGCCGGCGGCTTCCAGCGTCATGCTGGCTTCCGTGGCGCCGGAATGGCGGGCGACGTTGGCCAGCGCTTCCTGCAGGATGTGGAACACTTGACTCTCCTGCTCCGGCGCCAGGCGCAGGTCGGTGAGCCGGTTGTCGTAGCGCAGGGAAATCCCGGTGCGCTCCTGAAAGCCGCAGGCGAGACCTTGCAGCGCGTGTTCGAGACCCATCGGGTCCATCCGGCTGCGAAACTGCACCAGCAGCTCGCGCAAGTGTCCATAGGCATCGTCCAGCGCCTGGCCCATGTCGCAGGCATATTTGGCAGTGCGCTCCAGCGACTGATCCGAGATCGCGTCGTTGAGCATCGCCATGCGCATTTTCATGTAGGCCAGCGTCTGCGCCAGCGAATCGTGGATTTCGGCCGCCATCATCTGCCGCTCGCTGGTCAGCACGATGCGCAGGTTCTCGCGCTTGAGGCGCGCGTTCTCCAGGGCCATGCCCAAATGCTCGCCGATCGAGCGGAACAGCAGGGCCACTTCCTCCGGCAGCTCGAAGGCTTCGGGCAGGAACAGGTTGTAGGTGCCGAGCAGGCGCCCGGCATTCGACAATGGCACCACCACCATGGCCTGGCAGCCGGTGGTGAAAAAATCGCCGCCGGTACGCTCAGCACACGCTTTCAGGTCGATCTCGAACAGCGGACGATTCTGGCCGATGGCAATGCCGCACTGGCCGCAATTGCGCGATACCAGGCGCTCCTTTTCGACCACTGCCGGCGGCAATCCGCGCGAGGCGACCATCCGTAAGTGCTTGCCGTCGCTGGTCAGGACGCGCACCACGCCGGCGTCGGCCTTGGCCAGGCGGATCATGGTGCCGAGGAAACGACCCAGCAATTCGTCAAGATCGTCCTCGTCGGCAAGATTGCTGGATATCTCGGCGAGGACATGCAGGGCTTCCAGCGTGTAGCTGCCGGATGGATCGAGATCCAGTTCCTGGTGAGGCGTGTTGTCGATCCCGTTCATTCCGGAACCACCCATGCGCCGGAGTCGATCTTGTCCGCCCACATCAAGGCGGCGATAGTCTTGCCGTCGGTGATCTCGCCATCGCGCACCGCCAGGATCGCATCGGCGACATTCATTTCGATGACTTCGAGAAACTCGCCGTGATCGCGCTGGTGGCCAACGTAAATCAAGCCGTGGGCCCAGAAAATTTCGATGCGTTCGTCGGAATAGCCGATGCACGGATGCATGGTGGCCAGATGCCGCCAGAACTTGGCCTGATGCCCGGTTTCCTCGCGCAGTTCTCGCTTGGCGGTATCCAGCGGATGCTCGTCGGGATCGATCTTCCCGGCGGGAAGCTCGACGAAGATACGCCGCAGCGGATATCGGAACTGGCGCTCGAACAGCAGATTGCCGTTGTCGAGCGCGGCCAGCACCACGACGGCGCCAGGATGGGCGATCCACTCGCGGACCGCTTCGTGGCCATTCGCCAGGCGCACCGTATCGCGCCGCACATGGAGCAGCTTGCCGTCAAAAACCGCGTCACTGGCGACGGTATGTTCGATCAGTTCGGAATCGTCCATGCTTTCAATAGGGGAATAATTGATACTTGAACTTTCACCGGGACTGGGTATCTTATATTAGCTCTCATCGATATAGGAGACTTCCATGTCCGGACTCATTCCAGGTTTGAGCGCCGATGCTGTGGTGACCGTCAACCGGGTGCTGATACGCGAAGGATATACCATCGACGACCTCGAAGAGCGCGTCGCCATGCTCTGCGAGAACGTGAAAACCTACCATTCGGAAACCGGGTTTCTCGGCGGCATGGTGGTGCTCAACAGCGGCATGGTGTCCAACGAAGGCAGCACGCTCGGCCAGGCCGTGGTAAGCCCGCTGAAAGACCGCGAAGCGCTGATCATCACCTTCTGGAACTCATTCGACGAGCATGAGGCTTCGCACCGCAGCGAATCCTTCCAGCCGCTGTTCAGGAAGGTGCTGGAACTGTGCCAGAACGGCAACGAGGAAATCGCCTATCGCATGCTGTGGTCGGGCAAGGCCTATACAGCCAAGGAAGCGCGCGAAGCCAGGGCAGCGAAGGAGCGCTACGCGAAGGCCGCGTAGCGCCATTTCATTCGGGCGCAAGGGAAAATGGCGCCGCGGCCAAAAGGCCCGCGGCGTGGAGCTCAGCCTACAGCGAGCGCATCAGCGCGGTGGTGCAGACCATCATCACCAGGTCGGGGAACAGGCCGAAAGCGGCGACGGCGAGGCCGTTGAGCGAGAGCAGTAGGCGCAGGTCGGCACCCGCGGTGATGGGTGCGGAATCGACCGGGGTGTCGAAATACATCAGCTTCACCACGCGCAGATAGTAGAAGGCACCGACCAGCGAGAACATCACAGCGATCACGGCGACCGCCGTGTAGCCCGCCTTGATGGCAGCCAGCAGCACCGCAAACTTGGCGAAGAAGCCGATGAAGAACGGGATGCCGGCCATCGAGAACATGATGATCAGCATCATCGCGGCGAACCACGGACTGCGCTTGTTGAGTCCCTTGAAATCTTCGAGATTCTCCGCCTCGTAACCGGCGCGCGAGAGCAGCAGCACCATGCCGAAGGCGCCGAGCGACATCAGCACATAGGCGACCGTGTAATACAGCGCCGAACTGTAGGCATTGACCGCGGTGAAGGCGTCCACCTGGCCGCCAACGACACCCGACATCAGGCCGAGGACCATGTAGCCCATATGCGAAATCGCCGAATACGCCAACATGCGCTTGATGTTGGTCTGCGCGATGGCCGCGAGGTTGCCGAGACCGATGGACAGCAAGGCCATGATCAACAGCATCTTCTGCCAATCCACCGCCAACCCGAACAAGGCATACACCAGCAGGCGCAGGGCCATGGCGAAGGCTGCCAGCTTCGGTGCGGAACCGATGAACATGGTCACCGCCGTCGGCGCACCGTGATAGACATCCGGAATCCACATGTGGAAGGGCACCAGGCCCAGTTTGAAGGCGACCCCGGAGACCAGGAAGACCAGACCGAAGACCAGAACCGACTTTTCCGACTGGCCGTGATACAGGGCCTGCGCGACACCGCCGATTTCCAAGCTGCCGGTGGCGCCATAGATCATCGACATGCCGTAGAGCAGCAGGCCCGAGGCCAGCGCACCGAGCACGAAATACTTCATCGCCGCCTCGGTGGCGCGCGGCGAATCGCGATCGATCGCCACCAGGCCATAAAGCGAAAGCGACATCAATTCGAGACCGAGGTACATCGTCAGGAAGTTTGCCGCGGAGATCATCACCATCATGCCCAGCGTGGCGTAGAGCACCAGCACGTAGAACTCGCCCTTGTCCAGCCCGCGATCGGCCATGTACTGCCGGCTGTAGACCAGCATCATGATCACTGCGAGGTAGGTCATCAGCTTGAGGAAGTCGGACAGGAGATCATCGACGAACATGTTGCTGAAGGTCAGCGTGGTCTGTCCGTCGGAGGTGACCAGGGTGATGGCGGCACAGCCCAGCAGGGTGATCACGGTCAACATCGCCGCCATCCAGCGATGGGTAGCGCCGAAGACCAGGTCGACAAACAGCACCAGGAAGGACATCAGCAGGAGAAAAATCTCCGGCGCCGCCGGGTACAGGTCGGGCATCACGAAATTATTCAGCATCGCTTCTCTCGTGTCTCTTGTTGCCTGCCCGCGAAGCGGAGTTCCAGGCATGCGCAGCAAGTGTGCCGCTCATAGGGGTGCATTACAGTTTGCTCGCCGCAACATGCTTGAGCAGGTTATCCACCGACGCATGCATCACTTCGGTGAACGGGAAGGGGTATACGCCCATGGCCAGAACGCAAGCGGCCAACAGGCCCAGCACCAGGAACTCGCGGCTGCCGATATCTTTCAGTTCGGCGACGTGGGCGTTGCCAACCTCGCCGAAGACCACGCGCTTGATCATCCACAGCGTGTAGGCGGCGCCCAGGATCAGCGTGGTGGCGGCGGCGAAGCCAACCCAGAAATTGAACTTGATGGCGCCCAGGATCACCATGAATTCGCCGACGAAACCGGAGGTCGCTGGCAGGCCGGAATTGGCCATGGCAAAGAAAACGAACAGCGCCGCGAACTTGGGCATGGTATTCACCACGCCGCCGTAGTCGGCAATCATGCGCGAATGCATGCGGTCGTACATGACGCCGACGCAGAGGAACATCGCGGCCGAGACGAAGCCGTGCGAGATCATCTGCACCAGCGCACCTTCGATGCCGATCTGGTTGAAAATGAAGAAGCCGAGGGTGACGAAACCCATGTGCGAGATCGACGAGTAGGCGATCAGCTTTTTCATGTCGGTCTGCACCAGCGCCACGAAGCCGATGTAGATCACGGCGATCAGTGAAAGCGCGACAATCAGCGGCGCCAGGTGGTGGCTGGCATCGGGTACGATCGGCAAGGAAAACCGCACGAAACCGTAGGCGCCGAGCTTCAGGGCGATCGCGGCAAGCACCACCGAGCCGCCGGTCGGCGCCTCGACGTGGGCGTCGGGCAACCAGGTATGCACCGGCCACATCGGTACCTTGACGGCGAAAGACACCAGGAAGGCAATGAAGATCAGAATCTGCGGCCCCATCCCGATGCGCATCTGGTGCCAATCGAGGATGTTGAAGCTGCCGCCCGATTCGAGAAACAACCAGATCAGGGCAACCAGCATCAGCAGCGAGCCGAGCAGCGTGTAGAGGAAGAACTTGATCGCCGCATAGACGCGGTTCGGTCCGCCCCAGGCGCCGATGATGATGTACATCGGAATCAACGAGGCCTCGAAGAAGACATAGAACAGCACGCCGTCCAGCGCGCAGAAAATGCCGTTCATGAGGCCGGACATGACGAGGAAGGCACCCATGTACTGGGCCTGCTTGTCCTCGATTACTTCCCAGCCGGCCAGTACCACGAGCACGGTGATCAGGCTGTTGAGCAGGATGAAGGGCATCGAGATGCCGTCCACCCCGAGCAGGTACTGGACATTGAAGCGGGTGATCCAGGGTGTTTGTTCGACGAACTGCATGCCGGCGGTGCTTGTGTCGAAGCCGGTGTAGAGCGGAATGGTGACCAGGAAGCCGGCGACGGCAACCACCAGCGACAACCAGCGCACCAGCGTACGGCGTTCGGAGCCGATCCAGAACACCGGCACGGCGCCCAGAATGGGGACCCAGACTGCAAGACTCAGGAGTTGCGAATTCATCGGATTTTTATTCCATCAGGCCGGTGTGCATGAGTGCTCAGGCCCTGTTGAACCAGAGTGTCAGCAAGGCAAAGACGCCGAAGATCATGCCGAAGGCGTACTGGTAGATGCGGCCGGTCTGGAACAGGCGCACCAGCCCGGAGATCCAGCCGACGGCACTGGCCGACCCGTTAACCATGACGCCATCGATCAGTACCTGGTCACCGCCCTTCCATAGACCGCGCCCGACGCCGCGCGCGCCGCCGGCAAAGAACCAGTCGTTGAACCTGTCGAAGCCATATTTCTCTTCGAGAATGGTCGCCAGCACGCCGGATTTCTGCTTGATCACCGCCGGCAGGTCGGGACGGACGATATAGAGGTACCAGGCCGTCGCCGCACCGGAAATCGCCAGCCAGAACGGCAACGTGGTCACACCGTGGGCCATCATACCGAGCACGCCGTGAAACTCGTGCGCCATGGTGGCCATGCCCTTGTGTGCAGAGGATATGGTAATCGAATCGCCGAACCAGTTGCCGTAGAGGACAGTGCCGATCAGCCAGCCCGAAGCGATCGCCGGTATCGCGAGGAGAATCAACGGCACGGTGACCACTTTCGGTGTTTCATGCGGCTCGACCGGGCCATGGTGGCCGTGGTGATCATCGTGATGCGCGTCATGGCCATGGGCGTCATGCGCAGGCTCGCGGAAGCGCTCCTTGCCGTGGAAGGTAAAAAAGATCAGACGGAAGGAATACAGGCCGCCGACGAAGACAGCAGCCAGCGCGCAGAAATAGGCGAAGCCGGCGCCCGGCACCTGGGCAAAATGTACCGCCTCGATGATCGAGTCCTTCGAGAAGAAGCCGGCGAAGGGAGGCAGCCCGGCATTGGCGATGGCGCCGATCAGCATGGTGGCGTACGTGATCGGCATGTACTTCCTCAAGCCGCCCATGCGCCGCATGTCCTGCTCGTGGTGCATGGCGATGATCACCGAGCCGGCGCCGAGGAACAGCACGGCCTTGAAGAAGGCATGCGTCATGAGGTGGAAGATCGCCACCGAGTAGGCCGAAGCGCCCAGCGCCATGGTCATGTAGCCGAGCTGCGACAGGGTCGAGTAGGCGACCACGCGCTTGATGTCGGTCTGTACGATGGCGATCAGCGCCATGAACAGCGTGGTGATGGCACCGATGACGATGACAAAGGACAGGGCCGTGTCCGACAATTCGAACAGCGGCGACATGCGCGAGACCATGAAGATACCGGCCGTCACCATGGTTGCGGCATGGATCAGGGCGGAGATCGGGGTCGGACCTTCCATCGAGTCGGGCAGCCAGACATGCAGCGGGAACTGCGCCGACTTGCCCATGGCGCCGATGAACAGGCAGACGCAGACGGCGGTGATCAGCGGCCAGCCGGTGACGGCCTCGGTCATGGCAGCCAGCTCATTGCGCTTGGCGAATACCTGAGCGTAGTCCAGGCTGCCGGCATAGGCGGCAATCAGTGCGATGCCGAGCAGAAAGCCGAAGTCGCCGACGCGGTTGACCAGGAAGGCCTTGAGGTTGGCGTAGATCGCCGTCGGTCGTGTGTACCAGAAGCCGATCAGCAAGTAGGAAACCAGGCCTACCGCCTCCCAACCGAAGAACAACTGGACGAAATTGTTCGCCATCACCAGCATCAGCATCGAGAAGGTGAATAGCGAGATGTAGCTGAAGAAGCGCTGGTAGCCAGGGTCTTCTGCCATGTAGCCGATGGTGTAGACATGCACCATGAGCGAGACGAAGGTGACCACCAGCATCATCAGGACCGTCAGCGGATCGATCAGGAAGCCGATTTCAAGCTTGAGCCCCCCGGACTCCATCCAGGTGTAGACGGGGCCGTTGAACAGATGACCGGCCTGCACGTCCTGGTAGATCAGCACCGAGAGCACGAAGGAAATGGTGACGCCGAGAATGGTCACCACGTGGGAGCCGGTACGGCCGAGAATCTTGCCGAAGAAGCCGGCAAGGATGGCGCCCGCGAGCGGGGCCAGGGGGACCAGCAGATAGAGATTTTTCATGCCCATGTACCCACTAGCCCTTCAGGCTGTCGAGATCTTCGACATCGATTGAGGACAGGTTGCGGAACAACACCACCAGGATCGCAAGACCGATCCCCGATTCGGCGGCTGCTACGACCAGGATGAAGAAAACGAAGAGCTGGCCCGAAAGATCGTTGAGGTAGTGCGAGAAAGCGACAAAATTCAGATTCACCGCCAGCAGCATCAGTTCGATGGCCATCAGCAGCACGATCAGGTTCTTCCGGTTGAGGAAGATGCCGACCATGCTGATGGCGAACAGGATGGCGGCGAGTATCAGGTAGTGAGAAAGTGAAACCATGCCTTATTCCCCTTGCTTCGCCGACGGGGCGGGAAGTTCGACCTCGGGCGCCATCTTGACGATGCGCATGCGGTCCTTGGCCTTGACCGCAATCTGGTCGGACGGATGCATGGCCTTGGTGTCCTTGCGCCGACGCAGGGTCAGCATGACGGCCGCGATGATGGCGACCAGCAGGATCACGGAAGCGATTTCGAAGGGATAGGCGTAATCGGTATAGAGCACCCGAGCCAGTTCCTTGGTATTGCTGTAGTTCGCCGGAAGGTTCTGCGGCGGCAGACTGGCCAAGCCGAAGTAGCGACCGGAAAGCACCACCGCCATCTCGCCCACCATCAGCAGGCCGACCAGGGCGCCCAGCGGCAGGTTGTTCCAGAACCCCTGGCGGATGCGCTCGATATTGATGTCGAGCATCATGACCACGAACAGGAAGAGCACCATCACCGCCCCGACGTAGACCATGATCAGCGCCAGTGCCAGAAACTCGGCCTGCAGCAGCATCCACAAGCCCGCCATGTTAAAAAAGGCCAGCACCAGGAACAGCGCAGCGTGCACCGGATTGCGCGCCGTGATCACCCGCAGGGCGGCGAACACCGTCACTACGGAGAAAATGTAGAAAAGAATGGTCTTGAATTCCATGGCTGGATTAGCGTGGCATTAGCGTGAAATCACTCGTTCGGAGCGACGGGTGATTGTCGAGCGAAGCGAGCCGACCAGAAGCCTCCCCGCGAGGGGAGGATGGGAGGGGCGGGCTTTCAATTCGCCTTTCGAATATTTCATCATCAGGGGTGCCGACATCTGCATGAAAGTTAGCGGTAAGGGGCATCCTGCGCACGATCAGCTGCGATCTGCGCTTCGTTGCGATCGCCCACGGCCAGCAGCATCTGTTTGGTGTAGTAGAGATCGCCGCGCGCCTCGCCGTGGTATTCGAAGATGCGGGTCTGGACGATCGCGTCGACAGGACAGGCCTCTTCGCAGAAGCCGCAGAAAATGCACTTGGTCAGGTCGATGTCGTAGCGCGTGGTGCGGCGGCTGCCGTCGTCGCGCTCCGCCGATTCGATGGTGATCGCCATGGCCGGGCACACCGCCTCGCACAGCTTGCAGGCGATGCAACGTTCCTCGCCGTTCAGATAGCGGCGCAAGGCATGCAGGCCGCGGAAGCGGTTGCTTTGCGGCGTCTTCTCTTCCGGATACTGGATGGTGATCTTGCGCGCGAACATGTAGCGGCCGGTGACCGCCATGCCCTTGAACAGTTCCTTGAGGAACAGGCTACCAATGAAATCCTTTGCACCCATGATGATCTCTCTCGGCCCTATTTCCAGATAGTCAGCGGCGACATCATCCAGACGCCAACCACCAGAATCCACACCAGCGTCAGCGGCACGAACACCTTCCAGCCCAGGCGCATGATCTGGTCGTAGCGATAGCGCGGGAAGGTGGCCCGAATCCAGAGGAAGAAGAACAGGATGGCAGCCATTTTCGCTGCCATCCAATGGAAGCCGTTGGGCAGGAAGCCGACCGGGGACAACCAGCCGCCAAGGAAGAATACCGAGGTCATCGCCGAAATCAGGATCATGTTGGCGTACTCGGCGAGGAAGAACATCGCGAAGGCCATGCCGGAGTATTCGACCATGTGGCCGGCAACGATTTCGGATTCGCCCTCGACCACGTCGAAGGGCGCACGGTTGGTCTCGGCCACGCCAGATATCAGGTAGACCCCGAACATCGGCAGTAGCGGCAGCCAGTTCCAGGAAAATAGTCCGAGTCCGTAACCGGCAAACAGGCCCTTGCTCTGCGCACTGACGATTTCAGTCAGATTGAGGCTGTTCGACACCATCAGTACGGTGATCAGGCCGAGGCCCATCGACACCTCATAGGAAATCATCTGCGCTGCCGCGCGCATGGCGCCGAAGAACGGGTATTTGGAGTTCGATGCCCAGCCGGCGACGATGATGCCGTAGACACCGACCGAACTGATCGCCAGCAGGTAGAGCACGCCCGCATCGACGTTGGCCAGCACCCAGCCCGGCGAGAAAGGAATTACCGCCCAAGCCGCCAGCGCCGGCGCGATGGCCATGACCGGGCCGAGCACGAACAGCTTCTTGTCGGCCGCGGTCGGAAACAGCACTTCCTTGAAGAACAGTTTCAGGCCGTCGGCGATGGGCTGCAGCAGACCCCAGGGACCGACCCGGTTGGGGCCGATACGAACCTGCATCCAGCCGATGATCTTGCGTTCCCAGAACGTCAGGTAGGCGACCGACAACAGCAGCGGCGACAGGATCAGGACAATTTTGAGCAGGGTCCAGATCAGCGGCCATACGGGCTTGACCAACGGCCACAAGGAGCCGAGCAAGCCTTCGAGAAAGGGGACGACCATGGCTTCCATCACGCCTTCTCCACGCTCAGAACGGAGGACATCGCACCCAGGGCGATGGTATCGGCGTGCGCCGCCGCG
>Ga0156014_1144_pt1 | contig 14313 bp, 10 predicted proteins | sample RifCSPlowO2_02_FD_107668 | JGI IMG/M metagenome (GOLD analysis project Ga0156014, IMG submission 107668) | Rhodocyclales bacterium RIFCSPLOWO2_02_FULL_63_24 | reverse complement strand
CCCAATTCGCCAGCGCGAATTGGGGTCGGCCCGCGTTGATCTTGATGACGCCATGAGGCGCCGTACCGCCAGCGCCGACTCTTGGCTGCGCAGCGCTGCGGAGTCTTACTCGGCGCGCCCGGTGAGCTGGAAGGCGGCCCAGAAGAAGGGGTGCGGGAAGGCTTGCCGCGCCTTGATCTGCGCCTGGCGCAAGGCCTCGCGTTTGTCCATCGACGCCAGATTGCGGTAGAAGGCCTGCATCAAGGTGGCCGTTGCGTTGTCGTCCACGCTCCACAGGCTGGCGACGATGGAGCGGCTGCCGGCGTAGAGGAAACCTCGCGTCAGGCCGACCACGTCGTCGCCGCTGGCGATCTTGCCCAGCCCGGTCTCGCAGGCGGAAAGCGTTACCAGGTCGGCATCAAGGCGCATCGAATACAGTTCGCCCGCGGTCAGGATGCCGTCGTTGTCCGCGCTCTTGGCCAGGTAGAGGCCCGAGCCGAGCGGGTCCTCGGGCTGGAATTTGCCATGGGTCGCGAAGTGCAGCCGGGAAAACGCCGCCCCGACGTGCTTGAAGCCGCTCTCGCTGGCCTCTTTGCGCAGCAGCAGGCGAGAGTCGGCATAGAGCCCGGCGATGGCCTTGGCTTCGTCCTCGGCAAACTGGAGATCCAGCTTGGCATCGCCGAGGTCGGGATTGCCCAGGGCCAGCAGTTGCGGCGCCTTGCCTTGCCAGGCGCGTCGCAGATACTTGAGCACGCCGGCGCTGGGCAGGTGGCGCAGTCCGTGGCGGTCGATCAGGAAGCTGCCGTTGGCATCCTGCAGCGCGGCGAAAGGCAGGTAGTGCAGCGCGCCGTGGCCAACCACCACCACGTTGCGGGCGCTCAGCGCCGCCGCCACGGGCTGCCAAAGCCGCTGGTGCAAGCGCTGCGCCGGCGCCTGCCAGCGTGCGCTGTCGGCCTCGCCGAGCGCGTCGCGCAGGCGCCCAACGTCCTCCGCGAGCCCCGCGCCGTCGAGCTTCAGCGCCTGCAGTCCGCTGCGGCCGAGGACGAACGCATACAGCTCCTGGCCCTGGTAATAGTATTCGACCAATTGCTCGTCCTCGCCGAGCAGGGCCTTGATCTCCGCCAGGGGCACGGCGCCGACGCTCACCAGCGACGAGAAGTCGGGCGCGGCCGTGCGGAGTTCCTCTCGTGCCGCCACCAGATTGCGCACCCCGAGCGCATTCGGACCCGTGGCGGCATCCGGCACTGGCGCCGAAAGATCGACGGCATCGAGCTGCAGCAGCAAGCGCCGGGTTTTCTCGGCGTCCGCGCCGGCGATGGCGAAGCTTTTCTTCACCGACAGCATGTCGACCAGCGCCCGCGACTTGGAGCGTTCCACGTAGTCGAAGGCTTCCGCCGCCTTGCCTTGCGCGACCAGGAGGCCGACCAGCCTGGCATACAGGCTTTGCTTGTCGCCGACAAAGCCGATCTTGCTCGACTCGGTGTGGATGCTGGAACGCTGGAGTTCGACGATATCCACCGCCTGCCGGTAATACGTCGCGGCCAGTTCGAACTGCCGCTCGGTCTCGGCGACCCGTCCGCGCTCGAACAGCGCCACCCAGTAGAGGTCGCCCATGTCCTTGAGCCGCGCCGAGGCCAGGGCTTCGTCGAAGGCCGCCTTGGCCTCGGCGTGCTTGCCCGTTTCGGCCAGGGCTTTGCCGCGCATGATGATGCGCGGCATCTCGATCACCGTGGTGGTGCTGTCGCCGCGGTAAGCGTAGGGGCCGAGGCCATTCACGAACGACACCACCACCTTCATGCCCGAAGAATTGTCGGGAATGTATTCCAGCGCTTCCGCGTAGCGTCCCAGCGCCATGTAGACCTGCGACAGGGCGTTGTTCTTGATCCAGCCCCACATCCTGCCGCCGATGAAGGGGCGCGAAACGTCGTCGATCTGGGCGGCAAGCTGCCTGGCCCGTTCCGTGTCGCCGCGGCGCACGGCCGACAAGGCAAGAATTTCCAGGGCGGCAATCCGGTAGCGGATCGTCGGATACAGCGAGGTGCCGCCGGCCTCGGGTATGCGCGCAAGGATGTCCAGCACCGTGCTCGCCGAGGCAGCCGCCTTCGGGTAGTCGGCCAGTTCGAAATGGGCCCGCGCGCGCAGCGCATCAGGGAGAGGGCGGGCATCCGATGCCGAAATGAACATGAGCCTCTGGTCAAGATCGAACTCGAATTCGCCGCGATTGGTTCGTTGTTCGAGCTGGTCGGCGCAGGCGAACATTTTTTCGTATTGCTTGAGCTTGCCGTAGGCGATGCACAGATAGCTGAGCAGGCTTGAATCGGGCTTGGCGCCGCGCCCGAGCCGGGCTTCTATTTCGTCGCGCAGATCGACATAGCGGCCGGCCGTCTCCAGATAGGTCAGGCTTTCCTCCGCCCGCGCCGGCGCCGCCCAGGCCAGGGCAGCGGCGGCGCAGACGATGCCGCACGCGGCCGCGATCCGGTCCAGCAGACGCGGCGAACTAGCGGCGTGAATCCGAAGCGGGCGCGTCATTCCAGCGGCAAATAGAAGAACACGAAACGGCCCTGCTCGACGTTCACCATCAGCGTGGCACCGTGGTGCAGGCCGTAAACCGCGTAGCCGGGCATGGCGCCCGCCGAGTGGCACTCGCTGGCATGCTGGGGCGACTCGAAGTCCCGGTCGCGGTCGTACCATGAAAGGAGCATGTAGCCGCCGAGACGTTCGGCGGCCTCGGCATCGGCCAGTTTCATCGCCGCCAGGTAGTCGGCGAGCGGCAGCGGCGCGGCGAGTTCCGCCACCGTCACGCCGGGATAACCCTGCGCGCCGCGCGGCGCGCAGCTATCGGTCATGGCCTCGGTCGGCGAGTCGGGTGCCACGCATCCAGGAAGCGTCGTCCTTGCCGCCTGCAAGCATGTGGGTTTCGCGCTCACTGGCCAGCAGTCCGAAGCGTCCCATGGAAATTCGACTGAGCAGGAAATCGAAGGTATTCCCGATCCGGTTGCCGATCTGGATCATCAGCGCGGCCGCTTCGATCTGGCGCGCGACCGCGACGCCATAGCGGGCCGCCAAATCCGCCTGGGCCTCAGCGCTCGGTCGCCCGTCGGTTTCGGCCCAGTGAATGGAAAACAACAGGGCCGGGATCTCGCCGGCGGGGGAGTTCGTCAGGTCCTGCGCCAGCAGGCCGGAAATCTCGTGTTTTGAAATACCTGCCAGCGAGGCCAGATACTCATGGCCGTAAGCGCAATGCCGGCAGCGATTGACGCCGGTGACGACCATCATGATGCGCTCGCGAAAAGCCGCCGGAATCCCGGATTTCGACGAAAGCGCAAGAACGGGGCGCAGACTCGACATCACGCAGTACAGGTCGCGAACGAAGGGCAATGGGCTGCGATAAATGCGCCGACGGAAAGCCGTGCCGGGGTGATTGCTTTTCATCGCGTGGAGCGCAGCGGAAACGCACTGTCGGGTTGCAGGTGCATGGCTTGGACGGACGGTCAGGGACGAATTCAAACTATACGCGGGACGGCAACCGAATCTGAGCCAATGTCGGTTCGTCGATCGACAGGGCATTACGGCAAGCCGGTCTTTGGTGCTTCTTGGGCGCAGATGTGATTCTCCTTCAATAAACTCCTGAGATCATATAGACGGTTGATCGACAGCTCGGTGAATGTGTGTTCAGCTGACAATAGCAAGGTCCCGTCCAGAAGATAGAGATCCTCCTTCAGGATCATGCCTGGACGCAGGCGTTGCAGCGAAATATGGTGCTCACTCCATCCACCGCTGCTGCCAGGTTCTGCGCGAGTTGGTAAGGGAATCGATGCCCCGCGCTTGCTGCAAGGCGATCGAAGTTCGGCGTCAGGCAAGCCCTTGAACTTGGTTCTGACAGCCTCGTAGGCAAACGGTGGCCTCAGGCTGAGCTTCTCGGACAGGCCTTTGGCAAGCTTTTCATCGATCATGGCCGGGGTGATGGGCTTGACCAGAAATCCGTTTATATCCAGTGCCAGCGCAGCGCCGAGGACCTCCATTTGAGAAAACGCAGTGAGAACAACGATCCGGGTGTCCCGCTTCGCAAGCGTTCTCCCTGCCCTGATCATCTTAATCACCTCCAAGCCATTCATCCCGGGCATGTTGACATCGGTAATGACCAAATCAAACGTGTTCGACTCGAATAACTTAATCGCCGATTCGGCATTGTCAGCATCGGTGGTTCTTGCGAATCCCAAATTGTGAAGCACAGAAACAACTAGTTTGCGTGTGAAATCGTCATCTTCGACCACCAGAATATTCTTCTCGGTTTGATTTCGCGGCACCGATGGCGATAGCACATCTGGTCTTTGGTTGTAGGTCTCCACGAAACCACGAAACGCATTCAGGTCCATCGGCTTGGCGATCAAGTAACCCTGAACCGTATCGGCTCCCATGGTCTTCAGCGCATCCCAATCCTGTTGCGTCTCCACACCTTCAGCGACGCACTTGATCGACAGTTTGTGCGCCATGTCGATACTCGACTCGACAACAATGCTCATCGCGAGATTGTCGGTACAGTCTTTCACAAAGGACTGATCAATCTTAAGTTCGCTAAAGGCGATGCGCGTCAACTGCTGCATGCTGGAATAGCCGGTTCCATAATCGTCGATTGAGAGTGCAAAACCCTTTACGCACAAGCGGGCCAGGTTTTCCAAGGCACGAGCGACACCGGTCATCGCTGCCGATTCGGTGATTTCGAAGGTGATGTATTCCGCCTCGACTCCAGCATTGCGTACTACCTGCGCTATCTTCTCCGCAAGTCCCGCCTGGTCCAATGAGAGCAGGGAAAGATTTACGGAAATGCTTAGCGGCTGGCATCTGTCGATAAACCAGCGGCACGCCGTTGCAGATTTTTCGAGTATGAGGAACGTAAGGTCGTCAATATTTCCGCTTTGTTCCAGTTGCGGGATAAAGGCATAAGGATCAATCACACCGTGCTCCGGGTGAATCCAGCGCGCCAGGGCTTCCGCTCCCACCAACCGCCCTGTTTTCAAATTCACCTTGGGTTGGAAGAACGGTTCGAATTGATTGGCTTGGATTCCCTTCTGTATCTCGGAAAGGCTGAAGGACTTCGCATCGGCTGGTCGTTGCCACTTGTTCTCGGCAAGATGGTGCTTGGCCAGCAGTTCCTTGAGTCGATGGAGAACGATCGGCTTCTCGATTGTTCCCAATAGCTTGAGGCCGTACATTTTGGCCATCTTGCCAACAGAGGAAAGCAATTTGCCATCCAACGCACTGGTCAGGATAATTCCAATTTGGTGGCCTTCCTGGGCCAGATGCCGCAGAAATTCCATGCCATCCATTTCAGGCATGTTCAAGTCGCAAATCGTTACATCCACGGGTTTGGTGCCGACGCCGCGAACGATATCAAGAGCCTGTCTGCCATTGCCCGATTCGGATATCGATGTTGCGCCGAGCGAGCGCAGCATGTTGATGACCAACTGGCGCTGAAAGTCATCGTCCTCGACGACCAGGAGATGCAAGTCATTTACGGTCATCATGCTCTCCACTGATTTTCTCAACGGATCTGCCAAGTTCGCTAAGGTAGGCATCGAGTTCGGCGGCGGCTTCGTCGAAAGCGGTCCTCGCTGCCTGAGCGCCCATCAGGTCTCCATTGCTTGCCGCCGATTCGATGGCGGCGCAGACGTTTGCCAGAGAACCTGCGCCGACCATGCGGCACGATCCTTTCATACGATGGGCCATGGTCTCGGCGCTGGCGAGATCGCCTTGTTCCAGCAGTTGAATGAGCCTGGAGCTGTCTATGCGAGTATGTTTCTGAAAATCTAGAAGTATCGGAATGTGCTGGTCGCTGTCCGGGACGACCTGCTTCAGCGCAGCAAAATCAATGGGCACTTTGCTCTGGCCACCCAATGCGTCGTGCGACAAAGCAGATGATTCGGTGAGATCATAACCGGCGACAGACAAGCACGTCGCCACTGCCTTCTTCAACTGCGCCAGATTGTTCGGTTTGACCAACAATCCGTCAATTCCTGCTGCCTTGCATTTCTGGGATTCCTCGATCAGCGCGTTGGCTGTCCAGGCAATGATCGGCGTGTGGGGGCGTGCTTCTACGGTCTCGATTTCACGTATTGCCCGCGTCAGCGCATAGCCATCCATCTCCGGCATGTGGCAGTCGGTAATGACCAGTGCAAAGTGCCCATCGCGCCACATCGACAGCGCCACTCGCCCGTCCTCTGCGGTTTCCGCCCGAAAACCGAGCAGCACGAGCTGGCGTGCGAGTAGATTGCGATTGTTCGGATGATCGTCCACGGCCAGAACCTTGGGTGCATCCACGCTGCCGTCGTACAGAGGCAGCGGCACTTTTTGCTCCAATTCCGGATGCGCGCTGTGCACCGCGATTGTCGGTGCGTCGGAAATCGGTAGAGTCAATGTGATGCTGAATGTCGAGCCCCGACCTGGCTCGGTGTCCAATGCCAGTTGCCCATCCATCAAGTCCGCCAGGCTACGGCAGATTGCCAAGCCAAGTCCTGTTCCACCATACATGCGAGCAGTGTCGGACCCGCCTTGCCGGTAGCGCTGGAACAAATTCTGCTGGACTTCTTTGGAAATGCCGACACCCGTGTCTTTGACCGAGAAGCGTATACGGTCGCCGCTATCGAGTCGATCAAGAAGTACGGCGCTAACCTCCACTTCACCGCGATGGGTGAATTTGATCGCATTGCTGACGTAGTTGTTCAGCACTTGCGACAGGCGCAGCGGATCGACGATGTACGCCGGGCCAAGGCGTGGATCCGCTCGCTGCCTCAAAACCAGATTCTTAGCGCTGGCGACACGCGAATAGGTATTGACGATCTCCTGCAGCAACAGAGGTATCGATGTCGCTTGTGGCGACAACTGCAGTTTTCCCTCCTGGATTTTCGACCAATCAAGAATGTCGTTGACGATACGTAGCAGCGCCCTCGCGGACCCCCATGCCGAATTCAAGGTGGACGATTGCTCGCGATCAAGGTCGGTCATGGAGAGGAGTTCCAGCATTCCGAGCATGCCCGTAAGTGGGGTCCGGATTTCATGACTCATGGTGGCGAGGAAGGAATCCTTGGCGTTGTTGGCGATATTGGCTTCCTCTCGGGCAGCGATAAGCGCGTCTTCGGCTTGCTTGCGGGTTGTTATGTCGCGTACTACGCCGGTGAAATGGAGCTCGCCTCCCAGTCTCATCCTGCTAATCGCAAGATCCATGGGGAAAGTGGCGCCATCCTTGCGTCGTCCAGTGACCTCGCGTCCGCTGCCAATGATGCGCGCCACACCGCTTGCAACGTGATCATTGATATAGCCATCGTGCCGGCCGCGATCGGGCTCCGGCATCAACAGCTTGATGTTTTGCCCGATCATTTCGTTCGCGGCGTAGCCGAAGATTCGCTCCACGGCCGGGTTGATCGTCTGGACGATGCCGCGCTGGTCGATGGTGATGATGCCGTCGACCACGGTGTCCAGGATGCTTTGAATCCGCGCGGAGCTATCGCGCAAGGCAGCGATAGTTCCGTCCAGATCCTTGTTCAGGGATATCAATTCGGCTGACTTCTGCTGAACGAGTTGGCGCTCGCGGCGTTCGCCTGCGTGCGCCGTGGCAAGCTGGGCGTAAAGCCTGCCGTTCTCAAGCAGAAGGATCACAAGTACGAAACTCGATGCCAGTAGACCGTATATCCGACCTGTGTACCACCCGAGATCGTAGCGGCCGTGGTTGAGCACCGCGGCCAGGGCGACATCGAATACCCATGCACACATGACAACCATGAGCCATAGGTCGATCGCCAGATGCGGGCGCCGGCGCCAGAGCAGCACCAGGGCGACCAGGATCATCAGCCATGTAGCAGAGGCGACAATGATTTTTGTCTGGGCATCCGTGTCGCCCTGCATGATTGCGGGAAGTCGGTCGTGACCTGCGGTGGTGAGCAACGTCAGGCCAACTGCCAGGACGAGAACGGCTGCAAGGCCCGCCATGACCGCCCGATAACTGTTTTCGTGCGCTTGGCCCCCGGCGGAGGCCGGTTCTTCTCCCTGGTTCTTGAGCAGCGCATAGCCAACGATGAAAAGAGGGAAGCCGCCATGCCACAAGAAATAGATCCATGCAGCCGTTTGGGGTCCGGCGCCGAGCAAGCCGGCCGGCGAGAACAGCCCGGGGAAACTCAGTGCCTGCGCTACCGCCATGCAAGCGCTGAAGAAATAGGCGCATGCGAGCACCAGCAATGCGCGAAAGCGGAGGATCGCAAACTGGCTGAGCAGTAAGACGGCGGTGATCAGGTCGTTGATCACAAGCGCTGACTGGTACATCGGAAGAAACGCCGGTATCGGGATCAACGGCGTCTTGGCAAATGGCGCCGTCGCGAGAAATATCCCGGCGGACACGAGCACGAAACAGAGGGCAACCAGTCGCTCGCGGCGGCCCGCAGGCATGGTGGATAAGAAAATGCGCGCGCCGTCTGTCATTTTGCGCGGTGTGGTTCCTGACTGACGAAGGCAATGCTACTCAGCGGTGTCATTTGGCCACCAAGGTACGCATACGAAACGTGCTGCCAGTACCGTGCGTCAAAAAGAACGAGCCATGACAGCACATCACCGCGGCAGATTACTCATAATATGCATATGAAAAACATAATGCAAATGAACTAAATTTATATGCCGGGCGCAACTGACGTAGTTATCCTTATTTGTCTCATTCGCGCCGTGCCCGCCCTATAACCATGTCGATAGTGTGTTCAAACGACTCGATTGGAGGGCTGATGGCTGCAGGAGTTTTGTTGAGGCTTTGAACTCGCGTGCACTGGCCGTCGTGGGATCGGATTTCAAGAACTCAGCGGGCGCATGCAAGGCAACTCAGGGTGCATGGATGCTCTTACCCGCATAAATCGCCGTGTCGCCAGCGCCGAATCCCGAGGCTTCTTCTGCCATCGGCCACGCGATAACGCAGGATAATCGCCCTCATGAAAACTCTCCGCGATACCAAACTATCCATGCTCGACCTCGTTGCCGTTCGCGAGGGGGGCAGCGTGGCTGAGGCGCTGGCGATTGCGCTGCGCACCGCGCAGCATGTCGAGCAGCTCGGCTTCACCCGCTACTGGCTGGCGGAGCACCACAACATGCCGGGCATCGCGAGTTCGGCGACGGCGGTGCTGGTCGGTTACATTGCGGGCGGCACCCGTCGCATGCGGGTCGGTTCGGGCGGAGTGATGTTGCCCAATCATGCGCCGCTGGTGGTGGCCGAAGCCTTCGGCACCCTGGCCGAGATTTATCCGAACCGCATCGACCTGGGCCTCGGCCGCGCACCGGGCACCGACAGGATCACGATGCGCGCGTTGCGCCGCGACCGGGTCGAAACCGAGGATGACTTCCCGCGCGACGTGGCGGAACTTCAACAGCTGCTGGCCGAGCCGCAGGCCGGACAGCGCGTGGTGGCGATGCCGGGCGCCGGTAGCCAGGTACCGATCTGGCTGCTCGGCTCCAGCCTGTTCTCCGCCCAGCATCGGCGAGTTCCTTGCCGCTGCGGTGATCGGCGGGCCGCAAAGCGTGGCCGCCGGGCTGGCGGGATTGCAGCAGGCGACCCAGGCCGACGAGCTGATCCTGGTTTGCGACATCTTCGATCCCGATCTTCGGCTGCGCTCGCTCGATATCGCTGCGGCGGCATGCGGGCGGTGAACTCGCGGCGGAGCCGGTCAGAGCCGCACTCGTCAACGAAGAAGGCCACCCGCAGGTGGCCTTTTGCTTTACTGCGGGTAGGACTTAGAACTTGAAGCCGTACCCGACACCGACCAGGAGCGGATCGAGTGTCAATCCGCTGACCTTGTTGCCGCCCACCTTCAGATCGGCCTTGATGTAGGTCTTCTTGATGTCGAAGTTGATGTAACTGTTCTTCCCCACCTTGAAGTCGAATCCGACCTGGAGCGCGCCACCGACGCTGGATTTGCTCAGGCTGGAGGACGAAGCGGTCAGCGCATTCACCACGGGCAGATCGACGCTGGAGATCAGCGTGTAATTGATACCCGCACCGACATAGGGACGGAAGCTGGCTTCCGGCGCAAAGTGGTACTGCAGCGTCAACGTCGGGGGCAGGGCCTTGAAGGTGCCCGCCTTGCCCACGCCGTTGATCTGAACCGCGAGCTTCTGCGGATACGTCAGGATCAATTCGGCCGCGATGTTCTTGGTGAAGAAATAGCTGAAGTCGACTTCGGGAATCAGCTTGTTGTCCGCCCACACCGCGTTCGAGGCAAGCCCCAATGTCGGAATCGGGTCGGATTTCTTGATCGGCTGCAGGTCGACCGCGCGAATGCGCATCATCCAGTTGCCTTCCGCCTGCTGGGCAACGGCAGCTGTGGTGCCAAGGACGGCAGCAACAGCGACAGCCAGTTTTACTATCTTCATAACACTTCCTTTCATGGATGGAAAATTTAAAGCTCAAGGGAAAAAGGAAAGTGCGGATAATAACCATACTTAAATTGTGGGAATTGATTTGGGTCAACGCTCGGCGGCTTTCAGGCGACGTGGAAATGCGGGCATGATTTGGTCGCGCGGAGGCCGGAGAACGCCCACCGGCGCACGTGGGCGGCGGGACTGGGCAACGCCGGGCTCGCGTAGAATCAATCGGGTCGAAGGTCTCAACGGGTAAGCTCGCGCACCATGCCGGACGGCGGCCATACATTGCAGGAAAGCGTTGCCTTGCAACGCGCGTCACTCAAGCAGCTGATCGAGGAACCGCTGCGTTGCGCGGCGCGGGCCAGCGCGGCCGCCTGGGGCGAGCGCGCCGCGCTGAATGCCGAATTGGCCCGCCTATTCCCCAGCGTGCCGCATTGCCGCTACCTGTACGCGATGACGCTCGACGGCGTGCAGATTTCCGACAATGTCGGCAGCGCCGGGGTCGATGAGACGGACTTCGGCCGCGACCGCTCGCATCGGCCCTATATGCGCGAATCGCAGCCGGCCACGGGTTTCCTTCTGTCGCATTCCTACATCACCCTGCGCGATCGGCGCCCCGGGTTGACTGCGATCCAGATCGTGCGCAGCGCCGCCGGTGCCGCGGTCGGCTTTCTCGGCGCCGATTTCTATCTGCACGATCTGCCGCTGACGCGCGAGCGCTTCGAGGAGAAGCGCCAGTGGCGACAACTGCGCGGCGATCCGTCGATCCGCAGCCAGGTCTTTCACCAGACCCGCAGCGAGAGCGAGATGGACCGCCAACTGACTACGGTGCTCGGCGTCGTCGAGGAACTGATGGTCGATCACGGCATGTACCACATCATGCTGCACTTCTCCAGCAGCCGCGCCGTGTACTGGACGCTCGACGATCCTTACCGCTACCGCCTGTTCGACATCCAGGCCCTGGTCGATCCCGACACCTGTCTCGCCTATCCCAAGCATCCCTATCCGGCTGACGCGCTGGTGCCGAGGGAGCGCATCCGCGCCATCCTCGACACGCTGGGCTCCTTGCGTTTCATCGACGAGACCTTCTATCTGCGCACCGGCACGCTCAACCTGTTCAACGGCATCGTCGGCCTGACCTTCTCCTGCGACGGCTCCCACTACATGCCCTGGGACGAGTTCCTCAAGATGGACGTGGCGTTCTGGTTGGGGACGGTCTGAATTCCTTATAGCCCGATCGAGCGGTATTGCGCCGTCATGCGATGGGTGGCACCGGGCGCTAGCTGAATCACATCCTCGGCGGCGTTGGCGGTTTCGACGCAGACCATCGACGTCCAGCCCTCGGGACAGAAATCGCCCATCTTGTCGGCCTTCTCGGTCCACGGGCTCCACACCACGGTGGAGTGGCTGCCGGTGCTGGTGACGAGGATGCGGCGCTTCAGCAGCGGGTCGTGGATCTCGCAGTGGCCGTGCGTGGCGAGGTAGATGCGGTCGGTTTCGCCGCTGAAATCGACGGCGCCGTGCTGCGTCTTGCGCGTGCCGCCATCCACCTTGTCGAGGTAGTCGCAGGCGTCCAGTCCCGTGATCGTGGTCTGGCGGATGTCGCCGATCTCGAAATAGGTATGCAGGGCCTGGCCGAGTTCGAAGGGGACGCTGCCGGTATTGGTGGTGGCGAGCTCGACTTCCAGTTCGGGGCCGACGGTGACGCTGTTCCTCAGCGTCGAGGGCTGCGGCCAGCGCGCGCGGGTGGCGTCGGACTGCACCAGCTCGAATTCGAGGTGCAGGCGGTGGTCGGGCAGCAGCGTTGCCTCGATCAGTTGCCAGGGCACGGTGCGGGCAAAGCCGTGGCCGGGAAACTGCGCATTGCTTGGATGGGCGCCGAACCAGGGCCAGCACACCGGAACGCCGCCGCGGATCGACTTGCCCGGCGCCAGTTTGGCGAGCTTGCTGAGCCAGATCAGCGGCGGCTGTCCGGCCGGCTGGTAGCTCATGACATGGGCGCCCTGCAGCGCGATGCGCGCGCTGGCGTGGCGGGTGGTGACCTGGGCGACGACGAAGCCGTCCGGGCTTTGTTCGAAGGCAAGAATGTCGGCGATGGCGAAACGGCGGTTCAGTTCAGCGGCTTGGCTCATGGGTATTTTCCGTGGGAGGTTGGCGATTTCGGCGTTGACGAAAATTTCGGAACACAAAACTAATGCAAAACCCGAAAAGTCAGGCTGCATTGATTTGATGGCGCCATAAATCGCCGTCGCACCGGCGCCGACTATCGGGCTGGCCGCGGCCGATAGGCGGCGCAGTCCCGGTCGCACGCGGCGTTACAATTGCTGCGTTGTCTGTCGCCGCCTTTCTTTCCGTCGCCGATATTCCGCCGAACATGAATCTGTCTTCCTCCGCTTTCGCCCGCTCGATCTGCCTTCGCCTGCTGATGCTGGCGGCGCTGGCAACGGCAGGTTGCGCGACCAATCCGGTGACCAAGAAGTCCGAGCTGAGCTGGCTGTCGGAGCAGCAGGAAATCAAGATCGGCACCCAGCAGTACCTGCAGAACCAGCAGTCGGCGGGCGGCAAGTTCATTCTCGACCCCCAGCTCGCGGCCTACGTCAATGAAGTCGGGCAGAAGCTGGTGAAGGTCAGCGACCGTCCGAACCTGCCGTTCGAGTTCGTCGTGATCAATGATTCGGTGCCCAATGCCTGGGCTTTGCCGGGAGGCAAGCTGGCGGTCAATCGCGGCCTGCTGACCGAGTTGAAGAGCGAGGCGGAACTGGCGGCGGTGCTGTCGCACGAAATCGTGCATGCCGCCGCGCGCCATGGCGCCAGTTCGATGGAGCGCGGCATCCTGCTGTCGACCGGTGCGGCGATCATTTCGGTGCTGGCGTCCGACAACAAGCATTCCGACCTGATCGAATTCGCCGCAGCGGGCGGCGCCGCGCTGATCGGCTTGCGCTTCAGCCGCGAGCATGAGCTGGAGGCCGACCACTACGGCATCGACTACATGGTGCGCGCCGGCTACGACCCGAAGGCGGCGGTGGAATTGCAGGAGACCTTCGTGCGCCTGTCGGGCGACAAGTCGGCCAACTGGCTGGCGGGCATGTTCGCCACCCATCCGCCGTCGCAGGAGCGCGTCGAGGCCAACCGCCGCATGGCGGCGACCTTGCCGGCGAACCTGCATCGCGGCGAGGACGTGTATCAGCGCAAGCTGGCTTTCCTGATGCACTCCAAGCCCGCCTATGCGGCCCATGATGAAGGCCGCAAGTCGCTGGCCAAGGACCCGGCGCATGCGCTGGCGCAGGCCGAGCGGGCGATCAAGCTGGAGCCGCGCGAGGCGATGTTCTACGCCCTGCGCGGCGATGCCCTGAAGAAACTGGGCCGCACGACCGAGGCGGAGGCGGACTACAGCGAGGCAATCAAGCGCAACGGCGAGTACTACGCCTTCTACCTGAATCGCGGCCTGACCCGGCAGCGCCAAGGCAATGCCGCCGGCGCGCAGGCCGACCTGGAGCGCAGCAACGCGCTGCTGCCTACGGCCGCCGCGCATTTCGTGCTGGGCAACCTGGCGCAAAGCGCCAACAATGCGGGCAAGGCCATCGAGCATTTCAGGCTGGCGGCCGCTTCGGATTCGGACATCGGCAAGCGTGCCGGTGCTTCGCTGGCGCGCCTCGATCTGCCGCGCAATCCCGGCAACTACCTCAGGGTCAATGCGGTGGCGGACGGCAACGGCAATCTCGGCCTGCGGGTCACCAACCGCAGCCCGTTTGCATTGCGCAATGTGCGTGTTGCCGGCGCAGTGCTGAAGACCGATTTCCACCGCGAGTATGTGCTGCCCGGAAGCCTGCCTGCAGGCAAGTCGGCGGTGGTGGCGATGGGCGTCAATCTGGCGGACTTCAGCGGCGGCCTGGGCCGGGTCAGCGGCCAGGTACGCAGCGCGGATATCGCCGAATGAGGCACCCG
>Ga0156014_1020_pt1 | contig 14432 bp, 16 predicted proteins | sample RifCSPlowO2_02_FD_107668 | JGI IMG/M metagenome (GOLD analysis project Ga0156014, IMG submission 107668) | Rhodocyclales bacterium RIFCSPLOWO2_02_FULL_63_24 | reverse complement strand
CTGCGAGCCCGGTGCCGAGTGATGGTGAAGCATTGTCCAATGGGGTTTGAGTCTGAGCGGGAAACGTGTATCCAATGGGGTATGAGTCTGAGGTTTCCCCGCAAAAAATCAATGCGAATCCATTGGGTAGCATTTAGGTGTGCATGCATGGAGCCGATAAACCCTCCATCTCGGTGACCAAACGTCGAAGGAGGCGGACCATGCATGCGAAAGGAATTGTAGGGCTGATGCTTAAAGATTACCTATCCGGATTGCACGAGAAGCGAGCAGAAGCATTGTGCGCCGGGGTGAGCGCTGCCGTGTCGGGCGGGTGCCTCAGCCTGAGCGGTTTGGCACATCGGGTCGGCGGATCGGCGGCGCTCCGTCATCGGATCAAGCGCATTGACCGACTGATCGGGAATGACGCAATTCACAAGGACCGCTCGGTGATTTACAGCGAACTGGCGGCGCGTTGGCTGAGCGATATTGGCCACACCCTGATCGTCGTTGATTGGTCTGATCTCACGCGCGATCAGAGTTGGCATTTACTGCGGGCGAGCGTTGCCGTCGAGGGTCGAAGCGTGACGCTGTACGAGGAAGTTCACCCACGGAATCGGTTGGGGAGCCGGTGGGTGCATCAGCGTTTCCTCGGCTGTCTTGAACGAATTCTGCCGGCTGGATGCAAGCCGATTCTTTTAACGGATGCCGGGTTCAGGTCGAGCTGGTTCGATGCGGTTGATCGACATCGTTGGCAATGGATAGGCCGGATTCGCAATCGCGATCTGGTGTGTGCCGAGGGCGCACCCTGGAAGCCCGCGAAGAGTCTCTATGCTCTTGCAGGAGAAGAGCCGCAAGAGTTTCACGTCAGACATGTTCGCAAACATCCAGCGACTCGCCGGATGGTGCTGGTCAAGCGCACGGCGAAGGGAAGAGTCTCGCGGACGCGTTTCGGGAAGCGCCGCATTTCCAAGGTGTCGCTCGTGGCTGGAAAGTGGGAGCGTGAACCCTGGCTGCTTGCATGCTCGTCCGGACTCGCCCACCTCAGCCCGGTGGCAATTGTCGCGCTCTACGCCCAACGCATGCGAATTGAACAGGAGTTTCGCGACACCAAGAATGAACGGCTTGGGATGGGCTTGCATGGTATGCGTCCGGCTGTGCCACCTTGAGAGGCTGGATATAGGCGGATAGTGTCCGCGTATTTTTGGCGGACACATGGACACTATGGTGGTGAAGGCGGCGCCGAGGAGGACGAGGCGGAGGCACAGTCCCGAATTCAAGGAGCAGGTCATTGCCGCCTGCCGGCATCCGGGCGTATCGGTGGCGGCGATCGCGCTGGCCAACGGGCTGAACACGAACATGCTGCGCAAATGGGTCAGGGACCATCGGGCGGAATCCGCACCGGATCAGGCGACGGCTGAATTGGCGGTTGCACCGTCGGCGATGGTGCAGTTGACCGTGGCGCCGAGCGTGCCGCCGGCAGAAATCCGTCTGGACGTGCGTCGTGGCGGTACAACGGTCCAGATGGCGTGGCCGGTGGACGCGGTGGCCAGCCTGGGGCAATGCCTGCGCGAGCTGCTCGGATGATTCGCCCGAGCGAGATCTGGGTGATGGTCGAACCGGTGGACATGCGCGGCGGCATCGATGGCCTGTCGCTGCGGGTGCAGAACCTGCTCGGACGCACCCCGTGTGACGGTGCCGCCTACGCCTTTCGCAATCGGCGGGGAACGCGCCTGAAGCTCTTGATCTGGGATGGTACCGGCGTGTGGCTGTGTCACCGGCGACTGCATCGCGGCCACTTCATCTGGCCGACGGCGGACACGAGTAGCGTGACGCTCTCGGCGCGGCAATGGAACTGGCTGGTCACCGGCGTCGACTGGCAGCGCCTCGATGCCCCGGCGCCGGTGCATTGGCGCGTGTAATGCGGCAGTCATGCAAACTTTGTGCGCGAAATCATCGCCGAAACGACACAACAAAGCGAATGACAACGACCTGTTCGCAAGGCTTGGCGGGCTCTCGGTCGCTACAATTGCGGCATGGAGTTGCACACTGAACTGGAGCGCCTGATTGCCGATCCCGCGATTGCGGCGTCGGTAACGCAACGGATCGAAAAACTACTGGCGCAGGCGCGCGAAGCGACGGAACGCCAGACACGTGAAGTCGAGCGCAAAGCCACGGAGCTGCATGCCGCCCAGACCAAGATCCAGGCGCTGACGCTGGAACTGGCGCACCTGCGGCGGATGCGCTTTGGCGTCAAGAGCGAAGCCCTGGATGCCGAAACCCGCGACCTGTTCCAGGAAACCCTGGCCAGCGACGTCGCGGCGGCCGAAGCGGAACTCGCCAGGCGCCAGGCGGAAGAGACGCCCGCCGCTGCCCGCCCGAAGCGCGAGCGGGCCGGCCGGCAACCGCTGCCTGAGCACCTGACGCGGATTGAACACCGCCATGAGCCGGAATCCTGCACCTGCGGCCAGTGCGGCAAGGATCTCGTGCTGATCGGCGAAGACATCAACGAGCAACTCGACGTCGAACCGGCGAAGTTCTTCGTGCATCGTCACATTCGTCCGCAGTACGCGTGCCGCGCCTGCGAGACGGTGACGGCGGCGCCGATTCCGTCGGCGGTGATCGATGGCGGGATGGCCGCCACGGGCCTCTTGACCTGGGTGATCATCGGCAAATACCTGGATCACCTGCCGTTGTATCGCCTGGAACGGATGGCGGCGCGGGACGGCGTGACGCTGGCCCGCTCGACGCTGGCCGAATGGGTGGGCCGTATCGGGGTGACGCTGCAACCGCTGGCGGATCGGCTGACGGCGCACCTGCTGAAACGACCGATCCTGCATGCCGATGAAACTCCGGTGCAGCAACTGGATCCGGGCACCGGCAAGACCAAGCGCGCCTATCTGTGGGCCTACATGAGCAACGTGCTGGAAACGGGACCGCCCATCGTGGTGTTCGATTACCAGACCAGCCGGTCGGGTGCGCATGCGCGGAACTTCCTGGCGGACTGGCAAGGTGCGCTCATGGTCGATGACTTCGGCGGTAATGTTGCGGCCGAAGTTATGTTGCGCTCGGAAGGCTCAGACCGCCACCTGGAAGATCAGCGCCGCCAAGCCGCACATAACTTCGGCCGCAACATTACCGCCGCTATGTTCTGCGCAACATAGCGGCGGGTACAAGGCGATCTTCGGCCAAGGGGTCACCGAGTTGGGTTGCTTCGCCCACGCGCGCCGGAAGTTCTTCGATCTCAACGAGGCACAGGCCAATCCGATTGCCCAGCAGGCACTGCTCAGGATCGCCGCGCTCTACGCGATCGAGGCACGGGGACGACCCATGTCGATCACGGAGCGCGGCGAACTCCGACAACGGGAAGCGCTGCCGTTGCTGGCGTCCATGCACGAGTGGCTGAAGGCGACACGCGTGACGGTGGCGAACGGGGGTGGCACCGCCAAGGCGATCGACTACAGCCTGAAGCGTTGGCTGGCACTGCGCCGCTATGCCGAAAGCGGCAAACTGCCGATCGACAACAATCCGGTCGAGAACGCCATCCGGCCGATTTGCCTGGGCAAGAAAAACTGGCTCTTTACGGGTTCCGAACGGGCGGGCAAGCGCGCGGCGGCGATCCAGAGCCTGCTGGCCACCGCAGCGCTCAATGGCCTCGATCCGGCCACCTGGTTGCGTACTACCTTGGAGAAGCTTCCAACCTGCCTCAACAGCGAAATAGATTCGCTGCTTCCGCTTCGCCAGTCCCCTCTACTGGATCACGCCACGTAAGTCGACGTGGTAGGGACGGACGCTTACCTTGCATGTCGCGCGCAGTCGAAACGCGCAGCGATTCGAAATGCTTCTGCTCATCGGGCACTTGGCGGCATGGTTGCTGCGCCTGATCGGCGAAGGCGCCCAGCAACGGCAGATGACACTTCAGTTCCAGAGTACAGGTCGAACTGTCCGACGAGAAATATCCGTTATGACTCTCGCCAGTCGTGTCGTCGAGTTCGGCCTCGCCTGGCTCACTCCAACCATCTTGCGAGACTCGCTTGCGCGCTTGCGACTTCAAGCCCGAGGAGCCTGTCTTGAACCATGAAAATGAGGGGAAACCTCAGACTCTGACCCCTATTAGTTTGCGGCACCGGTCTGCGTGCCGAGAAAAGACCAGCGAAGAGCTGTCATTCAATCGCTCGCAAGAAACGCAGCAGCTCTCGCGCCATTGTCTATGGCACTTCCAAACTCAGTGAGTTTGTCGAAGGCCACGAAATCAAGCAGGAAGTAGTCATTCCGTTGGGACTCATTTCGGTCGATATACGCGTAACTGACCTCAAGCTGAAAATTGTCTTGGATTGGCTGTGGCTCAGAATCAGCATAAAAGTCGACGGAGAAGATTCGGTCAAAGGAACTGCACACGACTACCGGGTGTTCAAGAACCGCTATCGGATGCTGGTTGGATTTTCGAACCGACGGAATTGTCAGCGGCTGGCCTCGCATGGATGTCATGGCATTCAAGGACTGATTGAGTGCCTTGTAGAAGGGCTCGTTCTCGGCTGCTTTGGTATTACTTGTTGAGAACAGCTTGGCAACCCGCGAACTTTGAGATAGATAGTGATGCTTTTCGGTGTAGAAATTGCCGCGCCTAAACGGCCCACTCGCGCACACAAGGTCAAGCGCAGATTCTCGATCTTTGTCTGCAAACCAAAACACGGCATCCGAAGCAACGAACTTACATTCGATGAACAATCGAACGGCGATGTCATTCACTACGTGGCCAAACGAGTCCGTTAGAGGCCATAACTTCTCAGCCACTAGGTCTATTTCGCGCGCCTTACTCTGGGTTTGATCCATGTAGTAGGGGCTAATGACAACGTGCCACCCATTGTCGGCAAACCAGCGAGCAACTTTCGCGTGAAAGCTGTTCCCACTGTTGCGAATCAACTCAGCAATTTCGTTAGGAACGGTCATCGGTTACAGCCACCATTTGAGAGGCATAACGCGGGGGCGACCGCAGGGTTATGCGCGTGCATGTTCTCGACCAAGCTCACTGAGGAGAAGTGTCTTCAGTTGGGGCAATTGATTCACTGCAGCGGCGAGAGCAGCACGCGCTAAGTCTTGCATGGTTGCGAACGCTGGGTCTTCCGGCGGATGAAGGCGAAGCCTTTCTGCCTCCAATAGATCGAGATAAAACTTGAAAAGCGCGCCGGATAGCTCTGAATGAAACGAGAAGAGGTCCTTCTGCAACACATGATACAAGCCGTGTGCAGGATAAAGCGGCGATTGGATTCTTACCGCGGCACTCTCCGACGACGCATTGAGAATGTTGCCCCATCCAGTGAGCATTTTCTCAAGGGACTGGATTTCGAGCAGAATTCCCAGGGCAATATTCCGTCGCTTCTCCACCTGTTGCTTGTTCCACATCTGGCTAGCGGAAATATAGCCGATTAGGCCGCCGGCGAGAGTTGTCAGAATCGGTACCAGCGCCTTAACAATTTCGATATCCATAGTCACCTCTGGTGAGGAAATGCCACACACCGTGCAGTGTTCATTGTCCTTCCTCCCTTTCTGGCCCAGCGCGCTGCTGGCGGATTTCCCGCCAGCATAATCAGCTTCAATGCCGATGGCAATAACGGTGATCGCCATCGGAGGCTGCGGCGTTGTTGCCGCAGGTGCATCAGTCGCCGTGGCGTCAGCGCCGACTATTGTTCAGACCTCGATTCGCCCGACCTTGCTTCTCTGGTGCCTGTTGTTGGCGATCAGCGCCACCAACACGATGGCGGCGCCCATCAGTTCGAGGGCTTCCGGGCGGCGGCCCTGGGCGATGGCGATCAGGTAGGTGATGACCGGGGTGAAGTTGGCGAACAGGCCGGCGGAGAGGGGGCCGAGCTTGGCCACGCCCATGTTCCAGAACAGGATGCCGAACACCGAGACGCAGAGGATGATGAAGGCGAGTTGCGGCCAGGCCTCGATCATCTTCTCCGGGTTGGGCGGCTGGCTGTGGCCGGCCAGGGTCGCGACGATCAGCGCGGCGGCGATGCCGAGGAGGCCGAGCAAGCAGGAGAGCGCGCTGTAGCGCACCGGCGACCAGCCGGGGAATTGCTGGCCGCCCAGCGTGTAGGCGGTCCAGAACAGCGAGGCGAGGAACACCAGGCCGTTGCCCAGCGCGTCGCCGCCGACCAGTCGCGTGACGTCGCCGGCGGTAATGACGAACAGTTCGCCGACCAGCGCCAGGGCGATGGCGCCGAGCGTGAAATTGTCGGGTCGCCGATGGGTGCGCCACCACTGGAACAGCGCGACCTGGATCGGGCCGAGTGCGAGGATCATGCCGCTGATTTCGGGGCGGGTCAGCTTGAGGCCCTCGAACAGGCAGACGCCGAAGCCGGCGAAGCCGAGGCTGCCGAACAGGCCGATTTTCCACAAGTGGCCTTCGGTGCGCAGCGCCGCGCGGCCTTCCCGGAGCCAGAGCAGGACGAGGAAGACGCCGGTCGCGGTGGCAAAGCGCATCGCCGTCAGCCAGTAGGGATCGACGGCGTGCAGGGCCGATTTTCCGACCGGCAGGAAGGCGCCCCAGATGGCGATCACCAGCAGCATGTAGAAGGTGCCGCGGCGGTGGTCCTGGTGTGCCTGTGTCATGTTCGTTTCACAGGTGCAGCACGCCGCCGGCGAGGTGCCGCGAGGCGGCGAGGCGGGTTAGCGTCGGCAGCAGGTTGAGGCCGGTTTCCTGCTTCAGGTGCTTGGCGGCGGCCTTGAGTTCTTCGAGAGTTATGCGAAGCGGTATCCCCTTGCGGGACGGCGTTGGCGACCCGCCGACGGCGGCCAGCGCGATGGCGTTGCCGCTGTCGCAGGAGGGAAAGGCGATGGCATGACCCGCGAAGGCTTCCTGCAGGCGCGCCACGCTCTTGCTGAAATCCTTGCGCCGCGACAGCAGGTTGACGCAGAGCAGTCCGTCGCTGGCCAGCCGGGCGCGGCAGTCAAGGTAGAAGGGCAGGGTATCGAGCCGGCCGGTGCGGGCGTCGGCATCGAAGCCATCGACCAGGATCAGGTCGTAGCGCCGCTTCGATTCGATCATGAAGTCGGCGCCGTCGCCGTAGCGGATGTCGATCCGCGCCGGATCGTCCGGGAGCTTGAAATACTGTCGGGCGACGGCTTCCACCTGCGGCTCGATCTCGACCACGGTCAGCTTGGCCTGGGGCCGGTAGCGGTAGAGGAACTTGGTTACCGACGCCGCGCCGAGCCCGACCTGCAGCACCTTGCGCGGCCAGTCGCCGGCGTGCAGCAGCAGCGGCATCATCATCTCGCGGGTGTAATCCAGTTCGAGCGCATAGGGACGCGCGATGCGCATCGCGCCCTGGATCCAGCTCGATCCGAAATGCAGGTAGCGGACGCCGGCTTCCTCGCTGAGATTGATATTCAATGCAGCAGCCGCCCGTCGGGCGGAAACAGCTCGTCGACGATCTCCGGGCCGAAACGGTATTCGTGGCCGCAGATCTCGTCCTCGATGGCGATCATCTCGGCATCGGCGAGCATGGCTTCGACTTCCTCGCGGCCCAGCGAGAGCAGCATGTTGCGCACCTTCTCCTCGTCGCGCGGGCAATGCCAGAGCGCCGCACGCGGCGCGTACAGGCGCAGGTTTTCCTGGTGGAACAAGCGGGTGAGCAGGGTTTCCGGCGGCAGCGCGAGTTCGCCGGCCTGCACGGTGGCGGCGAGCTGTTCGATGCGGTTCCAGCCGTCGGCATCGCGCGCGTCGGCGTTCGGCAGTTTTTGCAGAAACAGTCCGCAGGCGGTATCGGCCGTGGCCGCGAGCCACAAGCGCGTTGGCTGCTGTTCCGACTGTTCCAGGTAGTGCTCGAAGATCGCTGCCAGCGTCTTGCCCGCCAGTGGCACCACGCTCTGGTAGGGCGTCTGTGCGGTTTTCGGCTGTAGCGTCAGCACCAGCTGGCCATCGCCGAGCAGGGCGGCGGCGCTGGCCACGCAGGCCTCGGCATCCGCGGTCAGTTCGCTCTTGGCCATGCCGCGCAACTGCAGTTGTTCGTTGCAGTCCATCACCAGCATCGATACCGGGCCATGGCCCTGCAACTGGAAACTCAGGCGTCCGGGTGCCTTGAGGTTGCTGCCGATCAGTGCCGTGACGGCCGCCAGCTCCCCCAGCAGTTCGCGCACCGGAGCTGCGTAGTTGCGGCGGCTGGTCGCCGCTTTCCAGGACGGGCCGAGCTGCACCAGCGCGCCGCGGATGTCGAGGTCTTCCAGCAGGAAGCGATGCACCGAGTCCATGGGATGCCTGGAGTCGATGTTCAACGCACGAAGCTGTCGAATACGGTCGGATCGAAGCCCACCAGGAATTGTCCCGCGTCGTTTTCGACGACGGGGCGGCGGATCACGCTGGAGTGTTCCATCATCAGGGCGACGGCCTGGCTCTGGGTGGTGACGGCCTGCTGTTCGGGCGTGAGCTTGCGCCAGGTCGGACCTTTGGTGTTGATCAGGGTTTTCCAGCCCAGGGTACGGCACCACTGCACCAGCCGCTCGCGCGGCACGCCCAGCTTCTTGTAATCGTGGAATTCGTAGCGGATGCCGTTGGACTCGCACCAGGCAAAGGCCTTCTTCATGGTGTCGCAGTTCTTGATGCCGTAGATTTTGACCATTGCAATGCGGGGGAAGGTTTCGGGGACGAGGACTCGAATCATAGCAAACAGGGCACTGTCGGCCGCCGCGACTTGTATTGTTGGCGGCGTCGACATCGAGCCTTAGAGGGTTCAAACACGGCATAATCGCTTGCCATGAATACCTCGATTCTCCTGCGCCGCGTCCTGCCGGCGGCGCTCATACTTATTCTTGCGGTCGGCGGCTTCGTTTGGAGCAGCCGCGCCAAGCCGGTGCCGGTGGTGCTGAAGACCGTCGATCGCGGCACGGTCGAATCCACCGTGGTCAATACCCGTGCCGGCACGGTCGAAGCCTGCCAGCGCACCAAGTTGTCCACCATCATGGGCGGGCGCATCGAATTCCTCGGGGTCAAGGAAGGCGACAAGGTGAAGCGGGGCCAGCTCCTGATGAAGCTGTGGAACGACGACCAGAAGGCGCAGCAGACCCTGGCCGAAGCCCAGCGCGCGACTGCCATGCAGCGCGTCAAGGAGGTGTGCACCACGGCGGCCAGTTCGCTGCGCGAGGCCGAACGGCAGACGTCCTTGCGCGGCCGCGGCTATGTTTCCGAGGCGCGCGAGGACGCCGCGCGCAGCGAGGCCGACGCCCGTCGCGCGGCCTGCGATACGGCGCGCGCCGACATCGTGCAGGCCGAGGCGCGGATCAGGGTGACCAAGGTCGAGCAGGGCCGCACGACGCTGTATGCCCCATTCGACGGCATCGTGGCGAAGATCGTCGGCGAACTCGGCGAATATTCGACGCCGTCGCCGCCCGGCGTGCCGACGCCGCCGGCGATCGACCTGATCGACGATTCCTGCCTCTACGTCAATGCGCCGATGGATGAAGTCGATGCGCCGCGGATCAAGGCCGGCCTGCCGGTGCGCGTGACGCTCGATGCCTTGCCCAAGCAGCCGCTGACGGGCAAGGTGCGTCGCGTCGCGCCTTATGTCGTGGCGGTCGAGAAGCAGGCCCGCACCGTCGATGTCGAAGTCGATTTCGACCTGCCTCCGGGCGGCCTGCTGGTCGGCTACAGCGCCGACGTCGAGATCGTGCTCAGCAGCCGTCCGCATGCCTTGCGCGTGCCGACTGCGGCGCTGATCGAGGGCGCGCGGGTGATGGTGCTCAACGCCGACAGCGGCAAGCTCGACGAGCGCAAGGTGAAGACCGGGGTCGCCAACTGGGAGTTCACGGAAATCGTCGAGGGCCTGGCCGAAGGCGAGCGCGTCGTCATCTCGCTGGAGATCGAAGGGGTGAAAGTCGGCGCCCGCGCCACGGCGGCGACCAACGATAACGCCAAGTAGCATGGCCGTAATCCAGCTTGCCGGCATCGAGCGCGTGTTTCACCTCGGCGACAGCGTGGTGCACGCGCTGACCGGGCTCGATGTCGCCATCGACGCCGGCGAATATGTGGCGATCATGGGGCCGTCGGGTTCCGGCAAGTCCACCCTGCTCAATCTGCTGGGCCTGCTCGACCGGCCCGACGCCGGCGCCTATCGGCTCGAAGGCCGCGACGTGACGACGCTCTCGCCCGACGAACAGGCCGCCGTGCGCAGCCGGCGCATCGGTTTCGTGTTTCAGAGCTTCCACCTGGTGCCGCGCCTGACGGCGGCGGAGAACGTCGCGCTGCCGATGATGCTGGCCGGGATTCCGGCGGCGGAACGCGCCGCGCGAGTGCGCCAGGCGCTCAAGGATTTCGGTCTCGACCAGCGCGCCGACCATCGCCCCGACCAGCTTTCCGGCGGCCAGCGGCAGCGCGTCGCGATTGCCCGCGCCACCATCATGCAGCCGGCCGTGCTGCTGGCCGACGAGCCGACCGGCAACCTCGACCGCGCCACCGGCGACGACGTGATCCATTTGCTGGAAGAACTCAACCAGCGCGGCATGACGCTGATCATCGTCACCCACGATCCGAAAATCGGCACCCGGGCGGGGCGGCAATTGATGATGGAAGATGGTGAGCTGAAGAGCGACAGCGCGCGTCCGGCGGCTGTCGCCGGTTGAGGCGCGGACATGCGCAGCGCCGACGTCCTGCGTTTCGCCCGCGATGCGGCGACCGGCTATCCGCTGCGCACCTCGCTCTCGGTGCTGGCCATGGCCATCGGCGTTGCCGCCGTGGTGGTGCTGACCTCGCTCGGCGACGGCGCGCGGCGCTACGTGGTGGAGCAGTTCTCCGCGCTGGGCAGCAACCTCGTCATCGTCCTCCCCGGACGCTCGGCCACCGGCGGCTTCAGCCCGGCCAACGCGCTGACCACGACGCCGCGCGACCTGACGGTGGACGACGCCTTTGCGCTGACTCGCTTGCCCTCGGTGCGCCGCGTGGCGCCGCTGACCGCGGGCAACTCGGAAATCAACGCCAACGGGCGGCTGCGGGAAGTCGTGGTGGCGGGCACCGCCTCGACCTATTTCGACATTCGCAGTTTCAAGATGGCGCAGGGACATTTCCTGCCCGAAGCCGACTGGAGCCGCGGCGCGCCGGTGGTGGTGATCGGCGCCAAGATCAAGGAGGAGATCTTCGGCGCCAATCCGGCCATGGGAGAGCTGGTCCGCCTCGGCGACCGGCGCCTGCGCGTCGTCGGCGTGCTGAAGGCCACCGGCCAGGGAGTGGGTGGCATGAACACCGACGAGGTGGTTTTCGTCCCGGTCAGCGTGGCGCAGAGCCTGTTCAATACCAGCACCCTGTTTCGCATCCTGATCGAGGCCAGGAGCCGTGGCGAGATCGAGGCCGTCAAGCGTGAGGTGACTGCGGCGCTCAAGGCCCGCCACGGCGAGGAAGACATCACGGTGATCACCCAGGATGCCGTGCTGGCGACCTTCGACAAGCTGCTGCGCGCGCTGACCGCCGCGGTGGCCGGCATCGCCGCGATCAGCCTGGCGGTGGCCGGCATCCTGGTGATGAACGTGATGCTGGTGGCGGTGACCCAGCGCACCGCCGAGATCGGACTGCTCAAGGCGCTCGGCGCGCGTGCGGCGACGATCCGCAACGCCTTCATGGCCGAGGCCGCGATGCTGTCCCTGGTCGGCGCCGTCACCGGCTACGGCCTCGGCCTGTTCGGCGCCTTCGTCCTGCGCCAGGTATACCCGGTGTTTCCCGCCTATCCGCCGGACTGGGCGGTGATCGCGGCACTCGGCACGGCGCTTGGCACCGGCATGCTGTTCGGCATCATGCCGGCGCGGCGCGCCGCCAAGCTTGATCCGGTCCAGGCCCTGATGAAGCACTGACCATGCTTTTCACCGACTCCCTCACACTGGCCTTCCGCGCCATCAGTTCGCAGCGCCTGCGCAGCTTCCTGACCCTGCTTGGCATTGCGGTCGGCATTGCCGCGGTGATCCTGCTGACCTCGATCGGCGAGGGCATCCATCGCTACGTGCTGGCCGAATTCACCCAGTTCGGTACCAACGTCGTCGGCGTCCATCCCGGGCGCACCAAGACCGGCGGTGCCACGACCGGCCTGCCGAGCAGCGCGCGGCCGCTGTCGCTGGAGGATGCCGAGGCCCTGAAGCGCCTGCCCAATGTGGTCGCCGTCACCCCCAGCGTGTTCGGCAATGCCGAAGTCAGCGGCAACGGTCGCGTGCGGCGGGTTTCGGTCTATGGCGTCGGTCCCGGCCTGCTGGTCGTGTTCCGCGCCAAGGTGCGCAGCGGCCAGTTCCTGCCCGACGAGGAAGCCGGCAGCGCGCGCGCCCAGGTGGTGCTCGGCCCCAAGCTGAAGAACGAATTGTTCGGCGCCGAGAATGCGCTGGGGGCGCGGGTGCGCATCGGCGGCCTGCAATTCCGCGTGATCGGCGTCATGGAAGCCAAGGGCCAGTTCCTCGGCATCGATCTCGACGACACGGCCTACATCCCGGCGGCACGCGCCCTGGAATTGTTCAATCGCGAGGGCCTCAACGAAATCAACATTTCCGCGGCCGAAGGCGTGCCTGCCGCGGGCGTGGTGGCCGCCGCCAGGGAGTTGATCAAGGCCCGCCACGGCCGCGACGACGTGACCATCATCAGCCAGGAAGAAATGATGAGCACGCTGTCGAACATCCTCGACGTGCTGACCATGGCCGTCGGCGCGCTGGGCGGCATCTCGCTCCTGGTCGGCGGCGTCGGCATCGTCACCATCATGACGATTGCCGTCACCGAGCGCACCAACGAGATCGGCCTGCTGGTCGCGCTCGGCGCGCGGCGGCAGACCATCCTCGGCCTCTTTCTCGGCGAAGCCGTGGCGCTGGCGGCGATCGGCGGGCTGTTCGGCCTGCTGCTCGGCATCGGCCTGGCGCAGACCATCAGCTTCTTCGTCCCGGCCCTGCCGGTGCATACGCCCCTGTCGTTCGTGCTGCTGGCCGAAGCGCTGGCGGCGGCCATCGGCCTGGCGGCCGGGGTGCTGCCGGCCCGGCGTGCGGCCCTGCTCGATCCGGTGGAGGCCTTGCGCACCGAGTAGGGCGGCGAGCGGGCGCGCGAGTCGGCGCCGACGCGACGGCGATCGATGCCGCGGCGGATTAATGCCTTAACTTTGGGCATCAGAAGCCTGCATGCAATAACGCAATCAAAGCCAATAGGCTCTTGTCAGCGGCAGGAGCGGCGCTGTCGCCGCCGGCTTGAAGCCGGCAGGATTTTCGACCAAGGCCCGCTATTCAGGAGGAGAGTCAATTGAGATACAGCGTGACGATGTGGGTGGCATTCATGATGTTTGTCGGTACGGCGGTCGGCGCGGAGCCGCTTCCCGAAGTCAAGCTGCAAAAGATCAACGACCGCGTATATGCCTTGCTGGGCCCGACCGACGTGCCGAACAAGCAAAACGGCGGCTACATGAACAACAGCCTGGTCGTCATCGGCCAGCAGGGCGTGATCCTGGTCGATTCCGGTTCGCACCGGGCGGTCGGCGAGCACATCGGCAAGGCGATTGCGGGCATCACGACGAAACCCGTGACGCATATCCTGATCACGCATCACCACGGCGACCACCATCTCGGCAGCATCGCCTTCCCCGCGGCGCAGCTGGTGTCCACCGCCAATTGCGCCAAGGAAATCGAGACCAACGGTCGCGGCATGGTGTCGTGGATGGCGCGTGTCACCGGACGGAAGCTCGACGACACGACGCCGGTCACGCCGCAACAGAAGATGGCCTCACCCTCGCGCCAGGCGATGCAGATCGACGGCATCAAGCTTGAACTGATCGCGCCGCAGACCGCCCACACCCATGGCGACATGATGGTCTGGCTGCCCGAGGATGGCGTCCTCGCCTCGGGCGACATCCTGGTGCATGCGGTCAACCCGAATTTCAGCGACGGCAATCTGAAGAAATGGATCGCGGTGGTCGACGACATTCTCAAGATGCCCCTGCAAACCGTCATGCCGGGTCACGGCGAGTTGATGCAGCAGAAGGACGTCGCCGAATTCCGCGCGCTGATCGGCGAGTTCTACAAAGTGGTCGAGACCGTTTTCAAATCCGGCGGCGCCGAGGCCGACATCCGCAAGAAGCTCGACCTGGCCAAGTGGCAAAAACTCGCTCGCTACGAAGCGATGATGGGCGGCAACATCAACCATACCTGGCTCGAGGTGGAAGCCGAGAATTTCTAGCCTACCAAGTGAGGTCCCTCAGCTCCGCCGGAGGGGCAGGAGAGTTTTGACGTAGTCACGAGTTCATCGGAGGGAATTTCCAGCCGTGAGCCGACAGCCAAACGAACGGGGAAATCACGATGGACAAGTGCGAAAGCCGAAGCCACACGCCAACCGTGCAATTTGAGAAATAGTGCTACATCATGTGCCCCGCCTGACTGACCAACTGGGGGTAATCTGAAATGGAAAGCGGATAGTCTTGTTCGGGGAAGTAGTGGCTGGGCATTTCGCGTTGAAGTTC
>Ga0156014_1031_pt1 | contig 14678 bp, 17 predicted proteins | sample RifCSPlowO2_02_FD_107668 | JGI IMG/M metagenome (GOLD analysis project Ga0156014, IMG submission 107668) | Rhodocyclales bacterium RIFCSPLOWO2_02_FULL_63_24 | reverse complement strand
CAGCAGCGCCACCTTGGGTTCGAGGCCGAAGCGGCGCACTTCCTTGGCCGCCATCAGCGCGATCTCGGCGATCTGCTCGGCGGAAGGGTCGTCATTGACGTAGGTATCGCAGAGGAACAGCGTGTGCCGCGCCAGCAGCAGCATGTTCATCGCGGCGAAACACAGCGCGTCGGGCTCCAGCCCGATCACGTCATTGACGTGCTTGAGATGCTGTGCGTGGCGGCCGACCACCCCGCACAGCATGGCATCGACATAGCCGCGCTTGAGCAGCATGGCGCCGATCAGGGTCGGATCGGAGCGCAGCGCCTGCTTGGCGATGCCGGGCGTCACGCCCTGGCGCCCCATGATCTGGTGGTAGCCCTGCCACAGCTCCTTGTAGCGCGGATCGGAATCCGGGTTCACCACCTCGAAGTCGCGCCCCGCCGCCACGCGCAGACCGGCCTGTTCGATGCGCTTGCCGATCACCTCGGGACGCCCGATCACCACCGGCTGCGCCAGGCCTTCGTCGAGCACCGCCTGTACCGCGCGCAGCACGCGCTCGTCCTCGCCCTCGCAGTAGATGACGCGGCGCGGCGCCTTCTTCGCCGCGGCAAACACCGGCTTCATGACGAAGCCGGAGTGGTAGACGAAGCTGTTGAGCTTGTCGCGGTAGGCATCGAAATCGGCGATCGGCCGCGTCGCCACGCCCGACTCCGCCGCCGCCCTGGCCACCGCCGGGGCGATCTTGACGATCAGGCGCGGATCGAAGGGACGCGGGATCAGGTACTCGCGGCCGAAGGCCAGGCTCTCGCCGCCATAGGCCTGGGCGACCACGTCGGAGGCCTCAGCCTGGGCCAGTTCGGCGATGGCGCGCACCGCGGCGAGCTTCATCTGCTCGGTGATCGTCGTCGCGCCGGCATCCAGCGCACCGCGGAAAATGAAGGGGAAGCACAGCACGTTGTTGACCTGGTTCGGGTAGTCCGAGCGGCCGGTGGCGATGATGGCATCCGAGCGCACGCTCTTGACTTCCTCGGGCGTGATTTCCGGCGTCGGGTTGGCCAGCGCCAGGATCAGCGGGTTGGGCGCCATCTTCGCCACCATCGCCGGGCTGACCACGCCGCCGGCGGAGAGGCCGAGGAACACATCGGCACCCTCGATGACGTCGGACAGCGTGCGCGCCTCGGTCTGCTTGGCGTAACGGTCCTTGATCGGGTCCATCAACTTCTCGCGGCCGACATGGACCACGCCTTCGATGTCGGTGACCCAGATGTTCTCCACCCTGACGCCGAGATTGACCAGCAGGTCGAGGCAGGCCAGCGCCGCGGCGCCGGCGCCCGAAGTGACCAGCTTGACCTCCTCGATCTTCTTGCCGACCAGGGTCAGGCCGTTGAGGATGAAAGCCCCGACCACGATCGCCGTGCCGTGCTGGTCGTCGTGGAACACCGGGATCTTCATGCGCTCGCGCAGCTTGGCCTCGATGTAGAAGCACTCCGGCGCCTTGATGTCCTCCAGGTTGATGCCACCGAAGGTCGGCTCCATCGCCGCGATCATGTCGATCAGCTTGTCGGCGTCGGGTTCCAGCAGTTCGATGTCGAACACGTCGATGCCGGCGAACTTCTTGAACAGCACGCCCTTGCCTTCCATCACCGGCTTGGCCGCCAGCGGGCCTATATTGCCCAGGCCCAACACCGCCGTGCCGTTGGTCACCACGCCGACCAGGTTGGCGCGCGAGGTCAGGCGGCTGGCCATGTTCGGGTCGTCGACGATGGCGTTGCAGGCCGCGGCGACGCCCGGCGAGTAAGCCAGGGCCAGGTCGCGCTGGTTGGTGAGGCCCTTGGTCGGCACCACCGCGATCTTTCCCGGGGTGGGCCATTCGTGGTATTCAAGGGCGGCGGCGGAGAGGTTTTCTTGTTCGTTGGACATCGCGGATACCCGGCAGACAAAGGAATCGCGGAATTCTAGACCTCTCGGGCTGACAGCACCATTACGGAAATCCACGAGGAAGCCGCCGCTACTATGGCAAAATTTGGGCAAATCTTTCGTAAAGGGACACCATGAAGCGCGTCGTATTCAACCAAAAAGGCGGTGTCGGCAAAAGCACCATCACCTGCAACCTGGCCGCCATCGCCGCCGCGCGCGGCGCGCGTACGCTGGTGATCGACCTCGATCCGCAGGCCAATTCCACGCAATACCTGCTCGGCGCCGCGGCCCAGGACCTGGAGCTCACCGCCAACGAATTCTTCGACCAGATGCTGAGTTTCAAGCTGCGCCCGCTGCCGACCGAGGACTTCATCGCCGCGACGCCCTTCGAGAACCTGTCCATCCTGCCTTCCGGCCCGGCGCTGGAAGAACTGCAGGCCAAGCTCGAATCGCGCTACAAGATCTACAAGCTGCGCGAAGCCCTCGATGCCCTCGAAGGCTACGACGAAATCTGGATCGACACGCCGCCGGCGCTGCACTTCTACACGCGCTCCGCGCTGATCGCCGCCGACGCCTGCCTGATCCCCTTCGACTGCGACGAGTTCGCCCGCCGCGCGCTCTACAACCTGCTCGACAACGTGAACGAAATCCGCGCCGACCACAACGCCGGACTCGAAGTTGAAGGCATCGTCATCAACCAGTTCCAGGCCCGCGCCAGCCTGCCGCAACAAGTCGTCGCCGAACTGCGTGCGGAAGGCCTGCCGGTGCTGGCGTCCTTCCTCTCGTCCTCGGTGCGCATCAAGGAATCGCACCAGCAGGCCAAGCCGATGATCCATCTCGACCGCAACCACAAGGTCGCGCTGGAGTTCGGCGCGCTGTTCGACGAACTGGAGGCGGCGAAGAAGGCACGGGCCAAGGCGGCAGCGAAGAAGCGCGCCTGATCACCTGCCGGGCCGGCAAAATCCAACTTGCGCGTTTCGACATTGCGCCTACAATGGATACACATATCTGTGTATCCATAAGGGCGCCATCATGAACCTGAACATCGCACGTTGGGGCAATAGCCTGGCCCTGCGCATCCCCGCCGAATATGCGCGACGTATCGGCATCAAAGAAGGCGACAGCGTGGAGGCCGGTTTGACCGTGGATGGCGGGATCGCCATTCGTCCTGCGCGCTGGAACCGGAAGAGCTTCGCGCAGGAACTCGCGAAAACACGCGATGCCATGCCGATGGGGACATCGGTGATGGACGAGTTGCGACGTGGCGCACGTTACTGATGCTGTACGTCGATACCAGCGTGCTGGTCGCGCTGTATACGCACGAGGCAAAAAGCACCGATGTTTCGCGCTGGTACGCCGGGTGCACCGATGAACTTGTTTCCGCCGCATGGTGCGTTTCGGAGTTCGCCAGTGCCTTGGGCATCAAACAGCGTAGCGGCCAGATCGGCGAAGCCGAGGCTCAAATGTCATGGCGACAGTTCGAACGGATGTGCGCCGGCGATCTGTATCTGTTGCCGGTGGACCCCGTCACTTTCCATCGCGCGGCGATTCTGTCGCTCGACGTTGCGTCGGGTCTCCGCGCCGGCGATTCGCTGCATCTTGCCGTCGCCCTTGACGCGAAGGCCAAGGGCGTGGCGACGCTCGATGAAGTCATGGCGAAAAACGCGAAACGCCTGAAATTCAGGCTGATTGCGTTTTGACCAGAAATCAATTCATGCTCACCTTTTTATCGCTGATGATCCATCTCGACGGCAACCACAAGGTGGCGCTGGAGTTCGACGAACTGGAAGCGGCGAAGAGGCGCGCATGATCCCCGCCCTCGCGATCGGCATCGCCTTCGCCATCGTGCTGGCGGTGCTGTGGTCGCGCTATGTGCGCCTCAGGCGCGAGCGCTACATCCGCGACTTCGTGCTGCCCAAGGGCCTCTACGAGCGCTTGCGCAAGCGCCGCCCGGAGCTGGAAATGAAGGACTGCATGCTGGTCGCGCGCGGCCTGCGCAAGTTCTTCCTCGCCTACCTGAACTCGGGCAGGAAATTCGTCGCCATGCCCTCGCAGGTGGTCGACGATCTGTGGCATGAGTTCATCCTCTACACCAAGGCCTACGAGGCTTTCTGCAAGCAGGCCTTCGGTCAATTCCTGCACCACACACCGGCCGTCGTCCTTGGCCCCGAAAAGCGCGACAACGAAGGCCTGCGCCGCGTCTGGTGGTACGCCTGCAAGGAAGAGAACATCAATCCCGCGAATGCCCTGCGCCTGCCCCTGCTGTTCGCCCTCGACGCCAAGCTCGGCATCGCCAACGGCTTCGTTTATTCGCCCGACTGCAAATCCTCGCGCGGCGGCAGCGGCAACGGCAACGTACATTGCGGCACCGACTTCAGCGACAGCTCGGTGGATGGCGGCACGGACGGATTCGGCGACAGCAGCAGCGATGCCGGGAGCGCGGGCGGAGATGGTGGCGGCGATGGCGGGGGTGGTTGCGGTGGGGGTGGCGACTGATCGCCGTTACCTGCCCGCGAAACGGTGTCCCAGGTACGCAAAGCGCAGCAGCGCCGACTCTTGCCGGTGCCTACCGCGAGGCCGCGCCGGGTCTCGCCCCGGCAGGCGACCTACTTTCTTGTTCGCGCAAGAAAGTAGGCAAAGAAGCGCTCCCCGCCTCCCCGGCCCTGCGGGCGGAGGGCTCGCCGGAGTCTCGCCCGTTCGCTCGGCGCACGGCCAAGCAGTTGGCCGTGCGAAACCCCGCGCTCACCCCTCGCTGCGGAAGGCCCGCCGGGCCGGTCGCTAAACTCGCTACGCTCGGACAACGCGACCGGAAACCTCCCGGCGAACCTTCCTCGCTCGGCGGGTCAGAGGGGAATGAAAACCGTCGCGCGTGGTGGAACGTGCCGAAAACAAAGGCGAAGCTGACCCATTATCGGCATTTGCTGGCATTCAGCACCTCGACCGCAACCATCTTTCCAGCCGCGTCAAAGTCCAGGACGATGCCTGGCTGGATCTCCTCCGACTCGATGATTTTGCTGTCGGTCAGCCGCACATACAGCGCGTCGGCTTCCGGGTCGTACTCGATTTTCATAGCTTGCCTTTCATGGTGCGGTCAAAGAAGACCGTAACGACATAGGGCGGGGTTTTGGCTGGGCCGTGGTCTCGGCAATCCATTCGGGGCGGATTTCGCGTTCCCGAATAGCTTCCTCCGCCTGCTTGCTCAGGCTGTAATTCATGTCAGCAGTCTAGCCGGAAAGCGGCTAAGAATGCCCGCGCCAAGGCGGCGACGAAGAAACCCGCCGAGGATTTTCGCCGTGAATCGCCGTGGTAGCAGCGCCGACTCTCTGACTTCGCTTCCGAGGCCGCCTGCTGGGGCGAGACCCGGCAGGCGGTGCGAGTGAGTGAGTGCCGAAAACAAATGCGAAGCCGACCCTAATCGCTTAATGAAGCCGGCCGGCGTGACGGGCTGGCGAGTGTGCAACCGGCGCATTGTCTGTGCCGCTTACGCTTTATCTTCAGGGCGAGCAACCAAGGTTTCCATGCGGACACCCAATGCGTCGGCAATCCGCGCAATGTTGCAAATCGAGATGTTGCGCTGGCCCCGCTCGACCGAACTGATGTAGTTGGGATGCAGGTCGGCAGCTTCGGCCACGTTCTCTTGGGTCAGCTTTTTCTCCAGTCGGATGCGCCGCATGTTCGTTGCGAAAAGCTGCTGTGCTCCACACTTTTGGGTTGGGTTGTGCATGCCCGGAGTTTTTCCGAGCAGGCCAATTCAATCCACACACTTTGAGTTTGGTTTGCGTTACATTGGCTACCTCGGAGGGATAGGCCTACAGCATTGCCGGAGTGCCTATCAAGGTTTTACCTTTCACATAACAGCGCTTGAGGTGACGGCAATGAGTTGGGAAATCTACGAAAAATCGGAGGACAAGGACGGCGTGAAAGAGTGGTCCTTATTTATCGTAATGAAGGGCGATCAACCCAGGAACAGCGTGCGCAATCCATTTAAGAAGGGCTACTGGTTCTTTGGTAAAGACGGTGGCGACCCCGCAGGCCAGATGTTATATGAAGAGGGATTGAGGGAAGCCGAGGCGGAAGTTAAACGGCTGAATCGACTATCAGTGTTGCCGCTTCGGTAGCGAAAGCGGCAAAGGTCTCCGGAATCAAGAAGAACAGGATGCTGAACGATGCAGCCAGATGGAATCGAGATAAAGAGCGTGTCAGGAATTCAGCCGAACGGCTTCGGATTTGTCTTCGTCGTGGTGTCACACGCGACGGTTTTCCTTCCCCTCTGCACCGCCGAGCGAGGAAGGTTCGCCGGGGGCAGTCCGGTCGCGTTGTCCGACGACGGCCGCTTTTTGGCCGGCTAGTTTAGCGGCCGGCCCGGCGGGCCTTTCGCAGCGAGGGGTGAGCGCGGGGTTTCGCACGGCCAACTGCTTGGCCGTGCGCCGAGCGAACGGGCGAGACTCCGGCGAGCCCTCCGCCCGCAGGGCCGGGGCGGCGGGGAGCGCTTCTTTGCCTACTTTCTTGCGCGAACAAGAAAGTAGGTCGCCTGCCGGGGCGAGACCCGGCGCGGCCTTGGACGCGAAGCCAGAGAGTCGGTGCTGGTGGTACGGCGTGCAACAGGAAACTCAGCTCTGGATTCCCGCCTTCGCGGGAATGACACAGCGTAGAAAGTCGGCGCTGGCGGTACGCCGACCTCAGTCCCGCTTCTCCGGAATCAGCATCTCCGCCACATTCACCCGCCCCGGGTTGTAGGCATTGACCGCATGCTCGCTCGGCCAGCCCAATGCCAGACCGCACAGCAGCTTGTGGTTGGGCGGCACCTCGAAGGCCTCGCGCACGGGCCCGGCCCAGGTGGCGAGCGCGCCTTCGGCGCAGGTGCCGAGGCCGCGCGCCTGCGCCGCGAGCATCAGCGATTGGAGCAAGATGCCGGCGTCGAGGATGGAGTAGGCGCCCAGCTCCTGCCGCACGAAAACGAACAGCGCGACGGGCGCGCCGAAGAACTCGAAATTGCGCCGCATCTGGCGACTGCGCGCGGCGCTGTCCTCGCGGGCGATGCCGAGCGTGGCATAGAGGCCGAAGCCGGTCGCCCGGCGGCGTGGCGTGAGTTCCGCGGGATATTCGATGCGCGTATCGAAATCGCCGTCGGGCAGGGCCTCGCGCGTCAGCAGCGCGCCCAGCTTGTCGAGCGGGCCGCCGCTCGGTGCCTTGGTCGCGGCGTCATAGCGGGCCAGCAACTGCGCCTTGATCTGTTCCTTGAGGGCACCGGAGGCGACCGCGATCTTGTAGGGCTGCGTGTTCGACCAGCTCGGCGCCCAGCGCGCATCGTCGAGGATGGCGTCGACCAGTGCCGCAGGCACTTCCCTGGCAGAAAAATCCCGGATGCTGCGCCGGCTGCGCAGCAAGCGGGCCAGCGTCTGGGTATCGTCGCTTTCCGGCATGGTCGGGTCTCCCTCTGACATGGCGGTGAGTTTGCGCCCGGGCTAGGGCGCCATGGTCGGCACGATCCAGCCGTCGCGTAGTGCAATGGAGCGCGAGCGCAGCAGTTCGTCGAGCAGCCACCGGGCGAATTCGGCGTCGGTAAAGCCCAGCATGCTCTGGTTGATGGTATCGAAGAAGGGCACGCTCTTCAGGTAGGCCGGCAACTCGTCTTCGCGCAGGCGCTGCAGGTCGAGCAGGTTGAAGGTGAAGCAGGCGCGCACGGCGTTGCGGCCGACGCGCGTGCTGTCGGCTTCGAAGGATTCAAGGCGGCGCCAGGCGCGGACCATGGCGGCATCGAAGTCGGCGAAAGGCGCGCCATGGCCGGGGATGACGACATCGACATCGAGCCGGCCGATCATTTCGAGCGTGCTGCGGGTCGCCGGCAGGGCATCCTTCCTGCCGAATATTTCGCCGAAGATGATGCCGAAGCCGTCCTGCCAAAGCGCGTCGCCGGAAATCAGGAGGCGCTGCGCAGGGCAATGGAAGACCAGCGCCTCCATGTCGTGGCCGGGCGCCGCCAGCGCCTGCCAGAGCAGCCCGCCCATTTCGAATTCGCTGTTGGCCTCGATCACCGCGTCGTGCGCGAAGCGGTCGCCGCGCTGCTTCGCGGCGTCGAGCAGCAGGGCATCGGTATCCCAGTCGCGGACCATGCGCTCGATGCCGGCGGGAATCGCGATGCTGCAGCCGAAAGCCGCCTGCAGCGCGGCGTTGCCGCCGATGTGGTCGGAATGCGAATGGGTGTTGACGATGCGGCGCAGCGCCGTCGGAGCACGCCGTACGGCGAGCGCCGACTTTACGAGGGCGACGGTCTGCGGCGCGTGGCCGACGTAGCCGGTATCGACCAGGGTCGCCGCCTCGCCCTCGAACAGCAGCACGTTGTTCGACGACAGCCAGCCGCGTTCGAGAACCTGGATCGAGTCGGGGAGCTTCATCAGTCCTTGCGATTGCAGGCCAGGTCGGCGTCCGGATCGAGCCGGCGGCGGCGCTGCGCCACCGCAGCGAGAATCAGGCGCCGCTCGTCGTCGCCGGCATTGGCCCAGCGCGCGATCTCTTCGATGCTGCGCAGGCAGCCGGCGCACAGGCCATCTTCCATCCTGCAGACATTGATGCAGGGCGAAACCACCGCATTTGCGCCGGCCTGCCCGGTCACGCCGGCTGGGCGGCCCGCATGGCGCGCCGGGCGATGACGGCGCGCGCCACGCGCGAGGCCGGTTCGCGCTTGAGCTGCTTGGAAATCCAGACGCCGGTATCTACCAGCGCGTCGAGGTCGATCCCGGTATCGATGCCGAGCCCGGTCAGCAGCCAGACCACGTCCTCGGTCGCGACATTGCCCGAGGCGCCGACGGCATAGGGGCAGCCGCCGAGACCGGAAACGGAACTGTCGAAAATGCCGATGCCCATTTGCAGCGAGGCGTAGATGTTGGCCGTCGCCATGCCAAAGGTATCGTGATAATGGCCGGCGATTTTTTTCAAGGGGACGCGGCGCGCCACGGCCTCGATCATGTCCTTGGTGCGCTCCGGCGTGCCGGCGCCGATGGTGTCGCCCAGGCTGATTTCATAGCAGCCCATGTCGATCAGTGCCTGCGCCACGTCGGCCACCGCCAGCGGCATCACTTCGCCCTCATAGGGACAGCCGAGCACGCAGGAAACGTAGCCGCGCACCTTGATTTCGGCCGTCTTGGCGGCTTCGACGATGGGCCGGAAGCGCTCCAGCGATTCGGTGATCGAGCAGTTGATGTTCTTCCGTGAGAAGGATTCGGAAGCGGCGCCGAACACCGCGACCTCCTTCGCGCCGGCTGCCAGCGCGGCCTCGAAGCCCTGCATGTTGGGCGTCAGCACCGGATAGGCGACGTCGGGCAGCTTCTCGATCGCGGCGAAGACATCGGCGTTGTCGGCCATCTGCGGCACCCACTTGGGCGAGACGAAGGCCGTCGCCTCGATGCTCTTGAGGCCGGCTTTGCCCAAGCGGCGGATCAGTTCGACCTTGATCTTGGTCGACACGGGGGTCTTCTCGTTTTGCAGGCCGTCACGCGGGCCGACTTCGACGATGCGTACTTTGCTGGGGAGGGTCATCCGGATTCACGACTGTTTGTTGCCAGGCTCGAATTCTACTAGCTCGGCTCCATCGCTCACTTGTTCGCCGACATTGTAAAGAAACGCTTTTATGGTACCGGCCGTCGGCGCGGCGATCGTATGTTCCATTTTCATGGCTTCGAGAATCAGCAGGGGCGCACCCTTCTCGACTTTGGCGCCGACCTCGACGATCAGCGCGATGACCTTGCCCGGCATCGGCGCCGTCAGCCCACCCTCGGCGCCGCCGCCGCTGCCGGCGTGGAACAGCGGGTCGATGGCGGCGAAGACAAAGCAGACGCCGTCGATGAAGACATGGCGCTTTTCGTTGGCCGAGACCACGGTGACGTTGATGCGGCGGCCGCCGAGATCGACGCGCAGTTCGCCGCTGGCGGTGAAGCGGCCGGCGGCCGTGGTGCTCTGGCCCTCGAATTCGAGCGCGAAGCTGTCGCCGGCATAGCGTGCGCTGACGACTTTTTCGGTCTCGCCGGCGCGCAGTTTGATCTCGCGCCGCGCCGCGCCATTCAGGCGCCAGCCGTCGCGCGCATGCCAGGGCGAGTGTGGATCACTGCTCGCACTGGCATCGGCGGCGGCGTATTGCTGGTCGCGAATCAGTTCGCCCAGCGCGACGACCAGCCAGGCTTCGGCCGGCGGCGCGACCGATTCCGGAAACAGGAAGGCGCGCTCGCGCTCGATCAGCCCGGTGTCGAGATCGGCCTGGGCAAAGGCCGGACAGGCCACCAGGCGCGAGAGGAAACCGATGTTGTTGGCAACGCCGACCACGCGATAATCGGCCAATGCTTGCAGCATGCGCGCCAGGGCGCGTTCACGCGATTCGTCCCAGACGATCAGCTTGGCGATCATCGGGTCATAGTGCGGCGAGATTTCGTCGTCCTGCTCGACGCCGGTATCGACCCGCACATTAAGGGTTTCCGCCGGCGGCGCGAGGTGGATCAGGCGGCCGACGGACGGCAGGAAGCCCTTGTCCGGATCCTCGGCATAAATCCGCGCTTCCAGCGCGTGGCCGCGGATCGCGAGCTGTTCCTGGCGCAGCGGCAGCGCCTCGCCAGCGCCGACTTTCAACTGCCACTCGACCAGGTCGAGGCCGGTGATCATTTCCGTCACCGGATGTTCGACCTGCAGCCGCGTGTTCATTTCCATGAAGTAGAACGTGCCGTCCTGGTTGGCGATGAACTCGACGGTGCCGGCACCGACGTAGCCGACCGCCTGCGCCGCATCGACGGCGGCCTTGCCCATCGCCGCGCGGCGCTCGGGCGGCATGTTGGGCGCCGGCGCTTCTTCCAGCACTTTCTGGTGGCGGCGCTGCACCGAACAATCGCGCTCGAACAGATAGACGCAGTTGCCGTGGCTGTCGCCGAAGACCTGGATCTCGATGTGGCGCGGGCGCTGCAGGTATTTCTCGATCAGCACGTGATCGTCGCCGAAGGAGGATGTCGCCTCGCGCTTGCAGGAGGCCAGGGCGTCGAGAAATTCCTCGCTCTTGTGCACGGCGCGCATGCCCTTGCCGCCGCCGCCCGCCGCGGCCTTGATCAGCACCGGGTAGCCGATCCCGTCGGCCTGTTGCCTGAGGAAATCCGGCTCCTGCTTGTCGCCGTGATAGCCGGGAGTCAGCGGCACGCCGGCTTTTTCCATCAGCTTCTTGGCTTCGGACTTGGAGCCCATGGCGCGAATCGCCGACACCGGCGGGCCGATGAAGACGATGCTGTTGGCGCTGCAGGCCTCGGCGAATTCCTCGTTCTCGGAGAGGAAGCCGTAGCCGGGATGGATCGCCTGGGCGCAGGTGGCCAGCGCGGCGCCGATGATCTTGTCCACCACCAGGTAGGATTCCCGCGGCGGCGGCGCGCCGATGCAGACGGCTTCGTCGGCCAGGCGCACATGCCGTGCGCCGGCATCGGCCTCGGAATACACGGCGACGCTACGGATGCCCATGCGCCGCGCGGTCTTGATGACCCGGCAGGCGATTTCGCCACGGTTGGCGATCAGTATTTTCGTGAACATGGTTTCAGCCCTGGGCAATCCAGCTCGGTTTGCGTTTTTCGAGGAAGGCGCTCATGCCTTCACGGCCTTCGCGCGAGGCACGCATGCGGGTGATGCGTTGCGCAGTGTCTTCGACGACCTCGGGCGACAGCGGCTTCCAGGCCACGGCTGCGATCAGCGCCTTGCACTCGGCCATCGCCCCCGGCGCGTTTTTCAGCAGCGTATCGACGATCTCGCCGACGGCCTCGTCGAGCGCGGCATGGTCGGCCACCATTTCGTGCAAAAGGCCGATGCGGTAGGCCTCGGCCGCCGAAAAGCGCTCCGCCGTCAGCATGTAGCGCCGCGCGTAGCGCTCGCCAATGGCGGCGACGACGTGCGGGCTGATCACGGCGGGAATCAGGCCGAGCTTGACTTCGGTCAGCGAGAACTCGGCATCGAAGGTGGCGATCGCCACGTCGCAGCAGGCCACCAACCCGACGCCACCGCCGTAGGCCGCGCCCTGGACGCGGGCGATGGTCGGCTTCGGGCATTGCGCCAGCGTGCGCAGCATCTCGGCCAGCGCGCGCGAATCGCGCAGGTTCTCTTCGCTGCTGTAGGCGGCGGCACGCTTCATCCAGTTGAGGTCGGCGCCGGCGCAGAAGCTTTTGCCGGTGCTCGAAATCACCAGCACGCGCACGGCGGGTTCGGCCGCCATCAGGTCGATCGCCGCCGACAGTTCGCCGATCAGCGCGTCGTCGAAGGCGTTGTGCCGCTCGGGGCGGTTGAGCGTGATGATGCCGACGCCGGCATCGATTTCGGTAAGTATGTTGTTGTACATGGGACTCCCTCTTTTTTATCCGCAGATTTCGCAGATGAACGCAGATTAAAAACAATCTGCGAAATCTGCAGACTGCCTTTACATACGGAACACGCCGAACTTGGTCGGCAGGATGGGCGCGTTGAGCGACGCCGAAATACCCAGGCCCAGGGTGCGCCGGGTCTGCGCCGGGTCGAGAATGCCGTCGTCCCAGATGCGCGCCGTGGCGTAGTAGGGATGGCCCTGGGTCTCGTACTGGGCGCGGATCGGGGCGCGGAAGCTCTCTTCGTCTTCCTTGCTCCATTCCTTGCCGGCGGCCTCCATGCCGTCGCGCTTGATGGTGGACAGCACCGAGGCGGCCTGCTCGCCGCCCATCACGCTGATCCGCGCATTGGGCCACATCCAGAGCATGCGCGGGCTGTAGGCGCGGCCGCACATGCCGTAATTGCCGGCGCCGAAGCTGCCGCCGATGATCATGGTGAACTTCGGCACCTGCGCCGTCGCCACGGCCGTGACCATTTTCGCGCCGTCCTTGGCGATGCCACTGTTCTCGTACTTGCGGCCGACCATGAAGCCGGTGATGTTCTGCAGGAACAGCAGCGGGATGCCGCGCTGGGCGCAGAGCTCGATGAAGTGTGCGCCCTTCTGCGCCGATTCGCCGAACAGGATGCCGTTGTTGGCGACGATGCCGAGAGGATAGCCGTGCAGCCGGGCGAAGCCGGTGACCAGCGTGGTGCCGTAGCGCGACTTGAACTCATCGAAGCGCGAACCGTCGACCAGGCGGGCGATGACTTCGCGCACGTCGTAGGGCTTCCTGGTATCGACGGGGATCACGCCCCACAGCTCGCTCGGGTCGTAGAGCGGTTCCTCGGGCGTGGCGATATCCAGCGAAACCGGCTTCTGCCAGTTGAGGTTGCCGACGATGCGGCGCGCGATGGACAGCGCATGGTGGTCGTTTTCAGCGAGGTGGTCGCAGACGCCGGAGATGCGCGTATGCACGTCGCCGCCGCCGAGATCTTCGGCGCTGACCACTTCGCCCGTCGCGGCCTTGACCAGCGGCGGGCCGCCGAGAAAGATGGTGCCCTGGTTCCTGACGATGACCGACTCGTCGGACATCGCCGGCATGTAGGCGCCGCCCGCGGTGCAGGAACCCATGACAATGCCGATCTGGGGAATGCCGAGCGCCGACATGTTGGCCTGGTTGTAGAAGATGCGGCCGAAGTGGTCGCGGTCGGGAAACACCTCGTCCTGGGTCGGCAGGTTGGCACCGCCGGAATCGACCAGGTAGATGCAGGGCAGGCGATTCTGCAGCGCTATTTCCTGCGCGCGCAAATGTTTCTTCACGGTCAGCGGGAAGTAGGAGCCGCCCTTCACCGTCGCGTCGTTGGCGACGATCATGCACTCGACTCCCTGCACCCGGCCGATGCCGGTGACCACGCCGGCCGAGGCGACATCGCCGCTGTACATGCCCAGCGCCGCCAGTGCAGAAAATTCGAGAAAGGCCGCGCCGGGATCGAGCAGGGCATTGATGCGCTCGCGCGGCAGCAGCTTGCCGCGCGCCTTGTGCTTGGCAGCCGTCTCCGGCGAGCCGCCGCCGGAAACCGCAATGGTTTTCTCGCGCAGGTCGGCGACCAGCGCGCTCATCGCTGCCGCGTTGGCCTTGAACTCCTCGCTGCGCGTGTTGAGTTTGGATTTGATGACGGACACTAGAATCCTCCCGTGGCAAGCCACTTCTCGATTTGCGGCAGACGGTCGACACCCCAGAAGGGCTCGCCATCGACCACGATATAGGGTGCGCCGAACATGCCCTTGGCAATCGCGGCATCGGTTTCCTGCTTCAGGCGATCCTTGATTTCCGGCGTGGCGATGGCCGTGGTGAAGGCATCGCGATCGATGCCGAGCCGATCGACGATCTCCAGCACCACGTGCAGCTCGCTGATGTCGCGGCCGTCGACCCAGTAGGCGCGGAACACGGCGTGGGCATACTCCCTGGCCTTGGCGCAATCCTGTCCGTGCAGCCAGTAGTAGCCGCGCGCGGCAGCCAGCGTGGCGATCGGAAACTTCGGCGGGAACTTGTAGGGAATGCCGAGGTAGCGCGCCGAACGATCGAAGTCGCGCTTGCTGTACTCGCCCTTGAGCGGGATGGTGATCAAGAGCGGCATGTTCGAAGCCTTGAACGCGGCGCCGAGCATCATCGGCCGCCACTTGACCTTGCGCCCGTGTTTCGCCGCGAGTTCGTCGATCAATTCGCTGGCGAGGTAGGAATAGGGAGAGGAAAAATCGAACCAGAACTCGATGGGGTCTTTCGCGTCTGTCATCATTTTTCTCCTGTTCCCCAGCCGACCAGCGGATGGCCGGGCATCAGTTGATAAGGGTGCTGCCAGCCGGGCAGCGCGGCGATGCGCGCCGACCAGTCGCGGAGGTTCGGGTAGTCGTTCCAATCCACGCCGAT
>Ga0156014_1033_pt2 | contig 16208 bp, 14 predicted proteins | sample RifCSPlowO2_02_FD_107668 | JGI IMG/M metagenome (GOLD analysis project Ga0156014, IMG submission 107668) | Rhodocyclales bacterium RIFCSPLOWO2_02_FULL_63_24 | reverse complement strand
AAGAAAATCGAAAAGCACTACGGCCGCCCGATGGACATCGAATGGGCGATCGACAAGGACCTCCCCGCCGGCGGCAACGTCTTCATCCTGCAGGCGCGCCCGGAAACCATCTGGAGCAACAAGCAGCAGGCGCCGGTTTCCGCGGGCAGCGCATCGGCGATGGATTACATCCTCTCCAGCCTGCTCACCGGCAAGAAAGTCGGCTAGCCAGGCCCACGCCCAACAACGATTCGATTTCAACCACACCACTGTACGCTACGGAGCAAACATGAACGCACCAGAGAAACTGAACGCAAAACCCATCGACGATATTCGCAGCTACATCGACGCCCTCGAACTCAACGGCGAGTTGCATCGCGTCAAGGCCGAGGTGGACTGGAAATTCGAGCTCTGCCATGTTTCGAAAGTGAATGAGGAACAGAAGGGACCGGCGCTGCTCTACGAGAACGTCAAGGGCTACGACATTCCGGTATTCACCAGCGCCTTCACCACCACCAAGCGCCTGGCGATCGCGCTGGAACAGGATCCGTCGCTGTCGATGAGCCAGTTGGCGAAGAAGTGGATGGAACTGACCACCAAACAGATGGTCAAGCCCAAGTTTGTGGACAATCCGGAAGTGAAGGAGAACATCATCGAGGGCGATGCCGTCGATATCGAGATGTTCCCCTCGCCCTGGTTCTATCCCGACGACGGTGGGCGCTTTTTCGTCACCTCCGGCTTCCTGGTGACCCAGGACCCGGACACTGGCTGGACCAATCTGGGCACCTACCGCGCCCAGGTGCTGGGCAAGAACATCCTCGGCTCGCAGATCATCAAGGGCAAGCATGGCGACATGCACATGAAGAAGTACCAGGAACGCGGCGAGCTGATGCCGGCCGCCTATGTGGTCGGCACCGATCCGGTGCTGTTCCTCGCCGGCTCGACGCTGGTCAGCGCGCAAGTCGATGAATACGAAGTGGCCGGCTCGTTGCGCGGCAAACCGGTCGAGGTGTTCAAGTCGGACCTGACCGGGCTGACTCTGCCGGCCAATGCCGAGATCATCGCCGAAGGCTGGATCGACCCGAACGAATTGATGGACGAAGGCCCCTTCGGCGAATACACCGGCTACTACTCCGGCAACAAGGGCAAGGACTATCCCAAGCCGGTGCTGCGCATCGCGCGCATCCTGCATCGCAACAAGCCGGTGATGTGGTCGACCACCGTGGGCAAGCCGATCAACGACATCCACATGATCCAGTCGCTGAACCGCACTGCGACGCTCTGGTACGACCTGGAAACCATGAAGGTGCCGGGCATCCAGAGCGTGTATATCCCGCCCGAGGCCTGCGGCCGCTTCTGGGTCGTGGTCTCGGTCAAGCAGATGTATCCGGGGCATTCCAATCATGTCGGCAACGCCGTGATCGCCAGCACCACCGGCCACTATGGCGTCAAGGGCGTGATCGTGGTCGACCACGACATCGAGGCCGACGACTGGGATCGCGTCTGGTGGGCGCTGGCCACCCGCTTCGACCCCAAGCGCTCGGCCCAGATCATCGACCGCGGCCGCTCCACGCCGCTCGATCCGGGGCTGCCGATCGAGGCGCGCGACATCACCAGCCGCATCATCCTCGACGCCTGCACGCCCTATGAATGGGCCAACAAGCCCAACGAGATTTTCATGGACCGCACGGTGCTGCAGAAGGTCTCCGACCGCTGGAACGAGTACGGCTTCGCCGGGACCAGTCCAGTGGCCGGCATGATCAACCGGCTGACACGACCCGAGGTCAAGAAGGCCAAGAGCGGCAAGTGAATCGGCGCCGGCAGGCAGACTTGCCTGCCGGCGCTGCAACCCGACAGCGCATATGACTACAAAAAAAGGCATCGTCATCGTCTGCAACCTGGACACCCGTGGCGAAGACATCGTCTTCGTCACGCAGTTGATCGCCGACCGCGGCCATCAGCCGATCTTGCTCGATTTCAGCATGGAGGAGCCGCCGCCCTTCCCCGGCGACATCCGTACCGAGGACGTCGCTGCACGCGGCGGCCTGCCGATCGAGGTGGTGCGCGAGAAATACCGCTCCGACCGCGACACCGCCACCAACAACCAGATTCGCGGCGCCGCGGCGATCGTCCAGGACCTGCTGGCGGAGGGCAAGGTGCACGGCATCCTCGGCATCGGCGGCGGCACCGCCACCCTGGTCGCCACCTCGATCATGAAGCAACTGCCTTTCGGCATGCCCAAGCTGATGGCCTCGCCGATGGCTGCGCATCCGGCCTACATCGACAAATACGTCGGCACGCGCGACATCACCATGCATCACACGGTGCTCGACATCGTCAAGATGAATCCGCTGCTGAAGGCGCAGATCATCAACGCGGTCGGTGCCATCTGCGGCATGGTCGAGATGACGCAGGGCACTCACATCGTCTTCGACAAGCCCTGCGTCGCGATCTCCTCCTTCGGTTTCGGCGAGATGGCTGTGCAGACCGCGATCGGCATGCTGGAGCAAGCCGGGTTCACGCCCATCGTCTGCCACGCCCAGGGCAAGGGCGACAAGGCGATGGAGGAAATGATCCGCGACGGTGCCTTTCACGGCGTGCTCGACATCTGCATCGGCGGGGTCATGGAGCACCTGTTCAAAGGCAACCGCGACCCCGGACCGGACCGGCTGCTGGCAGCCGTGGAGACCGGCATCCCGATGGTACTGGCGCCCTGCGGGCTCGACATCCTCTCCTATGGCGGCCGCGCCGACATGCTGGAACGGACCAAGGACCGCGTGCAGTACGTGCAGGATGCGCTGCGCGTCCAGGTCCGCACCACCGCCGAGGAACTGCGTCAGGCCGCCGACGTGATCGCCGAGCGCCTCAATCGGGCCAAGGGGCCGTGGACCTTCCTGATTCCGCAGAAGGGCTGGTCGTCACTGGACAAGGAAGGACGACCGATTTACGACCCGGTGGCCGATGCCGCCTTCGTCGCCCGCCTGAAGGAAAGAGTGAACGATCGCAGCCATATCAAGGAAGTCGATCTGCATCTCTACACCCCGGAATTCGCCCGCGCCGCAGTCGACGAATTCGTCCGCCTGCATCAACTCAAGCAATAAGGAGAGACGACCATGATGGTGCGCAACTGGATGCAGGCCAACCCGACGATTATCCCGAGCGACACGCTGGTGTCGGAGGCCAAACGGATCATCAGCGAAAACAATCTGCACGCCTTGCCGGTGGTCGATAACGGCAAGCTGCGCGGCCTGGTGACGCGGGCCAATCTGCTGCGCATGGGCAGCTTTGTCCTGCGCACGCAGAGCGCCGACGAGTTCAGCTATTTCGTCACCCGTCTCAAGGTGCGCGACATCATGGTGCGCAACCCGGCGACGGTTCATGCCGACGACACCATGGAGCATTGCCTGCAGAAAGGCCAGGAACTCGGCGTGGCGCAGCTCCCGGTCATGGAAAAAGAGCAGGTGGTGGGCGTGATTTCCGCCAACGAGATATTCCAGCTGGCGGCCCATTGCCTGGGCGCCTGGGAGCGCCGCAGCGGCGTCACGCTGGCGCCGGTCAAGCTGGGGCCCGGCGTACTCGGGCGCATTGTCGACATTGTCGAAGCCGCGGGGGCCGTGTTGCAAGCCGTGTATCCGATTGGTCGCCAGGACGACCAGACGGAATGGGGCTATCCGGAAAAGAAAGTCATCCTCCGTTTTCATGCCGGCAACGCGCAGGACGTTGCCGCCGCGCTGGAAGCGGCCGGATTCCCGGTCATCGAATCGACCGAGGCGCGGCACCTCGAAGCACGGCTCCCGGCGACGAAAGACGGCGGACACTGACAAACATCGGCAGGAGTGAAACAATGGGACCGCCATCGATGAAAGTCGGCGCCGGCAGTACGGCGATACCATGACGGCCGGCCGCATTGGCGACACTTTCGATACAAGGACAAGAGCATGAAACTGGTAGTCGGCATCTCCGGCGCGAGCGGAGCGATCTACGGACTGAGGATTCTGGAGGTGTTGCAACAGGTCGGCGTGGAAACGCACCTGGTGATGTCGGATTCCGCCAAGCGCACCATCGTCTACGAAACCGACTGCACGATCGATGCCGTCAAGAAACTGGCCACCTATGTGCACGATGTAAATGACGTCGGCGCCTGCATCTCCTCCGGCTCGTTCAGGCACGATGGCATGGTCATCGCGCCGTGTTCGATCAAGACGCTGTCGGCACTGGCCCACTCCTTCAACACCAACCTGCTGATCCGCGCCGCCGATGTCACACTCAAGGAACGGCGCAAGCTGGTGCTGATGATTCGCGAAACCCCCTTGCACCTGGGTCACCTTCGCTTGATGACCCAGGTGACCGAAATCGGCGCAGTGCTGGTGCCGCCGCTACCCGCCTTCTATCATCAGCCGAAGACGCTCGACGACATCATCAACCAGTCGGTCAACAAGGCGCTCGACCAGTTCAACCTGGGCGTGGATCTCGATCTGTTCAAACGCTGGACCGGCAATGAGGAACGCGAGCGCGCCAAGAAATCGCAGTAGCGTTGCGACGGATCGGCTTGGCTTGAACCACAGAGACACAGAGGCACAGAGGACTACACAGAGCAAGATCGTGAACTTCTCCTTCGTTGTTTTTCTCTGTGTCTCTGTGGTGAAAGGTTTTGAATGAATGCAGCGCGACACTGCAGCCAGTGCGGAACACGCATGGTGTTGGCCTCCATCGGCGAGCGCCCGCGCGAACAATGCCTCGCCTGCGGCTTCATCGCATATCGCAACCCGGCGCCGGTCGCCATGGCGGTAATCGAGCATGAGCAGCAACTCGTATTGATCCGCCGCCGCGACGCCCCGCTTGCCGACTACTGGGCGCCGCCGGCCGGCTACGTCGAAACCGGCGAATCGGTGCCGGAGGCGGTAAAACGCGAGGCACGCGAGGAATGCGGCCTGGAAATCGCATTGGACGGCCTGGCCGGCGTGTATTCGCAGGCCGATGTCGACGTGCTGATCGTCGCCTATCGCGCCCATTCGACCGGAGGCCGCCTGGTCGCCGGCGACGATGCAAGCGAGGTCGCGCTGTTTGTTCCGGGGCGCTTGCCGGTACAGCCGTCTCCGGCTGCGGGAAGCGCAACCGACCGCTGGTTGCATGCGGTGATACTCGACGTCACTGCGCCATGGCGGGCGACGAACAATGACTGACAACAGTCCTGTCCTTGCGCCGAGGCTGATCGACTACCTGCGCCCCGGAGCGCCAGCCCTGATGCTCACCACGGGCGCCGATGGCTATGCAGGTTCCGCCTTCACCTGGGTCGTCGCGATCGATGCGGCGCGCCTGCGTTTCGGCGTTGACCTCGGCAGTTCGGCCATGGCGAACCTGCAACGCAGCGGCCAGGTGGCGATCCAGGTCATCGGTCCGGGCGACATCAGTTTCCTGATCAAGGGCAAAGCACGCCAGCTCAAGAACCGCATCGAAGCCGCGGCGCCCGCCGCGGTCACGCTCTGGGAAATGAACGTGGCGACGCTCAAGGACCAGTCCTGGCCCGGAGTTGCGACCACGGCGCTGAGCTATGAATGGCCGGCGCAGCAACGCGAGGCCATGCTCAGGATGGAACAGGCGGTATATGCAGAAATGCGCGCCTTTGCGTGAAGATCAAGCGATGGTCAGGCAGACGCCGCCGGATACGGTGATCTACGCCGTTGGCGACATCCACGGCCGCGTCGACCTGCTCGCCGCAATTCATCAGCGCATCGCAGCGGACGCACTGCGGCGCCCTGCGCGGCAGCGGATTGTCGTCTATCTCGGCGACTACATCAGTCGCGGCGTGGATTCCCGCGCCGTGGTGGACCGTGTGCGGGAATGGCTGCCGGAAGCATTCCGGCGCGTTGCGCTCAAAGGCAACCACGAAGACCTGCTGCTGCGTTTCCTGGGCGGCGACCTTGATGCAGGGCGGCACTGGTTCGACTACGACGGGCTCGACGCCCTCGCCGATTACGGCGTCGCCAGCGCCGACCGGCAGGCCCGCGACGACGCCAGCGTTGAACTCCTGCGCGAGCGCTTCGCCGCGGCCTTGCCGCAAGCTCACCTGGAGTTCTTCCGCGCGCTGCCGGTCAGCTATCGGGCTGGAGACTACTTCTTCGTCCATGGCGGCGTGCGCCCCGGCATACCGCTGGCGCAGCAGGACGACCACGACTGCATGTGGATTCGGAAGACCTTTCTCGACTCGGAACTCGAGCACGGCGCACTGATCGTTCACGGCCACAGCATCAGCGCGCAGCCGGTGGTTCGGCACAACCGCATCGGCATCGATACCGGCGCCTACCGTAGCGGCGTGCTGACCTGCCTGGTGCTCGACGGCAGCAGCCACAGCTTCCTGCAGACCTGAATGCTCACCACAAGCGCCAGGCGCCGGGCCTGCCCTGCAGGAGTCGGCGCCGGCGACACGGCACCCTGCATCAGCATTCTATGCTGGACCACAAATGATTTGACTTCCACCTTTTCTACGCTTATTCTCTACCGTGAGTAGGGTTATTTAACTTCGATTAATTCAGGGTTAAACGAACTGCACGCGAAGCGAAATCGCGGCGATTTCGAACGAAGGAGGAAGCGAGTGACAATCACGAGTGTTTCGCTGGTAATCGCCGGCAGTGGCGGCGCGGGAGTGGTGACGGCGGGGTCGCTGCTGCTGGACGCGGCAGCCCACGCCGGTTGGTACGCCCTGATGAGCCGTTCCTCGGGACCGCAGATCCGCGGCGGTGAAGCTGCCGCCATGCTGCGCTTCGCCACCGAGCCGATCATGTCGCACGACGACAGTTTCCACCTGCTGATGGCCATCGACTGGGACAACATCGGCCGCTTCTCGGCCGAGATTCCGCTGGTCGCCGAGAGCCTGATCGTCGGCGATCCAGCCCACGGCGAGGCGCCGGCCGCACTGCTCGGCGGCCAGCCACGGCAGGCGGCGCTGCCGATGACGGCGATTGCCGAGAAGATCGAGAACGGTCGCCCCAACATGGTCGCCCTGGGCGCCATTGCGGCCATGATCGGCTTGCCCCCCGAGGCCATGCAGGCCGTGGTCGAAAAGAACCTCAAGCGCAAGGGGCAGACCGCAATCGATGCCAGCATGGCGGCCTTTCACGCCGGCTTCGCGGCGGCCGCCGATCTGCCGACTATCCCGAAGCTGCCGGCGGTTGCCGCCGCGTGCGAACCGCGCTGGAGCATCACCGGCAACGAAGCCACCGGCCTCGGCGTGATTCGCGGCGGCGTGCGCTTTGTCGCCGCCTACCCGATCACCCCGGCCACCGAGGTGCTGGAATGGCTGGCGCCGTCGCTGGCCAAGGTCGGCGGCATGCTGGTGCAGGCCGAGGACGAACTGGCCTCGATCAACCAGATCATCGGCGCCTCGTACGGTGGCGTGCCGGCGATGACGGCAACCTCAGGCCCGGGCCTCTCCTTGATGATCGAATCGCTCGGCCTCGCCGTCGCCGCCGAGGTGCCGCTGGTGGTGGTGGACGTGATGCGCGTCGGACCGTCGACCGGCATCGCCACCAAGTCGGAACAGAGCGACCTCAATATCGCGGTGTACGGCTTGCACGGCGACGCGCCGCACATTGTGGTGGCTGCCAACTCGGTACCCGATTGCCTGTTCACCACGCAATGGGCCGTGCATCTGGCCGAGGCGATGCAGGCACCCGCCCTGGTCCTCACCGACCAGGCCATGGGCCAGGCCCGCGCCATCGTGCCGCGGCCCGCGGAACTCGCGTTCATTGGACAGCGTCTGACCGCCACCACCGCCGTCGAGGGCGAACGCTACAAGCGCTATGCAATGACCGGCTCCGGCGTCTCGCCGATGGCCATTCCCGGCACGCCGGGCCTGACCCACACCGCCGACGGCCTGGAGCACAACGAGTTCGGCACACCCTCCTCGCAGGCCTCGGATCACCAGGCGCAGATGGACAAGCGCAGCCGCAAGCTGACGCAATTCAACTACGGCGACCACTGGGCCGACATCGAGGACGCAGAAGTCGGTGCCGGCGACACGGCGATCATCACCTGGGGTTCCTCGACCGGGCCGGCGCGCGAAGCCCTGCGCCGTTACTCGGCAGCTGGCGGCAAGGCGCGGCTGATCTCGCTGCGCCTGATCGCGCCGGTGCAACCGGAAAAGATGGCGGCAGCGCTCGCCGGTATCAAACGCGCGGTCGTCGTCGAGCAGTCGCACAGCGGCCAGTTCTACCGCATGTTGCGCGCCTTCTACGAGCTGCCGGCACAGACGGTTTCGCTGCACCAGGGCGGCCCGCTGGCCTTCGGTCCCGGCCGCATCCTGGAACAACTGAATCAACTCAACGCAGGGAGCGCATGATGGAAGCCGTCGCGCAGAAGAGGAAGTACGCCGCCAAGGATTACAAGTCCGAGCTGAAGCCGATCTGGTGTCCGGGCTGCGGCGACTACACCGTGCTCAACGCGATCACCCGGGCCTTGGCCGAACTCGCGCTGCCGCCCGAGGAAGTCGCGGTCGTCTCCGGCATCGGCTGCTCCTCGCGGATTCCGGCCTACACCAGCGTCTACGGCTTCCACGGCGTCCATGGCCGCGCCCTGCCGGTGGCCACCGGCCTCAAGCTGGCGCGCCCCGACCTGACGGTGCTGGTCACCGGCGGCGACGGCGACGGCTTCTCGATCGGCGGCAACCATTTCCTCCACGCCTGCCGGCGCAATGTCGACCTGACCTACATCGTCATGGACAACCAGGTGTATGGCATGACCAAGGGCCAGGCTTCGCCGACCACCGCGCCGGACTGGGAAGGCAGCAAGCTGACACCGGAAGGCACCGGCATCAATCCCTTCCAGCCGCTGGTGGTCGGACTCGCCTCGGGCGCCAACTTCATCGCCCGCGTCTCCAGCAGCGACCCGGTCAACATGGCCAGGATCATCGTCGAAGCCATCCAGCATCCGGGCTTTTCGCTGGTGCAGGTGCTCAGCCCCTGCGTCACCTTCCGCCCGGAACAGCAGGAATGGCGCGACGTCGTGCGCACCGCCGTGGTCGATTACACCGACGACGCCGCACGTGCCGCACGGCGCCTGATGACCGACGACGGCTTCAATGTCGGCAAGGTGCTGTACAAGGGCTCGCGTCCGCCGTTCCGGCCGGAGTTCGAACACACCGACGGCTCAGTGGCCGAGCTGGAAGCAAGGTTCGCACTATGAACAATGACATGGAGGGCGCCGGCGCCATCAACACCCTGCCCGAACTCCTGGCCCACGCGCTGGCCATGGAAACCGAGGCCGCCGAGCGCTACGGCGAACTGGCCGACCAGATGGAATCCCACCGCAAGGCCGGCGTCGCGGCGATCTTCCGTCGTCTGGAAAAAGCCGAAAAGGAACATCTCGGCGATCTGGCCGAGATGTGCAGCAAGGTCGAACTGCCGCATATCGCACCATGGGACTTCAAGTGGAACCACAGCGAAAGCCCCGAAGCCATCGACTTCACCAAGGTGCACTACCAACTGTCGGTGCGGGAAGCCATCCTGCTCGCCTTCGAACATGAGCGCAAAGCGGCGGAATTCTATGCCGGCATTGCGCTGACCACGACCGATACCGAAGTCCAGAAGCTGGCTCGCCAGTTTGCCGCGGAGGAACAACAGCATATCGGCTGGCTGGAAGCCTGGCTCGCCGAATGCGGCCCCGGCGACGCGCTGGCGACCGAGGATCCCGACCCGCCGCTGTGCCAGGAATAAGCGAAAACATTCAATTCATACCGTAATCGAGGAGAACACGACATGGCACTTATGATCAACGAACTCTGCATCGCCTGCGACGTGTGCCTGGCGGCCTGCCCGAACAAGGCGATCTCGGCCGGCGAGGACATCTTCACCATCAACCCGGACTTGTGCACGGAATGCGTCGGCCACCACGCGGTGAGCCAGTGCGTCAAGGTCTGCCCGGTGCGGGCCTGCGTTCCCGATCCGGATCACCAGGAAAGCAAGGACGAGTTGCAAGCGAAGTACGAGCGCCTCAAGGCGCTGAAGGCCGCCTGAGCAAAACACTACAGAGGAGCGAGTAAATGGGAATCAGGGAAAAGCTGGCGCGACTCGTCGCCCGCATGCACGACACGCCGCAATACAACTCGCAGGGCGCCGTGCTCTTCGTGGACCTCGAACAGCGCAAGACGCTGAAAAAGTACCTGCCGCTGGAAGTACTGCGCAACTTCCTCGGCGGACGCGGCGCCAACATGTGGCTGCTCTACAACCTGGTCGAGGAAGAACGCGAGGCGCTCGATCCCGAAATTCCGCTGATCTTCGGCGCAGGCGTCTTGACCAGCAGCATGCCCTCGGCCACGCGCGGCAACATCACCAGCAAGTCGCCCGACAGCTACGCGATCCTCGATGCCAATGCTGGCGACTACTTTCCCTCCTTCCTGCGTTGCCACGGTTACGACCATGTCGTGCTCTACGGCCGCGCCGCCGCCTGGACCCTGCTCAAACTCTCCTACGGCAGCGAGGAATTCGTCGATGCCGCGCCCTACGTCGGCCTCAACAACCTCGACATGGCCGCCGCGATCCAGCGCGACTTCAACTGCGTCGAGCGCGAGGACATGGCGCTGGCCCGTATCACCAGCGCTGGCGAGAACCAGGCCCTATGCAGCGGCATCATGGGCGGCATCAAGGCGATCTGGGCGCGCGGCGGCGGCGGCGCCAAGATGGGTTCGCTCAAGCTCAAGGGCATCATGATCCACGGCGCGCCGAAGGACCTGCAGCCGGTGCAGCCGATGGCCAAGTACAACAAGGTGATCGGCAAGAAGATCATCGGCACCAGCGTGATCAAGAACGCGTTGAAGATGGTCGGCACGCCCTTCCTCTACAAACCCAGCCGCGTGCTCTGCGCGCTCGGCACCAAGAACAACCAGCAAACCAGCTGGAAGCCGACACTGGATGCCGACAACTTCGATCCCTACCGCCCCGGCATGGACGGCTGCTACCTCTGCCCGGTGCATTGCCGCAACCAGAACGACATGACGCCCGGCGCCGCGAGCGGCTGGGGTGCCGCGGCACTCAAGGGCCTCACCGGCAACGCCAGCTACGACAAGGCCCAGGCCGAAGTCGAGCACGGCAAACAGCGCAGCTACAACGGCATCCACAACGACGGCAAATTCGACAAATACGACAAGGGCGACGGCCCCGAGTACGTCACGGTCGGCAAGTTCGGCCCGATGATCGGCATCAGTGAGCCGGAGCAGGTGCTGCGCCTCAACAACATCCTCAACGACCTCGGCCTCGACTCGGCATCCACCGGCAGCTCGATCGCCTGGGCCATGGAGCTCTACCAGCGCGGCATCATCACGCAAAAAGAGACGGGCGGCCTCGACCTGACCTGGGGCAACTACGAGCTGATCGAAAAGCTGCTGTTCATGACGGCGAAGCGCGAAGGCTTCGGCGACACCATCGCCGACTCGGCGCGTGCCGTCGAACGCGGCAAGTACCCGCAGGAAGCGCTCGACTACCGCATGGCGGTCAAGGGCCTGTTCCAGTCCGATCCGCACGATTCGCGCATCCTCAAGGCCTTCGCCCTCGGCCTCTCGGTCGCCACGCGCGGCATGGACCATCTGCGCAACCGCGTCACGCTGGAAATCAACGCCCGCATCAACGACGATCCGGCGTTCAAGACAGCCTTGTACAACGGCACTGTTTCGGCCCAGCCGAACAGCTACGAAGGCAAGGAGTACGCGGTCAGGAAGTGCGAGAACAACTACGCCGTGGGCGATTCGGTCGGCATGTGCCGCTTCAACACCAAGCTGTTCAACTCGCCCACCCTGCCCGATCTCAACGACTTCGCCACCCAGCTCACCTCGCTGACCGGGCAAGCCTTCGTCGAGGAGGAACTCAACGAGATCGGCCGCAACGTCACCGGCATCGAGCGCATGCTGAATTTCCGCTTCGGCCTGCGTGCCAGGGACGACACCCTGCCCCGTCGCTGGTTCGAGGAATCCCTGACCGAAGGCCCGTTCGCCGGCGAGAAGATCGAGCGCAAGGAATTCGAGGCCATGAAGACGCGCTTCTATGCGCTGACCGGACTCAATGCCGAAGGCGCGCCGGCCACCGAGTGGCACGAAAAACTGTCGCGCCTGACGACCGGCTTCGCCGTGCGCGTCGACCTGCCCAAGCCCCTGCCGGGGGCGCCGGAACAATCCGTGGTCATCGACGAAACGGTGAGCGATGTCGCTGCGTTGCGCAAGGCGCTGCTGCACAAGTTGCCGGAGGCTGCCGCAGACCTTAACGACAGCACGTGGAACGTCGCCGTCAATGGCAGCATGGTACTTGCCGGCGAAGGCGCGACCCGAATTTCCAGCGGCGATCGCGTCACCCTGGTGCCCATCATTGCCGGTGGCTGAGAAAACAATTGCGCTGCTCCTCGAACGTCCGACTCAATCACGGTGAAACGCAAATGACCTACTTTGACGAAGCAACGGAAACCCTGCCGCGCGAGGAACTGGCCGCCCTGCAGTTGAAGAAACTGCAGGCGATGATGGCCGAACTGTGGGGACGGAACAAGTTCTACACCGCCAAGTGGCAAGCCGCCGGCGTGCAGCCGTCCGACATCAAGTCGCTCGGCGACCTGGCCAAGCTGCCGATGACCAGGAAGGGCGAACTGATGGACGACCAGGCCGCCCATGGTCCCTTCGGCAACAACCTGACCTATCCGCTGGAAGCCTATGTGCGCATGCATCAGACCTCCGGCACCACCGGCGTGCCGTTGAAGGTGATGGACACCAACGAGTCCTGGGACTGGTGGGGGCGCTGCTGGGGCCATGTGCTGGCCGGCGCCGGTGTCACCGCCTCCGACCGCCTGTTCATGGCATTTGCCTTCGGCCCCTTCATCGGCTTCTGGGCGGCCGTCGAAGGCGCGCGAAAGATTGGCGCGGTGATGATTCCGGGCGGCGGACGCGATTCCCAGCAGCGTCTCGAACTGATGCGCGAAGCCGGCGCCACGGTACTCTGCTGCACGCCGACCTACGCCCTGCGCCTGGCCGAAGTGGCCCACGAAATCGGCTTCGACATCGATGCGATTCCGATGAAGGCCACGGTGCATGCCGGCGAGCCCGGCGCCAACATTCCCGCGACCAAGCAGCGCATCGAAGCCGCATGGACCGCCAAATGCTTCGATCATGCCGGCGCCTCGGAGGTCGGCGCCCATTCCTTCGAATGCCACCTGCAGCCGGGCGGCACGCACCTGATCGAGAGCGAATACATCGCCGAGGTAATCAATCCGCTGACCGGCGAGGCCGTGGCCCCGGGGGAGCGCGGCGAACTGGTGATCACCAATCTCGGGCGCTGGGGCTTCCCGGTAATCCGCTATCGCACCGGCGACCTGGTTCGGCCGAATTACGACCGCTGCGACTGCGGCCGCAGCTTCCTGCGCTTCGAAGGTGGAATCCTGGGCCGCGCCGACGACATGGTCACGGTGCGCGGCGTCAATGTCTTCCCGGCCGGAGTGGAGAACATCATCCGCAAGTTCAGCGAGGTCGATGAATTCCGCATCACGGTAAACAAGGTCAAGCAGATGGACGAGATGGACATCGAGGTCGAACTCTGCGAGGGAGCCGACCCCGAAGTGGTGCATGAAATCGCCGTCAAGCTGGATTCGATGCTGGCCTTCCGTCCGCGCGTGCATCACGTCGCCCGCAATTTCCTGCCGCGCTTCGAAATGAAGGCCAAGCGCTTCCATGTGAAGCACGACTGATAAATAGCGAGGACCAGGAGTCGGCGCCGGCGAGACGGCGATCCCGGAACCGCGCTTGCAGATGCGACGATGGGCTCGGGTTCCAGGGACGCCGTTTTGTTGGAAAACCCACTATTTGACGCAGGGCATTTGGCGCGGCCATAATCCGGCTGCGAATTGAGTTCGTTCGCATACCTCCCCGAACCGACCAGGCCAAGCCATGCCCGCCACTCCTGCATCCAGAAAAAAATCCGCCATCAATTATGGATTGCTGCCCGATCTGGTCGGCTACCAGTTGCGCATGGCCCAGATCGCCCTGTTCCGCGATTTTGCCCAAGGCCCCGGCGAGGAGGAGGTCACGCCGGGCCTGTTCGGCGTGCTGGTGATCATCGAGGCCAACCCCGACTTGAAGCAAAGTGAACTGGCGCGTGCCACCCACCTCGATCGCTCGACGGTCGTCACGGTGATCGACAATCTCGAACGACGCGGCCTGGTCGAACGTCGGGTCGCCTTGCATGACCGCCGCTCCAACGCGATCCGCCTGACGACCGCCGGCACTGCGCTGCTGCGCAAGCTGAAGCGCCAGGTCAGCCAGCATGAAAAACGCCTGCTGGAAAATTTCAGCGCGGCCGAGCGCGCGAGCTTCATCACACTGCTGCAGAAGGTCTTCCCGCAACATCGCTGAGGCTCGCGGCTCGCCGCGGCAGCATGAGCCGGGCGTTGCCACACCCGGCATTGATGGACATCCAACAATTGATGTCGTATACTAATCTCCATTGCCGAAGCGAGGCCATGGAGAGCAGTTGATGAGCGTCAGAACCAAAATCGATCAGTTGTGCGCACGCATGCACGACGCCCCGCAGTACCCGACCCAGGGCGCGGTGCTGTTCGTCGATCTGGAGCGCCGCGCAACACGCAGCAAGTACCTTCCCGCCGCAATCATGCGCAGTTTCCTCGGCGGCCGCGGCGCCAACATGGTGCTGCTCTACAACCTGCTGGAGGAAGAGCGCGACGCGCTCGACCCCGAAGTTCCGTTGATCTTCGGCGCCGGCACGCTGACCGGAGAAATGCCCTCCGCCACCCGCGGCAACTTCACCAGCCGTTCCCCCGACAGTTACGCTTTCCTCGATGCCAGCGCGGGCGACTACTTCCCTGCCTTCACCAAGCGCCTCGGCTACGATCACATCGTGCTCTACGGCCTGGCGCCGCAATGGACGCTGCTTAAAATCTGCCGCGAGTCGGTCGAGTTTCTCGACGCAACGCCCTATGTCGGCCTCGACAACCTCGACACTGCCGCCGCCATCGAACGCGACTTCCACTGTACCGAGCGCAAGGACATGGCGCTGGCGCGCATCACCACGGCCGGCGAGAACCTGGCGCTGTGCAGCGGCATCATGGGCGGCATCAAGTCGATCTGGGCGCGCGGCGGCGGCGGCGCCAAGATGGGTTCGTTGAAACTCAAGGCCATCATGATCCACGGCAAACCGGGCGATCCGCCGAAGCAGAAGGAACTCAAGGAGCACAACAAGATCATCGGCAAGAAGATCACCTCGACCTCGGTGATCAAGAATGCGCTGAAGCAGGTTGGCACCCCTTTCCTCTACAAACCTTCGCGCGTACTCGGCGCGCTCGGCACGCTCAACAACCAGACCACCGCCTGGCACGAATCGCTCGACGCCGACAACTTCGATCCCTACCGCCCCGGCATGGACGGCTGCTTCAAGTGCCCCGTGCATTGCCGCAATCAGAACGACATGACGCCCGAAGGCAAAGGCGGCTGGGGTTCCGCCGCGCTGATGGGGCTCAAGGGCAATGCCAGCTACGACAAGGCCCAGGCCGACGTCGACCACCACAAGCTGCGCACCTACCAGGGCATCAAGGGCGACGGGCATTTCGACAAATACGACAAGGGCGACGGCCCCGAGTATGTGACGGTCGGCAAGTTCGGCCCGATGATCGGGCTGCGCGAGCCGGAACAGGTGCTGCGCCTCAACAACATCCTCAACGACCTCGGCCTCGACTCCGCCTCCACCGGCAGCGCGATTTCCTGGGCCATGGAACTGTGGCAGCGCGGCATCATCGATGCCAGCCACACCGGCGGCCTCGACCTGTCCTGGGGCAACTACGACACGATTGAAAAGCTGCTGTTCATGACCGCCAGGCGCGAAGGCTTCGGCGACACCATCGCCGACTCGGCGCGTGCCGTCGAACGCGGCAAGTATCCGAAGGAGGCGCTCGACTACCGCATGGCGGTCAAGGGTCTGTTCCAGTCCGATCCGCACGACGCGCGCATCCTCAAGGCCTTCGCCCTCGGCCTCTCGGTCGCCACGCGCGGCATGGACCATCTGCGCAACCGCGTCACGCTGGAAATCAACGCCCGCGTCAACGACGACGCGCCGTTCAAGACCCGGCTCTATGGCGGCACCGTAGCGCCGCAGCCGAACAGCTACGAAGGCAAGGAAATCGCCGTGCGCCGCTGCGAGAACACCTTTGCCGTCGGCGACTCGGTCGGCATGTGCCGCTTCAACACCAAGCTGTTC
>Ga0156014_1088_pt1 | contig 16555 bp, 16 predicted proteins | sample RifCSPlowO2_02_FD_107668 | JGI IMG/M metagenome (GOLD analysis project Ga0156014, IMG submission 107668) | Rhodocyclales bacterium RIFCSPLOWO2_02_FULL_63_24 | reverse complement strand
CTGGATGCCGGCGGCGAGCGGCTGCTTGACCGCCGAGCCGCCGGCGGCCAGGCAATACACGGCGGCGCAGCCGGCCAGTACCGCGATCTTGGCCGGCAGCTTGTTCTCGTTGCCGTCCATGGTCTCCGGCGGAAACTCGGCCAGTTCGACCAACTGCCAGCGCTCGCCGTCCAGCGCATAGATGGCGAAGCCGACGGCGGCGCCGAAGTGCTGGTTGACCGTGGCGCGGTCGTCGCTGGCAAAGGCGACCTTGAGCATGGCCGGCGCCTCGCTAGTGGCGGACCAGGCCAGCGCCAGCCGCCTGCCGGACTTCCGAATCGAGTTCGGCGCCGGTCCGGTAGATGGATCGATGGGCAGGGGTGTCATGGTGGTTTTCCAGAAAAAGATTGGCGACGTCGAACAAGGCCTGGCGCGCGCCGCGATAGCCGACCCAGGTCCGCGCGTAGCCGCCGACCCAGTCGTATTGCGGAAAGCCGGCGCGCAACAGCGGGATGTGCAGGCGCTGCGCGGACTGCGCGGCGTGCGAGTTGGAAACGATGAGTTGCGCGCGCCGCGCCAGCGCGCTGCGTTCGAGATCCTCGAGGTCGCCGATCTGCACTGCTTGCGCCGGCATCTCGGCCAGCACCTCGGCCCGCGCCGGGGCGACGGCGGCGACCACTTCGGCGCCGACGCCGGCGAGGAACTGGCCGAGCGCCACCAGCAGGTCGGGATCGGCGGCGATGGCGACGCGCAGGAAGCCGGTCATGAAGTGGCTATCCACCATCGCGTCCTGCAACTGCGCGCGCTGCCGGTCGATTTTCGCCGGCACCGGCTGGCCTGAAATTTCGGCCAGCGCCTGGGTGAAGGCATCGCAGGCGTCGAGCCCCAGCAGGTGGTCGAAACGATGGTCGGGCACGCCAGTGCGCTCACGCAGCAAATCGGCCGCCTTGGTGAGCGAGCGGCCGACAACCAGCGTCGCGACCGATTCGCCCATGCTGGCGATCTCGCCCTTCGGCGTGCCGCCCAGCGTCAGCGGCGTCGATTCGGCGTCGACCAGGTGGCCGTCGAGCGAATCGCCGATATCGGGCAGCATCACCGGGCGCAGGCCGAAGGCTTCGATCCATTCGCGGATCGCCTCGGTGTCGCCCGGCGTCAGCATCGACGCGCAAAGCACGTTCACCTGCTTGCGGCGCCGTCCGGGACTTTGTCTGCCGGGAATTCCGCTTCGCGGGCCGGCAAGCGCCGACTCATGAGTATCCGGCACCATCACGTCGATGATCGCCTCCAGCGCCAGCGCGAAGCCGGATTCGAGGCAGCCCGCATAGTCCGGCGTATTCACCGCCACCACGGCCGTCGCCGCGAACTGCGGATGCTGCTCGCGGAACTGCCGCACCAGGCGCTTGATATCGACGCCCTGGGTTTCCGAAAGCCCGGTGGTGGGCAGGCCGATCACGTCCGGCCGGTTTTTCTCGCAAATCACCTTGAGGCCCTCGATGACGTTCTCGTCGGCGTTCATGATGGTCGACACCTGGTCCATGGCCGTGGTCTGCAAGGGAATCGGCTCGCGGAAGTGGCGCACGAAAAACACCTTGCCGAAGGCCGTGCAGCCCTGCGAGCCATGCAACATGGGGATGGCATTTTTCAAACCGAGGAAAGCCAGCGCCGCGCCGATCGGCTGACTGGCCTTGAGCGGATTCACCGCCAGCGGCTTGCTGCGTTTGAGGATTTCGGCCATCGCATGGGCTCGGCAAATTGAATTGCCCAAGACCTCGCAAGCTTCGTGCCTTTGCCTAAGTGACTGTTATTTATTGAATCTAGCAGAGCGTTGTTGCATGTACGACACGAACGGTGACGGTTTGGTCAGTCGATTGCCGACCTCGGCGGGAGGGACAAACCGGCAGAAAGAGTCCGGAACGGGGATAGCGGGGACTACTCCCAGATTTCCTACTGTTGTTCGACTCCAGGACCAGCCTTGGCGACCTGTGCTGCCTGATGTTGGTCTTCCGCCATGGTCAGACCCAAAGTGCGGCAACGAGCCTCCGCTGCCTTCGAGTAGGCGAGCAGGTCGTTGTGATACTCATCCGCCAGACGTTCGCGCGTGGCATGAATTTCAGCGACAACGGGATCGTGCCAAGACGAGGGTGCGTTCATTGGGAGACCTCCATCAATTCAAAGGGTGTAACGAGTTCCGGCAGTTTGTAGCCACGGGCAACAGAAATTCCGCCAACTCCAGAATTTCAGGCGCAATGGGCAACACGGGGATCGCGCGCAACGCCTCGATGCGCTCCAAGGCGGCAAGCGGGTCGCCCGCGCTGACTTCCTCGACAACGTAAGGTGAAATAAAAGCCAAGACCGACGCGCGCCCGGCATCCCACCACAGACGGGTGATCTGCTGGCATGCCGACTTGATCGAATCACTGCTCGGACGAGCGGTCAGGTAGCTGATGACGGAAGTTTCGATGTAGACCTTGCGCTGCATGATTTCTGTCCTGGTTCAAAAAACGGCGCCCTTTGCTACTTCCCGTTTGAAAAGTCGGCGCTGGCGGGACGGCGATAGCGGAGTACGAAGATTTAATCCGACCACGGCCCCTTCAACTTTCACTAGACCGCACGTGAGAGCTGCTCGCAGACTGCCAAGAGTTCACTCAGAAGCTGAGAATGCTCTTTGACTTCCTTTTGATTGACGCGCATCTTCATCACATCGCCGCGAGTTCCAGCAAAGATACCTGCATCTGATAGTTTGTCGATCCACTGTGATCTCTCGTCCCCATTCAACCGGAGATTGAAGAAGCAGTGCGCCTCCTTCTTTCTAGGGTAGGCCCATAGGAAATTGACGCTGCTAGTGCCGACCGCAATATGACCCTGGTTGTAAACGACGCGACGTGCAGAACCTTGGGGCAGAAGGGATAGCAGATCATCCACCGATCCGAGAGAACTCTTTCCGGCTCGCGCGTCCCAGTACGGCCGGTCTTTTGCTTCACCTTGAGTTTCGTCTTCGCTGGCTCGAAGTTCGACTACGTCTAGCACTTTTGTGAAGGTCAATACGAATCGGTCATCGAACTTGACGGCTGCCATCTGGATTGCGATCAATGGAATGGCCCGGTTGAGGAGGGCAATGACGTTGAAGAATCGGTTCGTGATGTCTTCGGCGACGATGACCGCTCTGTGCTCCGCATCCGGGTTCTTGGTACGCTCTACATCCCAGTACTCGATGCTTCGAATGATGTGGCTCTCGTCGAGCCGGCCTAACATTACCTCGACCTCATATCGGATGTCTTCCTCGGGATCTGACAGAAGGAAGTCAATCCTCCCGCCTGTGATCTGCTTTTTCTCTCGACGAAGGACCGCGAGATCGCCGAGTCCAAGAATAGATGGATCCTCAGCGATGCGCTCTTGAAGCCACCGCTCATCGACGCCGAGGTTGCGAAGTGAAGCACGTTCTGCTTTAACAAATGTGTGTGCCATGGTCGGTGAGTGTGTTGTAAGGTCCACTTTGATATAGGGAGACAGTCTTGCACCCCAACTTAGCCGTCGGCTCCCTGACTTGGCGAAGTGAGACGCCCTGGAAGCCCTTTCCTGCCTGACTTCTCACCTCAAGCGTGCGCTTCCTGAGCATCGCAAATCCTCGTGACAAGCAGCGTATCGAAAACATACGGCGCCAGCATACACGCAAGAAACCGTGGCCTGTTCCTTCTTGCCCATGCTGAGGGTCGACTGTGCTTGGCGAAGCAGGTGCAGATGTCCAGCAGATAACGCGGCCCCATCAAAACATCTACCGCGCCCTGGGCGGCGCATCCTCCCAGCCTTCGGCCATGAAGTCCTCGGGCAGGCTGGCGAGAGCATCGAAAACCGCGCCGCCATCTTCCGGATACTCACGCAAAACGAGTTCCTTGCCGCGACGAAATATTTCTACCTGCTTCACATTCAGACGGAACTCTTTGGGCAGCCGCACGGCTTGGCTGTTACCGGTTTTGAAAACGCGAGCGTAGGTCATGGAGCACCTCGAAATGAATGGGATACGTCAAGCATATACGCCAGCCATTGAGGTGGGAAGGGTGGCCAAAGGGGTCAGCGTCGGCCTCGCCTGCAAGGCATCTATCGCTTGGAGCAAGTCGGCGTTGGCGACACGGCGATTCTTACTGTCATAGAAAAGAATCCGGAGACGGCCCCTTTTGGCCCTTTGCGGAGTTTGCGACAAGCCGGCTGTAGGCCGGACGCGCCGCGGATCGGCTACAGCGCCTTTGCCAGCAGATCGGCGTTGCCGGCGCAGATCCGCCTGAAGTCGGCGCTGATCCGCGCATCTCCGGCACAGCGATGCCAGTAGCGGGCGGCGGCATCGGCGGCCCTCCGCCATTGATCCGCTTCGGTCGGCAAAGGCAGGTCGGGCACAAAAGTCCGCTCGGGGAGTTCGCCGCCACGCAGCGGCGCGTAATGCATGGGCAACATGTCATAGGCGGGCGCCAGGACGAGACCGGCGCCACGCGCGGCACCGGGGCCGGGGAAGAAGGCCAGGTTGCCCTCGTGCATGTCGCTGTTGCCGATCAGCTTGCCGAACCACCACAGCAGCGCCACCTGCTCGGTGTCGGCGACCGTGAGCCATCCGGACTGTTGCAATGCCAGCGCCGCCAGGGGCCAGGCCGTCGGCCCCTGGCCGAGCAAAGCCGCCTCGATGCTGCCCAGGGTGCACACCGGCGAGCGGCCGCAAGCGCCGTGCCGGTCGAAACGCCGGACTTCAAGAAAGCTGCGGCCATCGAAGCAATAGACCGTGCTTTGCGCGGCATCCAGGCCGAGCAATTCGCGCAGGGCTTCGAGCGCCAGGTGCTCGCACACCAGGAGGTCGGACCAGCGACGCACCGCCGCCGAATCGTCGGCCCCCGAGAATTTGACGATGACATGCCCCACCTCACCGGCCCAGCGACGGCCAACGGTAAACTTGGGGAACTCGCCGGCGGCGGACGAAGCCGCGACGCCATGAGCCAGCGCCGCCGCCAGCGCCGGATAGGCTTCGGTGATGTGCTCATCGCCCAGAAAATCGTTCGCGCCCGCGCGCCGACTGTCGAGGAAACGCCGGTAGGCCGCCTCGCCCAGGATCAGGTCGCCCGGCTGGTCATTTCCCCAGAGCGAGAGCACGTGAAGGATGTCATCCTCCGACCAGTGGTCCGGGTTGTCCGCAACGCCTAGATCCAGCACGTGACGACGGGCGAAGTTGCGTCCGATGAAGCCCTGGGGGCGCATGTCGGCCAGCGGATAGGGTAAGCCCTCGAACCAGCCATCCGCCATGTCGGCGTCGAGCGGCCAGGGGAAGCGCGCGGAAAGGCGCAGCGCGCTGCCCCCTGGATAGGTCAGGTCCAGGTGTCCGACTTCGTGACCCTCGCCCGCCTCGTCGATGCGGTAAAGCGGCAGGCCACCCTCGCTGCCGCGCAGCGCACGCCGCAGCGCATGGCGCGTACGCCGCGAGCCGCCGCGGCTGACGACCCTGTCGCCAAGAGCCTGCACGGCGCGGGCCAGCGTCGAGCGGTTGATGCCGCCGAGCAGGCGGCACAGCAGCGCACTGCCGGCACGCGGATTGGCCCGCAGCACGCGCAGCAGATCGTCGTCGCGCAGCTTTGTCATGCCCACAGGCTACACAAACGCAACGAATAATGCAACGAATTATGTTTGGCTAACCGACTGTTTCATATATATATGCAGCCGCTCAATCGACATTAAATGCAACACCTATCGTGCATCTGCGCCACTGCGCCGGAGTGACGGCGTAGCCCTCAGGCGATCAGCGGCTCGCCGACAGCCTTCTGCGCCGCCCACGGCGCCGGCGCGCGGACCTTGTCCCAGACCGGCGATTCCAGCGTCAGCGCGAGCTGGCGCACCAGTTCCAGCATGCCCTCGTAGCCGGCGTAGCCGAACTCGCGTTCCTGGTTGATGTCGAGGAAGGGGATGCGCGCCTTGAGCGCGGTGTAGAGGTTGCGTCCGCCGGCGATCAGGATGTCGGCCTGGTAATCCTTGTAGGCCTGCAGCAGCGCCTTGGGGCTGCCGTCGGTGATCATCTTCGCGTCCTCGCCCATGATCTCGCGGATGCGGGCCTTGTCCTCTTCGGTGGACTTGTTGGTGCCGGTGGCGACCACCGTCATGCCGAGGTCCTGCAAGGCGGAAACCACCGACCAGGACTTGACGCCGCCGGTGTAGAGCAGCACGCGGCGGCCCGCAAGGCGTGCCGCCCAGGGTTCCAGCGCGGCGCGAATCTTCGCTTCCTCGCGCGCGATCATGGCCTCGGTGCGCACCGTCAGATCGGCGTCGCCAAGCAGCCGGGCGAAATCGCGGAAGGCCTGCGAAGTGTCGGTGATGCCGTAGAAGCTGCCCTCGAAGAAGGGCACGCCGTAATCGGTTTCGAGCTTGCGCGCGACGTTGAGCAGGGCCTTGGCGCAGACCACCATCGACGCGTGGGCGCGGTGCATGGTCTGCACCTCGTGGAAGCGCGCGTCGCCCGACAGGGTGCACAGGATGCGCAGGCCGAGTTCGTCGAACAGCGGCGCGACGTGCCAGAACTCGCCGGCGATGTTGTATTCGCCGATCAGGTTGACGTCATGCACGGTGATGCCCGGGCGCTGCGCCGACTCGGGCAGCGGATTGGGTTCGCGGCTGCCGATCACGTGCTTGAACATGGCCTCGCCGGCGATGCGGTTGCCGAGGTTCTTGGTGCCGTAGAAGCCGGCGCAATCGACCGGCACCACTGGCGTGCCCCAGCGTTCGGTGGCGGCCTTGGCGACTGCGGCGAGGTCGTCGCCGATCAGCGCCGGGACGCAGGTGGAATAGAGGAACACGGCCGCCGGCCGGTAGTCGTCGATCGCCTGCTTGATGGCGTGGAACAGCCGCTTCTCGCCGCGGCCCATGATCACGTCCTGCTCGGTGAGGTCGGTGGTCATGCCGATGCGATACAGCGTCGGCCCGCTGGAGCGCGTGCCGCGATTGTCCCAGCTCGATCCGGCGCAGGCGATCGGGCCATGCACGATGTGGGCGACGTCGGCGATCGGCAGCAGGGCGATCTGCGCGCCGTCGAAAGAGCAGCCGCCGGCCGTGGCGCCAGGCTTGGTCTTGGCGCAGCCGGACTTCTCCTTCTTGTTGTGGGCGCAAGCGGGTTCGTTCAGCAGTTCGGCGATTTCGGCAGCTTTCATGGCGGACCTCTTGGGGTTGGCGAGGGATTCGCAAGCCCCATGCCAGTACGCAAGCCCTTGATGGCACGGGAGAGTCGGCGCCGGCGGGACGGCGTTGCGGCAGCCCGCACATTGTTTTGTCGGGTTTGCGACAGGGCCGCGTCGACTCTGCCTCTACGCCGCCCTGAAGCCGCGCCGCTGCGCGGTGTTGCGCGATGGCATCGTTCCTGCATCGGCGTCCGTCATGAACGCCACCGACCTGCGCCCGCATCTGCTCGCCTTCGCCAGCCGCCCCCATCTGCCGGAAACCCAGGCGCTGGCCGGCACCATGGCCTTGGCGCCGCGCCGCCGCGGCCCCTGGCGGGCGCCGGTGGCCGGACTCGGCGCCCGCGAACTCGATGTCCTGCTGCTCAGCTATTTCCCCGCGGCGGCGCCGCTGCGACCGCTGCTGCAGATCTGGCGCGAGGAAGCCGAGGCCGCGCCGCGCCAGGGCCTCGACGAGTTCGACGAGCTGGTCGCCCTGCTCCTCGCCCACGACGCCCGGCCCGGCCCGGATTCGCGCTGGCTGGCCTGCGCCGTGGCCACCGCCAGCATGGCCGACAACCATCTCTGGCAGGACCTCGGCCTGCCCAGCCGGGCCGAACTCAACACACTGATGCAGACGCGCTTCACGGCGCTGAAACTCAAGAATGCCGGCGACATGAAGTGGAAGAAGTTCTTCTACCGCCAGCTATGCGAACAGGCCGAGGTGCTGATCTGCAAGTCGCCGAGCTGCGCGGCCTGCAACGACTACGGCGTCTGCTTCGGCCCCGAGGACTAACCGGAACGCTTATCGGTCGGCGGATACCGAGCGGGCTTCGAGCAGCCTGACCACGACGTGCAGGACGCGATTGGCCGGTGTCGCGATGCCCAGCGCTTCGCCCTGGCGCAGCACGTAGCCGTTGAGGTGGTCGATCTCGCTCGGCTTGCGGCGCGCCAGATCCTGGGCCGTCGATGACATCTGGTTCGGCATGCTGCGCGCGATGCCCTGCACCGCAGCCCAGCTGTCGCCCGGCACGCTCACCCCCGCGCCGGCGGCCACCGCCAGGCACTCCGCCACCACGTCGCGCATCAGGGCTTCCACGCCTTCGCCCTGGACCAGCCGCCCGTAGGGCAGTTGGGTGATCGCAGAGAGCGCGTTGTAGGCGCAATTGACGACCAGCTTGGCCCACAGCGCACCCACCACGTTGTCCGAGACCTGCACCGGCACCCCGGCCCCGGCAAACAGCTTCACCAGTTCGTCGCTGGCGGCCGAGGGGCCGATCACCAGCTCGCCGCGGCCATGGTGCTTGACATGGCCCGGCGCGGCCATTTCGGTGGCGACGTAGACCACCGCCGGCCCAACCTCGCGCCCCAGCCGCGCCTGCAGCCGCGCGGCGTTGTCGACGCCGTTCTGCAGGCTCAGCAGCACGGCACCGGGTTCGAGGTACGGCGCCATTTCGTCAGCGGCGCTCTCGGTATCGGTGGACTTGACGCAGCACAGCACCAGCTGCGCGCCGCGTACGCCGCTGGCATCGATGCTGGCATCGATGCTGGCGCGCATCGGCACGTGCGCCTGGAAGGTCTGCGTCTCCATGAACAGGCCGTCGCGACGCACCGCCTCGACATGCTGCGGCCGCCCGATCAGCACCACGTCGTGACCCGCGCGCGCCAGCATGCCGCCGTAGTAGCAGCCCACCGCGCCGGCGCCCATCACCGCAATCTTCATGGGTTTCTCCTCAGAACAAGGTTCAGCTTCCAGCCCATGTAGCCTTCGCCCTTGGCATTCCACAGGCTGCCGCTCAAGGTGTAGCTCTGGATGCCGCCGGCCAGCCGGGCTCCCACCAGCCGGCCCTCGGCATCCACAGCCCCGGTAATTTTCCTGGTTTCCCCGTACATGAACACTTCGCCGCTGAGCCTTCCTGCGGCTACGGCGACCGTCACCGACACCTTGACCGGCGACTCGAACAGTCCGCCATAGGTTTCCAGTTCGCCGCTCCAGGTGCCGTCGTATTGACCGGCGAGCGGGCCGCGGGCGGTACCGGCCGCGGCCAGCGCCCTGGCCGGGCGGAAACCGTGGATACTGGCGCGCGCCATCGGCGAGGCCTTGCCGCGCCCCAGGGCGCGCGCGTTGAACGCATCGAATTGCCACGGCCCGCCACGCGTCACCCGCATCGTGCAGTCGCCCGTGGTCCAGGCGCTGCCGTCGGCCGGCGCGCCGTGGTAGTTGTCGTGCCAGCAGTCCTGGGTAAATTCGGTCACGTTGCCGCTCATGTCGTACAAGCCCCAGGCGTTGCCCTGCTTGCGCGCCACCGGATGCGTCGCCTGGCCGCTGTTGCCTTGATACCAGGCCACGCTATCGACCGCATCGCCGCCGCAGTATTCGTGCCGCGCGCCGGCGCGGCAGGCGTATTCCCATTCGGCATCGGACGGCAGGCGGTAGGCCTTGCCGGTCTTCTGGCTCAGCCTGCGCACGAATTCCTGGGCGTCGTCCCACGTCAGGTTCTCCACGGGGCAGTCGCCGCAGGAGGCGAAATGGCTCGGATTGCCGCCCATGACCGCCTGCCATTGCGCTTGCGTGACCTCGGTTCTGCCCATGGCGAACATCGGGACATTCACCCGGTGCATGGGCTTTTCCCAGGACTGACCGGCATCGCTGCCCATCTCGAAACTTCCCGCCGGAATCACCACCAGCGGCGGACAGTCGTCGCAATCCTTGACAGTGCTGCCCGGCGTCAAGTCGCCTGCCAGGCGTGCCGCCGCCTCGGCCGGTGGCGCCGGCCGCTTCTTCACCCGCCGTTCGGCCAGCGCGATGAACTGTCCATTCGGATACTTGTCGAGGTAGGCCTGGAAGTCCTCGGGCTCGCTGCTGTTCTTGATGCTTTCCCAGAATGCGATTTCGACCGAGATCGTATCGACCGGCGCGGCCGCCGCTTGCGGTGATGGCAACGTCCCTCCTGCGCCGGGCCGGAAGTAGAAATCCCCGGTGAGGCTCGACGATTCCCAGGGGGTCTGGGCTTCGCCGCTCTTCTTCACCACGTTGCCGCGCACGCGCTTGAAGACGTCCTCGATCTTGATCTGGGGAACGTCCATCGCCGCCAGCAATTCGGCGGTATAGAGCCCGTTGCGTCCGTCGCCGTCGGCGGCGACCTTGCCCGGTGCGGTGGCGTAGGCGATCAGGGTGCCGGTAGGCGCGTTGATCTGGGCCAGGCCCTGGCCGCCGCCGCGAAAGCGCCGCTCGAAGGGGTTGTTGCGGCAGGCATCGAGGATCACCAGCGAGAGCCGCGCCGGAGCCAGCTTGTCGAGCAACTGGTCGACATCCACGGCTTCGCTGCTGACAGCCGATTCGCTGCGAATCTCGGCGTCGATCGGGATCAGGTAGTTCTTGCCGCGCACCTGCATACCGTGGCCGGCATAGAAAAACAGGGCTTCGCTGCCGCTTTGCACCTTGTCGCCGAACTCGGTCAGCGAGCGCAGCATCTCCTTCTGGCGCACATCGGTGCGGACGATGACGTCGAAGCCGAGCCGCTTCAGCTTGGCGGCCATGTCCCTGGCGTCGTTGGCGGGATTCTTCAGCGCCCCGGCACCCGGATAGGCGGCATTGCCGATGACGAGAGCCACGCGCCGTTCCGCCAGCGCCGACTTCTCCACGGCCAGATTGCGCTGCGCCTGCGCCGGCAGCGCGAGGGCGAGCAGCAGGCAGAGGGCGAACCAGGCTTTCATTTCGGCTTGCTTGCGGAGAGGAAGTATTCCTGCCCATCGCGGGTTATGGCGAGCGAAACGTCGGGCGTCGTCTCCAGCGCCGCCAGCCAGGCATCCATGTCGCCGGCCGACTTCACTTCCGTCATCACACCCTGGCGGATCACCCGGCCGATCCGGTCATTGGGCTGGAGTTGGAATCCGCGCGCCAGCAGCTGTTGCTGATAGGGCTGCTTGATCTGCGAGAACAGCACGCCGCCCGAGAAACGGGCAAAGAAGCTGCCGAGATCGCTTTCCGTCTTCCCGGCCGCCTGCGGGGCCTTGGCTTCCGGCAGCTTCTCAAGCATGACAGACAGGTCTTTGGCCTGTCCCTGGCGAATCACGCGGACATTGACGCGGGTGTCCGGTGGATGGGCCGTCACCAGCGGCGGCAGGTCAGCGGCCTTCTGCACCGGTTGCCCAAGGAAGGCAACAATCACATCGCCTGCCTGGATTCCGGCTTTTTCCGCCGGCCCGCCTTTGGCGATGGCCGCCACCAGTGCGCCGCCGGCTTCGGTCAGGTTGAAGGCGGTCGCCAGTTCAGGGGTGACGTCCTGGATATTCAAGCCGACCCAACTGCGCGGCACGGGCGCGGATGCGGTAGCGGCCGCTGCCGACGGCTGGACTGCCGCGACCTGCTTGGCGCCACCCAGCTTGCGCACCATGAGCCGGGCTTCGGCGCTGAAACGACCCTGCGGGTATTGCTTGAGATAGTCCTCGAAGTCGATGGCCTCCTGGCTGTCCCGAATCCGGTTCCAGAATTGCTGCTCGATCTGCTCCGGCGTATGCACCACCACGGCGTCCGCGACCGGCTCGGCCACGCCGCCCGCTCGCGGCGGACGGAAGTAGAACTCACCGGTCAGCGACGAGGCCTCCCAGGGTATCTGCGCATCGCCGGTGGCGCGCGCGACGCCCGCGCGGACGCGCTTGAACACGGCTTCGACCGAAAGCTCCGGGGTCTGCAACTGCTTGAGCAACTCCTGGGTGTACATCCCGTTCCGGCCTTCCCCATCGGAAGCCACCTTGCCCGGCGCGGAAGGATAGGCGCCGTTGCCGATGACGAGCGCAACGCGCCTCTCGCTGCTGCTCGCCGCAACCCCAAGATTGCGCTGCGGCTCGGCGGCCAGCGAGAGCACCGCAAGCAAGCCGAACAGTGCCGCAGCCACCAGTCGGGAGAACGCCCTCTGCATATATTTTCGCCGCGTGACAAGGATCGTGCCGCCCATTCTAAATGACCCGGGATGCCACTGCGCCGTTCGAAGGGATTGTTGCGGCAGGCATCGAGGACGACGATGTTCATGGTACTGACCGCGAGCTGGTCCATGACCGTGTCGACATCCACCGTCTCGGCCCGGGCCGAGGCTTCGGAGGCGATCTGGGCGTCGATCGGGACCAGATAGTTCTTGCCCTTGACCTGCATGCCGTGACCGGCGTAATAGAACAGCGCCACGGTGTCAGCGCGCAAACGCTCGCCGAACTGGGCGATGGCGCGGTTCATTTCCTTCTGCGAGGCGTCCGTCTTGCTGATGACCTCGAAGCCAGGCCGGCGCAGCGCCGAGACCATGTCCTTGGCATCGTTGACGGGGTTCCTCAGCGCGGCGCCGGGATAGGCGGAATTGCCGATGACGAGCGCGATACGCTTGTCGGCGTGCCTGGCGCCACGCCCAGATTGCGTTGCGGCTCGGCCGCCAGCGTCAGCGTGGCCAGCAGGCCGAGCAATGCAAAGGCCGCCAGCCGGAGCTGCGCCGGGAACAGGAGGGTCATCGATCCAGACCTTTCATGCCTACCGCACCCGCACCAGCGGGAAGCCCTGCCCGGTCGGCGAGACGATCGGATACTGCTTGTGCTGGAACACCTTGTCGGCCAGTTCCGGCACCTGGTTGTCGACATAGTCGGCCAGTTCCAGGGTCTTGACGAAGCCGTCGCGGTCGGCATCGGCGGCGCCATTCAGCCCTTCCGCGATCACGTAGGTGAACAGGCCGTGGTCCTTGTAGCCTTCCAGCGCTTCCTGCACCGAGGTGGCGGCCGAGAGCACCGTCGAGCCCACCGCGCGCGACAGCACCTTCATCGCCGTGTCGTCGCTCATGCCGCGCGTCAGCATCGCGACCTGGATCGCGTCGCCGAGCTGGCCGGCGCTGCAGGTGTCGAGCACCACGAGCTTCTTCGAGGCGGGAATGTTGGAGATCATTTCCTTCAGCGCATCCTGCTTGAGCTTCGCCGTGGACGTCGAACCGACATTGGAGGTGATCAGCAGGTACTGGCCGTCGTCCACCGTGCCGTGGCTGGCGACGTAGAACACGAACAGATCCTCGGGGCCGACCTCGTTGCGCGCCTGCTTGAGCGCCGCGACGATGGCGACATTGGTGGTCTCGGCCCGCGTCATCAGGCGCCGCACATGGATGCTGCTGAACAGGCCCTTGCCCCGGGTTTCCAGGGTCGAGGCGAACAGCTCGGCGTCGGCCACCGGGTATTTGAGTTCGAGTCGCGGATTGGCGAAATCCTTGATGCCGATCACGATCGCATGCAGCGCCGGCGGCCGCGCCGCGATATTGGCCTGCACCTCGATCGTCGCATCGGTGCTTTGCATGCTGTTGTCGGCATTGAAGGCGATCGCGCGGATGGTGTTGCTGCCCGGCTCCAGGCTGATGTCGTAGCGCAGCAGCTGGCTGCCCTGGTCGGCGGCGGCGACGCTCAGGCTGCGGGTCTTCTCGAAAACCACGGCGGAGCCGTTGCGGTAGAGGCGCACGTCGCCGACGCCGCCGCCCTGGTCCTTGACCCGCAAGGAGACGCTGATCCTCGGGCTGGCGGTGGCATTCGGCGTGTCGACGATGGCCACCGCGGGCGGCGGCTTGATGTCGGCGATCTTCTTGTAGTCGCTGAGGGCGCCGCCGGACAGCGCCACCTTGACCAGGTCGGGCCGGTAGAAGGATTCGCGCAGTTGCGAAATGCTGAAGGGCGAACCGGCCACGCTGACACTCAGGTACTGGTCGCCCTTTTCCGATGAGTTGTAATAGCCGCTGGGCGTGGTGACCAGCCATTCGCCGTCGTCGAAGGCAATCATGGTGGCGACTTCCTCGCCGTCAGCGACGTTATGGACGCGCACCGCCCCCGCGAAAGTCACCGCGACCAGCTTGCCGTTGGGCGAGAAAGAGGCGTGCGCCGGACTCATGTCGAGGAGCATTTTTTCGTCGGGACGCTTCAACTGCCGGATCAACTGTCCGCTCGCCAAGTTCCACAACTTGTATTCGCCGCGCTGATTGCCCGTCAGGAATTGAGTTCCGTCCGGTGCGACCTCCAGCACCGTGAGCCGTTGGAAGTTCTTTTCGTGGCCAAAGAACGTGTCTTCGACGTCGTAGCGAGCCACATCGCGGATCGGGTTGCCGGTGGCGGCGTCGAATAACACGACAGACACGGTCGCCCGTGAGCCGACGAGCCCGTGAAACTCGGCGCGCGATCCGAGGAAGTGCTTGCGATCGGGGGTGAATGCCACGGCATCGGCACGGCGCTCACGGTGACGCCAGAGTTCGCCGCCGGTTTGCAGGTCAACGAGCACCATGCCGCGCCCCGGATCGGTGGTCAGCAGGGCGGTCTTGCCGTCGGGGGACAGGTCGCCGACGCAGACGCCGGGGTAGCTGCGGACGATTTCGCCACCTTGCACGGCCATCTGTTTCGTATGGTATTTAATATCTGAAAACACGCTGGGGAAGTCCAGTTCGCTGCCCAGCAGATAGAGGCCGTCCCTGGAGAACGCCAGCTTGTTGCCGAAGTTGCCGGGCACTACCCTGGCCAGGGTGCCGGAGTTCGTATCCCAGATGTGCGTTAGGTCTCCGCCGAGCAAGCTGGTTCGAGTGGACGCTGCCAGCCGCTTGCCATCCGGCGAGTAGACGATGTCGACCAAGCCGTACTTCCCGGTGGGAATAGACAGCGCTCGAACCACCTTGGCGTTGACGGTGTCCCATACTCGCACCGTGGGGGTGGCGCCGCCCGAAGCCAACTGCCGGCCATCGGGCGAGTAGCTGACGAGACCAACCACCATGACCTTGGCCTTGACTTCCACCTTCTGTGCACTGGATTTCATCTCCAACTGCGGGGTCACGGTCATCATCTCCGAGCACGCGGACAAGGCCAGCAGCACAGGGAGGAACAGGACCAACCGGGGCGCACTCATGGCTCATCTCCAGAAACAGGATTCACGCGACATAGCGGGCAGACAGGCCGAGCATAGCCCCGCCATTGCGGCGGACCATGAGATGGATCAAATCCGGGCGATACGGCGACATTTCCCGCGGTTATAGTGGCGCGCATGATCGCCCGCAAATACCTCTACCTGATCGCCCTGGCGCGCGAGAAGCATTTCGGCCGCGCTGCCGCGGCCTGCCATGTTTCGCCGTCGACGCTCTCGGCGGCGATCCGCGACCTGGAGATCGAGCTGGGCGTCGCCGTGGTCGAGCGCGGCAAGCAGTTCGCCGGCCTCACGCCCGAGGGCCGCAGCGTGGTCGAGTACGCCCAGCGCGTCGCCGCCAGCGCCGAAGGCCTGCGGCAGGAACTGGCCAAGCTGCGCCACGGCCTCAGCGGGCGCTTGCGCCTGGGCGTGATTCCCACCGCGCTGACCGTGGTCGCGGCGCTGACGGCCGCCTTCGCGCGACGCCATCCGCTGGCCAGCGCCGAAGTGCTGTCTTTATCGACCGACGAAATCCTCGACCGCCTGCGCCGTTTCGAACTGGATGCCGGCGTGGTCTATGTCGAATCCGCCGTCGCCGGCTTCGACGTGGTGCCGGTCTGGCGCGAACGCCATGTGCTGCTGACGGCCGCCGCAGGCCCCTACGCCGGCCGCGAGTCGGTGAGCTGGCGCGAGGCGGCGACCACGCCGCTGTGCCTGCTGACGCCGGACATGCAGAACCGCAAGACCATCGACGCGGTGTTCGCCGAAGTCGGCGCCGGCGTCACGCCGACTCTGGAAACCAATTCCATCGTCAGCATCCTGGCCCATGTCGGCAGCGGCCACTGGTCTTCGATCGTGCCCAGGAGCGTGCTCGAACAAGTGGGTCTGCCGCCCGGCGTGACCGCCATCGAACTGGTCGAGCCGACCGTGGACTGGGCCACCGGCCTGGTCACGCTGGCGCGCGAGCCGCGCCCGCCGCTGGTGGCGGCGGTGATCGCCGAGGCCGAGGCGCTGGCCGCGGCCTTGAGCAACGCGTTCGACAAAAGCGAATAGGCCTGCGGAACTTCCCGCTTTCCATCGCCGACGCAACGCGCTACCGTGGCGTTCATGAAGCTCGCCCGCCGCCACCGCAACCCCGGCAACGCCGTCGATCCTGCCGCCGCAGCCGCCCTGCGCGCACTGCTGGGCAACGCGCCACTCCAGCGTGAACGCCTGATCGAATACCTGCACGCGATCCAGGATGCGCGCGGCCACCTGCCGGAGGCCCTGCTCGCCGCGCTGGCCGCGGCACTCAGGATCTCGCTGGCGGAAGTCGCAGAAGTGGCGAGCTTCTATCACCACTTCGATATCGTCAGGAGCGGTTGCGAAGCGCCGCCGCTGCTCACCGTGCGCGTCTGCGACTCGCTGGCCTGCGCCATGCACGGCGCGCTCGATCTCGCGGAAAAGCTCGCGGCCACGCTCGGCCCGGACGTGCGCGTGCAGCGCGTGCCCTGCGTCGGCCGCTGCGATG
>Ga0156014_1093_pt3 | contig 17608 bp, 16 predicted proteins | sample RifCSPlowO2_02_FD_107668 | JGI IMG/M metagenome (GOLD analysis project Ga0156014, IMG submission 107668) | Rhodocyclales bacterium RIFCSPLOWO2_02_FULL_63_24 | reverse complement strand
GCCGGCGGCTCGGAAAAGCGGAGCGGCACCTCATAGTCCATTACTGCCCTTCGACTCCGGGTGCTTGACGGCAGGGCTTCGTAGGGCGCCAGCAGCGGGAGCCTCCTCGGTCCGTTAATAACGCTTCTTCAAATGGTCTGCGGCTGTTTATGAAACGATATACGCCGCCGCGCCGGTCGACAGCAGCTTGCCGTCGGCGCCGAGAAATTCCATGCGGGTGGTGGCGACGCGGGAGCCGAGGCGCAGCACTTCGGCGCGCAGCTCGAAATGATCGCCGACGCCGGGGCGCAGATAGTCGATGCGCAGGTCGATGGTGCCCAGCTTGCCGAAGCGATGCAGGCGCTGGGCCGGAGCCTCGTCCATGTGGCGCGCGCCGATCGCCGCCATCACGGCCAGGCCGCCCATGGCGTCGAGCCCGGCGCTGATGACCCCGCCATGGAGCCGATTCGGGCTGCCGACCAGTTCGCGGCGCATGGCGATGCTTCCTGCCACGCCATCCGGCTTGATCGAGGCGATCTTCAGGCCCAGCACCTGGTTGAAGGCAATCATTTCTTCAAAAATCCTGGCCAGGCCGGCAACGAATTCAGGTTCGAACCCGATCGCGGTTTCTGCGGGAGTTTGTTTTTTCATGGGCTGCGATTCAGAGCAGGGTTTCAGGCCGTTTCGGGCAGGATCAGTTCGTTTGCGCGCGCCGCAACGGCCGGCGGAAAAGGTTGCGACTTGCGGCTTTCCGGGTTGAGACAGACCACCGTGAAGTCGCAGGTGGCGCAAATCTCGGCCGTTTCGGTATTCACCAGTTCATGCCGGAAGCGCAACACCTTGTCGCGCATTTCCAGGACGCCGGTGCGTACGGCGACGGTGTCGCCGGGGTAGAGTTCCTTGCGGTAGCTGATGTTCTGCTGCACCGCCGCCAGATGCAGTACGCCGCCACGCAGCAACGACGCCGGCATCCCGAGCATGGCATAGAACTGCCAGCAGGCTTCCTCGAAGAACTCCATGTAGGCGCGCACATTGATGTGGCCCATATGGTCGCGCTGCCACTCATGCACCGTGCCGCGTGCCGTTTCGATCGTCACTGCCTTCCTCCCCGGCCTTGGCGGCCGCGTTGCTTACTTCAGTGCGTCCGCCAGATCCTTGTCGGTGATCTTGCCGGAGCGATGCAGCCACAGCAGGATTGCCAGTGGCTTCGGAATATTGCGCCCGGACTCGTAGCGGGAGCCGCCCGATTGGGTGACGCCATAGCGTGCCCAGAAAGCCTGCTGGTTGAGGTTCTCTTTCTTGCGGGTGGTGGCGATGTCGGAAAAATCCAGCTTCTTCTTGCGGGCCATAACAATCTCCTTTGGCAGCGTATGATTTATATGATGGCCTGATTGAAGCACGGCCAAAAATTACCGGGGTATGATACCCGTCTTAGGTGAAGACCCGAGACAGTGACGCCGATGAAACGCTTGCGGTGGTTTTCTTTTTTGGTCCTTGCGGGTCTGCAAGGCATTTTCTCCGCACCCGGAAGCAGTGCCGATGCGGCGCGTACTATTGCGGTCAGCCCGGACAAGAGCGCCCGAATCGCTGTGGTGATTGGCAACGGCGGCTACCGGTCGGGCGCATTGGCCAATCCCCGGAATGACGCCACCGCAATGGCCGCCTCCTTGAAGAAACTGGGCTTCGACGTCGAGCTGAAGCTCGATGCGACCAAGGCCGACATGGATGCGATATTCCGACGTCTCAGCGCCAAGACCGACAAAGCGGGCGTCGCGGCGCTGTTCTATGCCGGCCACGGGATCCAGGTGGGCGGCAACAATTACATCGTGCCGATTGACGCCAACCCGAAAAACGAACGCGACCTGAAGCGTGACATGGTCAAGATGGACGACGTCATCGACGACATGGGCGACGCCCGGGTCAAGCTGGTGTTCTTCGATGCCTGCCGCGACAACCCGCTGGCGCGCAGTTTCAGTCGGGGCGGTTCGCGCGGCATGGCGGCCCCGGTCGAGGCCACCGGCACCCTGATTTCGTTTGCGACCAAGCACGGCAACACGGCGGCCGACGGCGAAGGCAAGCACAGTCCCTACACCACGGCATTGCTGGCGGCGCTGGAAAACCCCGGCGGGGTGGAAATCGAGCAAATGCTGCGCAAGGTCCAGCAGGGGGTGAAGCAGGCGACCGATGGCCAGCAGGAACCCTGGCGCTATGGATCTCTGGACGGCGATTTCTATTTCAAAGAAGCCGATGTTTCCGCTGTGGCGGCCAAGGTGCAGCAGGAAGTCGTGAATAAGGCCGTATCGGAAGCGATGAAGCGAGCCAACGAACAGGCGGCCCGGGAAAAGGCGGAATTGCAGCAGTCGATCAAGGCCTTGCAAGAGGCGAGCGAACGCGCCATCGCGGAAGCCATCAAGGTGCAGAAGCAGGCCAGCGAGAGTGCCGTGGCGGATGCAATCAAGCGCAGCAACGAGCAGGCGGCGCGTGAGCGGGCCGAACTGCAACAGTCGATGGACAAGATGCTGAGAGAAGCGCTGGCCCGCCAGAATGCGGCGATCGAGGCCGAGCGTCGGGCGCTGTTGGCCGCCCGTGGCGAAGCTGACAAGGCGCAAGCCGCGCCACCGGCGGTCGCCCAACCGCAGCCGATCCAGATGGCTGCCATTGCCGCCACCGGTTCCGGCGGCAGCGCGAAACCATCGGAGAAGACTCTTGCAACCTTGACCAGCGGCTCAGGCGACGAGTGGGTGTACACCGCCAAGGATATCTACGGCAAAGAACAGAAGTTGATCGCGCGAGTGAAGGCGGTCGTACCCGGAGCGGGGGTCCTGGAGGAGTTCGTGGTGGATGGACGACCGTCGGCGGAGTGGGTGTTCGACGGAAGACCGAGCCTGGTGGGCATTCCGACCGATTCGGTGATGATGCTTTCGCCCAACTGGGCCAGCGAGGATCTCAGCAAGCTGTTCATTCTCAACCCGTCCCGGTGCCGCCAGATTCCATACGTGAACGACTGCGAGGTCTCGAAGAAGACACTTGCGGGGACCGAGACGATCACGGTCGCTGCAGGAAAGTTCGAAACGAGGAAGCTGGAGATCGTGGTCCGCTTCGCCACCGACTACGGGGATGCGACCCTGGAAGTGATCGCCTGGTATTCCACCCAGCACAAGCGCCTGATCCGGCAGAAGATAAAAGGCTTCCACCCGATGTCCGAGGCCCCGGTGAACGCCTTGGTCGAAACCATGGAGCTTTCCTCCTTCCGCTCCCTGGTGCGTTGATCCCGGTGCGCTAGCTGCCGTGCTTCAGCTTCAGCGCCTGTGAAATCACCGGATAGGTGTTCGGCGTCAGTTCCTGCATGAAGTTCGAGCCGTTGTTCTCGTCCTTGCGCGTCACCACCGCTGTCGCCGCAGCAGCGCCGAAGGCGCGCGGGTCGCGCAGGGTGACCACAAGCTGTTCGTCGCCGGTGGCGCCGGCGAATTCGAAGTACTCGTCCTTGCCGAGCGGGATCATGATTTCCATGCCGGCCTTGATGGTCACCACGTTTTCCGCCTGCGCCGGGTAGATCTGCTTGCGCTGGTTGCGCGGGTTGATGTTGTCGATCACCAGCAGGCCGTCGAAGGTCGGCAGGACGCGCAGCTTGAAGCGTTCGCCGGTGCGGAAGCCCTCGGTCACGGGCTGGAAGCCCAGCGCGTTGCCGGCGCGGTCGAACTTCATCAGCGCGACGTGCACCGCCTGAAAATTCTCGCGTCCGTTTTCCACCTTGAGCGGGGTAGTCGGTTCGCCGGCCACGGTGTTCTCCGGCGCACCGGCCGACTTGGCGCCGAGGCCGCCGGCGACGCTGCCCAGCGGCACGATGCTGGCGCTCTTGCTCCGCAGCAGCATGTTGGCGATCGACTGCGGCGTGATCTGTTCGGTGAGCTTGCCCAGCAGGTAGCTGCCGAAGGCCGATACCGCGTAATTCACGGCGAATTTGATGAGAATGCCCCAGATGAACTTGGGCTGCATTTCCTCTCCCGTGCCGTTCTGGGCCGGCGGCGTGGGTTGCTGCGCCATGCCGGGTGCGGCGAGTGCCAGGATCAGGAAACAGGCGAGTACTCGGGAAGGGGCGATCATCGGGTGGTCTCCTTGGGGTTGTTGATTTTCTTGAGTGCTTGCGCGGCGAGGCCGGCGATCTCGGCGAGACCGGCGGCGTTGGCCACCTCCAGTGCGCGCCGATAGGCAATCGCCGTGTCGCCGGCGCCGACTTTTCTGCGGATCTCGCCGATCAGCAGCCAGTCGCGCGCGATCTTCTCCGGCAGCGCGAGCTGGCGGTCGATCCCGAGTGCGGCGTCGGCGGCCGGCAGTGCGCCGGCGGCATCGCCGCCGGCGAGTCGCGCAGCGGCGATCAGACGCCAGGCATTGCCGGTCTCGGCCGCCTCGTCCTGGCCCTGCAGCAGCTTCAAGGCGGCTTCGGCATGACCGAGCGCTTCCGGCGCGCGTCGCTCGGCGAGCGCCGCGCGCGCCTGCAGCAGGTTCAGGCTGGCGCGCTGCGGGCAGTCCGCCGTGCAGGCCGTTGCCGCCGCTGCGAGCGCCTGCTGCGTCGCTGCCGGCCGGCCCAGGGCCAGATTGGCCTGTGCCTGCAGCAGCAGGGCCTCCAGCGCAAACTCCACATCGCCGATGCGCTGCGCACGCTCCAGCGCGGCAGCCGCCTGTCCCTGCGCCAGTTCGGCGCGCGCCTGGTGCAGACTGTTGCGCGCGGCGGCGAGGGAGTCGTCGAGACTTTGCTGCAACCGACCCGCAGCACCGAAGCTGCGTGCCGCCCCGGCATAGTCGCCGCGCGCATAACGCCGCGCGCCGTCGCTTTCCGCCTCCAGTGCCTGCTTGCGCAGCGGCGGTTCGCTCGGCTTGGGCGCCGACCCGCAGGCCGCGAGCAGCAGTGCTGCAAACAGCGCGAGGGCGCGGGGCGACTTCCCGCGCCGGGAAAATTCAGCGCGCGACATGCACACTCTCGGCGTGCGGATCGCTGTCCGCCTTGAGCCTGACTGGCGCCGGGGCCTCGACCAGGTTGCGGATCGGCCAGGCCGACTTGGCGCCGGCGACGATTTCGCGCACATCGGACGCCACCGCGCCACCGTCGCGCAGGACCGGCGGCACGCTGGTCTCTGCATCGGCCGAAATCTTCTCGACATGATCGACGATGCCCTGGGTGCGATCGAGCAAGGCCGGCAGGCGGCTGTTGGCGGTCTCCAGCGTGCGACCGACCTGGACCAGATCCTCCTCGGCCTTGCCCAGCACGCGCGTGGCGGCCGTGCCGACGCCGGCGACCTGGCGGTTGCCGGTATCGAGCAAGGTGTGCAGTGCGCCGGTGGTTTCGCGCACCTGCCGCAGCGTGGCAGGCAGCCCCTGCTGCGCATCGGCCAGGGTGCCGGTGATGGTCTTGACGTCCTGCAGGATTGGCGCGATCTGCTCGCGCAACTGGCCGGCCATGGCGGTCAGGCTTTCGCCGCGCGAGAAGCTGAGCCGGGCCTGGTCGGCGGCCAGCTTGCTGCGGTCGGCGCCGGGAACGATTTCCAGCGTTGCAGCACCGATCAGCGCTTCCTTGCGCAGCTCGACCACGGCATCGCGGGTGACGAAGCGCATGTGGTCGGCGTCGATCTCCAGGTTCACCTCGACCTTGCCGTCGGCGCGCAGGGTCACCGCGGCGACCGAGCCGACGCGAAAACCGGCGATCCTGACCGCCTGCCCCTTGCTGATGTCCTGCGCCGAGTCGGCGACGAAGCCCAGCGTCGCGGTTTGGCGGAACAAGCCCTGGCGCACCAGGATCGCGGCAATCACGGCGAGCACCGCGAGCAGGCCGAACAGCAGGAAGCGGCGCGTGCCGCGTTGCAGCGCTTCCGCCTCGCGGTCCTGGGCGATCAGCATGGACATGCGAGAGCCTCCAGTTCCAGGCGGTTCAGGCAGCCGGGCACGGCGGGAAGTTCGTGGCTGTCGATATCGACGAACAGGGTCGGGCGGAAGGGGTGGAAGTCATGATAGACGGCCTCCAGTGCGATCACCGCTTCGGCCTGGCGGCGCGACAGGCCGCCGAAGACGCGGTCGAGCACCAGCAGTTCCGGCGGCCGCAACAGGTTGCGGACGAAGCCGACCAGCCAGCGTTCGATGCGTTCGAGGTGCATCGGCCGCTCGCGGCCGATGCTGAGGATTCTTTCCTGCGGCAGGCCGCACAGCTCGAACGCGAGTTGCAGGGTATGCTGCCATTCGCCGGCCGTTGTCTCCTGCGGATCGGCACCGTAGCGCAAGGCCAGGGCGAAATTCTCGGCCACGCTCATCGCGCCCAGCAGCCCGCCGCTGGCCGGCAGGACGCCGACGCCGGGGCAGGCTTCGAGTTCGGCCACGACCCGTTCCGCGGTGGCGGCATCGGGCGCCACGATGCGATGGCGGCCACCCTGGTCGAGCGGGATCGCCAGGCGCTGCCCGCCGTCGGCGCCCAGCGTCAGGGTGCGTTGTTCGAGCCGCACGCCGAGCTTCATTCAGCGGACTTCTTCAACCGTCAGGAGGGCGGCGCCATAGGCGCTCGAACAGCGCTTCTTGACCGCGATATTGCGCAGCGAGGTCCGATCCGAACACTCATCGGCCGCCGGCTTTTCAGCGCCGGCCGTGACCAACTGGATGTCCTTTGCCGCCATTGCACCGACCACCGAAAACGGCCCCGAGGGCTTCAGTCCGGCGGCGTCGAAGTCGCGCGGGCTGTCGGCCACGATCGCCAGCAGCGTGTCCTTGCCCGGCGGCCCTTCGGCGCCGAGTTGCCAGGAGGCCCGCGGCAGGCGCAGGGTGGCGCCGGCTTCGACCACATTGTTGCGGTCGAAGGCATTGGGGAACAGCAGGTCGAAGGTCTGGCCGTCGGAGCCCACCATCAGCAGATAGACATGGCCGCCTTCGCGCGACGTGAGGTTGAAGGCGATGCTGTCGCGGCCGATCTTCAGCGTCGGTTTCTCCGTCGTCAGGGTCACCAGGCGGCGGTCGTCGCGACTCTGGTAGATGTCGTTGAGCGCCGCCAGCGCCGCCGGTTTCGCCGCCGCGCCGGATGGCGTCGCCGCCGCTGCGGGGGCCGTCGCCGCCGCCGCTGCGGTCGCCGCAACAGGAGTCGGCGCTGGCGCCACGGCGACCGCAGGCGCTGCGGCGGGGCTGCCGGCCGGCGCGATATCCTTTGGCGCGTAGCTGAGGACCATGGCCGGGTTGCCGGTGATGGAAACGTGATGCGGCAGGAAGCCCTGCACGGTCTTGAATTGCTGGTCGATGCGTTCCTGGGCGCAGGCACGCACCTCCTCGGCCGAGAGTCCGCCGCTGCCGTCGGCATCGCGCGCCGCGCCGGCCAGGCAGGCCAGCCAGGCCTGCGAGGCGACGCCGCCGCGGCCGGGCTGGTCGAGCGAAATCTCATGGTCGCGCGCCGCGGCAATATGCACGAAGTTGGCGCCGCCGCTGCCGGCCACTTTCGACGTGACGGCGCTGCGCGTCAGCACATTGGTCGGTTTGACGCAGTCCTTGCCGGGCGGGGTCCAGGATTTTGGCGTGAACAATGGCTGCCCCTGCTTCGCCGCGCGCGTGGTGACGCCGCCCGAGTGGCAGGCGTCGACCAGGAAAATGGTTTTCTGCGCCTTCTGCGACAGCCGTTTCAAGCGCGATTCCAGTTCCGCGTCGGTGAAGCCCTGTCCGTCGATGGTGATCAGGGATTCGGCGCAGCGGTCGCTGCCGTCTTCCTCCTTGATGACCTGGCGTCCGCCGTGGCCGGAGTAGTAGATGAAGATCTGGTCGCTGCCGCCGAGGCGGGCTTCGAGATCGTCGAAGGCGCGGCGCATGCCGTCCAGCGTCAGCTCACCATCCTTGAGGGCATGGATGTTCGCCGCCGGGATGCCCATGCGCCGTGCAATCTCGGTCGCGGTGGCGATGTCGTAGGGAACCCCGGTGAGCTTGGGAATGGGCCCCCGATAGTCGCCTATGGTCATCAGCAGCGCATGGGCGGTCGGCGACTCCGGTTTGGAAAAGCCGCGCACGCCGGTGGTGGCGATCAAGTTGCCGCGCCCGCTGCGCCCGTCGTCGAGTTGCAGCAGCGCTGCGCCGCCGCCGGCCGGGGGCCCGGCCTTGGGGGCGGTCTGGGCCAGGGCGGGGGAGGCGCCGCAGGCGATACAGACCAGGGCGGCACACGAAATGCGGGCATATCGTTTCATCAGCAAGCCTCCGTCGGGGTATAGGTTGCGTTCAATGCCGCAAGGATAGTTGATGCGGCGGCGGCATGCCACTGTTCCGTGGTTTGCCAGGAAAGCTGGGCGGCGCGGCGGCCGCAGACCAGGCGCTGGTTCCAGCGCTGCCTGGGCCGGACGCGGCGCAGGGCGGCCTCGATCCGGTCGGCATCGGCCGTCCAGTCGGTCGCGGGGTCTTCCGCCAGCCAATACACCAGCATGGCGTCGGAAAATACCTGTTGCACCAGGCCGGGATCTTCGACCAGGCGCGAAACGCGGCAGGCGCCCAGGGTCGAACGCGCCACCATCTGGTCGATTTCCCCCTTGAGGCGCCTGCGCTCCGCCGCGCTTGCGCCATCGAGGCGCAGGGCCAGCACGGCGAGCAAGCGGCTGCCCTGCTGCATCGCTTTCATCTCCATCAGCTGGCCGCCTGCCAGCCAGCCTTGTGCCACGCCGTAATAAAGACGGACCACGGTGAAGTACATGACCCCCAGCGACAAGGGTGCCGAGGTGTCCAGATACCAGGAGGAAAGATTGAGCACGGCATAGGCGATCAGCACCAGTCCGCCCTGCAGGACGCCGAACACGGTGTCGAACACCTCGATGTGGATCTGGCGGTAGAGCGCGATGGCCATGCTCCAGATCAGCAACAGCGCGGCACCGATCATCACCCAGCGCGGACGTTCGTGCAGGGCATCGCCGTTCTTGAAGTTGTCGATCGCGGTGGCGAGGATTTCGACGCCGGGATGGATGCGCGCCAGCGGCGTGCCCTTGATGTCGAACAGGCTCGGTGCGGTGGAGCCGATGACGATGATCTTGTCGGCGAACTCGTCGCCCGGACGCTGCGGCTGGGCGCTTTTCAGGTCGCGGTAGAGGTCCACGAAAGACACGTAACGGTAGGTGAACGGAGGGCCGCGCCAGTTGAGCAGAACCTCGCGCTGACCGAGGCGCGTCAGCTGTTCCACGCCGGGAAAGCCGAATTCCTCGGTGATGCGCTGCGGCAGCGATGGAATGCGCCAGCCGGCATGCTCCAGCCAGGCCGGATAGCGACGGATCACGCCATCCTTGTCCGGCGTCACCTGATGCGTTCCCATGCGTCCGTTGTCGAGCGCCGCCGGTACCTTGGGCAGGATCATCGCGATCGGCGCCGCGGGATCGCCGCTGCTGCCCGGCAGCGGCCGCACACCGGGCAGCAGCGCGGTTGGGATGCGGCTCAGGCGATCGTTTTGCGGATCGAGCCGCAGCATCGGGAAGAAGGTCGTGGTCGACTTCGCGATGACGGCGTTGAAGGCGGCGTCGCTTTCCGGCCGCTGCGTGTCGCGGTCGGAAAACAGGATGTCGAAGACGATGGCGCGCGGCTGCTGCCGCTCCAGGCCGGCGACCAGTTCGCCCAGCACGCGGTTGGGCCAGGGCCAGCGCCCGTGTTCCTGCGCCATGCCGGCCAGGCTGGCCTCGTCGATGTCCACGATGACGATCTCCGGGTCGGGTCGCGGCGTCGCCACGCGATGCGATATCAGCAGGTCGAACAGCCGCGTTTCCGCTGCCGAAACCAGGTTGAGCAGGCCCAGGTCGGCAACGATCAGCAGCGAGAACACGGCAGCCAGCAGCAGGTAGGCACGCGCGCCGAGGCGACGCACCAGCGCCATGACGCGGGTCCGCAGGCGCTGCCCCAGCGACGGGCGGGCAAGGGCGTTCATTTCAGGAAATAGGCGGCCAGGGCGAAGGCCACGTCCACCACGAAGACGGCGATCAGGCCGTTGCCGACGGCATGGATCGAGGCCGTCGAGATCGCCTGCGTCGAGCGTTCGGCGCTGCTGCCGTGGTGGCAGGCGATGATGCCGATGGCGGCACCCATCAACGCGCTCTTGAGCAGGCTGGCGAGCGGCAGCCAGGGGTCGGCGAGATCGAGAAAGTGTCCGGCGACCAGCGGCAGGGGCTGATTCTGCAGCAGGGCCACGGCCAGCCAGCCGCTGCCCACGGCGATCAGCTGGAAGCAAACGGTGACCGCCGGCAAGGCCAGCGCGGGACCGAGGATGCGCGGCAGCAGCAGGTAGTCGGCCGCCGGCACGCCCATCCGGCGCAGCGCTGTGAATTCGTCGTAGAGATGCATCACCGCCAGCTCCGAGGCGATGCCCGCACTGCTGCGGGCCACCACCACCAGCGCCGAGAGCAGCGGCGCCAGTTCGAAGAACAGGCCGAAGAACAGCAGGCGCTGCGCCAGATCGTTGTCCTGCCCGGCCAGCGCCGTGACCTGGGTCACTGCCGTCGCCCCGGTCAGCGCCGCCAGGACGGCGATCACGGGCAGCGCGGCAATGCCCGCGGCATTGATCTGGCGATGGAACTGCAGGCGCAACTGCGGATCGCGCAACTGGCCGATGCGGGTCGAGGCAAACCAGGCCAGCGCGGCGTAGCCGAAGAAGCGCGACGCCGGCAGCGCGCTCATGCCGCGCCCTTCTTCACGCGTTTCGCCAGCGGCGGGTTCCAGCCCCACAGGTGGAGCGCGGAGCGCCCCGTAATGCCCTGTTCGCCCAGGTCCACCAGGCCGCCGGCAAAGCCCACGGCCTCTGCCACCTGATGCGAGCAGACCACCGGGTAGCCGACTTTCTTGCTCATGCTTTCCAGCCGCGAGGCGGTGTTGACCGGATCGCCGATCACCGTGAAATCGCGCCGCTTGCGCGACCCGACATAGCCGGCGAGAACTTCGCCGCTGTGAATGCCGATGCCGATTTCGAGCGGCGCCAGGCCTTCGGCGGCCAGTTCGGTGTTGAGCCTGGCGACGCGCACCAGCATGTCCTGCGCGGCTTCCAGCGCATTGCGTTCCGGTGCCGGCAGCGGTTGCGGCACGCCGAAGGTGGCCATCAGGCCGTCGCCGATGAACTTGTCGATGGCCCCGCCGCGCGCGTGGATGGCCGCCGAGGCCTCGGCGTAGTAGCGATTCAGCAGGCGGATCATGGCCTCCGGCGTCGAGTTCTCGCTGCGCGCGGTGAAGCCGCGGATGTCGGCGAACAGGATGGTGACCTTGCAGCGCTCGCCGTCGGCATCGGGCTGCAGCGCGCCGCCGAGAATCGCGCGCATCACCTGCGGGCTGACGTGCCCGGCGAAGGCCGAGCGCAGCAGCTGCTTCTCGCGGTAATGGCGCACCGACTCCCAGGCCAGGCGCGCCAGGAATGCCATGAGGATGATCGCGAGCAGGGTTCCGGCATGCAGGTAACTGCCTTGCCAGATGGCATAGGTGGAACCCGCGATCGCGGCCGCAGCGGCTCCCAGCAGCGCGGCCAGCTTGGGCCAGCCGTAGCGGCCGAACCAGAGCAGGGCGCCGAGGCCGGCCAGCAGCAGCGACATGGGCTGCGAGACGCGTACGATCAGGCCGCGGCTCAGCAGCGAGCGCAAGGCCTGGACATGGGCCACCGCGCCCGGTTCGGTGCGGCTGCCGCGTTCCCACGCGGCGAGCGACACCGGCAGCCGGTAGCGGGTTTCCGTCGGCAGCAGGCTGGCCACCACCACGGCGCGGCCCTGCATGCGCTTCTGCAACTGTTCGTCGCGTCCCTGACGGATCCAGCCCAGCACTTGGTGGAAGGGGATGTACTCGATGTCGCCGCCGGCGCTGTAATCGATCATGCCGCCACGCGCGCCTTCGCGTCCCAGGTGCTTGGCCATGGCGTGGGCAAAGGCGTCGTTCTTGTCTTCGGTCAGGCAGCGTCTCTGGGAGATGCGCCGGACCGTGCCGTCGGCATCCTCGCAGATCGCCAGCGAGGCCACTGCGCCGCTGCCCGCCGCCGCCAGGAGTTCCGGCGCGATCGGCCGCAACTGGCGGCCGATGCCCATCGGCTGTCCCACCACCAGCGGCGCCGCGGCGCGCAGGCGGCGGATGCCGTCGATCAGGGGCGCATCGATGCCCTTGATCAGGAAGTCGTAGGAGCGCACCGGCAGCGGCGTCGCGAGTCCGACCACGGCCGGCTTGGCCGCGGCCAGGCCGGCCAGCAGTTCGCCCAGATGCCGGTGCCATAGCGCGTAAGGTTCGGGGATGGATTCGTAGGCGGCCTCGTCGAGGCCGATCACCACCACGTCCTGTGCCAGCGTCGAGGGCGCGCGGGCGCGCAGCCAGCGCGTTTGCGCGTCATACAGGGATTGGTCGGCCCAGCGCAGCAGGTTCGTCGACATCAGGCTGATCGCGAGCGCGCAGATCAGGACAAAGCCAAGGAGGATGTCGCGTGGCAGGCGGGGCATGGCGTGATTATGTCATGAGCCCATCCGCCTGCCGAGCCAATCATGGGGCGACAAAAAGCCGCTCCCGAATTGCTGGGAGCGGCTCTCCGGATCGGGCCGGGGGTGCTGCCGGGCTTATAGCGCGGCGGCGTTCTCGGCCAGGTACTTGGCGACGCCTTCGGTCGAGGCGTTCATGCCCTTCTTGCCCTTCTGCCAGCCGGCGGGGCACACCTCGCCGTGTTCTTCGGTGAATTGCAGGGCATCGATCATGCGCAGCATTTCGTCGATGTTGCGCCCCAGCGGCAGGTTGTTCACCACCTGATGCTGCACCACGCCGGCCTTGTCGATCAGGAAGGAGCCGCGGAAAGCCACGCCGCCGGCCGCCTCGACGTCATAGGCCTGGCAGATCGCGTGGTTGATGTCCGCCACCAGCGGGTAGCCGACCTGGCCGATGCCGCCGTTGTTGATCGGGGTGTTCTTCCAGGCCAGGTGCGTGAATTGGGAATCGATCGAGCAGCCGATGACCTCGACGCCGCGCTGCTTGAACTCGTCCAGGCGATGGTCGAAGGCGATCAGTTCCGAGGGGCAGACGAAGGTGAAGTCGAGCGGATAGAAGAACAGCACGACATGCTTGCCCTTCAGCGAGGAGAGCTTGAATTCCTTGATTTCGTTGTTGCCGAAGACGGCGGTTGCGGTGAAGTCGGGGGCGGGTTTGCCAACCAGTACGGCCATAATGAAACTCCTCTGATGATGGGTAATTGAATATTTTAAATCTATTGCATTGCCGCGACGCAGTTCAAACCGTGGGTCTGAGTTCGAAGTCGGAAAATTCGCCGCTGGCGGTCTCGACCATGACGTCGTCGACCGCGGCGCCGGCCGGCCCCAGGTGGCTCCAGACCAGCATCTCCGCGATCTGCCCGGCGTCGCCGGCGATCATCGCCTCGACGCTGCCGTCGCGGCGGTTGCGCACCCAGCCGCCGACCCCCAGCAGGCGGGCCTGCGCCAGCATCGCGTAACGGAAGCCGACGCCCTGCACGACGCCGCTGATGATCAGGCGGCGTACTTCTGTCATCGCCTCGCCGCCGGGCCGTCCCAAGGCGAGGCAGCCATGGCCCGGAGCGGGCGCAGCCCGCGAACCGTGGTCACCCCCTCCCGCGGGGAGGGGGGCGGGGGGAAGGTCGTCACTTCACCCGCATTCCGGGTTGCGCGCCGCTGTCGGGCGAGAGCAGGAACAGCCCCGGCGACTTGCCGTCGCTGTCCGATGCGGCCAGCACCATGCCTTCGCTCAAGCCGAACTTCATCTTGCGTGGGGCGAGGTTGGCCACCATCACGGTCAGGCGGCCGACCAGTTGCGCGGGGTCGTAGGCCGACTTGATGCCGGCGAAGACATTGCGCGTGCCGTCGGCGCCGAGGTCGAGCGTGAGGCGGATCAGTTTGTCGGCGCCCTCGACGTGCTGCGCGTCGGCGATGCGCGCGATGCGCAGGTCGATCTTGCCGAAGTCGTCGATCGAAATGTGCGGCTGATCGGTTTGCGTCTGCATCTTGTCCTCCGTGGCCTGCTGGTGTTGGGCGTGGCGTTGCGGCGAGTGCTGGTCGGCAACAGTCGGCGCTGGTGATACGGTAATTGCCACAGTTACAGGCGCCAACGATTCGCGGTTGGCCGCGATCAGCGCCTCGATCTGTTTCGGGTCGATACGCTGCATCAAGTGTTCGTAGGTATTGATCAGGTGCGCCGGCGGCAGCAGGTGGCCGGCGTCCGCCCAGTGCAGCGGGGCGACGTTGAGGAATTCCTCGGCGCGCTGTGCCAGCTTGGGCAGCACCGGCTTGAGGTAGATGGTGAGTAGGCGGAAGGCATTGATCAGCACCGAGCAGACTTCGTGCAGCCTGGCTTCCTGGCCTTCCTGCTTGGCCAGCGCCCACGGCTGGTGCTTGTCCACATACTGGTTGACCTGGTCGGCCAGGGCCATCACGCGGCGCAGGGCGCGCGCCGTGTCGCGCGCCTCGTAATGGCCGGCGATCTCCTCGGCGGCGTCGGCGATGCCGGGCAGATCGGCATGGAAGCGTTCGTTGAGGTGGGCGTGCAGCAGGGTTCCCCCAAAACGCTTGGCGATGAAACCGGCGGCGCGGCTGGCGATGTTGATGTACTTGCCGATCAGGTCGGAATTGACGCGGCTGACGAAGTCGTCGAGGTTGAGGTCGATGTCCTCCATCGTGCCGTTGAGCTTGGCGGCGAAGTAGTAGCGCAGCCATTCCGGGTTGAGACCCTGCGTCAGGTAGGACTCGGCGGTGATGAAAGTGCCGCGCGACTTCGACATCTTGGCGCCGTCGACGGTGAGGAAGCCGTGGGCGAAGACACTGGTCGGCGTGCGGTAGCCGGCGTGTTCCAGTTCGGCCGGCCAGAACAGGGCGTGGAAATAGAGGATGTCCTTGCCGATGAAGTGATACAGCTCGGCGGCCGAACCTTTGCCCCAGAACGCGTCGAAATCGAGCCCCTTCTTCGTGCAGAAATTCTTGAACGAGCCCATGTAGCCGATCGGCGCATCGAGCCAGACGTAGAAGAATTTTCCCGGCGCGCCGGGGATCTCGAAGCCGAAGTAGGGCGCATCGCGCGAGATGTCCCAGTCGGTCAGCTTGTTCTCGCCCGGCTCGCCGAGCCATTCCTGCAGCTTGTTGATCGCCTCGGGCTGCGCCTTGCAGACCTCGCGCGTGGCGTGGCGCAGGTATTCCTGGCAGCGCGGATCGGAGAGCTTGAAGAAATAGTGGTCGGAGGACTTCAGCACCGGCTGCGCGCCGGACACCGCCGAATAGGGATTCTTCAGCTCGGTCGGCGCATAGGCCGCGCCGCAGGATTCGCAGGCGTCGCCGTACTGGTCCTTGGCCCCGCACTTGGGGCACTCGCCCTTGATGAAGCGGTCCGGCAGGAACATCTGCTTCGCCGGGTCGTAGTACTGCTCGATCGAGCGCACCTCGATCAGGCCGGCAGCCTTGAGCTTGCCGTAGATGTCCTCGGAATAGTGGCGCGTCTCGTCCGAATGCGTCGTGTAGTAGTTGTCGAAGGCGACATGGAAGCCGGCGAAATCGCGCGAATGTTCGGCATGGACGCGGGCGATCAGCTGCTCCGGCGTGAGGCCCTCCTTCTCGGCGCGCAGCATGATCGGCGTGCCGTGCGTGTCGTCGGCGCAGACGAACCAGCATTCGTGGCCGCGCATCTTCTGGAAGCGGGTCCAGATATCGGTCTGGATGTACTCGACCAGATGGCCGAGATGGATCGCGCCGTTGGCATAAGGCAGGGCGCTGGTAACGAGGATCTTGCGGGTCATGACACGGTCTTTCCGGGTGCTGGCAGCGGGCGTGTGGCCTGCTGCATCTGAAGGGGGGCATTGTACCGGGGCGGGGTACCGTATCGCCAGCGCCGACTCTTGCCGGTGCCGCACGTAAGGCTGCGCCGGGTCTCGCCCCGGCAGGCGACCTACTTTCTTGTTCGCGCAAGAAAGTAAGCAAAGAAGCGCTCCCCGCCGCCCCGGCCCTGCGGGCTACCCTCGCTGCGGAAGGCCCGCCGGGCCGGTCGCTAAACTAGCCGGCCAAAAGGCGGCCGTCGTCGGACAACGCGACCGGACAACCCCCGGCGAACCTTCCTCGCTCGGCGGGTCAGAGGGGAAGGCAAACCGGCGCTCGTGGAGAGCCATGCCGAAAACAAATTCGAAGCTGCCCTGTCTCGCTGCTCAACAGGACGACTTCACCGGCGCCACAACCGTTTGCCCTGCTTTCAGTGTTACGTAGTCGTGAAAGGTGTATACGCTGATGGAAGCGCCGACCCAGAATGCAGCGAATGACACCCACGCGAGTATCGACCCGACCGAGACAGACTTAAATCGTTCATGGTGCTGGTTTTCAAGAATCACAGTATCAATTTCATTCTTGTTGAATTGTCTATGATCGGCCCCTAGGGCGCGTGTGATACCGGCCATTCGACGATGACCCAGTGCGAGGCCCATCCCGACAGTCAAGAGCCCAATCAGGAATGCCGCAAGTGCGGCAGTGACAAACCAGCTTGTATAGTTTGCTGCTCCAGCAAAAGCAGCGACGACTGCCACTCCGCCGCCATTGGTCCCAACCAGATAGGTGACCACATGGTTTTCGATAGAAACAGTATTGGCGTTGCAGCGAGCCCACTCAGAATTAAGCCATTGGTAGAAGCCTTGCTGCTGGTCGGAGCTCATTTCGGATCGCTTCATTGGGTCCTCGCTTTTTGATCCCGGGGCTCAAAGGCCCCGGGGTACTGCTACTGCTTAACGATGCTTCTTGGGCGGCGTCGGCGCGGGGGCCGGCACACGTACCCGCTCGGTCTCAGTTGTGTTCGGATGCGTCTTGACGTAAGACGGTTTTACGAACTGACCGTCAACTGAAGAACGATGCACCACACGAGTGGTTGATTTGGTTGTCATGGTCATGATCTTTCTGGCATTGCCCTGCAATGAGAAGCGGCCGGCCACCAAATCTATCTGCCCTTGCACAAGGTCGATCGCCTCTGCTAAATTGGCAGTTGCACAAGTCGGGTAACCGGCTTCTTTCCGCCTCGACCGGGCAATCCGGTCGGGGCGTTTCTCTTTGATCGGCCGCCTGTCGACGTCCGATGCATTAAATATACATCAGTCCAGCAAATTTGCAAAGTGGATAAATGTGGAAAATCAAGTGGATAAGCTGTTGGATAGTGTGTGTAGTTGCATTTGCTACTACATCTAGTAGGTCAATGTTGAGGGAAACTCAACGGGTCAGCTTGAATTCATTTTGACCACGCTGCAACACGCGGCTGTTTTCCTTCCCCTCTGACCCACCGAGCGAGGAAGGTTCGCCGGGGAATTCCGGTCGTGTTGTCCGACGCCGGCCGTTTTTTGGCCGGCTAGTTTAGCGACCGGCCCGGCGGGCCTTTCGCAGCGAGGGGTGAGCGCGGGGTTTCGCACGACCAACTGCTTGGCCGTGCGCCGAGCGAACGGGCGAGACTCCGGTGAGCCCTCCGCCCGCAGGGCCGGGGCGGCGGGGCACGCTTCTTTGGGTACTTTCTTGTCGTGCAACAAGAAAGTAGCTCGCCCGCCGGGGCGAGTCCCGGCCTCTCCCTTCGAAGGGAAGACCCAACAGTCGGCGCTGGCGACACGGCGCCGCGTATCAGTCCAGTACCAATTGCGCCAGCATCGCCGGCGACAGAACCGTTACGCCTC
>Ga0156014_1101_pt1 | contig 17924 bp, 17 predicted proteins | sample RifCSPlowO2_02_FD_107668 | JGI IMG/M metagenome (GOLD analysis project Ga0156014, IMG submission 107668) | Rhodocyclales bacterium RIFCSPLOWO2_02_FULL_63_24 | reverse complement strand
GGCTGACGCCGCCGCAGACTCCCTGACCACCCGATTGCGGCCCGCGGCCTTGGCCTGATACAGCGCGGCGTCGGCCGCCTTGGTCCACGCCTCGACCGTCTGCCCGTCCTGATATTGACTGACGCCGATGCTCACCGTCACCCGACGGCCAGGCAGGATATCGGCCGCCTCGACAGCGCGACGAATGTCCTCAGCCACCACCATCGCCCCTTCGGCGTCGGCCTCCTCCAGCAGCAGGACGAATTCCTCGCCGCCCCAGCGGAACAGCTTTTCGCCCTGGCGCATGCGCGCGCCAACGATCTGCACGATCCGCTGCAGCACCCGATCGCCCTGATCGTGTCCCCAGTCGTCGTTGATCTGCTTGAAATGGTCCGCATCGATCATCAGCATGGCAGCCACAATCGGTCGCCGCTGCGCGCGGGCCACCAGCGCGACCAGGCATTGGTCCATGAAACGGCGGTTGAAGATGCCGGTCAGCGGGTCGGTCAGTGCCTGGTTGGCGAGGATCTTGTGCAAATCGGCGATCACGCTCAGCACGATGTTGATCATGACGATGGTCAACAACAGCGTCGCGAACAGCCTCAGCGCCAGCGCCGGTTCGATGTAATGGGCCGCCAGCCCGGAAAAATAGACGAGCATCACCAGGCTGCAAACGATCGCGACGCGGCGGCTGACGATGAAATAGCAGTAGACGATGACGGGATAGCTCCAGAGCACGCCCGGCACCCCTTGCACCACCACCGCCGCCGTAATGCCGGCAACGAAGGGCAGCATCAGCAGCGCCGAGGGTATCGGCGCACGCCAGCCGCGCCACACGGCATAGACATTGGTGAAGGTGATCGACTGGATGACGAGGATGATGACCGCGAGCAGCCAACGACCCTGCACGAAATTGTTGAGCATGAAAGGCGTCAGCAATACCACTGCCATGCCTCCCATCGAGAGCATGATGCGATCCCGGTACGGCGCCAGCGCATCGCCTTCGGCCGTCACCGCGTGGCGGATCCATCTGGTCAATCCAGCGGTTTCTTGTTTTTCCATCGCAAGACGATCCGGAAACCAGCGGCCTACCGCGGCGCGGGCACGGTATGGCGGCACCTACATCGCGTGCCGCGGCACCCACCCAGCAGCCGCGCCGGCTTCCCTCCTCCTCGGCGAGAGAATACGCCTTTCGCAGCGAGAAAGGGTTGTATTTCATTGTCATGCATAATCGGCCTGCTCGCCCGCAGCCGGGCGCCGGCGCTCAGGGCATTATTTCCACGTACTCATAGACCTCGGCATCCAGCAGGCGCTGGCGCTGGGGCAGCGGCAGGCGGGCGAACCACGCCTGCGGATCGTGCCGGTCGATTTCGCGACCCATGAAGCGCAGCAGATCGCAGATCGGCTCGACCACGTTGTGCCGATAGCGCTCGTCGTTTTTCACATAGCCCAGGTACAGGTTCTTCATGCAGTTGCGGCGGCACCATGAGAATGCCTCGCACTCCTCGCAGGGCATGTCCGCATGCGGCTGCAGGGGGCTGGCCCGCAGCCAGTTGCCCTGGATCTCGCCCATCTGCATTGCCGGCACGTACATCATGTCGGGACAGGGGAAGATCTGGCCGTTGGGCATGACATTGAGCAGATGGGTCGAGACGCGGCATTGGGTCTGCCCAGCGTAGAGCTCGACGCCACGGTTCGGCAGCAGCTTGTTGCGCACGATGCCCATCAGCGGCACCAGTGGATACAGTACGTCACTGCGCGAGAAGAACTTGTCGATCAGTTGCACCAGCACCGCCTTGCGCCGCTCGACCGAATCCCCCGCGTACATTTCGTCGGCGACGAACTGCCAGTAGAGATAATCGAAAGTCTCGGCGAGGCCGTCGAGTTCCTCGAAGCGGGTCGCCGGATTGCCCCAGGTGACGCGCGCCGTCAGGGTGCCGCCGACTTTTTCGCGGATGCCTCGCACATTGCGCATGACGCTGGCCCAGATGCCGCGCCCACGATAGGCATCGGTGATTTCTTCGCCGCCGTCGATCGATACGAGAACATTCGACAGGCGCGCCAGCGCCCACGACGGCAGGCTGTCGAGCAGGGTGCCATTGGTCTGCAACTGGAAGCGGAACCCGGGAAAGCGCTGCATGACGTCCAGCATCAGGCTCTTGTTGAGCGTCGGCTCGCCGCCGTAGAAGGTGACATAGACCTCCTTGCCGGCCAAATGCCGATCGACGAAGGCGGCCAGCTGGTCGATGTCGTACTTGAGCTCGGTCTGCGAGCCGAGCACCTCGCCGACGCCCAGGGAGCAGTAGGTGCATTTGAGATTGCACTTCAGCGTGGTCAGCAACTGCAATTCGACGCGACCGCCGACGATCGGCAAAACACCCGGCACCGCGCCGACGGACACCGGGTGTGCGGGTGCGGCAGGGCGAATGGTTTGAAATGGCATGATGACTCCACAACGATGAATCGAGGCCGGAAGACCGTGCCTCCGGCAGGACGGCAGGATTCAGCGGCGGAGCAGGGGCGGGGCGTGCTTGGCGACCGCGCTGACACCGAAGCGCACGGGACCGCAGACGGTCTCGGCACTACGCGGGGGCGGCAGCAGTGGATAGGCGATGTGCATGACGGGCGCGACTGTACTCTCTCGCCGCACGGTGTCAATGCCGCATGCCCGGCGCCGCTGGCCGACGTCAGGCGGACATCCGGGCGGGACGGCTGGTCTACACTGGCAACTTCCCAACCTGCTCCAAGTTCATGGCAAACGCTGTCGTTGTTCCCCACTCCCTGGCCGAAGACCTCCAGGCGCTGCTGGTGGCACCGCTCTTCGTCGCCTTCGCCGTGCTGCTGTTTCGCCAGGCCGGTCTGCTGACCGGCGGCTCGGTCGGACTCGCCTTCCTGGTCCACTACGCCAGCGGCTGGCCGATGGGTCTGGTGGTGTTCGCCATCAACCTGCCTTTCTACGTTTTCGCCATCCGCGCAATGGGTTGGGAATTTACGGTCAAGACCTTTGCTGCGGTGAGCCTGCTGGCCATCTATACCGAAGCGTTGCCGCTGCTGATTTCGATCCAGAGCCTCGACAGCTTGTTTGCCAGCGTGATGGCGGGCTTCCTGACCGGCGTCGGGCTGCTGATCCTGATCCGGCACAAGGCCAGCCTGGGCGGCTTGGGCGTGCTCGCCCTGTATCTGCAAAACACGCGCGGCTGGCCTGCCGGCAAGTTCCAGATGGCGGTCGACTGCGTCATCGTCGGCGCCGCGCTGCTGGTGCGCGACCCGCTCAGCGTCGGCCTGTCGATCATCGGCGCCCTGGCGCTGAACCTCGTCATCGCGGTCAATCACAAGGCAGGACGCTATGTGGGGGTATGAGGCAAGACGGCGCGGCCAGGCGAAGCCCGGCCGGGGACGTGCGGTGGGTTTCCTCGGGACGCTGCTGGCGCTGCCGGTGTTTGCCAGCGAACCCGCCCCCGCGCCGCAAAGTGCCGACCCCTTGATTGCCGCGGCGCTTCGATATGAGCGCGGCGAAGGCGTCCCCAGCAATGCCGGACGGGCAGCGGAAATGTATTGCGCCGCTGCCCGCCAGGGCAATGCCGATGCGGCCTATCGGCTCGGCTGGATGTACGCCAACGGCGGCGGCATCGAGCGCGACGACGGCCATGCCGCTGCGCTGTTTCAGCGCGCAGCGGCCCAGGGCCACGAATTGGCGGCGCGAATGCTGGAGACCGCGCGATCCGGCGATGCCCACCTGCCGCTCTGCATCGTGGTGCCACCCCCGCCGGCCGCCGACGTCGACAGCGCGCAGCTTGCGCAGGCAAGGCAAGAGGAAACCGCGCCGAAACGAACCGGAGCCACTGATGCAGGGACCCGGGCAGCGGCTGCCCCCGCTGCCCCCGCTGCCCCCGCAGTCGCCGGCGTCGATGACCGGATCTTGCTCGCCATCGCGCGTTGGGCCGATGCCTGGACGCTGCGGGATGTTGATCGCTATCTCGCTGCCTATGCCCCGGACTTTCAAACCGGGGCAGGTGAATCCCGGCAACAGTGGGAAGCACGACGCCGTGAGCGCATCGCAGAAAAGGCGTGGATCTACGTCGGGGTTCGTAATCTGACCATCGTGATCGAAGGCGATCAGGCCAGGGCCCGCTTCGTACAGGAGTACCGCTCCGACAAGGGCCGCGAAAGCAGCATCAAAACCCTGACGCTGGTGAATTCCGAGCAGACATGGCTGATCCGGCAGGAGCAAAGCGACGCCTTGCCGCCATCGACGACCGCGCGCTGACACCGCCGGCGGTCAGCGACGCTTGGTGACGGACAGGCCCTTCAGGCGATTGCGCGCGATGTCGGCAAACTGACCATTCGGATATTTCTTCAGGTAGGCGCTGAAATCGTCGGCGTCCTTGCTCTCGCGGACGCTCTGCCAGAACAGCAGTTCGGCATCCTGCGCACGGCCAGCGGGCGCGGTCTGGGCGGTCCTGACAAAATAGAAATCGCCGGTCAGCGAAGAGGATTCCCATGGCACCTGCTGGTCCGCGGTGGCATCGGCAACGCGCCGCCGCACCCGCTTGAAGACATCCTCGACTTTCAGGCCGGGTTCATCCAGCATCCGGAGAAATTCCTGGGTGTAGAGGCCGTTGCGTCCGTCACCGTCCGACGCCACCTTGCCCGGCGCCGTGGCGTAGGCGATCAGCGTGCCTTTCGGCGCGTCCATCTGCGCCAGCCCGCCCGCCGAGCCGCGGAAGCGCCGCTCGAAGGGATTGTTGCGGCAGGCATCGAGGATCACGATGCCCAGTGCGCTGGTGGCCAGTTGCTCCAGCAGGGAATCGACGTCGACCGCCTCGCTGCGCACCGAGGCTTCGGACGATATCTGCGCATCGACCGGAATCAGGTAGTTCTTGCCCCTGACCTGCATGCCGTGGCCGGCATAGTAGAAGATGCCCACGGTGCCGCTCTTGGCCAGCTTTTCGCCGAACCGGGTGATGGCCCGCGTCATGTCCTTCTGCTTGACGTTCTCGCGGGTAATGACGTCGAAGCCCAGGGTTCTGAATTTTGCCGAGATGGCCCGTGCGTCGTTGACCGGGTTCTTCAGCGCGGCGGTCGGATATGCGCTATTGCCGATGACCAGGGCGACGCGCTGCTCGTCGGGCTGCGCAGCCAGCGTCGCCACGCTCGGCACGGGATCGACTCGCGGCGGCACCTGGTTACCGGCGAGTCTGCCGGCGGCGGGCGCCGCCACCGCCACCCTGGCGCGCACGGCGTTCTTGTAGAGCGCAAAGAACTCCTCGATTTTCAGTTGTTCCACCCTGTCCGTGCGCACCGCGAGATTCCTGGTGGCGGACGGTTCGCGCAGCAGGCGCTGGGCAAAACTTATGCTTCCTTCATCGATGGATCCGTCCTGGTCAAGCGCTATGTCCGGCTCGATGCCGACCTGCTGCAGGGACTTCCCGTTAGGCGTGTAGTAGATGGCGGTGGTCAGCTTGAGCGCACCCTGGTCAATGGGCACGATGGTCTGCACCGACCCCTTGCCGAAACTTCGGGCACCGACCACCGTCGCCCGCCGGTGGTCCTGCAAGGCACCCGCGAGAATCTCCGAGGCGCTGGCGCTGCCGCCGTTGATCAGCACCGCGATCGGGTAGGCGGGTTCCTTGGCGACACGCTGCGCCTGGTAGTGCTGGTTGCTGCTCTTTTCGCGGCCTTGCATGGAAACGATCAGACCGGCATCGATGAAGCGGCTGGCGACGCTGACGGCCGAGTTGAGAAGGCCGCCGGGGTCGTTGCGCAAGTCGAGCACCAAGCCTTTCAAGCTTCCGCCGCTGGCCGCCCGCAGCGAATCGAGGGCCGCACCGACGTCGTCCGCGGTGCGTTCCTGGAACTGCGCGATGCGGACATAGCCGTAGCCGTCGGCGAGCGAACGAAAGCGTACGCTGCGCACCAGGATGACGTCGCGCACCAGCGTCAGGCGCAATGGCGCCGCCTGGCCTTCGCGCTGGAGGGTCAAGCTCACGCGGGTCCCCTTCGGCCCGCGCATCAGTTTCACCGCATCGTTGAGCGGCATGTCCTTGGTGGACCTGGCGTCGATTTCGAGAATCCGGTCGCCGGCCAGGATTCCGGCTCGAAACGCCGGAGTGTCTTCGATCGGGCTGACGACCACCGGTATGCCGTTCTTCAGCGCGACTTCCATGCCCAAGCCGGCGAAACTGCCCTTGGTTCCCACTTGCAGTTCGCGAAAAGCTTCGGGCGTCAGGTAGGCACTGTGCGGGTCGAGCGAACCGAGCAGACAGTTGAAGTATTTCTCATGCGTGGCGTCGTCGATCGCCGGTGGCGGGCTGCTTTTGCTTTTCTGCCACTGCGCCGCCAGCTGGTCCTTGGCGACATTGGCGCCGGAAAACCGCGCGCAGTAGTAACGCGATTTCGCCAGATGCGCTTGATCCGGCTCCAGCGCGTAGGCGGCATTGACGACCTCGTCGATCTTCGCCGCCAGCCGCTGCGTCCCGTCGCTGAAAACCAGGCTGCGATTGGCTTCCGCAAGCTTGATTTGCTCGGCATCGATCCACCTGAACACCTCGGTTTGCTGGTCGCTCATCGACACCACATCGCTCTCGCGCAGCCGTTTTTGGCTGGACGTGACGCTGAGCAAAATATCGCTCGCAATGCCCTGCGGAAAATCCTGGAGGACATTCCACGAAAAGCGCCGGCCCTTGCCCGGCGTGACCTTGCGGCCGACATCGCCTTCGAGCCGCAATGATTCGTGCGAATACAGGTGGCCGTTGATGGCAAACAGCGCGGCGACGGAAGTACCGATCGATTCCTGGCACAGATCGGGACGCGGGGCGCTGGCGCACGCGTGCGCATCGACCGGGTTAGCGTCCTCCAGGTCGTAGCTGACGACCACGCGATCCGCCTGCTGATAGGCGACCACGTTCTTGATTTCGGCGGCAGATGCCGCGCCCAGACCCAGCAACAGCAGCAAGCCCAGCCAGCGCAATCTGCCTCGCGTTTCAGTCAGCATGGCGACGTGGCGGCACGGGTATGCGGCGGGTCAATCCGGCCGCAAAGGGTTGCCGTGCAGAAAGTCGGCGCTGGTGACACGGCGACCGCCGGGTTTCTGCAATTCGGTAAGACGCAAGGCGGCTTCGCCACAGGCCACCACGATGCCGGCCGCATCGGCAGCCAACACCTGGCCGGGCCGCCCGTTGCCGGCCGCCACATCGCCGCGCCAGGCCTTGACCGTCTGTCCGTCCAGCGTCACGACGGCGCCGGGAAACGGGTTGAAGGCGCGCACTTTGCGCGCCAGAACCGCGGCGGGCTGGTTCCAGTCCAGTTTGGCCTCGGTCTTGTCGATCTTGTTGGCGTAGCTCACGCCGGCGTCCGGCTGCGGCACCGGCACCAGCTGGCCGAAGCGCGCCAGCGCATCGACCACGAGCCTGCCGCCGAGTTCGGCGAGCCGGTCATGCAAGGTTCCGGTGGTGTCCTGGGCATCGATATCGACGGCCGCGGCCAGCAGCATCGGGCCGGTATCGAGCCCGGCTTCCATTTGCATGATGGTGATGCCGGATTGCGCGTCGCCCGCTTCGATGGCGCGGTGGATCGGCGCCGCACCGCGCCAGCGCGGCAAGAGCGAGGCATGGATGTTGATGCAACCCCGGCGCGGCAGGTCGAGCACGGCCTGGGGCAGGATCAAGCCATAGGCGGCCACCACCATCAATTCGACGCCATGCTCAAGGCATGCGGAGCGGAGCGGTTCATGCGTCGCCCGATCCTTCAGGCGCTCCGGCTGGAATACCGGGATGCCATGGGCCAGCGCCACTTTCTTGACGGCGGAGGCCTGCAGAACCATGCCGCGTCCGGCGGCACGATCGGGCTGGGTCAGCACCAGCACCACCTCGTGCCCGGCCGCCAGCAGCGCTTCCAGCGCCCGCGCAGCGAATTCCGGCGTGCCGGCAAAAATGATTTTCATGGCTGGCCCTACAGCGTCTCGCGCGCCTGCTTGATCAGCTTGCTCTTGATGCGCGTCTGCTTGAGGCGCGACAAATATTCGACAAAGACCTTGCCTTCCAGATGATCCATTTCATGCTGGATGCAGACCGCCAGCAGATCGTCGGCTGCCAGTTCGAAGGCTTGACCGTCCAGTCCCAGCGCGCGCACCCGGACGTGGCTGGCGCGCTTCACGGTCTCGTAGATGCCGGGCACCGACAGACAGCCCTCTTCGCCTTCGCATTCGCCCGACTTTTCCAGCAGTTCAGGGTTGATGAAGACCTGCAACTGCGATTTGTCCTCGGAAATATCGATCACGATCAAACGTATGTGCTGATCCACCTGCGAAGCGGCAAGGCCGATGCCAGGCGCGGCGTACATGGTCTCGGCCATGTCGGCGGCAAGCTGACGGATGCGCGCATCCACTTGCGCGACGGGAACGGCCTTCTTGTGCAGCCGCGGATCGGGGTAACGCAAAATCGGCAATAGGGCCATGAAACCGCTCTTGAAAGAATTGATGCTGGGGGAATTGTCGGGCAGAATCGGGCGGATACTTGGGTGCTTCGCCATCCATCATGGACACTCGGCAAGGAGATCACGCCATGCGTCGCATTATATCTGCGCTGCTCATCAGCATTTCAAGCACTCTTGCGCTGGCACAGGGAACACAGCCACTCGAACTGGCCGCCGGCGCGCCCGACCGGCACGTCGTGACGGCCGGCGACACCTTGTGGAGCATTGCCGCAAAATTCCTCAAGGATCCCTACCGCTGGGGCGAACTGTGGAAGCTGAATGCGGAAGAGATCAAGAACCCGCAACGCATCTATCCCGGCCAGGTCATTGTGCTCGACAAGAGCAGCAGCCAGCCGCGGCTGAAGCTGGTGACCATCACCGAACCGCGCCGCGAATACATCGAACCGCTGAAGAAGGGTATCCCGTCGATCCCGCCGCAGGAGATCGAACCCTTCCTCAGCGAGCCGCGCGTACTCGACGAAACCGGTCTCGACGCCGCCCCGCGCGTGGTCGCCCTGCAGAACGACCGCGTCATCGCCGGCGCCGGCGACACCGTCTACACCACCGAGGTCACCGCCCAGCACAAGGTCTGGCAGTTGTTCCGTACCGGCAAGGCGCTGCTCGATCCCGACACGAAAGAGACGCTTGGCCACGAAGCATTGTTCATCGGCACCGCGCGCCTGACCAAGGAAGGCGTGCCGTCGAGCTTCCTGGTATTGACCTCGAAGCAGGAAATCGCTCGTGACGACCGCCTGCTGTCGGCGCCGCGCCAGGATGTGGTGAACTACATTCCGCGCGCCCCGGAAAAAATGATCAAGGCCAAGGTTCTCGCCATCTATGCCGGAGTGAATTTCGGCGGTCCGCAATCGGTGGTCACGCTCAACCGCGGCAAGGCTGACGGGCTGGAGCCGGGTCACGTGCTTGCCGCCGACCTGGCCGGCGCCAAGGTAAGCAACCGCTACAAGGGCGAGAAGACCAACTACCAGCTTCCCGACGCCCGCAACGGCCTGCTCTTCGTGTTTCGCGTGTTCGACCGGGTCTCCTACGCCCTGATCATGAATGCGACGCATCCGGTGGTGGTCGGCGACACGGTACGTACGCCCTGACGAAGGTATGACGGATCGCCGAGAACTAGCCTCCTGGCTCCGTCTCACGCTGGTACCCGGCGTCGGCGGCGAAGCCCGGCGCGCCCTGCTCAAGACCTTCGGACTGCCGCAGGCAATTTTCGACGCAAGTCAGCGGGCGCTGTCCGCCGCCGTCGACCTGGCCCTGGCCGAGCGGCTGCTGCGCCATGAGTGCAGTGCCGATGTCGAGGCGGCGCTGGACTGGGCGGGACAGCCTGGCAATCACCTGCTGACCCTGGTCGACCAGGACTACCCACAAAACCTGCTGAGCTCGGATGACCCGCCCATCCTGCTCTACGCCAAAGGCAACACTTCAACGCTGAATCGTCCGATGCTGGCCGTGGTCGGCAGCCGCAATGCGACCGCGCAGGGCGAACGGGACGCCGAAGCGTTCGCCAAAGCGCTCGGCGATGCCGGTCTGACGATTGTCAGCGGCCTGGCACTGGGCATCGACGCCGCCGCCCATCGCGGCGCGCTGGAGACGCCTGCCGGCACCGTGGCGGTGATCGGCACCGGTGCCGACCGCCTCTATCCCGCGCGCAACGAGGCGCTGGCCCGCCGCATCGCCGGCAAGGGCGTCGTCCTCAGCGAATTCCCTTTGGGCACGCCTGCCCTGGCTTCCAATTTCCCGCGCCGCAACCGCATCATCGCCGGACTCGGCCTGGGCTGCCTGGTGGTCGAGGCGGCGCCGAAGAGCGGCTCGCTGATCACGGCGCGACTGGCCGCGGAATCAGGGCGCGAAGTGTTCGCGATTCCCGGCTCGATCCACTCGCCCTTGTCGCGCGGCTGTCATCAACTGATCCGGCAGGGCGCAAAACTGGTCGAATCGGCGCAGGACATCCTGGAAGAATTGCGCTGGGAATCGACCCGTGCTGCAGCAGTCGCAACGAGTCGCATCCCTGTCACGAGGGATAGCGGTGAAGAGCAAGTGCTCGCCTTTCTTGGCGACGCGCCCTGCGCACTGGACACTCTTTCTGCGCGCAGCGGCTTGACGCCCGCCGACCTTCTTGCCATGCTGCTGCCCATGGAACTCGCCGGCCGTGTTGCCCAATTACCCGGCGGCCTCTACCAAAGGCTCCATTCATGATCGATATCCTGGTTTACCTGTTCGAGAACTACCTGCCCGATGCCTGCCCGGAACCCGCCGTGCTGGCCAAAAAACTTTCGGCCGCGGGTTTCGGCAGCGACGACATCACGGCCGCGCTGTCCTGGCTGGACGGTCTCGCCGGTGAACAAAGCCAGCGTTGCCGCAGTCCGCTGATGTCTGGTGCGATACGGATTTACGGCGAGGAAGAGCAGGAGAGGCTGCCCGCTGCCTGTCGCGGCTTCATCGCCTTTCTGGAACAGCACGGCGCCGTCGATGCCCCGCTGCGCGAAGCCATCATCGAGCGCGCCTTGGCCCTGCCGGACGAGGAAGTCAGCCTGGACCGACTCAAGGTAATCGTGCTGGCGGTAATCTGGCGCTACCGCCACGAAGTCGATGCCCTGATCCTTGAAGAACTCCTGGCCGAGGAAAGCGACGACGAGGATTTTGGCGTCGGCGAAGACATCACCCGCATCCTGCTCAACTAAATCGCGGCTTGCCTTATTGTGAGAGGCGCGCTTATGATGCGCCGCTGCCGTAGACCCACTTTGTCCCACGTTCCATTTCGAGCATAGCGAGCCTCCGTCACCTCCTTTCGTGGAAAGGGGGTCGGGGGGAAAGCCCACACCATGAAGCAGCTCATCATCGCCGAGAAACCTTCCGTCGCCCAGGATATTGCCAAGGCGCTGGGAGGCTTTACCAAAACAGGCGAGTACTTCGAGAGCGACGACTATGTGTTGTCCTCGGCCATCGGCCACTTGCTGGAACTTGCGGTGCCAGAGGAATACGACGTCAAGCGCGGCAAATGGAGTTTCACCCACTTGCCCATGATCCCGCCGCATTTCGCGCTGAATCCCATCGAGAAGACCCAGGAACGGCTGCGGCTGCTGACCCGCCTGATCAAGCGCAAGGATGTCACCGGCCTGGTCAATGCCTGCGACGCCGGACGCGAGGGCGAACTGATCTTCCGTTACGTCGCGCAGCACGCGCTGGGCAGCAAGCAGAAGCCGATCCGCCGCCTGTGGCTGCAGTCGATGACGGCCACCGCGATTCGCGAAGGCTTTGCGCATCTGCGCACCGACCATGAAATGCTGCCGCTGGCCGACGCCGCGCGTTGCCGTTCCGAGGCCGATTGGCTGATCGGCATCAACGGCACGCGCGCCATGACCGCCTTCAATTCCAAGGAGGGCGGCTTCTACAAGACACCGATCGGTCGCGTGCAGACGCCGACGCTGGCGATCATGGTCGAGCGCGAAAGCCGCATCCGGGCCTTCGTCTCGCGCGATTACTGGGAGGTCGAAGGCGAGTTCCAGTGCCTCGCCGGAACCTACCGCGGCCGCTGGTTCGACGAGAAATTCAAGAAGGCCGACGATGAGCACGCCCGCGCCGAACGCTTGTGGGACAAGGCCAAGGCCGATGCCTTGCGCAAGAAATGCCTCGGCCAGCACGGCACGGTGGAAGAGGAAAGCAAGCCCAAGACCGAAGCCTGCCCGATGCTCTACGACCTCACCTCGCTGCAGCGCGAGGCCAATGGTCGCTTCGGTTTTTCGGCCAAGAACACCCTCGGCATCGCCCAGGCACTGTATGAAAGACACAAGGCGCTGACCTACCCGCGGACCGACAGCCGCCACCTGCCCGAGGACTATATCGGCACGGTCAAGGAAACCCTCGCGTCGATGTCCGGCACGGCCTACGCCAGCTTCGCCGGCGCCATCGTCAAGAACGGCTGGGTGCATCCCAACAAGCGCATCTTCAACAACGCCAAGGTAAGCGACCACTTCGCCATCATCCCCACCGGGGCAACGCCGAAGAACCTTTCCGAGCCGGAACAGAAGATCTACGACCTGGTCACCAAGCGCTTCCTGGCCATCTTCTACCCATCCGCCGAGTACAACATCACGACGCGCATCACGCGGGTGGAGAAGGAAGCCTTCAAGACCGAAGGCAAGGTGCTGGTGACGCCGGGCTGGCTCGCGGTGTATGGCAAGGAATCGCAGGAAACCCGCGAAGAGGCCGGCGAGAACCTGAACCTGCCGCCGCTGGAAAAAAACGAGCGGGTCTGGACCAAGGATGTCGAGGTCAAGGCCAAGGCCACCCAGCCGCCGCCGCGCTTCACGGAAGCCACGCTGCTGACTGCGATGGAAGGCGCCGGCAAGCTGATCGAGGACGAGGAGTTGCGCGAGGCCATGTCCGAGCGCGGCCTCGGCACGCCGGCCACGCGCGCGGCGACCATCGAAGGGCTGCTGGCCGAGGAATACCTGCATCGCAACGGCCGCGAGCTGCAACCGACGGCGAAGGCTTTTTCCCTGCTGTTCGCGCTGGAGAATCTCGGCGTCGACGAAATCCGCTCGCCCGAACTGACCGGCGAGTGGGAATACAAGCTCAAGGAAATGGAACACGGCCGGCTCGGGCGCGACGAGTTCATGAACCATATCGTGGACAAGACGCGCGAGATGGTCGAGCGCATCAAGACCGGCGAACTGCCCGAAGCCGCCTTCTCCACGCTGAAGACGCCCTGCCCGCGCTGCGGCGGCGTGATCCAGGAGAACTACAAGAAGTTCCAGTGCAAGTCCTGCGACTACAGCCTGTGGAAGGTCGTCGCCAGCCGGCAATGGGAGCCGGAGGAAATGGACGAGCTGCTCAGCAAACGCGTCATCGGCCCGCTGCAGGGCTTCCGCAGCAAGATGGGGCGCGCCTTCGCGGCGATGATCAAGCTCAAGGACGATCACACGCCGGAATTCGATTTCGGCCAGTCGGACGCCGATGCCGATGCCGAGGAAGTTGATTTCTCGACCCAGGAAGCGCTCGGCGCCTGCCCCAAGTGCGGCGCACGCGTCTTCGAACATGGCATGGCCTATGTCTGCGAAAAGGCCGTGGGCGCGGGAAAAACCTGCGATTTCCGTTCCGGCAAGGTGATCCTGCAACAAGAGGTCGCCCGCGCCGACATGCAAAAGCTGTTGGCAACCGGCAAGACGGCTCTGCTCAAGGGCTTCATCTCGAACAAGACGCGGCGCAAGTTCTCCGCCTATCTGGTGCGCGACCCGGCCAGCGGCAAGGTCGGCTTCGAGTTCGAACCGAGGGCGCCGAAGGCTGGCGCAAAGCCCGCGAAGGGCGCCGAGGCAGCCAAGGCCGCCACCCCGATAGTCGGCGCTGGCGAGACGGCAAAAACAGCGGTGGCGACGAAGCCAGCGGCCAAGAAACCGGCAGCGAAGAAGCCCGCGGCGAAGAAACCTGCCGCGAAGTCGGCAACGAAGAAACCGGCTGCGAAAAAGGCCGCCTGAGCGCAGCGCGGTGAACGCCAGCGCTGCCCTTGCCCTTATCGACTTCTGGTTCCTGGCGCCGGACCATCCCGGTCATGGGCACTATCGCCCGGAATGGTTCCGCAAGGACGAGGCCTTCGATTCCGCGATCCGGCAACGCTTCGGCACCGAGGTCGAAGCCGCCTTGGGCACCGCCCAGAACGGCGGATCCGACACCGAACTGCTGGCGCGCATCCTGCTGCTCGACCAATTCACGCGCAACATCTTTCGCGCCACGCCGCGCGCCTTTGCCGGCGACGCCCAGGCGCTGATACTGGCCGAAACCCTCGTCGCCGGTGGCCGCGACAAGAACCTGACGCCCTGGCAGCGCTGCTTCGCCTACCTACCCTTCGAGCACAGCGAAGCGCTGCTCAACCAGGAACGCTCGGTCGCGCTGTTCGCCGGCTTGCGCCGCGAGATGCAGGACGGAGCCTTCGACGGCGCTTACGACTATGCCCTGCGACACCGCGATGTGATCGCCCGCTTCGGTCGCTTTCCGCATCGCAATGCGATTCTTGGCCGGGAATCCACAGCCGAGGAAATCGAATTCCTCAAACACCCCGGCTCGTCGTTCTAAAACAGTCGGGAAACGAAGGTTCCGGGACGGAGCGAGCCGAATTGGGTGTCTCTGTTCGGCCATCAGCCGCCGCTGGGAATGCTGCTCCTATTGCGGACATTCAACCTGGGCCTATCACCATAGCGGCCCTTCAATCGGAGCCGCTAATGAGCTTTGGCTGTGCAGCGATAACGGCCTACAACGGGCTTACAGGTCTTTTGCAAGCAATCTATTTCGCATTCGACGGGTTCATTCACCCTTGCATCGACGGTGGCAGGCCCGACGAAGGGCGCTCAGGCCCGGCCTTACGCGCCGGTCGCCACCAGCCGACGGATCTCGTGCAGCTTGGCCTTGACTGCAGCAGCGTTGTCGCGACCCATGCGGATCATGATCTTCTGCCCAGCGGAACGCGCTTCTAGTTTGGGATCGGCAAACTCGTAGAGAACCATCGGTCGGACCAGTTTGATCGGAGCTGAAAGTTCCGGGGCCGCCACGAGGTTGTCAATCGCCTCGACCAGACGGTCGTTGAAATAGGCCTTCGGATAGCCCAACTCCTCATAGGCTCTCTGAAACAGCGGATAGAACCGGACATACAGCGCCACCAGTTTCGCGGCATCGACGGCGCCGACAACCCGCACATAAGGGGCATAGCGCGCCGAATTGCGCGGGCCGATGGCCAAGGTGGCGCCCTCGCCCGTCGTGATGAAGGCCTTTGGCACCGGCTTCAGCGGCATTACACCCACCGGTAACCTCTCGCGCGGAAGATTGTCCACCGTGGCGACGATGCGCTGGATCACGCCGTCAGTGAGAATGAAGGCCAGCCACTTGCGGCCCAGCAATTCGCCCAGCGCCTGCAGTACCGGCGCGTCGCTCTGTTCCAGTTCGGGCAGCGCTGCCGCCGCTACGCCGGCGAGCGGATGTCGTATCACCGGAGCAACAACTGCGGGCGCTGCTGGCACCGGCGACCGGGGTATGGTCTGCTGCGGAGGCGGAGCAGGGGGAGGAGCCTCCTTCTGCATGAAGTAATAGGCAGCAAGGCCGCCGCCCAGGATGATGACAATTGCCGCCAAGGCTGCTTTTTGCATGATCTGATCTCCCGTAGCCGTTTGGGTAGGGGTTCCACGCGGAAACTCCCGTTACCCGTGCTTCACTAAACAATAGCTCATTCCGACCCGATCGCTAAATGGCACTGGGGCAGGCGAACGACTCATGCAAGCGCCACAGCCGCGGCGCATGAACTTCTTGAACGCCTCACCCTGTTCCGCGGAAAACTCCCCGGCTGCGGAAAATTGCTCGCGTGCCCATTCCATGGCCTTTCCCGTCGCGTCCCTGCTCTTTTCCTGGCCGGCAGAACTCCCTTCACCGATGCCCGGCATGGCAAACTTCTTGCGTGAGCTTCAGTGCGTGACTACTGCAAGCTTGCTCGGCTCGACTGCTACGCCCGACGCGCCAAAACTAGGATTACTCTGAGACTCGCGGTCGACGGACCGTTGTGATGGCGCCTCCTGCTCTAGTCGCGCGACGAGTGCGCGGGCGCGTTCGAGAAACAGCGCGCGATGTGCTGCTGCGATCTTTTTGCCAGGCAAAAACTTCTCGTTCAAAGGATTGACGAACTTGCCACTGTGTTTCACGCGGTAGTCGAGATGCGGGCCGGTCGAAAGTCCGGTCGAGCCGACGTAGCCGATTACCTGTTTCTGCCCGACGTGTACGCCACGACGTATGCCGCGTCCGATTCGAGACAGGTGGTTATAGTAGGTCTGATAGCCGGTGCGATGGCGCAGCTGCACTTGGATGCCGTTACCTCGGTTACGGCCAGCGAATAGCACAACGCCATCGGCGACGGCCCATACCGGAGTTCCGGTCGGTGCGGCAACAAGGGTGTCGCGCTTTTTCAGCTTGATCGTATCCGTCTGTAGCGTGGGTGCGGCCGCTGTGGCCGTCGTCTCGACGGTGGAAACTTCGGGTGATGGCACTTCGGGGGTACGGTCCGACCAAACGAGCCAACCGAGCAGTACGGCGATTACGGTGAGCCCAATAGTGGTAAGAGTCAGTGCATTAAATTTACGTATCATTTTCTGTTACTTCCTTCCATTCTGCATGCCAGCGAATAGCGCGACTACCAGCCCCAAACCAGCGCGCGCGCCACCCAGCCCGACTTGCGATTGTGCGGCAGCGTGACATCAACCCAGCGGCCGCGCCGTTCCTTCGTCTTCAGCAGATCGCCGTATTCCGCATGCGCCACGATGCGGTAGCGCGTTCCCGGTCCGCTGCGGATGTTCGCCCGGTCCACCTTGACGATCATCGTCGGCAACCAGCTGGTGGGGCGCTTCGCTACCCGGCCCACGTCGCCTTCGAAGTCGCGCACCTTGAGCCAACTACCCTGCCGTTGCAGCACCTTAAGTGGAGAGTGCCGGCTCAATTCCCAGCGCAATGCGCCGCCCATGCCTGGGCTGGCGCGCATATTGACGGTCGCACGGTCGATGCTGACCATCTCCTGTGCCTGGCATGCTAGCGCGGCGCCGAACAGCATGGCACCCAAAAGTACAGCGCGGAGCGAAGCCTCTCTCATGTCGCGGGCCTCCTTTTCTCGTCGTTGATGGCATTGGGGGTTGCAGATGTCGGTCGCATCAGCGCGCGGCGCGGCGCGGCCAGTCTCTGTTTGGCGAGACGCGCATGCGCGACGCCGATGCGCAGCAGAATCTTCTGGCCGGCAGAACGCCGGTCGAGATCGGCGTCGGCGAATCGGTAGCGCACTTTTTCTTGCACCAGCCGAGGTGACGCGGCAGGCTCGGGTGTCTCCAGCAAGTCGTCGATGGCGACGATGCGGCGGATGATCGCCTCGGGGACGAACAAGGTGCGCCATGGTTTGCCGCCGAGCAGTCCGGCCAGGAGTTGCGCCAGCGGCGCGTCACTCGCATCGAGTGACGGCAACGGCTGGGCGGGCGGCGGCGCATCGAGTGGATGCAGAATCGGCAGCGCCTCTACTGCCGGCGACGGTGCCACGACAGACGCCACGGGGACGGCGGGGGGGGCGACGACCGGGAGCGGCGTTTCTGGCGGCGGTTTCCGCAGCCACAAGTATGCACCCACGCCCACGACCGCCAACCGCACGGCTACTATCATCCAGGGTTTCTTGTCATTCATGGTCTCGTCCTCGCCGCAAAACAGGATAGTCCGTCCAACCCGGGTGCAACTTCCCGAATTGCCCGGATAAACTGGTCGAGTCCTCACGGGGGGCAAGCATGTTTTTGCCCACCGTCCCGCCACCACCGACTTTTTGCTGAGGCTTGCGGAGGCAATTTGTCGATGGCGGACGTCTCGCCTATGATCGCGCAATGCTGGCCCATCGCCCTTCCCTCATTGCCCTTGTGGCGCTGCTGCTGTGGCCCGTGGCAGCGCTTGCCGGCCCC